>JAABUW010003870.1_pt1 | contig 20857 bp, 28 predicted proteins | sample 5560081 | NCBI WGS metagenome assembly JAABUW01 (sample SAMN10711882, study PRJNA513363) | rock metagenome | isolation source: Antarctica rocks | place: Antarctica: Victoria Land, Knobhead sud
AAGGCAAAGCACACACTCTCGTGCAATTCAACTGTGCAGTGTGCAAGTATTGTTTGCATAGGCAACAAATTGTGCTGCTGCCTCTGGCTGCGCCCATGTTGTTGTACTGCTGCCCGGCTTTCAGCCATTGCACTCCTAAGCATCACTCTTACAGTGTCTCTTGCTGATCTGATGCATTCACTCCTGTCAACATGAAACAAGCCGACTCAGTAACGCATTGTATGACACAGTTGGTATTGGGTCTGCAAACACTGCATGAGTGATGCCACTTTGCAGAAGGAGAGAGTGAGTGCAGAGCAGGTTGGGACGATGCGAGGAGTGACCATAAGCGAGGTGCTGGGTACTGACATGAAGAAGCACTTTGACATCACCTCCAGGTTTCAGGTCAGTCAACCCGAAGCGCTTCAGCAACAGGATTCAGCTGTTAGTGTGCTTTGTCAATAGATCCGACAGCCAGGCTGGATGCTGACCATGACTGTGCCGTTGATGCTGATGCTTGCAAGCACGTCACAGACAGGCATGACAGCCGCGCAGCAGCATCAAGCACACAAAGCTTGGATGTATCTGCAGTTGTTTGGAAAAGTAACATCCCCCATCTGGGATCAGCTATATGCTCATGTCAGTTGCTTGCTGCGCAGTATAGTGCCCATGCTATGATTGCCTATGCATGTCGAGCAAAGTACTCCTCAACAACTGCTCTAGTACACTAGCAGCCACTGATCGGCAGGTCTTGTGTTCAGACAAATACCGCAAGTGCTTTACTTCATTTACCATCACGCTCTATCTGATCAGGTCACATGGCAGTGAGGCCAACCACCCATTACAGCGTCACATGGCAGTAAGAAGCTGTAGCCTGATGCATTCAGCAGCTGGCAATGTGATTGTTCATGTGCACACACTGCACACAATGTGTTGATGACTGCACATGTGTGACAGGCAAACATACCTCTGCCAGCTGTCATGTGCATAGCTGCTGCAGAAGTGATTGCCAACTAGCACATGGTTTGTATTGGTCAGGCTACGTTCAAGCGGCGCAGTGATGATACGACTGTTGAAATGGATTGGGCCACAGTCAAAGCTGAGGACAAGACTTTGATCCACCAGGCAAGTGTGCACCACAGATGCTGACGATGGTTGATGATGGCTGTGACAGCTTGGCGTGGTAGCCATGCACATGCACTGGACAGAATGCATGTCTGTCACTTTGTGCACTTACTCGCTGAACAAGTTGAAAGAAGCTTGACGAGTGCCCACTCAACTGCTTGCTGTTCCATCTCACTCACTCACTCACTCACTCACTCTCTCACTAACTCACTCACTCACTCACTCACTCACTCACTCACTCACTCACGCACCCACTCACTCACCCCCTCACTCACTCACTCACTCACTCACCCACCCACCCACTCACTCACTCACTCACTCACTCACTCACTCTGCTCATGCACTCATTCACACCTGTTCAGCCAAGCCAATAGCAAGCATTGCCAAGTCAGCAGCTTTAGGTGCACCACCACAAGACAAACAATCCCATGGGTGGGCATGCATGTTTACTAAGTAAGAGTCGCAGCGGCAGCATCAACTGCCTGGGACAACAGCATGTAGGCCCCCTTGTCATAGGAAGCACTTCATTCAGAAAACCTGCTACATACCAAAAGTGCGGCCTGATGAGGCTCTTCTGATCTGCGTAGTCTCACAAACTGTCTGGTTTCATGCAGATGTTGCTGAAGTGTGCAGACATAGGGCACTTAGCTGCTGCCCCTGCCCTGCATCAGAGGTGGGCCTATCAACTAGAGGAGGAGTTCTTTAGGCAGGGGGATCAAGAGAGGGGGCTGGGCCTGCCGGTCTCCCCACTCATGGACCGCAATCTCAGGGGGGGCATGACTAAGTCACAGGTTACCCCACCCCGCCCCACCCCAACCAACCGCAACCTGCCAAGACGCAGTGCTATGCTCGCACACTGGCTACACGCTCAAATTCTGAAGTATGCTCAACAAGAGCAGCAGCACAAGCAAGCTCAAAGCTGGACGGAAAGACGGTGCCACAAGGCTTGCATACTTCAGCTGCTTGTATGTTGCTTGCTTGACTGCTTGCCGCCCCTGCAGTGCACCTTGTAAAAGTCGCAAGGTCCTCAGACAATAGCTGAACTGGGTCTTCCAAGGGATTGTTCTGTGAGTTGTCACATTTCACAAGAGTCAGCTCACAGCTTGTATGCCATCATGGACTGTGTATAGGATCAGAGATGCAACTGCTTCAATGGCTGACAGAGTAGCCATATGTAACTTTGGATTACAGTCTCCATCTCTCTTCTTTTGTAGGTGACAGATTAGCAAACATGCTGTTGTTCTGCAGTATCACTGGAAAGCATGTGTGTTGTGCAGGTTGGATTTTTCAGCATCGTAGGCATTCCTCAATTCAAGGCCATGACAGATCTGTTTGAGGATGCCAAGCCAATGCTGGAAGGGGTGCTGGAGAACTACCACAGATGGGAAGCTGCTGCAGCAGCTGCAGGGCTTTAGGCTTCACAGTTAGACATCAGGAAGCAGATCCTTTATTACAGCCACTCATCCAGTCTATACTCTCCACAAGGCCCTGTCCGGCATTCGACAGATTCTCATGGGAGCAAATGTGTGGAGGATCTGTAGTGTTGAATTGTCCTATCTAATGTGCTAACGTCCTACCACCATAGAGAACTGGGATATGAGAAGACAACATCAGTCAGCCACACACTGACTGCCACTGTTACTCGCAACATGATGAAAGTTGACATACTGCTCGTCACATAGTGCACCTGTCTTGTGTTGGTTGCCATCAAATTTTGCAATATTTTGCGCCTAAAAATTTTGGATGAGTAGCGAACTGCAATATTCTTTGAAAGAAGCTCATGTGAACACCTGTGCACTGTTTTTCAGAGTTTTTTCACAAATGCCAATGTTGACACAACCTCCAATATCAGGTCTACATGCGTTGTACTTGCGCTCGTGGCCGGCCGTCAGGACTGTCATCCTCATCCTGACAGTCAGCAACAGACGCTATTACTGTTGTCACAGCACTGTGACAGCAGCTTCTCAGTCAGCGACTTTACTCTTCGCGACTGTAAATATAGCCTCCGAGATGCATGTCAATGCATTGCGCAGCCTAACACAATCTTGCTTGACCGCATACTGTATCTGGTGCAGTACCAGTTTATCCTTGGGAAAGCGTATATGTTTCCAATCCATCAAGGAAATGCCAATGTTGGCGGCAAAACCCACATTGCAACATGGGTCCAAAAGTGTCTACCATGCAAGCGCAACTGTGTCACATTAGCACACCAGACGGATTCTCAATGGGATATGCAGCAAGTGATATTGCCTTCTGACCGTTTTGTATGACAGTCTTGCTTCTGTGGTGTGCCATTTTTTGTCCAGTACATCTCGTTGTGCTGCCCATCAGTTGAAAGACCCATTATGGTATTTTGGCTTTTGATATGATATCAAACTAAGCGTGTGGTGGCACAGGCCACCTACAGTACTATGCTAGCTTTTTATGCAGCATTGTCACATGACAACACGGAGATGAGACCTGGCTTGCATGGACGCTTGCATGGACTAGCATCGTGATGGCTCTGTCCATGGTTTCAACTTTGACTGTTGCAAAACATTTCTCGATCTGTATGACAGGTACAGTGCATGGTGCTGCCATCAAATCAAATTTACAGCAAACATCACATAGGTGGAAATGCACTCTTGCACCTATAAGCAAGGCAAACCCTAGCTAGGTGCAGAAGCTGAAAGAGGATTCTATGTATCGTGAATGCAGCGTGACTGAATTAACCACACTTTATCAAACTAGGCTGCCCACCATCACTAAATGATGGCACCCTGATTGTCAATATGTTTCATGAACTTGGTTCCTTCAGCAAAATCAAGTGGAGTTGAGGCAGGCATGCATTGTAGGCTAGTGTGTTATACAACCCTGATTGACTAGATGTTTTGTGAGCAAAATCAAATGGAGTTGAGAGACAGGGATGGCGTCATATCGTTGTAAATGCAAAACCCAAGCAGCGGCGTACTTTACACTTAGTCTAGCCTACACGTGATCCTGCTATACAAAGCTATGTTACTCAAACTTATGTAACTAAACACTCTGGAGATACTGAAAAACGTTGTACAGGTGCAACAGGTAAGGGACAAGCACTGATTGAGCCCCAGCTTGCTCCAAAACTGTCCTTGATTCAGGTGCTCTTTGCTGCCTTGGCTCTGCTGAAGATGACAGTGCCAGTGTTTGCAACAGTGAAAGACATGACTCAATCCAACACCCAGCAGGCCGCCGCGAAGTCCATGTCGCAATGGGAGCTACACACCGAGAGTGCACTGCAGCACATAGGGGGACTGCTGGGCTGCTGTGTCTGACGTCGGGCGAACTCAGCTGCCTCGTGGGACAGCATCAAAGGAAGCGTGCCACTGGTCGTCTTTGTGCTTTGCATCATGCTGCAACTGCAAGGCAACAGGTCAATCAGCGGGCACTTCCCGGTCATACAGGCACTGCAATGTCAGTATTCAAAGTGTTTGTGGTTGCGGCATATGGCACGAACACATACCTGTACTCCCTAGGAATGCTGATTGGGGACGAAGAACGTCCATGCCGGGTCACAGAATCGTCTTTCTCAGAGTATGTGTTGTGAACGCTGCACTCTGAACCACTTAACGAGCCCGCTGGGATCTCAGTCTTACTTAGACGAACTCGCAAAGTCGGCCATGTGGCGCTTCTCAGCAATCGCGACAGCGGCGACTCCGGCAAAAAATGCGAGGTGGTACTGCAATTTTCAGACGAATCCTCGCCGGTAGCACTGGACGTGGTGAATCCAACAACTCGCAGCCCTGGAGGTGAAGTGAGAGAGATCGCTTTGTCGCTATCTCTCATGCTTGCCATGGTAGCATCGAAGCGATGGAAAAGGAAACTTCCACTGATAGCAAATATGCAGCTACTTCGTTAACGCCTTGGCAGCGAGCGTTGGACAGTGCGTGATGATGGAGGGAACGTTGAATTTCGCTAGTGCTGATGGTATGACACATGCGTAATGGTATGACTAACGGCTCGAGACACCATGCATGTGCGCAGTTCGATGTCACACAGACTGACACGCTGCCTTCTACACAGAAGTTAGCTCCGATTCCTGGCAGCTGGCACTGCCCGAGGAGACACTAGCTACCCTCGACCAATGCCTGGACCAATGCTCTCCATGCACTGAGACTACGCTAATGCTTTATGCTTGATGATGGATTCTGGGCTTTTGTTGACCCTTCTCTGCGTCTGGCAGTTGTATTTGCATTTTGCTTGATGCACGTGCGTGACACACTTTGCTTGATGCACAGGCCTAGCAAAGTTTGCATGCGGTCAGTCGTCAGACAGGCAATGGTATACACATATTGCTGTATCACCACATGGTCAGACTGGGTACATTGCCTGAGAGTTTGGGAAAAATGCCTACTGCATTTGGACATCTTTATGAATTAGTGCCTCGCTTGAAGGCCAACAGTGATGGACCTAATGGAATGGATCTCTTGGTTGCGTTTCCAACAACTCTTAGAACTGCAGCTTTTTGTTCAGCTGTGACTGTTCTCCCAATAATATTTGCCTATGCAGCAACAACTTATCATGTCAGTTGCAAGGTTTGCAATGCACATTCAGCATGTACATGCTGTAAGTCCTGTCATCAGCATGTGCCTCAGGCAAGATGCTAGCTCACTGTAGTAATCCAGTAGACTCACAGAAATGTTGCACTGAGAGACTGATGCGTGTTCAACCTTGGGAGACATAGTTTGCCTTGGGACACAGACAAATAGCTTATAGACTTGGCAATTGTGCTGATGTCGACCTGGGATAAATAGATGCTTACCTGCAGCAGAGCAGTGTACTCTGCTACTGTAAAACGCCCTGGCTTATCTGAGGCTGCCTTTTGCAAGCCTTCAGGCGAGTACATGAGCAGACTGAAGTACAGACGTGCTTTGTCAAAGTGCTTGGTGACATCATTCTTAGCAGGGCCTCCCAGGGAGGCGAGTGTTGGCTGCAGCACTGTCAGCATGCGACACATGCGTGCTACACCATGCTGACTCCACTCCTGCAATCACCACACCTCTCCTTGTGGGATTTCGCATGCTTCTGCAACTCATTGACAGACATGCTACATCGAAGCGCATGGCTGTGTCCCCAGCAGAACAGCATGCTGAGTCTCCTCTGACCGTTCCCAATATCAACATTATGCGCTGCATAGATCTGCAGATGCCCTGCTCCTTGCTCAGGCTCAGGACAAGTTGTCCCTGGAGTATGCATATGCGAGTGTGCTAAGCACAGACATCAACTTGTTACGGTGTTCACTGGTTTGCACGAGGGATGATTGATGGCGGATGATTGTACACAGCATCATGGCCGCAATCTTATAATGAGAGCTCTAAGGCAATACAGTATGAAGCCCCAAATGTCCTTTGAGTCAGCTCTGTGCATCAAATGGTGTCAGGCTGTGCCTCAACACTCAAAGCATGTGCATGAGCACCTGTACATCTGGTAGCAGCCAGATTGCAAACTGTGCAGCAGCCGCCGCCACTCCACCAAAAATGTAGTTCCTCTTGTTGACAGGAAGATGTGGGGCTATACTTTCATCTGCCCTAAACACAGCAGCCGTATCAGATGAGGGGCGATTGCTTTATCTGATCTGAAAAGCAGCCATGTCAGTCAGCTGTGCACTTGAGCTCCTGGCAAGTGGTTCAGTATGCAAAGGACCTAGCGTACTGCACACACCAGGCTTGCATGCCCAGTACTATCCCCATGGATAGCTCAAGCAGAGACATGTGTTTCGAGAATGGCTGTTGTTCTTGTGTCGTGTATGAAGCAGACGTGCTAGGCGTGCTTGCAAGAATTTGTGTTGTGCATCATTAGATCAGCAGTGCAGCGCAGTACATACCAGCATGACTCAAAACGCCAAAGTGCATGCTCACCTGGCTAGAACTCGCGATAGAGCTCCCACACAGTCATCCACATCCTTGCTTTCATCTTCTTCACAAGCATAATTGGACAGGGGCAGGTCTTGCATGTGGTACAAGACCAGCAGGTGCATCTCTATGCGCAAGCTGCGTATGCACTGCCCAGCCACGGCTCGGTACCTGCAAAAGTAACACACCAGCGTCATCACGTACTCGTCTCTCAGCTTGGACCTGTACTCGTCTCTCAGCTTGCACCTGTCACTGCATTCCTGTGCCATCGCTGCAAGCACTGTCATGCTAGGGCATGCTGTCTCAAGTAAGCATGCATGCTGAGGCACCTCAGGTGGCAGGGCTGCAGTACACTTCCAGCAACAGGCGAGTGCAAACCAGGCAAAGAAGGTTAGACCTCAATGTTGGCAGCATGACACTCAGGCAAGACCTCAAAAACAGTGACACTGTACATACAATTACATACAGTAACTGACACATACATCAGGCAAATCAATGACGCAGTACATATACTGCCATACCTGGCACATACACATATACTGGCATACCTGGCACATCAGTCGAAATCATTGATGCAAGAGCAAGGGCAGTGCAGGAGTACACAGCAAAAGTGAATACCTGTTCATGAGATGTGTGAGGCCTTCTGTGAGACACACTGTGCTGGTCCGGTTGGCTTTGTGCTCCTGGCGACCTGTGTTCGGCCCTGCCTGCCCTGTTGCACCGCCAGATGTTGATGCCTGCAAGACAAGAAGTCATTCATGATGTGTCGCACTTGTTGTGATATCATCAAGTTGCCCTGACAGAAGTCGCGTTCATCTGTGCCTTGCATAATCATCATCTGCAGCAGATTTGCAGCTTGCTGACATGCTCTTGCCTCCTTGGAGTTGGGTTCAGACTGACTAGCCCCAGAGCTGCCTGTCAAGCGCTGCTCACCCCAACAAGCAGGAGGACATTTATGTGCAGATGAAGCTGAGAAAGGCAGTCATGTTGAACGTCCATTCTCATCATGGCTGACAGCCTGTGCTTGCTTCTGGTGCACAATGCAGCTTTCAGCAACACAACCAGCTCAAATGATGTTACAGCAGGCAGGCGCAAGCAAGAAAGTAACGGGGCATCGACAGCTGCTGCATGGCATCAGCAATCAACACTGATAGCCTCAGTGACAATAGATACGGACAGCTTACAGATGGTTGTGAGACAAACCAGACTCACCCCAGCAGATTGCCTAGGCTGCTGACTGTCACCGAAGTGCTGTATGGCATCAGCTAGGTAATCCAGGCTGTCAGAGAGGGTAGCCAGGTTGACCAGGTGGTGCATGTCGCCTGAAGCGCTGACTAGCTGATCCTCACGTACAGGCTTGACCTGCAGTCATGCACACACGCAGGCTGAGTGGAACGTACAGGCTTGACCTGCGCTCATGCACATGTGCAGGCTGAAGGGAACGTACAGGCTTGACCTGCGCTCAATGCACATGTGCAGGCTGGAGGGAATATGGACTGAAGAAGCAGCAACCTGCAGACTGTCATGATGTCCCAAGCAGGCAGGCTGCTGATGGTGTACATATACAATTGGCATGCCTGACTGTGGCATGTATACGATGTGCAATCGTCAGAGATTGACCGTCGTTTCTGCAGCACAGTCAAACGTTGCTGTTGTTGATTGCACACAGAGCAATGCTGCAGTTCAGACGGGGTCAGCCACCAAAACATGACTTTGGACTGGGGCGTGGTCATGAACCCTACCTACCAAACTCCTCATCATGATATGCAAATGCACACTCACCTGTGCAAGCTGCATCAGAACAATCAATTCTGTGCTCTCGTCGCCACTGCCAAAGCCGGATTGCATGACGGCTTTCACAAAGCTGTCTGTAGTCTCAGTAGCTTTGCCCACAAAGAAAGCTACAGGCTCCCCAGCTAGTACGGCAGCTGGCTCAGCAGCCATCTGAAGGGCCATTGCAGGGTTCTCGGCAAAGCCCTTGGACAGGGCATATCCTAGCAGACTGCCCATTCGTGCCTGGAAGGCTTCCAGAACACGCCCTAAGATGTTTTCCACAACGCCTGGAACAATAGCTACAGAAGTCAGACTGCTTTACTGTCTTTGTGTGAAACATCATGCAGGAAAGTACCTGCTGCAGGCCTGTTGGCACTGTGGCCTGGGATGGGCTACCAGCTGGCATTGCGTGCAAATGACTGCTTCTGTAACATGCATCTGTATGTCGAAGAGTGAAATCATGCAATTGTCCCTACATACCAGGCATCAAGATGCTATCCAGAGGCTCCAGGCAGCAGCAAATCATGCAGTTGTGGACTCAAGGCGCTGTCTACAGGCGCCAGGCAGCAGCAAATCATCACAACTGGGGCATGTCAGTTGTTGGGCAGGCCAAAGAAGCTTGAGAGGTGATGCGGGAGCGCCGACCTGTGATGTGAGCTGCAAACAGAGGCATCTGTGCAGCCCAGCCAATGAGTTGCATGACCAGCCTCTCGGCTTGCAGAGCAGCATGCAGCAAAGGCCTGCCTTTGGCGGCGCTCTCATTGTAGGTGCCATGCAGCTGAGCATGAGCCTTCGTTGCGTCAGCATCCTCCAGCATGTGGGTACATTGTCCCCTGCAGTGGTTCACATGCCATGCAAGTTGTGGATTGTGAGCCCATGCGAACGCCAGCAACTGTGGCTTGAGCTATGCCAGCGTGGAATTGCGTTTGCAGCTTGTTATCTGCAGAAGAATGCTGGCTTGGAAGCTTGCACCCTCTCACCACGCATGTTTGGCAACACCTGGGGCCACATATGTCAGGTATTTGTGCTGGCAGCCAGGTCCCTGGAAGAGGTGCTTTTCTATCTACACAAAAGTGTTATGTGGCGCCTGTTTGCGAAATCTGTGTAGAGGCTGCGATCAAACCTTCATTTGACTACGTAATTGGTCCCTATATCTGAGAAAGGATGAAGACAACAAGGGTGTGCACATAAAGGCATCAAGACTAACAGTACTGCTAGGCATCAACTGATAATCAGGTCCAGGTGCAATGCAGCTGATCAGACCATACCTGAAGTCAAGGTAGATATCTGGCAGGAACTTCTCAGTGACAAAGGACTCCATGAACATGCGCAAGGAGCGTGCTGCGCCTGGCTTGGTGTCTTCCTTGCTGAACCAGCCACCACTGCTGTCTCGCTCAGCTGTGTTGAGCAGTCTTGCAGAGCCATCCACAAACTACAGCACACAGCTGCACTTGGCACATGATAATGACAGATGTCTTGTTCAGTATCAGCATTTCTGATGCCAAGCGCAGCTTGTTGTATATGCCACATTTGATGTTGTGTTGCCGGATAGCTATGCTGACTGGCACAAGGTCAGCTGTGAGTCTGTAGGCATGCTAATGACAAATGCAAATTCGAGCTGATGCTACATTCATGTGCTGCTTCTTTGAGCAAGCAAGAGGGTTATGGCGTTGCAAAAGTCAGCAATCCTGCAGTTGTTCTTGGGACAATACAGCCAGTTATTGTGCCTCATCATATTGGATGCAAAATTCAAGCCAGTAATTTCATTCTTTGGCAGCATCCTTTGACGTTTTACGCTGAAGAAAGTGAAGCTAATGCACATGCCTGGGCATGAAAGGGTGTTTGAGAAGCCATTGCGCTGAGGCTGATGCATTTAACCAACATAACTCTCGCCAACCCTTGGATTATAGAGCCTTAAACAAGGTTGGATGAAGGCTTTTTCATGCGCTATCTGGTCATCACACAGCACGCATGGGATGTGATGAGCATGTCAAACCTGCACTGTTGGCCTGTAGAGTACAGGGGTCAGGTACAGCCCTCCCTGCCTGTCCAGGCCTGCCAAAGCCTGCCTCAGCATGGCTGCTTCATCTGCAAGCTGCCCTGTGCTTGCCAGGATGTGCCATGGGGACTGGGTGGGCGCCGGTCCGGCCTTGTCCTGCACCTGGGCTGCAAAAGAGAAGCTGAGCTGCTGTGCCTCCTCAGACTTCCTGCTACTGTCCTTGCTCAGCCATCCACCTGCCAGCAAAGACAGTTTGTAACTGTAGCTGCCTTGAAGACATTCTGCAGCGTCGGATGGAGGGTTTTGAAGTGCTTTGCTTGCCCTGTAGCTGTGCTGGGAAGAGGTAGCTGAGCTGATGTTGCGTGCCAGGCAATGCGCCAGGCTGCTTTTGCTTCGAGATCCATCTTGGGCGAGACAATGCTGCTGAGAGACGATATGCAGCAGAGGGGGTTGCATAGGATGCATTCTATATTGCTTATGGAGTGCAGCAACCCAACTATTGGAGAGAGACTTATTGGTGTCATGGTAAGGAAAGAATCGTGTGAGGGTACAGCAGGCTTGCATGCCCCTTCTACATGAAGGCAAGTGCAGGGACGGTCACATCTGATTGTACAGGCAAGCTGACCTAGCTTGTCTGATTGTGTGCCGACTGTAGTTGCCCCAGTCTGCCCCTGGAGCAGCATTGCTAGCACCTTCTGACACTCCTTCTGGATGCACTCCCAAGCATACTGCGTCTCCTTCCTCACATATGCTGTTGGGTTGCCAGGCGCTGCAGCAGCTGCCTAAGCAGGCAACACCAAAGTAAGCAGGACAGTTGGCATTGCACAAGCATGCATCAGAGGCATCAGCCTATGAAAATGTGGCAGTGATCCTCAGCTGCGGGCATTGGTACCAACGACGAATGGCTTGCAATGACAGAGACACAAGGCCAGGGTGCAATGACCAGGCATTCTAACCAAAGCTGCACTCCTGCAAAGGCACCTCCAGTGTTGTTCAAGTCACGCCTGTGCCTGATGAGCAAACAATCAAAGAACGCCAGACTGGCAGCAGTGCTCTGTACCTGCTGACTGGACACCTGCCTTTGGGCGTTCAGGAGGTCCATGCCAGCCGATACTGGTGCTGCTGGTGCATCAGCAAGCAGCTTGAAGGCCTGGATGAGACCACGCAACACCTGCAAACAGCAGCAGAGTGCATATCAAGCTGGCTTGCACTAAACAACACTGGACAGCAAAGTCCTGGACATTGCCAGCTGTCGTCAGCTGCTGTCAAACTCAGGCCTCGCTGTGACAGTCACGCTGCACAGTTTACAAGTGCATCCGCCCTGAGGGTCACTGCAAGCATGGAGCTGAGTACAATTGTGCATCCTCAAGATATGCTGCACAGTGTATGAGCAGCAATAGCCTGTCAGTATGCTACTGCGTCTTTTGACAGATGGACATGAGACGCCCAGATGGGCCTGAAGCAATGATGACCGCAGCAATCTTTGAGCATGCACATACCTGCTGGCAATGATCAAACACCTTCTCAATGGTTGCATGAACAGTCGTCGCAACAGCTGGGCTGACTTTGCCAGTGCCTGTTGTCTGAGCAGCACTGCTTGGCTGCTGAGGTCCTATGGAGGCTGTTTGCAGGGCATTCAGGATCACCTTCATCATCTGCTGGCACAGCAGGTCTCAGACGCACAGAGAGTCAGGAGGAAGCATTCCAAGGCTATCAGTTGTGACTGATCATCTGCTGGCACAGCAGGCATCAGATGCACAGAGAGTCAGGAGGAAACATTTCAAGGCTATCAGCTGTGAATGCAAAAAAATGAGGCAGCGGTCAAGATGGTGGTGGCAATAGCAGAGGCCGAAGCTGCAGGTGACGGCCAACAAAAGCCTGACAAAAATTGCGGAGCTTTTTTTCAGCTTTATTTGTCAGCCCTTTTTTGTTTCAAATTATCTTTTTGTTTCATCCTGACAAACCATTAACAAAAACCTGCCAAACACATGATAATTCAACAGAAGAGTTTGCTTTAAGTAATGACAAACAAGGCACAGGTTGAGTACCTGGTTGGGAAGGTGCTGATGTAAGGCTGCTTGTGCTTCACTGATGCCGCCAATTTTGACCAGGCAGTCCACTAATCCTGCTACAGGCGTGACCTTGGCCGCTTGTGAACCGTTGTGGAGCTGGCTCATGCTCAGCGCTGAATCACTGCAAACGAAAATGTGTGTGTTGTTGCATGATCCAACCTTGTATGAAACACATGTTTAGCAAGCAAATGCCCACTCGCCCAGACAGCAGTTCAACCTGGCTTGTTGTCTGCAGGTGACCTTGCATGCAAGTGAACATGACAAGTAATGTCACGAGTTGATGACACATCAGGTTGACATCACATGTTGGCCACTCTGCATGTAGCTGCAAGTCAGAGGGACCACTGCTGCATCAGCTGTGGTTGTGCCTGCGAAGGAGTTTGCTTTACCTATGCAAAGAGTGAGGCTGCCTGCCATGAAGTGCAGGGCGTGTCTTGGATGAGAATGAGTTGGTGGTGAAACTTGCACCTGATGACGCAGACTGCCTGCTCCGCCTGCTGTCTGTCCGGAGGCTAGCCTCTCGAAGCCCTGCACACATACTTCACTGCATATACTTGTCTAGATTTCTGTCAGATACAATGAGCAGGTTGTGCCAGCGTTTCCGGGGTTTCAGGAAGTGTGTCCAACAGCAAGAGCTGGCACGCTCACATCGCTGCAATGAGCGTGGTGATCTGCCTGGGATGTGAGATGGCTGCTTTGCAAGCTTGTCAATTTGTGTGTAAGCAGGCATGCCAGCGTATATGCATGAAGGCATGTGTGCATCCTTGCCAGAAGCACCTGCAGCTGACCTTGTGGGGTAGCGGGGGCCAGCTTTCTGAAGTCCACCTCTTCCTCTTCGGCTGCAGTGCCAGCTCTGGCGCTCTGCAGTGTCCATGACACATAACTGGATGCATGTGCCAGGAGTCATGACATGAGTCATGCCAATGAGCAAGCTGATCTTATTTGCTACTTCACAATGCTGACACACTATTAGAACATCAGCAGAACATTCCTGTGAAAGCGTTGTGCTTGCAAAACAACTCACTGCTGCACAACTAGCCTCAAGCGTTGCCAAAAGGAATTGCTTCTGGGTTGAAGACAGTTTGTGTGACACCACTATGAACCTTTAGGACAAACAGTGACTCCTCTATCTCTGCAACTAGCCTGGTCTGTAGCACTGACTGCCAGTGTGCCATATCCTTCTTGAGGTCCTCCAGTGCCCCGACCTACTGCATGAACACAATGCAGCGCTAGCAGCCATACTTGGACAGGAATATCTGTCATGATTGCTGGCAGGCAGGTCATTTTGCCTGCTTTCTGTCAACATTGTGGAGTTATGTGACAGCATTGGCCAGTATGCAGCATGCAGGCAATGCCAGTGTATTCTTTGCTCGACTCATGCAGATGATGCCAGTGTATTCTTTGCAAGACTCAGCGCTCGGTGTTAGTTGTTGACATAGACAACTCCATGCAAACCTGGTGTCTGCAGATGACAGAAAGGTCTGCAGAGAGCAGTCTATGTGAACAAATCACACCAAGCGCTGAGTCGAGCAAAGAACACACTGGCTGCAGAAAGGTCTGCAGTGCTGGCTCAGTTTGCTCACTGGACAGGAGGTTGCTGTACAAGTGACGCACCCTGGATAGCTCCTGTCTGGCCAATTTGCTGCAGCTGTCAATCAGCAAGTTGACAGCGCTTGTCCAGTCCTACAGGACCACATGTAAGATACGTGCATTAGGATATGTGAATCGCATTGCCTAGTCCATTAAATTGCTGCCTATGATATAGGAAGCTGTCAACTTGCCTTGGTGCGCTCAAGCTGCTCCAATTTCTGAGGCACATCCACCACAGAGCGCGCATCAGTGAGAAGCCTCACAATATCGCCAAGACTGATGCTACGTCGCCACTGATGACACAGAGAGTTTAGAACACAGCATGCTCAGATGCTGACAAGGTGCACATATCATCGATCTGATTTGTCAAGTTAACCAGCCAGTTACCTGCTGCTGAAGGCTTCTTGACTGAGCGCCGAGCTGCCCTTTGGCCTCTTGCAGAGATGACCGCAGGGTGTTGACATGTGTTTTGCAATCAGTGAAAAGCTGCAGGATCTGACTATAGTTGTGAATAGCCTTGTTGAAGCCATTGTGGTACCCCGAAACCACCTCATCTACTAGCTCTTCTATTGTGTCTCGTTGCCCTCGAAGCTGCAGGGTACACGGATTATCATGCCAGGATGACTAGGACCTCTCAACATTTCATGGGCAAAAACGCCAGCAAAGATGTACCTCTTCCAAAGCCGCTTCAGCGTCGACTGCGCTAAGGATGTTGAGCACATGTCTCAGTGAGTCGAATCGAGGATCTTTCAGCTCCGACGGTATTTTATCAAGCTCATCGTCCACTGCGTCCCAATTGACAGCCTGGTTTGTGGAATCACGCTGCAGAGAAAACGCCGGCGAGTTCATAGGATCAGTGATCAAGGACCGAGCACGAAGATCGCGCTGCAAATCATCCGCCACCACCGTCCTCGTACAACAATCATCAATGCGGAGCCGAGGGTGATGGTTGCAGCGAAAGAATGCACCAACAGCGATGGAAGAAGCCTTGGCGTTTGCTCATGCAGATCTGTACGCAGATGCCCCTGCCGCGCCGCGTGTGCTCCGTAGCAAACTACAGGCCTGACTGCAGGCAGGAAACTGTACCGTGATAATATTTGTCCACGGCACATAGGTGATGACTGGAAAATAAGGGCTGCATTCTCCGTCAACAGCTTGTGCTGGAAATCTGCACAGTTTTGCTTTTGCAGCCTTCTGCATGGACTCTCAACACTAGATCCCGAACAGGGAGTCGCGCCTGGCGCTCAAGCCAACGGGGTCGTCGCCGTGAGGCGCAAGCGGCCAATTCCTGGATAATGTCTGACCCTGAACCGCAAGCAAACTCGCAGTCGTCCGGTAGCGACTTTTGGTCAGCCAGTGATCACAGCAGCTTGACTGATAGCTTCCGCAGCTGGCCAAGCAGCGAAGCCGAGAGTCCTGCTGGACTCATTGAAGTGGATTTGATTGCATTAGAGACTTTGTCCACGTCTGATGGTGACACCGTAGCCAGCACTGCAACCCCTACTTTCTCTGATTTGGCTGATGCTTCTCAAGGTGTTGCTCCACCTGAGTCTGGTCTCTGCACCTTGGGTTTGCTGCTACGTTCTGCTGACGTTCTTGCACCCAGGTGTTGTCCTGTGCAACCTTCTGCTTGGCTTGTAGGTGAGCCTCGAGTTGATGGCGAAGAGATTGCAAAACAGCTTGACTTTGGACCAGGCCTGTCCAATGCAGAAGGCTGCAGCAGCAGCAGCAGCAGGCCTGTTGCTGTTGCAGATGTCAACTGTGTAGCTATAAGCACAGAGGTTTGTTCATTGACTGCTGCTCCTGACAGCAGCAGCAGCAGCGATGATGACTTGCAATACACTGCAGCCTCAGCTAAGCCAACTTGTAGACGCAGAGCTGCCCTTGACAGCGACAGTGACGTCGAACAGGCTGAGACAGAGCAATCTTTGCCTTTCCCGTCACTGGCATTACAGAAACAGTCTGGTGCTGCATATGACTTCTTGATAGCTAGTTCAAGCCAGAGTGGAGACTCAGACAGCGCAGAGGCTCAGGACATCACATCTTCTAGACACACAGCTCAGCCTTTGCAGTCTATCAGCACAGGTGGTCAGCGCCAGTCTGGCAATGTAATTGTGCTGGTCAGTAGTGATGATGATAGTGATAATGGCATGTTCTGTGGAGGAGCTGACATCACGTGAGTCTCCTAACATGCACACTGTTGTGCATTGCACTGTCGGTGTGCGTGCATGCTGTACCCGAGAGGTGTCCATCAGGACTACAAACATACAACCAGGTCATCATTGGTTCATGCACCAGCAGCATATCAAATCTTTCTGGATTTACTGTGACAGTCATCCTCTGTGCGCAGGATATTGAGTGTCTCAGGTCATCCTTTTGCAGGTGACCTGAAACACCAATTCACAGCCAAGCACATTGACTATCTTGCCCTGAGTCAACCTTCTGGCTTGCAGACGAGCTGTAGCAGAGGGCACTAGCGCAGCTCGTAAGGAGAATGTGTCACCAGACCAGTTGGCTTCCCGCTTGCACACCCTCCAGATTGCCCCCAACACAGCTGTGAAACCTTCACGACAGCCTAGTCAAGTTCTGCTGCCTCGCCAGCCCCAATCCTTGCCCCCAAAGCCCAAGCAGAGGTCCCTGGTATCAGCACCGCTGACTGTCACCCAAGCCAAGTCCAGTGCTGCGTTCAAGAGGCAACGGGAGGCCCTAGCATATGAGCTGTTCAGAGAGTGAGTGCAGTCAGCTGTCCCTGACGCCATGCTTGTTGCATCCCTGTGCGTCACTTGACAACAAAACATGGTACTGGTTGTAACTCAGGGCATTTGTCTGGACACCAAGCAGACATCCTCAGCAGTACTGGTGTCATGCAGGTTGCAGCAACACTGTCTTTCATGACTTCATGGTTGCACCAGCGGCATACGTCAATCATCATGAGCTTAAGCTTGCGTCATGCCTGAGTCATCTGTCATGTCTGCTGCAACCTCTAATTGTTCTTCTGAATTTGCTGGTTGGTGTGCAGGCTGAACAGTGCAGTCTTTGGCAGCAGGTTGCCAGCAGAACTACAGATCAGCTGGAATGCCCACCTGAAGACCACAGCAGGCCTGACTCACTACAGCAGAGTGACGCTGGCAGGTGAAACTCCCAAGTAAGAACCACACAATTGTCATCTGCTATACTGTGCTGTTGTCTATGCTTGTTTGCGCAGCTGTGATGCCCGTGTGTTACGTGTTGCCTCTGCTCACAGCATATATTGTATCTGCAACCCTGCCGGGTGGACATAATATGACCACTACACTTCATCTGTTCTGACCACAAGGTCACCGTTCACAAAGGCACAAAGGCACAAAGGTGTTTTACAATCCAGAGCTGCATTGCACGATGTGCCACGCTTGCCTGTTCCTTGCCTGTATGTGTGCACGCGCACTATCTGATGCTGTTGTCTGATCAACAGGTACACAGCCAGGGTGGAACTGAGCACAAAGGTGTTGGACAATCCTGAGAAGCTGCAGCGCACATTGTGCCATGAGTTATGCCATGTGGCTACCTGGCTGCTGGACCATGTGGCTAAGCCCCCCCATGGACCCCACTTCAAGGCTTGGGCTGCAGCAGCCATGACAGTACACCCCCATTTAGACATCACGACATGCCATCAGTATGACATACACTTTGCGTGGCGCTGGCAGTGCAGCAATCCCAAGTAAGGCCATCTGCTTTGGTAAACATTCTTTGTCTGTCACCTGTATTCATCAGGCATAGTGTCTGATGATGCTTTGTCCTCAGTGCCAGAAACAAGTTGCATTGCGTCATATCCTGGCTGCACATGGCATTGCAGCATCTGGGGTTGTGCTGCCACATTGCCTTTGTCTTGGCACACATGCACACATGCTCTCAAGTATTGGCTCGATCCCAAAGGCATGTGTGCTTGCAAGACACATGGCACGGCCTATAATAGTTGAATGCTCACAGGTGTCAGCAGATGTACAAGCGGCACTCCAACTCCATTGACACCTCCAAGCAGGTAACGTTTTGTCAGCTACAACTGTGGCCTTGTTGGTGTGCAGAAACCGCTCGCCAGCTTTTCAGTCTGTGGCCAACCTGACATCATGCTTGACTGTTCATTTTGAGTACTAGCACGATCTATCTGCATACCGCACCTTGAATGCAATATGATGCATGCTGACTTGATAAATGCATGCAGTTTGCAGTTTGCATAGACACATGTGTCATGTCCTTGTTAGGCTGCTGGCAAGGGATAGGACTACCTGTATGGGGTCAAAGTGACCTCATCTTGCTTGCTTGCTGAGACCTCACAAGCCCTTTTCAATCCCAAAACGTCTGTACAAATCAAGAAATGCCGTCCCTACACTGGGAATCTAAACTCAGAAATGTCTGGGGACAGTGAAACCGCGCTTCTACGCTGTAGAGAGGTTCAAGGTGTGACAAATGTTGTGATCTTCTGGCAGGTTTGCAGTTCATGCAGAGGACAGTTGCACGCTTTGGGGCGCTTCAACGCAGATGGCACGCAGGCTAAAGTCAGGGCTCCCAGCCAGTACAGTCTGTTTGTGAAGGACAACTTTGCATCCCAGAAACAGAAATGTGGGCCTGGCACACCACATAAGGAGATCATGCAGGCCCTCTCAGCTAGCTGGAAAGCACGTGCAGCATCATGTGCTGCTGATGATGCTTCTGCCCTTGTGAAGCAATTATCATTTGCTGAACCCAATCTCTAGAATGCTCTAGAGTGCATCTATTGCCTGCACAGGCAATGAACTTGCTGGCATTACAACTCAGGCCATCAACAATGACCTAACAGCAGGACAATGCTGTGTATTCTTCTTCTTTTTGTCATAAAGTTTGAAAGTCTCGTGTGTGTGATGATCATGATGTCAGGCGTCATTGCATCCTAGATGTACTACATCTGATGTAGCATGCATCTTCAAGTTGCTGCATCTTGGTATACTGGTATGAAACAAGTCTGATAGGACCAGCTGCAAGGAAATGTACAGTCACGAAGCTGACGCATGCACAAATGGACTACAAGTTTAGGGGCCGGTCCTTTGCCGATCTCCGGAAGACTTTGACGGAACTTAGCCTAAACTAGCAAAGTGACGGCTAAGTATGACTTTGCCGGTCATACAGTAGCCAGACTCTGCCAAGCGTCCAGTCGTAAGTGCAGTCTAGAGTGATCAGTGACACTGCAGTAGCATGTCACTGCACAGTCAACTGGCTTGTTACACAAGTTCGACGTATCAATGTTGGATAGGCCTGACGTTTAATACTTTGCTTGAAGCTCTCAAACACTCACGTCATCTCCAATAACAACCTAAAGCAGCATAGACACGTGCGTTGTACAAAGGTCAAGCACTTTCACTTTCACTTTCAACTTGCAAGCTGAACCTGTACCTAGCTGCAGATATTTCTGGAGCAGTCACTGGTACTCCAAACTCAACAACTGTCGTACACAGCCAATCACAAAACGACAATGTTCCTCAACTGACTTCAGGAACTTGAGACATGAAAGTGGCAAAACGGCTCAAAATTGTCTGGGTGAGACCAGTGAGGGACAACAGCTAGCCTGCATGGGGTCAGCCTCTCTATTGACCATAGATTACCAGTACGTTCGTCTTAAAGTCTCTCTTGAACACTGGGCAGCCCAAGGAGACTGACAGGCCGTTGCTGATGCCTGCAGTTGGGACTGCATCTGCCTACCAGTCTACCTCAGCAACATTTGCCTCATCAGAAAGGCAGCAATCCTCCCAACCAGGTGATGCGTGTAATAAAATTGCATTCACCCGTCCAGCCCAGTACTTCGCATTGTTTTTGGTGAGCACTACACTGTCATGAGCAAACTTGGACTTCTCAACCCTGGTACAAGCCAGTGGAGCATTGCCAGTTGTTGCTCGCTCAAACACACGCACAGAGCGTTCAGGACCCAGGCACAACTCCTGCTGTTGCAGACTGAGACCGGCATGCTGTCCCCAGACTCCCCAAGCATGAAGAGCAGCTGGCATCTGAGCTTTGTTCTGTACACGTGTGCCTGTGTCTTGCAAGAATCGTCCCACAGCTCCCATAGTTCAGACGGGTGCACAGGGTTGTGCCTGAGCAGTCACAAGCCTTGCACAGCCCCAGAAACTTGCAATACAGCAAGTGGCACTCTGCTCTGCGGTTGAACCTGTCCTTGTGCTGGCCTCTGCCAAAGCGCTTCACTTCATAGACATAAAACAGGGTGATTGGGGTGGTAGCTGTGTTGAGCATGAAGGCTGGCAGCTGCAGCTTGTATGTGTGCCTGTTGGAGGTGGTGGGCATGTAGTGGAAAGGAATGGCCTCTGAACCAGCATGAGTCTCCTGGTCACTGTTGTCATGCAGCTCAGTAGCCCTTTTGGGCCTAGCAATACAATCAAAGTACGCTGCCAGTAGTGATGCATCATTTCTCACATTGTACAGCATCTTAG
>JAABUW010003872.1_pt1 | contig 20852 bp, 34 predicted proteins | sample 5560081 | NCBI WGS metagenome assembly JAABUW01 (sample SAMN10711882, study PRJNA513363) | rock metagenome | isolation source: Antarctica rocks | place: Antarctica: Victoria Land, Knobhead sud
GAGGAACCAAACTCCCGCGACCACCGCGGTCGGGGAGATCGTCATGCGTTGTAGCATGTCAAGCACGAACGTGACCAGGGAGGAGCTGCGCTTTGGATGGTTGTTCCAGAGGACATTCCATGGGTCGGGAGGTTCTGTCTCAGGGGTTCGGAAACGCAGCCTGCGAGGGACCGGCAGGGGTGTCGCGGTCATGCCCATCCTTCCCCACGATTTTGAGTAGTCAGGCGGAGGGCGTCCCATACGTATCCAGCCGTCCGTCTCTCTGCCTCCAAGACCCCAGATCTCGCTCGATGCACCGCCAACACCTGGACGGTACTGGCCGGGCTTGACGAGGAGGCCGATCACTTGATCAACGTACCAATAGGCGAATGCACTGTTGATTGTTTCCTTGGTGGGTCCCTCGACAGCAATAGCAGGAGCCACGTAAATATGCTCTCCGTGGCTGACGGGGTAGCGGTACGTGTCGTGCGGAGTTCTCGGCCTCTGCGGCAGATGAATGTGTCTTGGGTGCAGCATCGGTGCGCGGTAGCCGGCCGGCTGAGCAGCAGGGTCCGCGTAGGATGGCGACCAAGCGAAAACCTGCTCATGATGAGGAGGATGGGTCGTATGGGCGAACTCAGTCGGTAACAATGGTCGCTGGAATGTTCCGTACGCGTGCGGCTGGTACGAATCGGAAAACTGGCTCGGGGTGGCCTGCAGGTGAGACGTAGGCATCCTGACCGGGCCTGGCTTGCCGCGAGGAGCTTGTGCGTTCTGAATCGGCTGTGTGAACCAGTCGTCGGTAGGACGCGGAAAGGTGCTAGCATCGGGAGGGATTGGAGGGTAAGGATGACCGTCGAAAGACATACGCGGCAGGCGGGTCTTCATCGTGTAGTCATCCTGAATGCGCAAGACATCACGGAGCGGAGACAACGTGAGATTGAGGTCGCGTTAAGAAGGGGATGTGAACGGCAGATAAGAATGGTCAAATCATGGTCAGCGGTGCCCAGAACCAAGAAACGAGATGACTCACGTCACTGTCGTCCTCCTCATCGTCCCAGCGACCATTGTCCTCCGTAAACACAGCATTGCCGTCGTAACCTTGATCGACATCCTCTTGAACCGCATACTCGCCATGGAGGGACTGGCGTCCCTGCTTTGCACCTCCGCTCACGGGCATCGGTCCGGAGGGTAGAGGTGGGTAGATGAAAGGCATGATGTCGCTCGGGCTGCCCTTGGGCCGCCCAAGGTCTGGCACGACCTCCCTGAAGGCGGAGGTTGCGCCGATTCGGGTCGATCTTGAAAGAGGTGAGATGTGATAGCGTAGACTCTGATGGATATGTTTCCCCAGGGGTCCTTTAGGGCTGCGCGATCGTGCTGTGGCGGTCGAGACCGCGTGCAATGCAATGTAGGGAAAGTGGAGGTTTTCTGATTTCCGGTCGAAGTGGTTGATGTAGCGAGGAGCGTCGAACCAGTTAAGGTGTGCAGAGAAACTGCGCTCGACCCGCGAAGTGTGTTCTATACTCGGTATCTCGAGCAAGCGTGAGCAGTTTCGAAGAGGAAAGGGAGATGGTAGATGGACTAAGGGTAAGAGAATAAGCGCTATGGCAATTGGTTTGACTGCGGCCGAAGTCCAGGCGGCTGGCCGAGGCTGACTCACCGTCGATGTACAGGTCTCGTACCTCCGCCCTTCTCTTTAGTCTCCACCGTCAACGTCTGTGCTCGTACCGACGTCTGCTCGTAGCAAATTGGCAGCGACAAGCCGGCTCCAATCGATTCGAAACCCGATAGCCCCAGGACCGACTTTTCCGATCTTTTCGGCGCAACTTCAAGGCGGACCTCGAAATCGACGGACAAGGAAGGAGAGAAGGGAAAGGGGACTCGAGGCTACAGCGACGAGACTCTATGGCCTTTTACTGGACACGAGGAACACCGGGAAGGAGAAAGGATCTAGATTGAATAGCCCAACGTGTTCTGGGAGGTCTGTCGAAAAAGCTGCGGTGACGAATCGCCGCGGTTGGAAGTGTGGCACTTGCGATCTCATCCGAGAATTCATGCAATATGTGAGAGACGTAGACATTGAACAGGCGGCCTCATAATAATGGTGGTATGCACAAATGCATGGGCATCATGGTCATGTCGATGCCGTATCGGCGTAGTGATTCAAGGATCTACCACTCTACGCTATATTTTCTTTACCACCCGACCTCACCTCCGTCCTATTTGATCGAAGCCCGCTCTCCCCCTTCGACTTCCTCAAAACCAACCGCTCCAGGTCATAGACCTCGTAAGCGTCCTTCACCTGCTTCATCGCCATCATATGCTTTGGTCCCCAGATAGCCTTCACCGCATGACGGCGACTACGCTAATCAGGACCCGGTCCAAAGTAGCTAGACAAACAGGACTCACCTCTGCCATATGAACGTGGCGAGATTGAGCCCAGACGAGTCGGCACACCATACCAGTGCATCACCAGCCTCAGTTCTTGACCGCCTCCTCGTACGCTTCGCGGGCGGCTTTGTAGAGCGAGAGCGAGGCGGAGTCGAGCCGCCGACGTGAGCGGAAGACGACGCAGTACCACTCTCTTTCGATGTCCTTGGCCAGGCTCGGCTCTGCTCTCGTCAGCACATGCCGTCGATGGCTCAGCTGAGCACCTACCATGTCAGACCAGTTGAAAGCCTCGTTGTAATCCTGCCCCGCATACTCGTCATCTAGCGGCCTGAAGCGGTGCAGTGCCTGATGAAGAGCCAAGCTCGCAGGACCGATATTCGGTAATCTCGTCTCGAAGATGGATAGTACCTGCTCTGAAGGGCCAGAATGGTCGTGCGGGACGGAAGAGGGAAGCGGTGACAGCAGAGGTGGGAGGAAGGAAATAGGGTCGGACGGGATGGGAGCGGTCTCGGAGGTGACGGGGAGGTGATGATGAGCGTCGAATGACTGTGATTGGATGGAGTCGGCGTTGATCTGCTTCGAGGAGGCGCCGGAGTGGGAGAGGCCCGTGGGTTTTTTGGGGAGGTTGGGCGACCGCGAGATGTTTCGTCGGTGAGGACCGGGGCGAGGGGGTCGACGTCGGGCGAGCGGCGCATCCTGTCGAAGCGAATGCAGCCTGACCAGTGACTGCCAATGCCCGTCAGACTCAGAGCTGAAGATCCACGGGGAAGTATATTGATGGTCAAGTCAGTAAGTTTCGCGTTCATACTCCAATACCCTACAGATCCGCAGAAATCCTGCATGCATAGCGTAACACCTCGTACCTTCTCGCAAAGCCTCTGGCGACATTCTTACCGAGAAAGGCTGGTCAATCATGGGTCGACGAATCGGCGACGCAAGATGTCGCCAGAGACGCTGATTCAGTCGACGTTATGGCGTGATCACCATTCAGTATGAAAGACGCCACAATGTGATGTGATGAAGTCGAGGTCTTGCGATGCTCCGACCAAGGAGCTGGGATGGGCGTATCAGGCGTCTACGTTTGACAGTGCTGTCAGCTGTTGGACATCGCATGAATCCTGAAACAACGCCTGAAACCAACCGAGAGTCTGCCACTGGTTCGCAACGCCGTATCCCCGAAACCCGGACCTGTGCTACAATGGAGCTCACCAAACCATAGAAGACTTGCTTTTCCCGTTCTCTCGCTACTGTCCTTCTCACTTCACATATCGAGCTGCAATATGCCTGACCCACTTGATCCAAGAGTTCTACTCATCTTGCTGCCGACCCTTTTCCCCCGCAGCACCTCATCACCACTACCTAACCCGACTGACGCTCTCGCGGCCCTCGTTCACACAATTCACACGACTCTTGATTTCCGCCTCGTCCCGTCAAATATTACGGCAGCGCCGACAACTGCCGCTGTCGCTGAGAATGCGGCTGCCGAAGCCGACGTCGATGACGGAGCTTCCGAGACCACCACAGCTGTCGACGCTGACGAGGACACGACTTTCGCCCCAGAAGGGCAACTACCGGCTGGCTGGAACGCTCGCGGAGAAGACAGCTATGTCCTTGAGTACAGACATGCGCAGAGTGCAATGACTTTCCGGGTGAGGGTCGGTAGGATGGGAGGCAGGGTTCAGATCGATGCGATGGCCGAGGTGGGTGCCGGTTGCTGATATAAGGCTGCTGCTAAGAACCAGCCTAAACACTATTGACCACCCGCTAATTCCTTTTCGTAGAACGGTGCTCCCCACACCATCTCCATCGTTCTTGGCGATGTCCTCACTCCTCCCGCATTCCCCATTCCGAGCTCGGCGACATCATCATCGGAAAGCTCGACTTCGCCTGAAGCGCCAGCAAAGTCGATTGGCTTCAAGTCGATCGCCAGGTAGGTCTCTCTGCAACGTTAGATACCTGCGGTTTCAGGCTGACTGTCTAATCTGCAGCGTCCAGACTTTCATTGATCAGTACAAACGAGAAATCATCGCCAAACTCCTCCCTGGTCTACAGAAACAGGGCTATACCGAGCCGTAAATCTACATGTCACTTCGGGTACGGCGTATCATGCTAAGCTTTGTCCAGCGCTGCAGCCGGTTCTGACCCTCGCAATCCTCCTCCTTCTCAACCCACACGCAACCCTCAGCCCGCTCGTCCAGATCCCCTCTTCGACCCACTTCACCCCGCCCGGAACCCCTACAATCCCGCCTCAGTCGGCCGCCGCGACCTCGATCCCATGGCCTCCTTCCACCCACCAGGCTCCTTCAATCCACAAGGTGACGGTGGAGGGATGTACGTCGACTTCAATCATCCGCTCTTCGATGGTCGCAGACGGGGAGATCCGGATCTCATGGGTGGACCGGGCGGCTCAATTCGACCTCCAGGCGCGAGATGGGATCCGATCGGACCTGGTATGGTCGGAGGTGGGAGGTTTCCAGAACCAGGAGGGAATCCGTTGGGTGGAGCTGGGGTCGGAGATCCGGGTTGGGGGGATGAGATGCCGCCGCCTGGAGAGTATGGGCCGGACATGGGGAGGATGGGCGGGATGGGCGGGATAGGTGGACGCGGAGGGTTGGGGAGAGGGAGGGGCGGCGGATTGGGCGGAGGTGGTCGAGGAGGTCCGTTTGGTGGTGGGCTCGGTGGCGGCGGGTTTAGAGGGGGAGGTGGTTTCGGAGGGGGAGGCGGGTTTGGTGGTGGTGGAGGGGGGATGTTCATGTGAATTCGGTATCTATTCATGAACTGTTGTTGTATCACCTGCATTGTCCTACTCTCGCTCTCAATCGACCTGAGAAACATGGTAAGGGTACAACATGTCCACTCAGGACAGAGCTTCGCTACGGCAAGCCCGACCTCCAGGTATCGCCAACATGGTTCATCCCCCAAGCCTGACTACTCGAATCATGCACCGTCGTCTCCTCATATCCCTCCTGAACTTCCCCTCGAAACTCCCCGGTGTTGCCCGATGCCTTCAACCACCCATCAGTCTTGGTACAGCCTCGAAAAGCGAGACAACCCACATGACACAGGTGTTATCCCAGAAGACGAGATCGCCAGGCTGCATCAACTCGACCGAGCACACGTATTTCGGCTGACTGCAGTGGTCGAGCATGCCTTGGATCTCGGCTTGACCTGAAGCGAGAGCTTGGTTTTCGACCTTGTATGCGTGGTTGGCAATGTATAGGTTCTGCGCGGCGTCAGGACTGGGTCAGTCATGCGGGGAGGAGGAGCTTACGGTACGTCCAGAGGGCTCGTGGGTGGACGAGTCGGTGTTTCCCGAATGGATAGCTTTCTGGCAGGTACTATCACACCGCGCCAATCAGCTCGTGATCCTGCGGAAGTGGAGTGGGCATACCTTCTCCTGGTCCAGGATCGGCTCGCCTGGGTTGGCTTTCCTCCGAGAATGGTGCTGGCTATGCCAAAGGACGTGGTCCTTGATGCGGTCCTTGGTGGAAGCGTCGAGATCGTCATGTGCCGCGCGTGTGTCCGCGAACTGTTCGCGAGGCGTCAGCCGAGGTCTACCATCAAACAGTGAAAAGTAGATGACCCACCTCGGTGTTCCCGCCTGTTCCGGGAGGAGGCAGGACATGCGCCAGCAGGGCACCTCTATACCATATCAGGCAGAAGCGGGGCTGGAGAGAGGTGGGCATACGTAGCTCGCTCTACGAGGGTTGAAAGCCACAATCGTTCAGCCGTAGCCTATCAACGGACTGAGGCCGGTTGACTCACCGCTATCCACATGGAACAGCCCATTCTCCTTTCCAAAGATCGCACGCTCGCTATCCGGCTGCATGATATTCCCATCCGCACTGACGTTGCTCACGTCGAACAGGCTGACAAGATATCAGCGTGTTTGGTGTACGGCGTGACGTCGTCTAGTTCGCCGAGCTGGCGGGAGATCGCGACGTGCCTTTTTTCGCCGAGCTGGCGGGGAGATCGCGACGTGCCTTTTGTCGTCTAGCCCGGTATTCCGGCAGACTAGCACACCATGCTGTCTCGTCATCAATGTATGGTTCAGGAGAAGAGACCTTATACAGTTTATTGACGTGCCTCAGCGAGACCCCGCTTGAGCTCGTCAACAATCTCAGCCGACGGGTTGCTGAAGTCCGCGCCGACCACTTCGGCCACGAAGGTCGGGTGCAGGGGTTTGTAAGTGATATTGGTCATCATAAGTGGAAGTATCTGTACATTGGATGGCGAGGGTCGGAGACGACCTTATATATCTTGGTTCGCTGTAGATCACTGGGTGGTCCATCTCAAATCCGTGCTGAGCATCTCGTAAAAACAGGTTCCGTACAGGCTTCTCGATCCGGCGTGCCGGCCCGAAGCCGGATCTCCGAAATTCCACGTGGTTCATCTCGAACTGTTTCGCAGAAGATATCTTCTATCTCGAAATCTCGCGGCTATATGCAAAAGGTTCTCGAATCTATACTGAGCATCTCTGTTTGAATAGGGTAAAGTGGTCCTGCTAGCTCCAAATGCTCGATCCGGATGTGACCATCCTCGCGCTCTGTCCCATCATCAAATGGCTATGAACGGACTGGGCTCAGAGACCCCATAGTCTCGGAGAGGCCAAGGCTTTTGATGAGATCCGCACTGTCCCAATTTGATTGCTTGACGTCGACGAGAAAAGCATGGGCCTCCTCTTAATGTGGATCTCCTCAGTACCGGAACCGATCTTCGTCAGGACTGACAAGACCCTCTTGGATCATGTCGCCTTGCGTCCCCTTTCGATACCTATCGGTCTCGATGGTACATACGTTAATCTATCTCAGCTTGACCTCGGGTGTTCTTCATCCTGGTTTGCTTCTTGTAAGCTGTCTGAGCTAAAGTTCCCCTGTCAAGTCGCCCTATTTCCGCTACGGAATATAGGAAATCTTAAGGTAGTTCTTTGAAGTTGCATGTATCCACTGCATGCGCCACGCGCTCTCACTGTTCGGATTATATCGACAAAATTCCGATAGATGCTAGCTAGTCATCAAGGGGGCTACTGGGAAGCGCCAAGCGGGGAGCGGAAGACGGAAGGGACATCAGAACGGGCGGACGGACATGTTGAGCGAGACGGAATCGTTCATGTTGTCCAGCCAGATTACACGCACCTCAGCCTAAATAGTCCGTCAAGGGAGAGTGACATTGAACGACCACATGATAAGTCATGAAGCCCATAAAGCCTTGGAATTGTATCATTTCCGGGGCCAAAGAAGATAGCTGGCACGCTTTGATCTTGGTCTCAACGACTTGTTGAAAGGCGTGTAAACTACACCGTCTATCTAGCTAGCTAGCGCCTGGTCGGCAGCTTCCCCAACATCTCGGACATTCACACATCCGTCCTATGCATCATACTTCCACAACGTCTTCAAACACCTACACAAAGGTGGTGAAGTCCAACACAACTCGCGCCGATTTCAGGTACCGCTTACTTTTGCTTTGCAGATCGTCAACAATAATGTCTCATCCTTTCTATTCTCAATGATCGAGTGAACCTCGACGCAGTATACGGTCGAACGAGACGAGTAGATCGCTTCGACGTCGCCATGAGTGCTTCAAGACCGAAAGTAGGGAGGATTATACGGAAACCCAAGCCTACGGATGGGGCTCAACCGGGACCTCCACCATCGTCGGTAGCGCCTGTAAAGACAACAGTTGCTAGGAACGCTGATGCCCTCACCACCTCTGGAGCGAAGGGTTCAAGGGGTAAACCCAAAGGGAAACCTCGGAGGGTGCATAGACCTCCTCAACCTATAGACGAGTTGAAGGCAAGAGGTGATTGAATTCGTCGAAGGCGCTGTACCAGCATAGATGCTGATCTGCTTTCTTTTATAGCTCCTCCTCCCCGTCAAGAAGCACCTATCTCCATCGCTTCCACCCCGGAGGATGAAGATGACGATTTCGAGGAAGTGCATATCCCATCGGTAGCAGGGCCATCCTCACCTTACCCAGGAACTCCGCGCACACCGGGCACGAGAGCTACTACGCCTGGGACCGTCACTACAGCCCCCAGTGTTGACGATGATTATGAGGGATACGGTGAAGAGGGGAGTGGTGGAGAGCGAGAAGAGGTGGAAGACGGTGTGATACGGCTGGAGATCGGTGGGGAGACGCCGGAACAAAGGGCGAAGCGGATAGCATTGGCTTTACGGAAGTGAGTGGGAGGAGGGGTACTACAGCCGACATGCTGAGCTTGAGTAGGAAACCTATGACCTCGAAAGATCGAGCTATACGGCTGGAAGCTCATAAATTGCATGTCATTGCGCTTCTGGCTAGCGCTCGAATACGAAATCGCTGGTGCACGCATGGTCTGCTGCGGGTGAGTGTACGCCTCCCCAACATCTCCCTGCTAAGTGCCATCTCGTACAGGCCCGCCTCCTCTCCCTCTTACCTCACCCTCTCCAAGCGGCTTTCACCATCCCTCCGTCCCGCTTTCCCGATCGAGCGCAGCGCTCTCGCCTATTCTTCGACGCCCTGCAATCTCTCGTCACATGGTGGTCTCAATCATTCTTCGACATCTCTGATCCCGCCCTCGGCTTACGGACGCGTCCATGGGACGAGGTACAGGAGATCGTCGACCAGCTACCCAAGCTTACCCGCGCGGACTTCTTCGGAGGAGGTTTTATCAAGGAGGAGGGGTTTGACGAGAAGCTTGCAGTGGGATCTGGCGAGGAGAAGCTGCGGACGGTGAACAGCATGATGAAGAAGGTCTTGCAGCAAGAGGGATCACGGGACGTCTCAGCTCAGCTTTTCGTCGCGCTTGCCCGGGCTTGTGGATTAGGCGTGAGACTGGTGGCTTCGCTTCAAGCGGTACCTTGGCGGGCGGAGAAGGTGGTTGCGAAGAAGAAGCCTGGAGCCGGGCGAAATGGCAGGACACTCGCAAGTCGGCAAGGGGATGGTCCGCAATCCGGGAACGAGGATAGCGAAGAGGAGGACATGGAGGAGGTGCCTATTCCTGAGCCCGAGAGGGAGGCAGACACGAAGAAAGGGACGCCAGCGAGGATACCAACCACAAAGGGTGTGGAGAGAGCGGGCGGCAAGCGGAGATTGCAGGATCCGGCGGATCTGTATCGATTGAGGAAGCCGAAACCGGCCCCTCAGAAGGTGGCGTCGCCGATCAAGCCAAAGATGAAGGCCAAGCAGGGTGAGTAAAGATACTGTCTACTAAAGTGCTTCTGACATGCTGCAGACATATCGCAGCAGCCGCCAGTGTTTTGGGCGGAGGTCTTCAGCCGATCTGATCAGCGGTGGATCCCCGTTGATCCGGTACAAGGTACGATTCGGAAGAAAGGACACTATGAACCGACTTCTGACAATGGACCGGTGCGAATGCTTTACGTGGTGGCATTTGAGGAGGGTGAGTGGGGTCCTCGGTGGGAATGCTGAGCTGACCACCCGGCAGATGGCTATGCTCGTGATGTGACCTTGCGGTATACGAAGAATTTTGGCGCGAAAACGGCGAAGCTTCGCGTTCCTACCAAGAAGGGTGAGCCGGACTGGTGGGTTGCAACGATCGGTTTCCTGAGACGACCTAATCGCTTGGTATGTCTGTCGCGGCAGACTCGTTGAACTCGACTGATTGCTCTCCGATGTTTCAGCATCGGGACGATCTCGAGGACGCAGAGCTCGAGACAAGTCAAGTCTCAGAGGGCATGCCTATGCATATGAGTGGCTTCAAGGATCATCCTATGTCCGTCCTACCTCAATCCCAAGCTGTTGTCGCTGATGCTTGGCACCACAGCTATGTACTCGAGCGGCATCTAAAGCGCGAAGAGGTGATAGCGCCGAAAAGAGAGGTCGGTCGATTTCGAGGGGAACCCGTCTATCGCCGGGGCAACGTACTCTCCTGCAAGACCTCCGAAAACTGGATGCGTATGGGCAGAAGGGTCAGGGACGGACAGGAAGCTTTGAAATGGGTCAAGCAAAGGGCGGTGACACTACAGAAGAGGCGGGCGCAAGAGCTGGCGGTGCAAGAGGGGCAGGACCCGATTCAGCAGGGGTTGTATGCGGAATGGCAGACTGAGCTGTACCGACCGCCACCGATCGTGGATGTGAGTGTGGTATCGGGATTGCGGCGAGTCTGATGTGATGTACAGGGGATGATTCCGCAGAACGCCTTTGGGAATATCGATCTGTATGCCCCAACAATGCTTCCTGTGGGGGCCGTGCATCTGCCATGTAAGTTGACTTCTTAGGATCGCGAGACATCGGGATCTCCAAATTCGACGATTGCTGAGACCATCACTACCAGACAAGGGTATCACAAAGATCGCCAAGCAGCTTGGAATCAGCTATGCGGAAGCATGTGTACGTCTTTCCGTCATGATGTATGTAGATCTCGCTGAGGCCTCCTATGCAGACTGGCTTCGAGTTCAAGAAGCAGCGGGCTATTCCCGTTATCACCGGTATTGTCGTGGCCGAAGAGCAGGAGAGCATTGTGTTGGAGGTGAGCGGACGATCTCTTTCGGCGTCGCCGTCGCTGATGTGAAATGTCACAGGCATACTGGGAGTCAGCCGCAGCCGCGGGGGAAAAAGAGAAGGTCAAGAAGGAGGAGAAAGCGCTGAAGCGATGGGCCAAGCTTATAAACGGCTTAAGGGTCAGAGCGCGGCTGCAAGCGGAGTATGGCGCCGGGGAAGGGGTACGAGACTTGAGTTTTTGCGTATCAGGTAGCTGATGCCTTTTTTAGCTTCAGGAACAGCAGCTCAACCCACTCGCCTATCCACTCGACGAACCAGCCACAAAGTCCGGAAAGAAGTCAGCGGTTTCAGTCATCGCAAATGCGACGCGCGAGGGCCACGCAGCATGGGAAGATAGGTTTGATCGGTCACCCGGCGCTGGAAGTCTAGAACCGTCGCCACCAACAGCAGAAATCGAGAAGCCCAATGAGGACGATCCGCTCATGGGCAACGGGCCCGATAGTCCGACAGTTACGGTTATTGAACCCGAGGAGAAGCTCCCCCCGCTACGGATCATTCTGGAGACGAGGACCAGAAAATTGATGCCATCGATTTCGCTTCTGCCCCTCGGGTAGAGCCCGTCGAGATCAAGGGCACAGAGCTGGCATCGGCTGAGCAACAACAACCTCAAAGGGCAGCGCGCAAACGTAGAATGACACCACCGGAGCCGAAGGCCCGGGACTCCGTCAGGAGCCTAGGCGAGAAACCTGCCAACAGAGGACGACGTCAGAAGAAGGCGGCTGCTTCCTCCAGTCCAGCCGCGACCAGAAGTCCGAGCAGTAGAGCACCAAACCGGACGAGCAAGCGCGGGAGGAGAAGGGGAGACGGAAGAGAGTGATCGGGGCTCTCAACCGCGAGGAGGAGGAGGAGGAGGAGGAGGAAGATCAACAGATCTGAGAGTTTGTCTGTTCGATGAATCATCAACATTGCGCAAACAGCGTCATGACGCTCGATGTGGCCAGATTCTTGTCTAAGCCAAAGCATTGGGCGATGTCGATTTTCGTTCCGGGTAGTGAGCTGGTCAAGAAATGTCGAGAGAGCTACTCGTTTACGACCGCACGTCTCCAGCGCCATCGAGAAAGGAGATACCGGTACGATGATGACCGAGGTCCAGTCCAAGAAGCCTGTGGGCCCCAGGAAATGGTCAGAGATTTTGGTCGCATTCACCTTTTACACCTAGAGAGAGCTGCAATGAGGGACCCGAATCATGAAATCGATCGAAAGGCCATGGGAAGGAGAGCCAGATTAAAGTCGGTTATACGAATTTGCGCAATCCCACCACTTGGACCGAGAGCTTGATATCACAAGATACGTGAGGGATCGGTTATTGAGGACGGACACTTGCGCCGGATATGGCCCGGACTGGCACAGCGGAGAACCGGAGGCTGCGAGAAGCGAGTCATGATCGCTGGAATGGGAACGAAGATCGGTGAGAAGTGATGTCGCCCCCGGTCGATCCTCGGCGTGAACGGAAGATGATTTACCCGAATCTTCACTAGTGGTAAACTAGTGGTAAACTTAACCGGATGCTGGGTCCGAGGCTATGGAAGATAGGTACCCGGAGGAAGGTTCGGCAAAACAAGGCGCTAGAGGGAACCGGCCCGAGAATTGCCGGTGGGTATCGAGCGGTTGGAGGAGAATCCCGAAATCAACCGAGAATATAACCAGCTGGAAACCGGGACGAGGTCCGAGAGGGGCGTCCATGCTGTTGATTCGATCTCCACCGCTACATTCATTCATTGTTCTATTCAACGTCCCACGAGAGGAGTCTGTTATCGTTTTCCGAGATAACAGCGGGTGCAAGGGGTCATTCCGCAGGTCTTAAGGTCGTTATTGCGGAAGGAGGGATCGTGTGAACAGCCGACAAGTCCGCTTAGGCGTCATCGCCACCCTTCTCAGTCTTCCATCAACTCGCAACATCCCGCCAGCACCATGACATCGATGGAGGACCTTATCGCGACGATTTCGGGAGGGATGCATGTCTCGCAGGATGGTTACGACTTGAAAGCGCTTCAAGTGAGTATCTCCCACTATCTGCCTCATCTCCAATACATCCTCCGATTACGAGTTACGAGGGCTGTGAGCTCACGATCCCCAGGAGTACCTTGCCCGAACCATCGTCCTCCCCGACCTTCCCATGTCCCCATCAACATCATTTCACCCACTTCCGCCGTCCCGATCAACATCCTCCACCCGCAATCCCTTATCTCTCCCCCCTTCCTACTTGCCCGATCAATCGACCCAACTTTACCCATCTCCCATATCCAACCTGTCCTTCCGCTCTTCCGATAACGTCATGATGGCGACTCCAGTCCAACGACCCGGTAGTCTCCGACGGTCCTCGTCATATGGATTCGGGACACAACCTACACCCGGATCGCCATCGGGTTTCGAGGGTGATGCCTTCGCACCGCTTTACCAGCAAACATATACTCAGCCTTCGGATCCGTGGAGCCGAACACATCCATCCGCGGACGTCAAGCACTATCCATGGGCAGCTGTTGGTGCTCAGCAAGACTCCTTTGCCTTCCGACCCGCTCAACAGTTCGGCGGTGCGGACGAGCGGAATCAACAGATCGGGCCGAGAGCACCTCCGACACCGCCTGAGGAGGACGAGGAGATGGTCGAGGACACGGGTGACTGTGGGATGTACGAGGAGGACAAGGAAGGAAAGGCTGAGGGGGGAATGGAGTGGGACTCGAATCGGAATGAGCGTGCAGAGGACAAGCATGTTGGCGGGGATTGGCAGAGGGGCAGGCGAAAACAGCAGTGAAGAGAAGGGTCTTTTATGTATTGGCTCGGGGTCTTTGGGATCTTGGCTGTTGTATTTTGGAGATGAATCAATCCGTTAAATCGACTCCCCTTCGATGAGAGGAGCAGGCAGAAATCCTAGTTCTCTGCTCTCCGTTTCTACGGCTCGACTTCACCAACAACTCTCCGTGCTCAGAATCCCTGTCCTCGTCAGTTAAGGAATCAAACGTGATCTTGATCGGGACAGTCTCCGTCAAAACTTCTGCCTCATAGGAGCCCGCAAACTCGACCCGAGAAGGTGAACATCAGATTCTGCCGCTCGAAAGTATCACCCGCCATCCCCTGCCGCGAGTGTAACGGAATCTGCCATGATCTGCTTAGCTTCCTGGCATGGCATGGTGAGTCAAAATCCATGATACCAGGTGGAGCCCTATCAGGAATCCCCCCAGTTCTAGTATGCATTCGGTGTCTAAAGTACAATGCCTTACGGTGTTCCGTCGTCCATTTGGCTGATTGTCGGCCCGTCTTCAGCCCCAAATCCTGTCATCGTGAATTCGAGGTTTGGCTGGAATCAGCCGACGGGCGGGAGGCCCGCCATCGTTGGGCTTCAACTGCGGATGGCCCCTACTCGATCATGGACGCATCGAAGACTACTGGGAGACACGACGCTTCAAAACAAGGGCCAAGAGTGGGATCCTAGCGCACAGACATGTAGGTCTCAAGCAGGATGTGCTCAGCGCCCGACTGAGGGATTGGCCATCGCGCGGTGATCGACAGGTCCGATCAGATCGCGCCAGGGCCAGGTCCACACAACCCACGTGCTTCAGCGTGGTTTCCGGCGGCAAATTGCGTGATTTGTCGTCTTGCTTTTATTGCTCCTTCTTGCGACATGGGAAAACCTTCAGGATGCATTTACGATCAGGAACGTGATTGATAATCGTCGCGATGCTTCGCCATTGATGGCATTTGCGATGACGTTCGGGTGTGGTGAACTCTTGGCTTGACCTCTTGAAAATCGCAGATGCGACCGGGCGTTGATTTTTCATCCCTCTCGTCTGCGATCACAACCAAGAGTAGCTGTAGAGCTGTACCAACTCACTTGGCTTGTAAACGGATCGTAGCTAGCTGAGCCAACGGTCAAGCTCGGTCCTGACATTCACTCGCCTCTTCAACATGGCACCATCCTACGCTTCCATTAAACACTCTGTCCGAAGCTACCTCGGCGTCACCGAGTCCACGCCCGAATCGGTGTCCGTCAAGGACTGGGTTGCAGGCAACCGGCAGAGCTTCGGTCCATTCGTCAGTTTTTTAACAAGCAATCATACTAGCAATGACTAAAGTTTGACTTGTATCCAGGTGAAGGACTATGTAACCGCTCTCTTCCCGTTCATCCAATGGGCGCCTCGATATAATCTTACCTGGCTCACCGGCGATCTCATCGCGTACGTGCCATTCATTAGTCATCCAAACTCAGCCAGACATCTGACCCGAGCAGCGGTATCACCGTTGGCATGGTACTCGTCCCCCAATCCCTCTCATACGCAAAGATAGCCCTGCTGGAGCCCCAATACGGTCTCTACTCGAGTTTCATCGGCGTCCTCACCTATGCATTCTTCGCTACTTCCAAAGATGTCTCGATCGGTCCTGTCGCCGTCATGTCGCTTGAGACCGGGAACATCATTACCTCTGTCCAGAACAAGTATGGCGAGCTGTTCTCGGCGCCGGAAATTGCCACTTGTCTGGCGATCATTTGCGGCTTCATCGTCCTGGGAATCGGATTGCTTCGTATCGGTTGGCTGGTCGAGTTCAGTGAGTTGCGCTCCTCATAGGTACTAGGAGAATGTTCTGACCGAATTTCAGTTCCCCAGCCTGCGGTGTCGGGTTTCATGACGGGTAGCGCGATCAACATTGCTGCAGGCCAAGTCCCCGCTCTCTTCGGCCTCGCGAAACGCTTCGACACCCGAGCAGCAACCTACAAGGTAATCATCAATACCCTGAAAAACCTGCATCTCAGCACTCTCGATGCAGCATTTGGCGTGTGCTCACTTGCGATCTTGTATGCCATAAAATGGGGAGTCGCGGGGATCACGAATCGTCATCCAGGACTTGCAAGACCATTGTTCTTCGTCCAAGCTCTACGACACGCGTTTGTCATTATCCTCTTCACCATCGTCTCGTGGCGCATCAATATCCAACACAAGACCCCGAGGATCTCGTTGGTCGGAGCTGTACCTTCTGGCCTTCAGCATGTGGGCCGTCCAACCATCACTACCGATCTGCTGTCTGCTATCGCCCCTCATATCCCGGTCGCCACGATCATCCTCTTGCTCGAGCATATCTCGATCGCGAAATCCTTCGGTCGGTTGAACGGCTACAAGATCAACCCCAACCAAGAGCTCATCGCGATCGGGGTGAACAACACCCTTGGTACGCTCTTCTCGGCATACCCGTCGACCGGATCCTTCTCCCGATCCGCTCTCAAGTCGAAAGCCGGCGTGCGTACACCTGCAGCAGGTATCCCCACCGGTATCGTCGTCATCATCGCGCTTTACGCCGTCGCTCCTGCATTCTACTGGATCCCAAACGCCAGTATATCAGCACTCATCATCCACGCCGTCGCAGATCTCGTCGCCTCGCCAAAACAGTCATTCGGATTCTGGCGGGTCTCGCCATTCGAATACATCATCTTCGTGGGCGCGGTCCTCTGGTCCCTCTTCTACTCGATCGAATCCGGTATCTACTGGTCGCTTGTCACATCGATTGTGCTTCTGCTCTTCCGAATCGCTCGACCAAAGGGCCATTTCCTCGGTCGCGTCCGCATTCGACCCGAGAACCCGGAGTTTGGCAATCAAATTCGCGACGTCTACGTGCCGATCGAGGGCGTCGATGGAGTCACGAATCGAGGTATCCAGGTCGAAACACCTCCACCCGGGATCGTCATCTACCGTTTCGAGGAATCCTTCCTCTACCCCAATGCATCATACATCAACGACCGTCTCGTCGAGCATGTCAAGAAGCACACTCGGCGAGGGAAGGACTACTCAAACATCTCCGCAGGCGATCGACCATGGAACGACCCTGGACCCAAGCAGAAAAATGCACAAGTCGAGCTCGAAGTTGAGAAGTCAAAACCTCGATTACGCGCCGTCATCCTCGACTTCGCAGCTGTGGCGAACCTCGATACGACGGGTGTGCAGAACCTGGTTGACACGCGGAAAGAGGTTGAGAAATGGGCCGATCGAGCTGTCGAGTTCCACTTCAGCGGTATCCTTTCACCTTGGATTCGCCGAGCTCTCATCGCCGCTGGCTTCGGACAGGGTCAACGTCGGCACGGCACCGCTCTCGAGATCGCGCCCGTCGTACCACAGGATAATTCACTGTCACCGGAAGATCGAGAGAGGCCGGAGGAAGAGAACTTGAAGGGCGGAGGTAGCTCCACGCCGAGCAGCGGGGCTACTTCTATCACCGACGAGAAGCGACGAGATGCGTATCGGATAGCTGAACTCGGTCAACGGCCAAGTGGGGATTCGGTGTCGTCTCTCCCGCTGATGGACCGGGCTACACCATTCGTGAGCCTCTCCTTCTTGTTCAGGGATTTGACGCTGATGGGGTCTCGCAGTTTCACTTCGATCTTGCCGACGCGCTGAATTCTCTGGACCTGTCAAAAGGGAGGCATGAGCAGGAGGATGCAATGTAGAATACACTTAGGTTGATAAGACACCATGTGTCATGCGTCAAAATGAATGCAAAGAACGCAATTCATGAGCCTTCAAGGTGATTGAGTAGTCTTATAACGCTACTCCGCTCATTCGCGAAGGCTCAGATTCCGAGAAGAGCGGCATTTGATCCTGACTTGGAGGTGGACACGAGAAGAGTAGGTATCAGATGCATGAACCATCGGATGTGGCTCCGGATTCGCCGATACTACGCTCCTCCACTACATCGGTTGTTAGCAGCCGAAACATAGGATGGAGCGGAGAAGCATGCTCCTAAGCGGAAAAAACGTACACCAAGATGTTATTTCTGTTGATCAGAAGCGGGGTCCTATCAGCTATGGCACTCGATTTACTGCTGGAGGTACGTACATGGGGATATGGATGAGTTTGACAAAGTACCCGATGAACCCCATGACAGCGAAGCCAATAGCGACGGCCTTGCACAGCTGGACGTATTCTGCGAAGATAAGGACAACACCACGCGTCAGCCTGACTTGATCCTTTTTAGCAGTGGGATTGCTGAACTTCGCACGAGAGAGCAGAAGCTGACCTTCTCGAGAGGGTTTCGTACACCGGTTGACGAACTGTACCATACGCTTCATTGAGCCTCGCCGAACTGAGAGAGGTGGAGAGAGCGAACCTGAGTGCCTTCTTTCACGAATTGTTGAGGGATCTCGGCGAACTCTTTGATTCGGTCCGACATGGTGAGGAAGGTGTATCGAGAAAAGGGCGAGAGGAGGGAGAAGAATAGGTTGGAGACTCGAAAGAGGGAATGGGTTTTGAGCGGAACCAGAAGGACGTGGCGTTCTGATACACGTGGCATTGATTGCCCAGAATCGTTGCTGCAGACAGAAATATGCTTGGCTATATGCGTGTAGAGAAAGAAACCGAAGTGCGAGTCTCATGTAAGTGCCGGTCTCAGGTCTTGCTGCCAGTCCACATAGTCGCGATTCCCCCCGTGAAGTCTGTCCAAGCTCCGCCTTTGCCCTCCTTCGACAGTCCCGTCTGGAAGCCAGCATCCCGGACCCTTGTAGAAACGCCATTAGCAGAGTGTCGAGTCTACTGGTCGACGACTCACAGCTGCGCAAAGTCGGACTGTGATGGGAATCGCTCAATCGACTCGACGAGGTACTGGTATGATTGTGAGTCGCCAGTCAGGATCTTGCCTAAGATCGGGATGAATTGGAAAGAGTATTGTCGATACACCCTGCTCTATCCCGTCAGTGGATGTGCATATTCGGCTCAGATCGAGTCATGACGCACTGCTTGAGGAGCGGGTTGTTGACTTTGCCAAATTCGAGCACCCCAAGCTTGCCTCCAGGCTTGAGCACGCGGTAAGCCTCACTGAGCACGGCGGGCAGGGATGTGCAATTTCGAATCCCGAAAGCGATCGTGTACACGTCGATGGAGCTCTCAGCGATATGTGGCGGGAGGCATTGAGCGTTGCCGTGGGTAAAGGTGATTTGGGGTGCTGTAACGATCGGTCAATCCCAGGAAAGCATGTATGGGAGACACCCACTATTATAGTACATCGTCTTCGCAGCCCTTTTCCGACCCTCCATCAACATCCCCTCGTTCAGATCCACGATCTCCACCTGCACATCCCTATTCCCGAACTTCTCCCTCGCCCGATCTAACAGCCTGAACGCAATGTCCCCAGTCCCACCAGCCACGTCGAGGCATTGTAATGTGGCATTGGGTAGAGCGCTGGACTGGTGGATGGATGGGGGGAGACGAGGGAGCATGGTGGAGACGAAGGAGTCTTTCCATATTCGGTGGATCCCTAGGGACATCGAGTCGTTCATAAGGTCATACTTCGAGGCTACCGAGCTGAAGACGCCGCCGACTGGTGGATTTGAGCTGATATGATTGCTAGTGAGGAGGAAGACGTACCAAGCGTCTCCTTCTCCGCCTCCGGGACTTCGCGGAAGCCGAAGTGCGTCGTCCGAGGAGTACTGGGTCCAGCTGTCGGAGGCTCATCCTGTGTCATGGACGTCGGAGGACTCTGTCGGAAAGTACTCGTAGATGCGAAGGCGCGCGACGAGCGCACCAGAGCCGGAGATGCAAGGCTCCGAAGCAGCTTCGATCGAGGTCTCATTCTGAATCCTGCGGCGTTCAAGGTGTACGCTAAACGATCCCACATTGCGAAATTCATAACCCTCTGCAAAAATCAGGGTCCTGCGGCCGTGTTCAGGGCCGACGATCTGCCCGAACCTGCATATCTCATCGTTCTGATTCTCATCGTTCTTCTCATCTATACAGCCTGTCAGATCGTAGGATCTTTGCTTTTCAATTCACTTGATGACAGATACGATTTACGATCGATTCTGTACGCTTGTTCGAACAAGAGGCAAATCTGATTTCGGCTATTGAACTTGGCGATAAGAGCTTCTCGCGAATCTCGCCTGGCTGCCTGGTCTCCCTCTCGGGTCGAGCTGGGCAGCATGGGTTATAAATCAAAGGTTTTCCTCGTTATCGCCTCCCACCTCCTTGCCTCGCTACCACAATCATCTGCTTCACCATCACCTGTACTGAATGCAACGACACGTTCCAGTCCATCATGGAGATACGGGAATCCATGGTTGAGGCCTAGAGCGAATGTAGAGTACAATAATCCGTTGAACAGCAGCGGGTACATGTTGACGGTAAGTTGAGCGCTTGTTAGAGCATCTTCATGTAACGCTGACACTCCTGGAGATTGTCAACGGAACCTACCCGGCTGGACTGGGTGAACCGCTGAACGTCATCATCTCCGCGGAATCGGATCCCGCTGTACTGGTGAGGAGTCCAGACAATGGCGGCTTCTTGAACTACATGCTGTGAGCTCGTCCTGCCCATACCCCTTCATCCTTGCTGAATGACCCTCGGCAGATCGACGTTCATGGGCGAAGAATGCCTAGGCCAGCATCTCGGAACCGACCAACAAGCCAATCTAGGGGACGGCCTCGGCAACGTCACGGAGATCGAGGAGCTCCGTTGGAACGGAGGGAACCCGTACATCGGGACTTGCCGGGAGACTTTCGAAGGAGGACTGCATTTGCGGTATTGGGTACAGAACACCACTGGAGCGTACTTCATGGCGGTGTCGGTGGAGGAGGATTTGGCGAGTGGGCATGATATCGTATTGAATGGGTCGGTGTTTCGACATCTGCTGGCTATCGAGTGCTGATCCATGGGGATAGGTACAACATGGGACGAGATTACCTCATAGGCAACCTCACCCAACAGCAGGTGGTGACGAGGAACTTGACGAACCAAACGACCTTCTCGGGGATCACGACATATGCCAATTACTCGTATCAGACGGACGTTAAGTATGTCTCGGGGTTACTACAGAACTCAAGTGGTGCGTAGTGTCCTCTCATTGTGGATCTCACGCTGACTGCAACCCTCCAGTCGGTGTCAACCATTACTTGACGTGAGCCGGATCCTCCCCGCATCAGCTCCTTGCGCTGATTGGCCTTATAGAGTCGAGACATCGAAATACCCTGCGATCGACGGTTTAGTGGCTGTCTTGACAGTAACGATAACGGC
>JAABUW010003875.1_pt1 | contig 20819 bp, 22 predicted proteins | sample 5560081 | NCBI WGS metagenome assembly JAABUW01 (sample SAMN10711882, study PRJNA513363) | rock metagenome | isolation source: Antarctica rocks | place: Antarctica: Victoria Land, Knobhead sud
TATTTAATATATAAATAATTATTATAATATCTCGAGTATATATTAATATATTATTATATAAAGATTAATTATAAAAATAATTAGAGAGATAAATATAATATTAATTATAAAATTAATTATAATCCTAATTATCGAGTTATTTATAAAAGTAATTATATAATTATTTTAAGATATATTTTAAAATATATTATAAACTTATAATAAAATTATTAAAGAGTATATTATAAATAATAGTAACTTAATAGAGTTATTTAAAGATATATTATAAAATAGTTATAAAGATATTTAATAATATATGAAATTATTTAAAAATTAATTCTAGAGTAGTGATATAACTATTTAGGAGTATATACTATAAGGTAATAATAAGGTTATTTAGGAGTATATATTATAGGGTAGTAATAAAATTATTTAAAAATAAATTATAAAGTAATAATAAGGTTATTTAAGAGTATGATATCGGGTAGTAATAAAGATATTTAGGAGTATACTATAAAGTAACAATAGGGTATTTCGGAGCATATACTATAGGGTAAAATGGGGCCATTTGGGGGCATACCATAGGGCAATAATGGGGCCATTTAGGGGCATACCATGGGGCAGCAATAGGGCCATTTGGGGGCATACCATGGGGCAATAATGGGGCCATTTAGGGGCATGCCATGGGGCAGCAATGGGGGCATTTGGGAGCATAGTATAGAGCAGTGATAGGGCCATTTGGGGGTATACTATTGGCCAGAATTTGGGAAATGAGATCACGTGAGGAACCTTTCTTGGCGACAAATCATAGCCAATCGTTGGTAGTGGCTTGGCGGAAAGCTTAATGTGTTCCAATACAATATATATATATACAGCCGAAGTAGCCATTCATAAGTGGTCCCCCCTCAACGTTGTTCAAAGTTGTCCCTTTCAACACTCCTAAACAATTGCGGGATATCGTTCTACATTGAATCCAGCTTTCCGATGGCATTGGACCGCAAAGTACGGAGAAGCGTTACCTCTCCCGGCCTTATCCGTTCGTGGTGGGGCAAAAAGACCCTCAATGGCGTCATATTATTGAAAAGAAATAAAATATCAGCCCCAACTTTACGATAAGCTAACTTCTTCAACTACTCCTCATACAGACAGGAAACAAACATACAAACACACATCAGACATCATGACTAGCTCACTGGAACAATTGAAGGCCATAGGCACAACTGTTGTCTGCGACTCTGGTGACTTTGCTACCATTGGAAAATACAAGCCTCAAGATGCTACCACGAATCCCTCCCTCATCCTCGCTGCTTCCAAGAAGCCAGAATATGCCAAGTTGATGGATGTTGCCGTTGCCTACGGCAAGGACCATGTTAGTCCACACAGGCTTGAAGCCGCCCGACAGGGACAGTTGCTGACTCTGCGAATAGGGCAAAGACATGGATGAGAAGATCGACTCGACGCTGGACCGTCTGCTTGTCGAGTTCGGCAAGGAGATTCTACAGATCGTTCCCGGCAAGGTCTCTACAGAGGTCGACGCTCGCTTCTCCTTCGACATCGAGGGCTCAGTCAAGAAGGCTCTCCACATTATCAATGTATGTCCTCAGCGTTAGTCATGCCATCTACGTCGCTCTAATATTCCATAGCTCTACAAAGACATCGGCATCGACAAATCCCGCGTCCTCATCAAGCTCGCCTCAACGTGGGAGGGTGTTAAGGCAGCTCACATCTTGCAATCCGAGCACGGCGTCAATTGCAATCTCACACTGATGTTCTCCCTCCCCCAAGCCATTGCTGCCGCCGAGGCTGGTGCTTTCCTCATCTCGCCTTTCGTTGGTCGTATCCTGGATTGGTACAAGGCAGCGAACAAGAAGGACTACTCTCCCGAGGATGACCCTGGTGTCAAGAGCGTGGTGCAGATTTTCAACTACTACAAGAAGTACGACTACAAGACCATCGTTATGGGTGCTAGCTTCAGGAACGTTGGTGAGATCACGGAATTGGCTGGATGTGATTATCTTACGATCTCGGTACATATATTTGACTGTGTACAACGTTGAACAACCACTGACATTTTTTCTGTAGCCTAATTACCTCGAGGATCTGTTCAACTCAACCAAAAAGATCCCACAAAAGCTGATCGCCAAGGACGCAAAGACGCTCGACATCCCCAAGAAGAGCTACCTCAGCGACGAGGCCAAATTCCGCTTCGACTTCAACGAGGAAGCGATGGCAGTTGAGAAGCTGAGGGAAGGTATCTCGAAATTCGCGGCTGATGCCATCACCCTCAAGGACATCCTGGAGGAGAAGATCAAAGCCGCCTAACGGAGTGGTGGTATTGCAGCGAAAATGGACTTAGCATGCTTTGCTTGAGAGAATGAAATGAAGAAATGATACACAAGAAATCCCTTAGGCTACTTTATCCTACGAGTAGCCCAATTAAGGTATCCTTCTTCTGTCTCTTTGGAAGCCGGGACGATATCGGAGAGATCTATGTGTGGGAAATTTCGGCTAACTTGCCCTACAATGATAGCTCTCTGTCGAGTCTATTAGCCGGCGTGCTGCTACGGAGTTACATGCTTTCTTCCCCTCCTCGGTGCTACATCGTTACTCCGAAGATGTAGTATAAATCCACTGCGAGTCCCCAATGGGGATCGCCATCCTGGGTCTCTCCGTGAACTGCCTTCTCCGGACCCCTACGCCAATGGCACTCTCTCTCGCAGGCAAAACAGCAATCGTGACAGGCGCCGGCAGTGGTACATCGCTAACCCCTAAATCATCCAATTGACCCTCAAGCACTAACCGATAGCGCAGGTATCAACCTCTCCTTCGCCAAATGCCTCCTCGCCCAACGCTGCAATGTCCTATTCGCAGATCTCGCCCTCCGTCCCGAAGCCCAAGAACTTGTCTCGAATCACTCCAATGTCTCCCAATCACCGGCCAAAGCTATCTTCCAGCAGACAGATGTTCGGGACTGGGGGCAGCTGGAGCGTATGTTCCAAGTTGCGAGTAAAGAATTTGGGGATTTGGAAGTAGTCTGTCCTGGCGCTGGCGTTTACGAACCTGTACGGACTTTGATTCACGGTCTCGTTTCGTCTGATTGACTAATAAAGCATTTAGCCCTTCTCAAACTTCTGGCACCCTCCTGGCCGCGGCCCGTCTACCGATAAGCCTAGCTCAAACCACTACGCCCACCTCGACATCAATCTCACGCACCCAATCCGCACCACTCAACTCGCGCTCTCCCATTTCCTCTCCACCTCTTCCCCGACCCCAAAAACTCCATCCCCCAAACACATCATTCACATAACGTCCATAGCCGGCCAACTCACCCCCCTCGCCGCCCCTATCTACAATGCCACCAAGCACGCTCTCAACGGCTTCGTGCGCTCCCTCGCACCTCTCGACGCCAGGCTCGGTGTGCGCGTCACAGCCGTCGCTCCAGGCGTAATCAAAACTCCTCTCTGGACAGAACACCCCGAAAAGCTCAAGCTCATAGCGGAAGGCGATGCGTGGGTTACGCCCGAATTCGTTGCTGAGACTATGGTTTCGCTCGTTTCTGATGACACTGTGGAGGTGGATGCTGGTGGAGGGGGCGGAGGGAGTGGGCTGAGCACTGGAGACTCGAGGGAAGGGACTAGAAGGGTGAATGTGCGGGGAGGGATGATTTTGGAGGTTGCGAAGGGGAGGGTGAGGGTCGTAGAGCAATTTAACGATCCAGGGCCTCGTGGGGAGGGGAATACAGTGGGGAATATGAGGGTGGCGGAGGAGGAGATTTTTGAGAGGTTAGGGAATGGGCGGTGGGGTGTGGATTGAATTGGTGGGGAGGGTGATGGTGAGAGGCTGGATTGTTGATGGGTTGAAGATGAGACGGCGGGGGTGTGTAGGTGAAGGAGGGCACAGAAGGATGGGAAGGAAGGGAAAGTGGCTGCTCTTTGGGTATTTGTCTGGGGACTGATGCCTTTGATGTAGACTTTTTGGGATGCTGATGGGCCCGTCGCTGGCAATCTCTTTTGGCTTCTTGCCCTCGACCCAGACCGTTTGGAAGGGGGATTAGTCTGCTGTTTGTAACTTGCTTGGGATATTTCGAAATCGACAACGCAGCACTGTTAGGTCGCAACAACGCACGTTTCGAGATTTAGAAGAACGCGATTAGTCTCAGTCCTAGGTAAGCAGCCAATTATAGCAAGCCAAGCATGGTGAATGCAGGTTCAATTACCCAATCTTTAGGTCAGTCACGAGGACTGCATTGGTAATATTGTTTGGCAAGGTAGCATAGTATTGTGTAAAGCTATGGAAGCCCAGATCCAAATATGGAAAAGTTGCTATGTACTCTACGCCAAGTGGTTAAGTATGCTGGATGAGTAAATCGTAAACTCAAAGCGAGTTCGAAGCCAGCCGTCAAGTAGATGTTTGGTGTTGTGAAGCATGGCAACCGCCTCAACCGAGGTAATGCGAGCTTTTGTTTATGGCAGATCTGTCGCAGACGAGTGCGAGTAAGTGCTGTAAATCTTGACGAACGTGATAAAATGCTGGAAATGCTGTAGCGGTGAAGCTGACATTTGGTCGCAAGTCGTAGTCGAAGAGCGCAGAGCGTGCCCCGTAAAGAAACATGCGAGCTGTAATATTTGTAGATTCAATTTATAATTATATTAGCTTTCATTTTAAACTAACGAGCGTATGCCAGTGGCACAGACAGAAACATGCGAGCTGTAACATGTTGTAGATTCAATTTATAAATATGTTAGCTTTCATTTTAAACTAACGAGCGTATGCCAGTGGCACAAACTTCGTGAAGGCCTGAGGGACCGTGGTGAATATTGATCCTGTAGAGTGTAGCGTCTTCCGGAAAGGTGAGTCCAGCAGCTGCAAGCGGAACCATGGATATAAAAGGAACCGCGAATCAAGAAAACAATGAACCTCTCAAATCTCTTCCCCTTCTCACCCCATGCCATGCTCCACCATATTCTCTCGCGCAAGTCTCGCAGCCTGCACTTCCGCGACCAGACTGACATCACCATCGTAGAAAAACTTATTTGGAAGGATGAATTCCCCCTTCCAGTGCTCTTTTTCAGGGATAGACGCTAGTCTGATGGAGCGGGCAGTCAGAGCGTAGCGCATCTTGCCTTGAGAATTAGGGACAACTGAGTGCTGTTCGAGAAGTCAGCGCGGGGTACGGATGTTTCTTGCTTAAAGGAGCTCCAGATGTGTCGAGGCGTAGTGTCATACCTCAGTGTACTTTTGAAGCTCCTCGCCAGACATCACAACGAAGTCTCCATGCTTTAGGTTCAGGGTCAAGATGTCAGGAGGTGTCTTTCTCTCGCGGCTAGGCTTCTTGTCCTCAAGCATTTTGAGAAATCTCTGCTCTGCCTGTTTATACACTTCCATGTCGCCTTTGTCGTATACTGCCTTGAGTGCAAGTCGTGCTTTGTATTCTTCAAAGCCCTCATAGATGGGTACGGTCGGGTCATACTTCGAGAGCTTCTTGGCAAAATGGTATTTGCCTTTGAAGCGCAAGTGCATATCTGCATCGGAACCAATTGACATCGTGGCAATGGTTCCAGCAAGAGACTCTTCGCCATCGTCATGGTACTATGCTTAGGTCAGCAGCGAACAGCCAAGGTGCAGAGCTGTTGAGGCAGCATTGCGAGAAAGCAGATCTGGCCAAAGCGTAGACATGATAGGACTCGATCTAACCAGGATGAAGATGTAGAGGTTTCGAGATAGCCAAAAGGGAATCACAGTATCAATAGCTGCTTGTGCAGGCAAATGACAGCAGCATTGTCTTTGTGGTAGCCAAGCCACAGTGCCAGAAACCGCTCGATTGTAAGAGCAACTCCACGGAATGCTGCTGAACAGAGGAGGGTACACTTACACCAATCTCTCCATCTTGTAAGTAACCCAGTGCCAAGACCTCATTGTAAGGCACAAAGTCAGTATCTTTGGCATGATGACGACCAGCCCAGATCATGCGACCCAAAGCTTTTTGAATGACCGCAGGAGCATGCTGAAGAGCTGTGTTCTCTTGGCCAACAATATAGTCGTAAGGCACGCCCTGCAGTACCGTTAGTGAAAGGTAAACGTGATGAACAAGCATTCCAATTTACATAATCATGTGTGAAGTGCGCAGTTCTGGTCCCTTGGACTTTTGAATGTTAGCTCCTGGAGACATACAAGGATTTGCTATTCTTACCAACAGAACACTTCATCTTATGACGACAAAGCTTGAGATCTGCCTCTTGCAGCTCTTTCAGTATATCGTCAGCACCGCCAGCTTTCCGATTGATGTGAGCATTAGATTGGAAATGCGTAACAGTGCCCATCCCGGGTATAGTGAAAGTTTGGATTCGCCAATAACCAAGGAGCTCTGTTGCGGGAGCTTGGATAGGAGTCTTCCATGTATCCAGTGATAGAGCGCGACCAGTAATCTCAGACTGATGGTCCAAGAGCAGGGAGCGGTAACTCCGGAGTGTGTGTTGCACCGGCAGGACATAGCCGCAACCTTCGGTTTCGCAGCGCCACGCATCCCAGTGGGCGCGAGCAGTGCATGCTGAGCATTTAGGGCAAACCAGACCTTTCCAGCTGTTGCGCTCTGTCGAGATCAGGGTGTCGGCCACTGGGTCAGGTAGGTCGGGAAGGAGAGCGGGCAATCCAGCAACGTCGGCATACAAGGTGCGCTCCTCGAGGAAAGCCGGATTGAATTCCATGTCCGATGGGGGTTCGGTGCCGTTGAGTTCCCAGAAGTTCTTGCATTGCTCATGCAAGCACATCCATCCGTTTTTGTAGACCTTTGGGCTCCGATGGTGACACGTTGTGCATGTCTGCCGTAAAGCTTTCGTAACGAAGTCACGAGTAGTAGGGGGATCAGCGGAGCCTACAGGAGCCCACCAACTCTTCTTGTTGAGGTGAATCTTCTCGAAGCGATACTTGAAGCATAGCCTTCCATTGACTTTCTCGGCCCAAATGGCAGTGAGATGGAACCAGTCGAGGACCGAGAGGCGATGAAGTGGCTTAGTTGGACAGATCTTGTTCTTGACACCTAGGCATATCTCAGTGCTTGCTCATTTGAGTGCGAACAGATCAGACTTACCAACGACACATCCAATCGCAATTTGGTCCTCCATACTCTTAGTGAAGGAACATAGCTGTGCGTTGGTGCGATCATGGTCCGTGGTTTGCGTGACAGTGCCGGTCTTTTTGTCTGTCACGTTTTTGCCACCACCGCTGTGAATGGGTTAGTGAAGGGATTTAGGGAGTTCAAAAGATGCCGTACGCTCTTGTAATTATAATCTCGTGATCCATGTACCTCCGGTCACCAGAATCTCCATCAATCACGTATCCAAGCCCATACTTGCCACTAGAATAGCCTCCTCCCTGAGGCGATCGAAGCCACCGCAATGTTTCGCCCAGGCTTGGGCGATCCTAAAGAAAGATTAGGCGCATGTTCTGTCAGAGAAGCAGGGAAGAAATCTTACAGGTGCCCATGCTGGTGGGATACCACAAGGATCAGGACGAGTATCGGGAATTTGCTCTGCGCTGGGCTTGGTCTTTGGAGTCCGCTTTGCAGAAGCGGCGGGCTTTTTCTGGGGGACTTGGATCTGCTCTGCGCTGGACTCGATCTTCGGCGTCTGTCTTGCAGGACGGCTGCGCTTTGTCTTGGGGACTTGAACTGTACCCACAACGGACGAAGGAATAGACGAAGGTAGAGAGAGAACTCTTGATAGTCTGGAAGTTGGCAGGTGGAAAATCACTTTCAGAGACTGGTTCTCTGAATTAAAAGCGACAGGCAGTTCGACAAAGGAAGTACTAGCACGATCCACGTTGGTTGCTTTCGTAACCCTGCGTCTCTTTGCTGGAGTGTTGGATTCATTAGACTTGCGCTTTCGAGAATTGGGAGTGCTTGATCGCGCCTTTGCAGTCGAGGTAAGATGCACAGGAAGGCCTGCCGGCTGTTCCAAGTATTGGGCCGGATCTTTTCTACTGAGCCGGGTAGAAGCACGTGTAGGAGGCCTAGAATTAACGCCTGGTCTACCTGCTGCATTTGTTATTGGCAACACAGGATTGGACGCCATCGCCTTTCGCTTGGGAGGCAGTGGGTCCACTAGTAAGATAGAGTGTTAGCCAATGCCTATGCAATCCAAAAAGTAACAAGCAAAATGCTAGGGGGATTTAGTTGGTAGAATGTCAAGTGTAGTAGGCCGGAACATATACGTTGGAGTGGTAAGAGAGTGATGGTGCGGATTAGGAGCCTATGTGAAGCGTCCCATATTGAGGTTGGTTGACCAGTCACTCCAGGCCACAATTTAGCAGGGCTACCCGCAAAACGGGTGAGGTAGAACTGAGAACCGGTTAAGAATCTATCACTTCCGGCCACAAAATAGCATAGCTACCCGCAAAACGGGTGAGGTAGAATTTAGAACTGGTCAAGAACCTATTACTTCCGGCTATAAAATGGCATAGCTACCCTCGAAGGGGGTAAGGTGGAAATTGGGACCGGTGATCCTAGATCCTTTTGACCTCTTACTTCCGGACCGAATTTGGTCAGGATTCCCGCATGGCAGGTAAGGTGAAAAATTCAGCGGGATCTAGCTGCCTCTGCGCCCAAGCCAGTAATACAAAGGACTGTGGTAGGCTGCAAACCGGGGTGGAAAAGGGTGCAAGTGAAGCCATAGCAGCTGAGTGCTAGGTAGAAAGGGAGAGTGCAACGGCATCGACTGAGCAGGCTGCGAAGAGGATCATGTATAATGTAATGGCAAAGACTGTGCAAGCTGTGAGGAGGATGGGGCTGGGTGCAAAGGAGACGTACCTTGTATGTGTGGACCTTGAGAGGATGTCTTATAGAGTGGAGTGCGATGGCGTGGTGGTGAACCTCTGGCTCGGGGAGAGTCAAACCTATAGCCTCTGAGGCTTCTCGAACTGGAGTCTTGGAGGTGTTTGGAAGATTGGAAAAGTGGGCTAGAAAACTGCTGCAGCTGGAGAGAAGATGCAGAAGGATATATGAAGAGGGCGGGCGATGAAAGTTGATGCCGCGTATGAGATGGTAGATGTGGATATTGGAAGATATAGGAAAGAGGTGGTGGATGTCGATGACGGAGGAGGTACTTGATGAGGAGGAGTGCCTTGTGGAAGGCCGTCGACGTCGAGGGTGGGTTGAGTTGGGAGGATGTAAAGAAGAAGAAGAAGGAGCGGGGCGATGGGCGCCTTATATGCTACTTGACGGCAGAAGTGAAGACGGCGGCCAAACAGATCGTAGACTGTGAATGCCGAGGTCCTCCAAAGCTGTTGTCGTGAAGTTGGCTGGATGGAACGACTGCTGTGACAGCTAAGCACCCTTTAGGACTCTTGCAGTAAGACTAGCCTTCTTCTGTGAGTGAAGATAAGAAGTAAGTATATATGGTATGTAGTACCAACGGTTTTGGTGGAGAAGACAGAACGCACGCCATGAATTTAAAGCGTTTTGGGATTTCTGCTAAGATCATTTGTGCTAGGGCTGGCAGCTATACCTAATTCGGTATCACGGTATAGATGAAGGGGCAGCGCGAAATACTCAACGGGCAGTGACAATGGCCATCTTCACGATCAATGTCACGCTCTGAGTTCAGTAGACTATGATCAGTATACAGTATTTTCACACTCCGCGTCATTGAGGTGCAGTGATGGACAGCGGGACATTTACTAGGACCAGATTTTCCTGTGTGAATTGGCAGACCTCGAACATGGAATACCTCTGTAGCAACGCCACCGCGGAGACTTGATCGAGAATGGTAGTACGAAGCCAGTGGTAGTACGAGGTCAATGTAACCAACATTCCTACTCAGGGTTGATGAAGCCTCGGGCGCCCCTGCGTCTGAAGTAGTGGCCAATCTTGACCCGAGACATTCGCAGGCCACTGTCGTACCAATTGAGCGTCTGAAGTCGAGCAAACGGGTTCTTCCACGATTGTAACCACTGCGAAGGCAATCGCTGGCAATCAAAGCCGCTGTGGCTCTGGGAGAGATCGCAGGCCAACTCTTCCACAAACATGCTCAAAGCTTCGGCAATGGACCATTTGGCAACCGTTACGTCCGTAAGATTAAGCTTATGTCGCCACAGAGTTCTCCACCACACAAGCATTAGCCTTAGGCTTGCTGTGGACCTGAAGGGGAGGTACCCAGTGATCAGCATCACCAGCCCGGCAGGGTAGACTTTGCAAAGGCTTCCTCTAGAGGCCTGGACCACCGTGCGGAGAGGCCCTCCACAAAACAAGGCCATTTTGGAACGTAATGTCACTCCGCGAGGGTAGCATCGTTTGGAAGGCAATCTACCAGGGGCAACATCACGCCTTCGCCTCGATAGCGGTAAGGACGAACGCTATGACAATCTGCACCATTGTGTGCCTTGGAAGTGCTCTAAGGATAACCATATTCGGAGACGAAGCAGATTATAGATTGAAAGGTCCTGTGCCCAGCTCGCAATGCTCGGTACGTTAGCCACAGAACCTCCCCGCTGGGGACGTGCCTGATAGTGTAAAAGTCGTCCCGCTTTGATGATGGGGCTCCCGTCCGGAAGGGAATTGTGGCTTGAGATTCGACCTGGTGATGCTAGCCCTGTCCATTAACCATTTCGGGTGACACTTTAACAATGGCTGAGCGTGCTCGTGCGTCGAGGACAGATTCTCAGTCTGTGGTACTCTTTGTCTTTTTGAGCTAGCTGCGAAATTTTGTCAAAGGAAAGATGATGTTGCAAGGCAGGGCGCGGGTGCATTCCCAGCATGCTCTAGCAGTGCACCGCAGTCGATTATGACAGTGTTCAGGATTAACATTCTCATCAGCCTTTCTGTCATTTCTGGTTGGAGCTTCAATGTTTCAAGATGGCATCTTGCCTAAAAGGCGGCTACCAGAGAAGAATTTGCCGCTGGGAATGTTGAAGGATCGTAGGTTGACCCGAGCAAAAAACCTCTGAATGATTTGGACAATGTTTGGATCAGCAAAGGCTCGAGTCTGCGACAAATAAGATTGAATGCGTCTTGTTCATGTACAGGAGATCTGGAATGCTGACATGCAAAGTGCAGATGTCAGTATGGTCTGACAGTCCCCAAGCCATCGAAAATCCACGAGAAGCCGCGAACACTTCGAAGTCTGTTGAGCCGAGTGATCGAACGCACTCCCATTCTCTTCGGAAAGTGTGTATCGTTTCGTTGCATCGACTACCGGGAGTGTGCACCTCTTACATCAAACCGAGTCCTCATCTGCGTCCTTCCCTCAGTATCCGCTTCACTTGGAGCCACGCTAGGTATCCTCACATGATGGGAAGATGCCCATTCAGCTATGCCGGTACAAGTCTCAGCCTGGCTAGTCTTGATGAGCAGCATCCAGTCGAAACTTGGGCAAGCTATCGATCCGAACCAAGGGAGTTGGAAGCTGCTCTACATCTGGAGCGGACATGCGTCAAATGTGTTACCGTCTTTTGGCATTGTGATGTGATGGCACGATTCGAAATTGAGCCAGGTTTGATCGATGTTTCCGCTAGAGAGTTCGGAGCTGCAATCAATGGTATCCATGTATCTTTTCGGGGGCATGCTCTCGTCGTGGTAGTACACCACGAAATGAAGTCCTTGTGTTGTTGTATTCAGTCAACCGGAAGCAGGTATTTCCCGGTGATAAGCGCCGGTGGTGCCGGCTGATCTCCTCCCAAAGCCTCGGCCCAGCGCTGTGTAGCCAAGCTTTCCCATGGGGTCGACCAAGATGTCATTGCGCACGGCGCAACGTTCACTGTCTCTCCAATTGCCTGGCATCTCAAAACCACCCTTCAGAGCTTGCTGAGCGGCTCACTACATACTCACAATGGTCTTCACTCCGCCATCATGGGTGCCCCAGCTCCCCTTCGATCCACCCGATTCGATACCTATCAGTGAATTCATGCTCAACGAGGAGTATGGCCGACACCCTTTGCACCATGCCAGGCCACCGTTTACTTGTGGAATAAGTGGTACTGAGTACTCGGCTTTCCAAGTACGCGATAGAGTTGAGAGCCTCGCCAAAGGATTGACTAAAGAGCTTGGCTGGATGCCTAATGAAGGGACAGAATGGGATAAGGTTATTGGTGTTTTCAGTCTGAACACGGTATGGGCGCTGTAGCTATGTAGAAGTACTATAGCTAAGGCATAAGTCTGACATAGATTGATACTCTGACCCTATCATGGGCCGTCCACCGATTGTCTGGAATATCGTCCCCAGCAAACGCAGCATACAGCGAACCTGAGGTTGTGCATCAGCTGAAGTCGTCAGGCTCCAAAGCCTTGTTCACATGCGTACCTCTTCTACCTATCGCGCTTGAGGCCGCAAAGAAAGCTGGAATACCGAAGGAGCATGTGTACATTCTGGCTTTGCCCAAGGAAGCTACTGGCGGTCTGCCTTCGCCACCTGAATTCAAGACTGTGGACCAATTGATTGAAGATGGGAGCAACATACACTCATTGGAGAAGCTCAAGTGGGAGAAGGGGCAAGGCGCCAGACAAACTGCGTTCCTTTGCTATTCAAGTGGCACTTCTGGTTTGCCTGTACGTTCTTTCCGGAATATGGTATACCGTTTGCTAACAAGATTCCTCAATAACAGAAAGGCGTCATGATCTCTCACAGGAATGTGATCTCCAATACCATGATGATATCTACGTTTGAAAAGCCCAACCGTGATTCGAAGAAGCAACCAGGCGACAAATACAGCTACACAGAAGTTGCATTGGGCCTGCTACCTCAAAGCCACATCTATTCGTTGGTAGTTATCTGTCACGCGACTACATATAGGGGGGACCAAGTGGTCAATCTTCCCAAATTTGAGATGGGTTCGTACCTCAATGCTATACAGAAATTCAAAATCAGTACACTTTTTTTGGTTCCACCGATCATCATTGCCATGGCAATGAATAAACCAGTCCTTGACAATTTCGACCTAAAGTCTGTTCAGGCAATCTTCACCGGTGCGGCGCCATTGGGTGGAGAAACCGCCGATGAACTTCAAGGTCAATACCCAACGTGGAAGATTAGGCAGGGCTACGGTATGGCTCATCACATACTACATTGACCATACATTCACTAATTATTTTTGCAGGTCTTACTGAGACGAGCACCGTTGTCTGCTCGACTCCTGTCCACGACATCTGGTTTGGATCTTGCGGCTCCCTACTCCCAGCATGCGAAGCGAAGATTGTGTCCATCGAAGGCACTGAAATCACCGGATACGATCGACCGGGCGAGCTTGTGGTCAAGTCACCCAGTGTCGTTCTAGGCTATCTCAACAATCCACAAGCGAACCAGGAGACTTTCGTAGATGGCTGGATGCGGACTGGTGATGAAGCGGTGGTCAAAAAAGGCCCCAATGGCAATGAGCATATCTTCATCGTTGATAGAATTAAGGAGCTGATCAAGGTCAAGGTATGCGGTCTGAGGAATCACTGTGCGGCAAAGAATGCTGACACATTTCATCAGGGCCTACAAGTCGCCCCCGCAGAGCTCGAGGGACATCTACTCACCCACCCCGCCGTCAACGATGCAGCTGTCATCCCAGTGCCAGACGATGCCGCTGGCGAGCTGCCAAAGGCTTTTGTCGTAAAATCGTCTTCGGTCGGTTTGGAAGAAAGTGACCGAATGATTATGCGTGATATCCAGAAGCATGTTGAGCAGCACAAAGCGCGGCATAAGTGGCTCAAAGGAGGTACCTAGAGACGAAAACAGACACAGCATACGCAGACTGACTGAAAGTGTATAGGTATGGAGTTCATCGATGTTATACCTAAGTCCCCAAGCGGCAAGATCCTGCGGAGAATGCTACGAGATAAAGACAAGGAGGCGAGGAGAAAGAAGGGGCCGAGGCTGTGAATACCGCACATACGCACATGGCACATCCATTTTGCTAATATGGGGCTTTGCGTGAGGAGAACTGCTTTGGCCGAGATGCATCTGCATTCAACATGGTGAAAATTGGCATTTTATCACATAATTAGTAAATGAACCTGTACAGCACAGATACCGTCCCTTCGGCTTAGCATCACCTGCAGGCTAAACACCGCTTACCACGCTAGCATGCGGCGAAATCCAATGCAAAAAGCAGTCATATCGTCTTTGACGCTGACATGACAGTATGACCATCTCACATAGGCTCGTTACCTGCAGACATTTCACTTTCAACATCATTTCTCTGCTCTCCTTCTTATCTCTAATGATCTCTTCGGGCAACATGTCTGACTAGCTTTCGACCCTGACCTCTGCTACTTCGAAACCCAACCTGGATGGATTTTAGACGAATTGACTATCCTCCATACCGTGTGAGATTGCCCCACTCCCAGGGTCTTGAAGGTGGACTGAATCGCCCCAAAGCAACCAATTCCTTGCGTGCATCAGGAACAAAGACCGCGCAAGTATGAACTCGCTCGTCCTGCCCGAAGGGGCAGCAAGCCTCATTCCGCGAGGAAAGCCAGTGCATCTATCTCTCGCGGCCGTCGTTGATCGGATTCATGTCGAGTCGCCTGTCAATATGGATGAACAGATATTCAATCTTACGGTTCACGTAGACAGAGTGTTGGGTGTGGCCTAAGTGCACATCCCGGAGTCACGATTTATCCTATATTATGCCGCTCTGGGGTTGTTGACCATGATTTGGGAGCTTAGACATGTCCACTTTCTCAATTTTCGTGTTGAATGAAGAGTATTGACTTGAGAATGGGTAGGTGGACGCCTTACGTCTTCCAAGAAGATGGGAGACTTAATCATACTGGAGCCAATACCTTCAACATGTGGAAGACGAAGGAGAAAGGGTGGGTGACCAGTGGCATCGCTGATATTGCAAAGGGGGGTTCATGGGAAGGCTTTCGATGCATTTGGGGAGGCTGAAAGGCGGAAGGGGTCTTAGACACCAAACTGGGCGGGATGAGCATGAGATGGGGAGCTTGATGCTCTGGAGAAAGATGTACCCCAGCTTAGAGAATCATGCAAGAGGACTTTGTGTGGCCGAATACTGCGAAGAATCAATTGGGATTAGCCTCAGGGCTGATATCGATAAGGAATATTGTAGCGGTCTCTGACAAGCAGAATACATTTCTAAAAGTTGGTTCATTGTACACTGTTCACCTACCATTCTACTTGCGAATCCAAAATTGTTTACTTCTATTTAACCCATCTGCTCCAGAATATTCCCACAGACACCAGAATCAAGGCTCTTCTACGCTATGTCTTCCACCCAAGAACCCCACGACAGGCACGAAGAAGAACCAGAGGAGGGATACCTGCTGGATGTCGACGAAGGAGCAGAAGAGATCCCAATTGATCCCGACCATCCCATGGACTCAGACCCCGAAGAAGACGGTCCAGAAGCCGAGATACAGCTTGAGAATAACTCCTCTGCGCATTTTGACCTACATACCGACTCCATATTTACTATTGCACAACATCCCCTCGACCTCTCAATGATAGCCACCGGCGGGGGCGACGACACAACCTTTGTCTTTTCCGCGGAACCACCCTCCCCTGTCCTCCCTACATCCTACGAATCCAATCCCGAACCAGGCCGCTCTTCACTACAACCTCTGGCGAGACTGACAGGGCATACAGATAGTATTAACGCGCTGTTGTTCACGCTGCCAAATGGTGACTACCTACTCAGCGGGGGTCTTGATGGGCGTTTACGAGCACACAGTACCAAAGATCAATTATTCCCTCTGGTAGCCGAGGCGCAAGAGGTGCCAGAGATAAACTTCCTCGTGCCTTGTCCACACTCTTCGTACCCGAACACGGTCGCTCTAGGGGCTTCAGATGGTAGTGTATGGGTATATGCGGTTGATGCATCAGACAAGACAGCCCCGCTACAAATACTACAAACATACTTCTTACACACCCAAGCATGTACGGCTGGAGCTTGGTCGCCGGATGGCAAGCTCTTGGCCACAGTGAGCGAAGACGGAAGCTTCTACGTCTGGGATGTTTTTGGCGAGGCCAGCGCCGCAGGAGTGGTGGGTAGTGCGGGAAGTCAGGCAGTGGTCGGTCTCACGAGTGAGGATCAGAGATTCGCTGTTGAGGGAGGGCTATACAGTGTCGCCGTTGCGCCAGGAGGTGCGTTTGCTGTGGTGGGAGGAGCTGGAGGTATGATACGGGTTGTGGGCCTCCCGAACCTGGGAGCTACGTCAGGGTCTGCTACGCAAGGACTGAAGGGTGGAGGGGCCAAGAACAAACGCGCAGGGGGAAAGAAAGCCGGAGGGGCTGAAGGCGCGAGCTCTGGCCAAGCAGGACAGATATTGGCGAGTTTGCAGTCCCAGGGTGATAGCGTGGAGACATTGGCATTCAGCGCACCGCCATTCACCCTCCTTGCAGCTAGTAGCGTAGACGGGAGCATTGTGCTCTTCGATACAGCGCATCGGTTCGCTGTTAGGAGGCATATAAGAGAAGCGCACGAGGAGTTTGCCGTCGTCAAAGTGGAGTTTGTGCCTGGGCCTACTGGGTATTTGCTTACGAGTTGTGGTTATGACGGTGTGGTGAGGAGATGGGATACGAGAGGAGGTACTGCGGCGAAGGGACAGGGTCTGGTGCAGGAGTGGAGAGGGCATATGGGTGGAGGTGAAGGAGGTGCTGTGCTGGGGTTTGTGCAGGGAGGTGGGAAGACGATTGTGACTGCTGGGGATGATAGAGTGAGCTTGGTGTTTGATACAACTTCTTAATGAGATGGTATGGGATTGGGAGGTGCACAGGTAGCGCTGGCGATTTGGCGGATATACAATAGACGGAAGTCGGCATGCTGCCGTGATCAGACCAATGTGGAGGAACGACTTGACGTGTACGAGTACGAGGTCAAATTTTAAAGTATTCGGAATGGCTAACGTAGCCAAGCCGGCCACCGTACCACCAAAACTGGTTTATTCGCAAGTAGATATATTCGGATTTCAGCCTTCCTAAGACCTCTATTAATAATAGTAAATAATTATTAAGTATTCTAAATTAATAGAATTTAAGAAGTAATCGTTATAAATAATAATCTCGATTATCTAAGTCTTAAGTTAATAACGCTATTATTACTATCTTAAAGGAGGAAACTACGCGATATTTTAATATTCTATAATCGATACGATAGTTATTCCGAATACTTTTGAAGTAGACCTCGTAAATAATCTCGAAAATTTATTCCAAATAATTAACCCTAAATTCTGAGCTTTAGGGGGGTTATTACGCCTTTCTAAAATATCTTTATAAAGGGATTATATTTATACTCTAGGGTAAACCCTCTAATATCTCGTATAAACTTTCCTCTCTATCTTTCTCTTAGTAATAAAACGTAAACCCTTTTACGACTCCGCGCTAACGATCGAAAATAATACTATATATTTAAAACTACTTTTTGAAAAATAGTTATTAAAACGCGCTTCTATATCGGCTAAATCGTTCCTATTTAATAGGGTTTATTACTAATTATCTTCTAACCCTAAATAAATACTATCGGGCTAAAGTTAATATTATAGAGTTAAATTTAACTTATTCGTACCTAAAATACGGCGTTCGCGCTAGATTTAAATATATATCTATACTACGTCTTAATGCCCGGAGACCGCTATAAATATAGTAGTAAAGAGATAAATATTAGGGATTTAGTAAATATAGGAATTATATAATAACTATAATTTAAATAGAATTCTAACTATGGGAGTTCTATAGAAATATTTATAAACTAGAAATTAGGTTTAAGCCAAGGCACGCTAGCCTAATTAGGTTTAGTTATATAGAAATATAACGAAATTGTAATATTACCCCTCTTTTTAAACGGGAGCTCCTACGACTAATCCCTATTATTTATAAATATTTTCGTGAAAAGTATATATTAGTACTAAGCGCTAGCCCTTTTTGGCCTTTATTAAAGACGTAACTAGCGGTATTATAACCGTTACGTAAATTCGCTTTTTTAATCGAATAGATTTAGTTTATTAATAATAGTATCTATCCTAGTAAATAGTCTTAATTTAATATAATAAGGTTAATTTATTAATAATAAAGTTAGTAGAGGTTCCTAGTTATTTAGTATCTAGAAAGATATATAGGGTACCGGTTTATTTGTATATTAATAATAAAAATTAGTAACTAGGTCGGGGTAGCCCGTTACTTCCTAGTATAATTATTATTTAAATATATCGTTCTATCTTTTATATTTAATTTTATATATAAAGTATCTCTTTTTACTTATTATAAAATCCTTCCTCTTATTATCTAGTTTTATATCTAGGACCTTTTCTACCTCGTAATCGCTTTCTTTAATATCGATATATATTAAAAATAGTAGTAGGTTAGTTTATTTAAATAGAGGATCGCTCCCGTTTATATATAATAATTATAGATAAAATATAAAGAGGATATTATTTATCGATTTAGGTAATTCTAGCTCGAACGTTAAATTATTAATTACGCGAGTAATTTTAAATAGCCCTAGATTTTTATAGTCTAAAAACTTAACCGGTTATATTATTTTAATATTTTTATAATTTAATATTACTAAATCCCCTTCTTTAAACTCTAATACTAGGTAGCGATTTTTATTCGCTTATTTAATTTATAATATTTATAATTATTTTAACTATTCTCGTAGATACTATTTTAGTTTATTTATTCTTTCGATAAAGTTATTAATTAACTTTATTTCTCTTTTTATTTTTTAAGAAATCTTTAAATTCTAAAGTATTAATAATTCGGTCCCCGAACGAGGTAGATACCCTTTTATAACTAGGAATAACTCGATATTTAACGAGGTATTTTTATTAGAATTAATTTCGAATTCGGCTAATAGTAGGAAATCTACCTAGTTATTTTAATTATAATTAATATACGCGCGAAGGTATTATTTAAGTACGACGTTTATACTTTCGGTTTAATTATCTATTTCGGGGTAGAAAGCCGTAGATAATTTAAACTTAATATTAATTCGTTAATATAGTCTTTACTAGAAATAGGATATGAATTAAAATCTCTTATCGAATATAATAGTCCTAAAGTATTCTTCCTCTCGTTATATTTACTCGATAAATATTTATATTATAACTTTAACCTCTATAAAGTCTAATAATATAAACTTTTTTTTCTTCGATAGTCTATTAATTATAATTATAATATATTTATATACTCGTTTATACCGGGAGTAGATTAGTAGAGGTATAATAAAATTTATTAAAATATCCTAGAAATAATAATCTAGTATCGGTAAAGATTTTAATAAACCCTATTTACTTTCTTAATATACCTTCGTTTTCTTATATATATAGTAACTCTTTATATATCGAGCGACGCTATTAGTTATTCTTAACTAATAGTAATAATTACTAAGTCGGTCGTATATAGTTAAGTGTCCGCCGTGATTTTTAAAGGGATTATTATATAGTTCCCTAATAATATTAATACGTAATTCTAGATTATTTAATATATATAAACGTTTACCTATATATAGTATTCTATTTAAGACTTTATAGTCTCCTAGTTTTAATTTAATACTATTTTTTATTAAGTTTTAAGGTACTTTCCTTAGATTAAACTACTTCGTATTTATAATATATTAAGTTATATCGTCGTCTTTATAGAATCCCTTTATCCGTTATATAATATTCGATTTAATAATAGGGTTTTTAGTTTTAACTTTAAGTTCACCTAAGGTCCCCGACGATAATTTATTATTATCGATACTACTACCCTATTTATTTAAATCGTAGATTAATACCGCTAGATATAGGGTATTCTACTCGTTTTCGTCGAGGAGTATAAAAGTAAAGGAGATTATAAAACGAACTCCCTAATCTAGGTATTTATATTTAAATAGGGTTTAGTATTAAAACTTCTTTTTATTATTATTTTCCGTTTCTAATAAATCGCCTACCCTACGGGTAAGGTTATTAGGTTTTATCCCCTATATACTAGGCCGGTATATAATATAGAAGTTAAATTTTAATAGAAACTCCGCCTACTATATTTACCGGCGGTTAAGTTACTTTATAGTTATAAAGTATTCTAGATTTTTATAGTCGGTTATTACTTTAATTAAATCTTTAATAAATATACCGGTTAACTCGGGGTATTATTCCTCGAATATCTATATAATAATTAATAGTTCCTTATCGTAGATTTTATAGTTATATTCTTAGGGTAATATTTTCTTTAATATAAAAACTACTAGTCGTAATAGTCCTTAGGTATCTTTTTATAATAATAATATTATTATAATATAGTCGGAGGTATTAATTTCTACCTATATCTCTTTATTAAAGTTAAAGTATATTAAGATCGGGGTAGATATAAACGATCTTTTTAAAATATTAAATATTTTTTATTTAATACTATTAAGTATTTAGGGATATACGAAGTCCTTTTTTTTAACCACTCGTATTAAATTCGATAACGATACTACTATTTTAAAGTAACCGTCGATAAACTATTAATAGAAATTAGTAAATCTTAAGAATATCTAAATATCTTTAATATACCTAGGAGTTTTCTATTATAAGATAGTATTTATTTTTTTAGGATTTATTTTTAGTACGTCGGTAGTAATAATTAACCCGAGATATTTCACCTCCTTAATATAGAAGTTATATTTATTAATATTAAGATAAAGCCTAGTTTAGCGGAGTATTTTAAAGACCTTTCCGATATATTCAATATATTCGGTTTTATTATTACTATATATAAAAATATTATCGAGGTATACCGAGTAAAAGATATTAAAACCTTCATCGGCAAGTCCGGAAAAACAGTTCTGCAAAATCGCTGCTTAATCGGTGCAAAATGCGCATTTTGCAGCCTTGGCAAATCTTAGTAAATCTTGGCGCCAAGATTTTTAAGTTAGAGTTAAGGTCT
>JAABUW010003880.1_pt1 | contig 20803 bp, 18 predicted proteins | sample 5560081 | NCBI WGS metagenome assembly JAABUW01 (sample SAMN10711882, study PRJNA513363) | rock metagenome | isolation source: Antarctica rocks | place: Antarctica: Victoria Land, Knobhead sud
CATGGTCGCGGACAGGAACAATCACCAGAGGCGGGAGCGAAAACAGATTCTCGACGATGTGCTAAGAGTTGTACCAAACGCCCGCATGGTGTGTCTACACTTCGTTCACAACAACTACGACGAGATCAGGCAGGTTACTAGGGACAGGGTGTTCACTCGTGGCGACAATCATCAGACAATACACACTAGCAAAGGCTCCGAGGAAATCATGGGCATCATGGAGGGCTTCATGCAACGCTTCGAGCCGGTCAACAAGGAGGTCTCGCCGGATGACGGGTTTGATCTTGTCATCGATCTCGACGTGGCCGCCTCGTCTAGGGAGAACCTCGAAACCATTGTCAATAAGATGTACGAGGAATACCCAAAGCTCTTCGACGATCAAGACATGCCATCATCCGACGACATGGACTCGGCTATCCAGGCAGCGCTGAACGATTACACGGTTGACCTCAAGCACGAGATCAAGGGTCGCGATGACCGTGACCGTGGCGCCAAAGGCGGCAAGAACCAGAACAAAGCGCCCAAGGGTGGTCAGTCGATTGGATCTGCAAAGCCAAAGGAGAAGAAGGTCGAGTACTTCGCTGTCCAAGTTCCTGCATACCAAGTCAACAGTTTACTCGAAGCCATGTTCCGCGAAGCTCGGCCAGAGGAGGCCAAGATGTACAACACACTGAAGGCACAGCGACGTGTACAACCAGAGTTCCACGTCACGCTCATCCACCGTGCAGCTTCGGGTCAGCATGCCGGCTACTGGGCTAAGCTCAACGATATGCATGCCAACGCAGCTGCGCCTACTGAGAATCGGGCGTTCTACATCCCGGAGCCCAATCTCGGACACGCCAAAGTGCGCTTCGAGCGGCTCGTGTGGGACGATCGTGTCATGGCTTTGGTCGTGCGTCTGAGCCCTGGTGAAGGCAGTACTGAGGAGTGGAAGAGCGTGAACGCAGTTGCGCATGTCACTGTCGGTACTGCCTCGCCAAACGTCAAGCCGGTTGAATCGAACAATCTGCTGGCGAAGTGGATGCAGGAGGGTAGTGGAGCGAACGGTGTTCAACAATTAGTGGTGAAGGCTGGTGTGGAGATCGAAGGGACCGTGAAGGGTGTTGTTCAAAAGTACTAAGTAAGAGTGTCATGGGGGCATCGAATTGAGCCGCGTAGTCACTCGCAAGGGCATGAAGGGCTGATGAGGCATGATACCATTGCATATGATATAGCGCATAGCTCAGCGAGGACGTACCTCTTAACAGACACACGTCCTGAAGGCCAAGACAATCACATGCTACCCACTTATCCGTCCTCTTCAACTCTCTTTCTTCGCCCCGCAGCGGTACGTCACCTGCAGGAAGGGTCCCAATGGTACGGCAGCGGACGCACATGCCGGTGTGTACGAAGCGACATCCGACAACACCGTAGATCCACAACGCTCTTTAATCTGCCGGTGGTTCAAGTGCTCCCTCGTGCTCTTTTTCCTAGTTCAATAGTGCTCCTCTTGGCCGACCTCACTTCTCTTTGAAGCAAGCCTTGCAAGATTCATTGCAAGAGCTATGATGCCAACTGCTCTCCAATTGCAACAGTACAATCCGTCGTCGAAGAATGTCCTCATCTATAGACCACCCTCCCCGAATCGATTCGCCAATGGCTATTCCACACATTCCCTTGACCTTTGATAATGCGGACGCGGACGAGTCGGCTTTGGAGCTAGCATATGCTCTCAATCCATCGTGGAAGCACACCGAAGGCCGGGTTGAGGTTGTGCGATTTACAGATGGGATCACGAACACGCTCTCGAAGGCGACGAAGATATGGCCGGGCCGAACAGAATCGCAGAATGACGACGACTCGATCCTTATGAGGGCGTATGGCGAGGGTACGGATGTGATAATAGATCGAGAAAGAGAGATGAAGGCGCATACACTGCTCGCGAGTATGGATCTGGCACCACCTTTATTGGCGCGGTTCAACAATGGGTTGATGTACAAATTCGTACAGGGCGATGTATGCACACCGGAAGACTTGCGCAGACCTGAGGTCTATAGGCAGACGGCAAAGCTACTCGGGCAGTGGCATGGGACTCTGCCAGTCTCAGCGATCACGCGGACTCCAGACTTGGACGTGGAAGCAGACCAGAGACATTGCGGTGTGAAGAATGGGAAGCATACTCGACCAATGCCTAATATATGGAGCGTTATGCAGAGCTGGATCTCTGCGCTTCCCAACGGCACAGAAAAGGAACGAGAGCGCAACAAGCTACTCGACGGGGAGCTTGCAGAACTATCTGAAAGATTTGGAGAAACGCCTGGGATTGATGGCAAGGACTATATCTTCAGTCATACAGATCTACTCGCTGGAAATGTCATTATCCAGAAGCCTTCTGGCGTCGAGCTACCCAATGGCCAGAACAAGGAGCGGCCAGTCTCCTTCATCGACTACGAGTACTCGACACCTGGTCCAGCCGCATTCGACATCGCAAACCACTTCGCAGAATGGGCAGGTTTCGACTGCGATCACGGCGCCGTACCCACCAAATCACAACGGCGAGACTTCTTGAAGCACTACGTGGGATCATTTCGCTTCCACTCAATATCTCTCACGGACACTGCGAGCTACGAGATCGATTTCCAGAAAGATATAGACCAGCTTTACAACCAAATAGACCAATTCAGAGGCCTTCCAGGATTTTACTGGGGTATCTGGGCCCTCATACAAGCTACAATCAGCCAAATAGACTTCGACTACACGACTTATGCCGACCAGAGGCTCGGCGAGTACTGGGCATGGAAGGCCGAAGAGAACGGCTCACGAGTCGTTGGAGACAGAGAGATGCCGTTACGAGAGCGACGATGGGCGGAGGAGTGAAGGTCTATGGAAGAGCAGAGCAGCCGCGGCCGACTGTTCAACATAGCGTGCCTTGGTCGAGGAGTCCGGCATGGGTGATTCGTTTGAGCACGGGAATGGAGTGAAGGCAGCGTACATGGGAAAGCGAGAGCTCCATTCAACATGATACCCCGTCGCGATGATGCGACATGTTATGGTAAAGCGAGCAAAAGACTCATGACTTCTTCCGAATAGTTTTCTTGGTGGTGATCGACGCCCAATCTCTTTGCAAGCAGAGGTAAGCAAATTCAAAGCTTTCAGTGTCACGTTCTCCTTCTGTTTTTCATAGGAAGAATGCGGAACATCAAAGCATTGTCGGCCTCTACATAAGCAATCGACGGCTTTAGACTTGGAATATGTAATACCAAGACAATACCGCACGCAAGACTAACACAGAACAACACAACAACGAACAACCATGCTACCAACCATGCTACCAACCACGACTCTTCTTGAGACCGGGCTCCAGCTCCCACGATGCGCCACTCTGCTCGCGCCAGCCGCAGCAAGGATGTTCTCCAGCAGCCTACCGAACACGATGGCAGTACGGTTTGCGGCAACACCACCACATCTCCATTTATCCTTTTTTTCAGATCATTCGGACTCCACCGATCTCCCGCAGCTCTGTCTCGCATTCTCTATCACCGTTGGCTGTAAGACAGCCTTTCCTTAACAGCCGCCCAACTCACCACGTCCGAACGATCCACACAGCGAGAGGCCCTAGCCTTTTCTCCCAAGCGCAGGGCCAGACGATACGGCCATACAATACGCTGCGTGACTCGAGACGCAGACGGTACGACGAAGCCGAGCCTACAGATTTCAGTATCTGTGCAAGCTGCATGGGCAAGCTAGACGCCATGCAGAGTCCAGCGCAATCTGCGACACAAGACAGCGCAGCCGAGATTGTTGACGTTGTTGGAAGTAATGTCCTGGTTATGCTTATTTCGGTGGTCACGACTCTCGTCACGTCAGAGTGCCTCGAATACTATAAGTAAGTTCTAGATGCATGACTGCGACATTTGATTGCTGAGGATACTACAGCAAAGAGATTACACTTGAGAGGGCGACTTCCTCGTTAACGACGCTGCTGGGTTTGATTCTCCTGAGGTCGGGCAGAAATCACGAGGCACAACAGGCTCTCGACAAGGCGTTCGACATAGCCATGCGTGAGTTACGGAAGCGCCACTAGAAGTCTAGGGATTGGAGGGGGGGGGGAAGGTTGGACGGGCAGTGCAGCAAGACGAAAGATGGTAGGGAGTAGGCTTAGGAACAACGCAACTCAATCCACTGATCACGCATCTCAAGTTATCCGTGATTAAGCAAGCAGTTTCGTATTTCTTGTCCGCTCACGATCGTACCAATATTCTCTGTGTGTACAGGCAAGCAAATGAGTCCCCTACCTTCGACTTTTCTAAGGCAGCACCGGAACCTAACTGATAGATCACGCTGTGTAAAGCCGTTGCAGGCGACAGGGGACGTGAGAGGAGTTCCTCCTCGTTCCGTGAGCAGTGGAGAATGTTTTAAGGTTCGTGTAGGAGGAAGAACTAGGGAGAGGTCACTAGGCAGAGACAGGTGCTGCTGCGACCCGTGCATGTACAAAGGAGTAGAGAAGGATCGGAAGTCCGGAGCGAGCTTTGAATGCTGGTAGAGTGGCTGTGTGGAGGAGGAAGTTATGTATGAGGCCTGCATAAGTCTTGAGATCTATGCTCACATCTATGCTGTGTTAAAGCACTGCAATACAACGTTCATTTCCCCGTTGCAGTTGCCACGTGTTCTGCGAAGTACTTCTTCAATACCGCGATATCGTTGGCCGTGTTGATCATGTCGAATCCGTTGTCGGCGTAGTGCTTAGCCTGCTCACCACTCCCCATGTAGATGGCCGACTTCTTGCCTGCGTCATGGGCGGCTTTGTTGATCTTCGCAATGGCTTCGTCGAGCTCTGGGGCGTGTTTGCCTCCGTTTAGAACTGCGGGATGTCCGATGTTGTTTCCGAGGTCAGTCGGGCCAATGAGAAGAACATCTACTCCCTCGACGGCTGCGATCTCGTTGACCTCTTTCAAGGCACCCGCGGTCTCGATCTGGACACATATTACTGTCGAAGAGTTGGCGTCGCGAAAGTAGTCTCCCCTAACAGATGTGTCAGTTCAATGATCATTCGAGAGGAAACCGATCGCGACGAACATAGGCACTTCGGTGACATCGCCTGTCTTGCCGGAGATAAACTTCTCCATCGATAGTCCGCTCCCGAGTCCTCTAGAGCCAGTAGGCGGGAACTTCGAGTACTTGACAATGTTTTTGGCATCCTCAGCCGACGTCAACAGCGGGACTATAATTCCGTGTGCACCTGCGTCGAGGGCACGCTTAATCATCCAGTGCTGGCCTTCTGGAACCCGAACGATGGGACTTACGCCGCAAGCTGCAATGGCTGCGACGGATTCGTGCATGGCATCGTCAGACATGTTGCCATGCTCTTGGTCGATACATATCCAATCCAAGTCGGGTGTTCTGGCTAGGATGCGGGAGAGATTTGAGCCCGGTAAACCCTACAGAGTAATTATCAGATCCACACGATTGGCTAATTGAGCGTCTGGACACACACCTGCCATCCTCCGAAAGAAGGCTTGCCCGACTTCAGAGCCTTTTGTAGACGGTTGGCCTTTTGCATGGCGTTGAGCATTCGATCGTCTGTTGAAAGGATAGCGTAGGCGTTGGTGGCGTTTCAAGTGGTGCCGAAGGTTTGAAGCCTCGAGTAAACAACAACTGCTGAATATATGGCATCTCTCGGTAACTTCGACGAACAGCATTGGCGGGGTCATGATGGCAGCAGGCCGAATGTCGGAGGTAGGGTCCCAATTGTGGAAGGCGACTTTGACATTCACTTCGTGGACTCTGCGGTTTCATCCATCGCTGTTTCAAGTTCCTGTTCGGTAAACCGATGCATAAGTTTGCGGGCAGCAGCTGTAGTCTCGAAGTTCTGGTTGTTTTCTTCCGTTGCGTTTAAGTGTAGCTGGCATGTGTCAGTCGTGCAATTGTTTTAATGTGACCTGGCACCAACGAACCACCGGCGTATCGAACTCATAGAGGGCCTTCCATTTGCTGTGCTGGCTCTGCATAACATTGATCTCATCGTACTCGAACGGCCTACGGTCCCACACCTTCGACATTACGACCTTCGCGTCATCACACAGCCCACATTGTGGTCGCGTAAAGAATGTCAGGCGCAGGGCTTGCCTATACAAGACGGCAGTAGCTCTCATTGTTGCTGGGGATGATGTTGATGGTTGTGTTAGAGGAGTGAAGAGAAGTCGCAATTGCCCCTTTGGGCTGCCGCTAAAAGGGCGCTAGGACCTCGTCACCTGACGTCAGCGCATATGCCAAAACATTTCTTTGGATGCTGATTATGACAAAACTTCAACAACCTCAACATGGCAGCAGCAAAATGCATGCACAAAGGGTGTGACAAGGTCTTCACTGATCCAGAAGAGCCATGCCAGTATCACCCAGGCAAGTTGAACGGCATCGGACCCATTGAGGACGAGAGCAAACGCTGATCTTGTTAAAAGGACCCCCAGAGTTTCACGAAGGAAAGAAGGGTAGGTCTGCCTCGCCTCTGTACTACAGTCTGTAGCAATTTTGCTCATAGACCGTTAGGCTGGAAGTGCTGCAAGCCTCGCGTACTCACATTCGACGAGTTCATGACAATACCACCCTGCACAACGGGCAAGCACAGCACAGTCGACGATACGCCAGCACCTGAACCGAAGCCAAAAGATGAAGATATAGAAGCGAAGATCGAGGAGCAGAGGATCAAGAAGGAGAACCCCGAACCGCCAGTCGCACGAGTAGCTGTTGCTGCACAACCACCAAGAGCCACGCCAAGTCCAGCGCCACCTGAAGACGAGGATGATGATCCGGAGATACCAGTACCAGACGGCGCGAGTTGCAAACGTCGAGGCTGTGGAGTAAGCTATAAGGAGGAGGAAGGCAGAGCTGGCGAGCAATGCATTCACCACCCAGGCCAAGCACAGTTCCACGAGGGCAGCAAAGGCTGGACATGCTGCAAAAAGCGAGTGCTGGAGTTCGATGAGTTCATGAAGATCCCTGGGTGTACCACAAAAGATCGGCACTTGTTTGTCGGCAAGAAAAAGGATCCAGCGGCAGAGGAGCAGTTGACCGAAGTGCGCAACGACTATTACCAAACAGCCACCACAGTCATCGCCTCGCTCTACCTGAAGAAGATCGACAAAGAGAGGTCGAAGGTCGAGTTCGCAGCAAACTCGATCGACTTGGATTTGCACACTGCGGACAGCAAGCACTATCAAACATGCATGACGCTGTTCGCTCCGATCAAGCCAGCAGACAGTGCTTTCAAGATCATGGGCACGAAGCTGGAGCTGACGCTGGCGAAGGCGGATGGTGCTGGCTGGCCGGTGCTGCGGGCTGACGATCCTCAGACTGGCTCCATCATACAGGCGGGGAGAGCAGGCCGTGTCTAATGGCTATGACGAATTAGTGATGTTGCATAAGGTGCGTGGGCAAGCGAAGGTGTTCACGGGCCGTCACAGCTGACTTCACAGTCATGCATAGCAAGCTGTGGCAAACATAGAGTACGTACCAGCAAAGACCGCTGTCGAGGCCATATTACTCGACCCTCACACCTGTACTTTCTCACTTTAACAGATTCTGTTCACTACTGTAAGTGCCCGCTACCTACCTTATTCTAGGCCATCAAGCTGGTAATTCCGATCAAACAACTGTCGGACACAACTACTCCATGCTCCAATGTGCATCTATGATGCCACCAGATTTGCTTGCGGTGCCGAGTCTCTCCACCTACTGATGCAATGCTCTATATCAAGCCTCTGTCTACCGCACATACGCTCCGTATATTTCCAGCCCTGGACCTGCCGGCTCTGTACGATGTGTGGCGTGGAGATGGACAGCGTCACTGCATCTGCAGTGCATCATGTCACAGCGCCAGCTAGTGCGTGCTCATGGGGTAGCAGTGGGTATCCTTCAGCCGACCCGTACTATCAGAGCCACTTCAGTGGCAGGCAATGCGAGCCCTGGTCCGCAGGTTCGACCACGATGTCCTCGCCCTCAATAGTTCAGGCCTCCACTACGACTGACAACACGGCAGAGAAGAGGACTAGTGACTGTCATTCTGATGCGGAGAGCTGGGTGCCAGGGCACCACAGCTCGCAGTCTGCGAAGTCTCCCTCCGCAGGCAGCGGTCAAGATGACTGGACGACGGAGGACGATGATAGCTGCAACGATGAAAACGTTCTCAAGAAGCGCAGATCTCGCTGCCGGAACAAACGTGCCTCCGCTCCAGAGACGCCAGAGGGTACCGAGATACCTCTATCAATGTCTTGCGATAGCTCTCGCTCTCCGAGGGACCGAACTGATATCACCCCAGACACCCCACACTCTCGTGCGGACACCGACCCATACGTCGACGAACCTTCTGGCAACCATCGCCACACATTCAGCTACATCCCCAACCCCAATCTACGGAGCAAGAGCTACGAATTGTCTCCGACGCCATCTACCAGAGACATGCGGAGAACCGACTCAGCACGATTAGCCAGGGTGGCCGCAAAGCTCCAAGAAATCGTCGACGAGCTTCGCGACCTAGCAGGCGCGCCTCGGAGGAGAACACAGTGGCCGCGCTCGCTACGCAGTCCGTCACCCCTGAGCAGCACGCCAGCTGCACCGTCTGTGGCGGCCAGTGAGCCCACCGAATACCTTCGCTCAATTCAACGTAGGGAAGATGAGAAGCCAGCAAGACCGGCCTGGAAACTGCGCAGATATTTCTCCAACTTACACGACTCTTTTCGTGGAGCGACACGCGCGTTACATCAGACCAACGGCCTGAGTCGCACGAGGAGTCAGAAAAGGAAGACGTATAGCAGGGAGGAGGATAGCTGTGATGGTCAGACTGACAAGCGGTTTAGGCGAATCTGAGGAATTCAGAGGCGTACTTTCATGGTCTTTGCTCAGGGTTCTTCTTTGCTTGAGAGGTTTGGTTCTGCTACTAGTTACTCGTGCCCGACCATATAAACCTTGCGGTCTTCTGTAATTCGTCATCTCGTACTAGCATCTCAAAAAAACTGCATCTTCACCCTCACATGTGACCACATCAAGACCCGATTCATAGGAGCTGGTCTTGAGTTTGCGGCAAGCCACATGTGCATTTGTACTGTGATGAGCCGGCATATCAGGTGCCGGCCTTCGCGCAGGCTAGCAGAACCTCTGGTATGGTACTTGGCACACCACCCTGAATCCTCGTAAATGCAAAGTGTTGGGTAGTGCCGCACGCGTTCTAGACTTGCACAGAAGATGCGCTTCGCACTTCTGATACCATGGACTGGAGCGTGAAGGTGTGGCGAGGTACACCACCTCAAGTTTCGACCCCAGCGAGGCCCTCCAGTACTTCCTGCCCCACTCCACCTTGCTCAGTAACCAGCTTGATCATTCTCGTGATTACAGCCCTTTTGACACCTCCACGCGGCGGTCGCCAGACAGTCTGTCCCTGGTCCTTTTCGCGCAGTACGAGAGCCTCCGCCGCCGTCAGCGATGTCCCGCCAGCAGTTGTGTTGAGGGCAGTGGGCACGCCAGCGCCAGTCAGTCTTGATGGAGGGTCAACAGTGCGAAGTGCAAGCGTTTTCAGAACCATCTCGTTGTCCGGTGTACTGGAAGGTGCCACGCTGATCGCCACCACGGCATCGGCAACCGCCAGCTCCTCTCTGCTCGGGTCCGCGATGATGTTCTCACCAACACTCATGACGAGCAGAGTGACCGGTGGCTTCCGCTGACTTTCAGATCTGCCTTCCGACTGTGGGTAGAGAAAGTGTGATGCTTCCCAGTCGTCGTTGAACAGCGGGTCTTCGTCCTTCTCAGAGAGTAGCGCAGGCATCCTCGTCGACAGTAGAGCAAGATGGGTAGTCAAAGACAAGAGCGGTAGCGGATATGAAAATGGCTGAGAAAGCAACAGAATCTACAGATAGACTTACCGTTAGCATGGTCGTTACTTACTCCAATTGTGTCTACACATACGTCAATGTAGAGCCTCCAGTGAAAGCGTCTGTTGATCCAGAGACGGTCCTTGAGCTCACCGTCCGCCAGCAGGGCTTCTGTCAGCATGGCAGACAAGAAGACAGGCAAAGCATCATCGTCGCGCATGCCAGGGATCTCAATGGCAACCTCAAGCCACGTCTCTTCGCCTTTGCCGGCGCGTGAAGTCTGCTCATCATCCTCTTCGTCCATGTCTACATCTCCAACGCCGCCCGCACCCAAGCCCAGCACACCTTCTGCTCCTACTTCTCCAGTCGCGGAGACGAATGTTCGGCTTTGCTCCACCTCCGCCTTGACGCCCACGACAGCTTCCGTGCCATCGGCGAAGCAAATTCTTGCGCTTCCATTGGTGCTTGGTAGGATGTCTGTTTCGGCTACAAGAGGTCGGAACTGTGTTGGCGAGCGGCCATCAGGTCGGATCGGCGGGTTCTGTGATAGCGAGTTGTGGAGGTACGAAAGTTCTGCTGGCGACAGAGGGATGTTCGTGTAAGGAGCCATGATGACTTCGGAGAGGACTTTGTCAGATTGTGTATTTCATCACGGCACGAAGTGTCGTGAGCGTGAGTGGTTGTATGTTCTATGTGGTTGGAAATTTATATCCAAGTGAGGTCCAAAGGTTTCAAGGTTCGAAGAGAGGGCTTTCGAAATCGCCAGCACCTTGAACTCTCCGCCACTAATCGCTAATGATACAAAGCAACACCTTTTGCAGTACACGATGGTATCACACGATGAACCCATCACCGCACCAGAGAGTAAAACCGACCTTGCAGCCGTAGAACGATTAAACAATCTTCCGCCCTCCTCCTGGCAACATCTGATCCCAGACCTGCTCTGCTCGCTACAAGACGCAAACTGGCCGATATTCATGGATGTTACCAACTTACCACTCAAATGTCCCCATAACCTGATCGGACCACTGCGTACGGTCTTCGAGGGCGACGACGATACATGGCAATCCTGGACATTGGAACATCTCATTCGCAGGCTACCAGAGGACTGTCTAAATGAACTCAAGCCGATGCTGCTCGAGTTTTATGACCGCGTGCCACCTGGTGTGGACGCCGACTGGGACATGAAGGCCGAGGTTGACGAGGTTCTTGGGTTGATAGGACCACGCCATCAGGTCCCTCAGACGAGTCTCGAACAAGGTCAATGACCGAGGAAGCGAAAGTAATGGAAGGAGTGACATGAGTGTTGAAGCCATCTCTGATTGATTGGCAGCTGTACACAGTACAGACCTCAAGTAGATCTACCAATACCATCCGCCAGTCCATCCACCTATCCCCTCCGACCGAAAAGCCGAAGAGGCTCACAAAACAATGGCGCCCCATCATGGGTCACGCTCTGGGTATCCGACAGCTACAGATAAAATATCTGCTGGCCAAAGCCCTCGAAAAAGCCACCTTTTTTGTACATTGACGCGCCGTGCGCCTTTCTCTCTATGCTTGAATGTCGGTCCGAAAATGCTCCAAAGAAATGCTGATGCTCGCGCTGAGCGATGTCGATATATTCGCGCCAAAGTAGATTATAGCCAGTCGATAGAGCTAGATGTAGCTGTACACATATGTACAGAGTGAAGCGCCATCCGAGCGAGTGTGCCGTGTGCCGTGATTTGAGACGCCGTCTGGTCTAAGATATGAACAGTTGATGACAAGGGAAGATGAGATCGCTCTCTTGCGATATGCCGCTAGCCAGAATCTGGCAACGCCGTCCGGATGCAATGGTGAAACAAAGGAAATAGCTGGTCTTTCGAGGAGGCCAGGCTGAGAGGTAACGCTAATGGTACGAAGGAGAGCCAGCGAGTGATGTGTAAGGGTCAGACTACCGGTAGGCTTCCTGCGTTGCAAAGATGCTGGCGGCTGCCATGGAGGCCCAGTCATTGTCATCGTATGGCGGTGTGGGCCACTGCGGGTTGACATTGTCCTTTGGTGGTGGCCGCGGAGGAATGTTCATTGGCTTGGTAGGCGTATAGTCGTGCGATCCGAAGCTCACCCCGTTCATGTCTTTCGACGGTGAAGGCGTCAGATAAGCCGCCGGATAGCCGGGGTCAGAAGTGACTTGATGGATTTGCGGACGTCCTTGCTGCTGATGAGGCGCTCCTCCGTGAGACTGATGGTCTAGTCGCCTGGCAGCTGTGCGTGCAGAAGTGAGAGCTTCGTCCAGTAGTTCATCTTGCTCGTCGGGCGTCTCATAGTGGTTGCCATTGTTGGCGTATCGAAGTGAGCGCCGGGTCCTGCTTCCTGTTTGACCAGGAGACGATCTGCCTTCAACGCCTTGTAGCGAATGGTGTCTTTTGAGTGCAGGGTTGCTATGCATTTTTGCTGGCTGCTTGAGTTGTTGTTGTGGCAGCTGCTGGTTGCTCGAAGCTAGAGCTGCGGCATCAATACTGTAGCGAACACTTTGCAATGCTCGGTCAAGATCTGCAAAGTTTGGATCAACAGAAGGATCACTAGCTGTAGGCGCGATAGCATGTGCCTCGGGAATGAGTTGACGGTTCGAGGACCATGGTGCGCATCCGACGTTCGCCTCAAGATCATCTGGGTTTGGCGAGATGGGAACTTGCTGCCGACCAGAGAGGCGTCTGGCGCGTTTACGCAGGTGCGAGAAAAAGCTCTCCCTCTGACTGCCAGTGGGCGACTTCAAGCCATTGCCATTCAACCGGCGTTCGGCTTCTTGTCGGTGAACATCGGCGTAGTGATTGCCCTGTGAGTTGACAGACAACTGTCGCCCAATCTTTCTGTGATTATCCTCGGGCTGATCCGTGTATCTCGTGTTTGCTTGAGCAGTGACTTCGTTGGGCAAAGGCGAGACTGGGCGGATGGATGGAAGAATAGGTATGGGCGCTCCGTTGTTAGACGCACCATTCGTCCAGGTGGCGCGCTTCGTATTGGCCGGTCTGCTCTTGGTGACTTGCGGGGGCGCTTCCGTCGTGCTCGCGTGCACAGGAGGAGGCCTGTGGGTCTGCGGAGGTTGAACATGCTCCGGTACAGCAGGAGGTGCTGCCTCGCGAGCTGGCAGCGACCGTCTGAACCATGAAGAACTCTTGGTAGATAATACCTGCGCAGGCTCATTGACATCCTCCATCGGAGCGTGGCTCGAACCCTTTCGAGAAAGAACACGGGTAGTCGCACTGCTCTTCGGCCTAAGAGGGTCGACAGCGTCCGCGAAGAATTTGTGTTCCAAGGCCTGCCTCGAAGTCGGCCGCGCCTTTGGATCCCACATCAGGCACCAGGTAACGAAATGTGCAAGGCTCGCCGGCCACTGTGGGGCAGGGAGGACGGTATCCAGAGAGTGCGGCGCCATCTTGGGAAACGAGAACCCGAGCTTCTGTGCAAGCTTTGTGCCTTCTCTCCATTCGCCTCCACCCATTCTTTGACCGTGTCTATCCATCCAGGCTCCGGGGCTTCCCATGATCTCGCATACTCTCCAGACTTGGTCCACCTCGTTGCCCCCAGGAAACAGTGGTTTCAACGTTGCAATCTCCACTGCCATTGCGCCGATGGCCCATATGTCCACAGGGGCTGAATACTCACCCGCCCTCAAAAGAACTTCGGGTGCCCGATACCATCGCGTTGACACGTATGTCGTGTATGGCACCCGAGAGTGCGTTTCTCTTGCTAGCCCAAAATCTGCGATCTTAATCGTATAGGTAGGTGGGGTCGAGGGTGGTGTCACGAGTGCGGAGTACCGCTTGAAGCTGTGGCTCGAGTCAGACGCAGATGTCGAGACCAGTATGTTCTCGGGCTTGATGTCGCGATGGAAGAAGTCATAATCGTGGATATGCTCAAGACCAGACATGATCTGGAAGAGTATGCTCTTCACGCTGCCATGATCAAGAGGTTTGTGGTCCCGAGCTTTCATCAGCTGATAGAGGTTGCCATCCATGTACTCCATAGCGATGTGCAACTTCCTGCTGAGCGGATCCAGGAAGATGTCATACGCAGGCACCAGGTGGGGATGATTTGGCAGGGTCTTGAGGAAGACTACTTCTCGAAGCTCCATGCATTGCGAAAAGCTGTCAAACGTCTTCTTCATGGTTTTAATGGCAACCTGGAGACGGGTGAGCAATGCGCCATTTCTTCCCGTTCGTGACACTTACCAGTGTCCCTCTTCGAACGACATGAGCGCCAGCGCTTCTCGTCCTCCCCAGTGCGACACTGCCAAAGCTTCCATCGCCAATGTCCTTCAGGATCTCGAACTTATCCTCGAGACACGCGGATGACTGTGGGACCGCTGGCCAACCACGGTGTGAGTCGTATGCCACCGTCATGCTGGCTTCCGCGAGCACTGTGTGTTCTTGAAGATTAAAGTGCTATCTCGACATCAAGATAATTGACTGGTGATCAACCTGCGATGGAAGTCAGTACTGCAGATGATCCGCGATGGCGCGGCGCGAGAACATGCCTTGGACGAGGAAAGTAGCGTACCGCGATGTACGTAGGCTTGAATGTCGGTCGAGATGGGTGGGATTACTATTAGCACGCGTTGATATAGATTGGTCCGTGGTGATGCAGTAAAGATAGTGGGTGTCGTCGGTCGACGTGCGTCAGGGTCCTGCTCAGGCGTCGAGTGGGATGTTAAAGAAAGTGGACGGCGATGGGAAGGGTTGTCGACGAGATGGCCCTGAGAGCTTGGATGTTGGAGGTCGCAGACTACGGCGTGCGGGAGGGCTGCCGAAGGGATGGCGTCCTTCTACTAGCAGTTGATCAACAGGAACAGTGCCGAGATAGCGTGGAAGGCAAGTGGGCTGACTCGAATGCCTGTGGGGCCCTCCAGAAGGTGATGAGACAAGCGACACGGTTTCTGACCTCGAAAAGGAGGTTTTTCGGGAAGTGCCTTGTGACCAGTCGCGGTCCGGGGCGTCGCGATCGAGGTCAAATCAAGGTTTGACCGCGGGTTCTGTTTATCTCGAACCCAAAACTTGCTCTGCGCTTTCGGTGCCGTTTAAACCGCGCAAGTGAGCGGATTCCGTGAAATTGCTGGACTGCCCTGCGATAGTGCGCATGTACCCGGTCTCTTGGGATGAGACACAGCAGCCGGGATTGGAAATAACGGTAAGAATAGGGCGGTGGGGGGAGGCTCTAGTTGGAGTTCCAGAAAGGCACTCGGACGGTGAATCCTAGCTGCTCACACAGGGCCCTCCAGGAGGTGCAAAACGGTGAAGGAGTCGGCGGCGAAAAGACGGAGCGTCGTGTTGTAGATAGACCCCTTTAGGATGACAGCCCGATCACGCTAGTCAAGACAACGCGGTGATGGACTTGATGACGGCGAAACTCTGGGCCTATCTGCGCAAGGCAAAGGCGCGGTGGCGTTCCATTGGCAGGTGCATGGCAGAGAATGAAATGTGATGCACCGGCTGTGAACGAGACGGGATAGAATTGTAAGCGATGGAGGTGGTGGGATGACTGTCAAATCGCGTCCTGACAGTCGTCGCTCCTTCGCACGCAGAAGGCGCGAGGTTGGCAATTCGGCTGTATCCGCCGCACGTTGACTTCACATCCTCCCCTGCATCTCTATTTCCGGGCATGCAGCAGACGTCACCATATCTCACGCGCTTGTCCCACGGTCTGACGGCTGATAAGACTGATTCCATGCACACCAACATCTCACGCGTCACTACACTATACGTCGTTCTCCAACAGCACGATAGCGAGACGAGCGACGACAGCGCTCACGTTGCGACGCGCAACGACTTCGGATCGGAGCCCAAGCAGGTTTTGGGTTTGCCCGGCTCGAGCCCGGCTCGCAGTTCCCCGGGTCACATCGTGCAGTAGTCTGGAATTGCCCCTGAGCTTACGCAGCCCTATTGGTTATCCCAGTGGTCGATGACAGCCAATAATCGGAATTGACACTTCCAATTTACGGACATTTGAACATAGCCGGTGTCATAACTTGTGATCAGAACATGGCCAGAGGCTCTCGCTCTGGCGCAAGCTGTTGTTGTATACCAGGCATGTTCGGAACAAAACAGCTGACTCATGGGCAGAAGAACGACTCGCTTAGTTCCATTGGGCACGACGAAAGGCTGCGTTCGTTTGTAGGCGGTCTGGAGACGATGAGACCGTTGAGTATTGATGATGATGACAGGCGGTGACACGGAGGAACACTTCATCGCTGGTTCGGCATCGCACCCGGTCGCACAGATGATGGCACAGATAGCACATTAATTATGCCGTCCCATCGATCCTGCTTCCGTACCCGTGAGATTGGGCTCGGTGACTACGAACCACCTTCTTGGAACGAATGGCTTGGACTTGTCAACATGTCTGCAGGTGTCCTAAGATTTCTGAGGTGAAGGCCAATACTGCAAAGTAACGAGCACGATGGGCTACTGCCTTCAGTAGCATCCTGTGAGCAGCCTCATCGCATCGAACGCAAGGTCTCAGGCGCAGCGAGGATCGCGCTTCATGTTGTACTTCGTGCTGTGCATGCGTTGATCATGTGAGCGCCGATTTTGCTGCTATGTCCTATGCGTTGATAACCATGTGAACATCTCAAGGCATACCCTTGCGGCGCACGAGTAGGTGACGCAAGCAGCAGGATGCAGCTCGGCAGAGCTTTCAGAAGGATGTTCTTTCTCGACTATGCAAGGGCATCCTGTCATCAACAAGCCCGGACCGATACTCGGCATTATCATGTGCTATACCCAAGATATCCCTCCCATAGGGTCTCATCCTCACCAGTAACAACGAAGCGTCTTTAGAAAGCATGGCAGCATGACAGTTTCAGAAGCTCGAAAAGGCTTTTCCAGATACTGAACACTCCAATGTGCTCAGCAGCCCGTTGCTTCTTCCACAAAGCAAGGAATGGGATCCGTACCTCACTTTCCCCCTATCCAGTCTTAACTTGCTCAGCAGATACGATGCTCCGGCGGCCTCCAAGGCACTCCGAGAATCTCAAAGATCTTTTTCTCGTCCTTGCCTTCCACCAACGTCCCTTCACTCAGCTTCTCCCGGTTCTTGCCTCTTATGACATCCTTGTAGAGCCCTCGCTGATTGAGCCGCATCCCCTTCGTCCCCGCCAGCAATCGTATACTGCGATTGAATATGTCATCACCCGTGAAGTAGATCAGAGCTGCTCCAAGCTCGCCCGAGGGCACCAGCAGGAAGTCTATGCGTCGCCATGGCCGGGGCGGGGCACCTGGTGTCGAGGCTGGGATCTGAGAGGCACCATGCCACTTGCTCCCGTCGTCTTTCGACGTAGCTGCCAGCGCTGCCACAAGAAAGTTTTTGGCGAACAACGCAGGTATGAGACGCTCCAGCACTGTCTGACGGATGAATGCAGATCCAGTATGTGGATGAGTGATCATGCAGTCGATATCGCCAGACGTTTCCGCGCCTCGACGATAGGATCCTCCGACAATGACTTCGAATGCTGGGTCGATCTGGTAAAGAGTATCCTTTACGACGCGGCCGTGTTGTTCTACCTCAGCCCTTGGTATGCGCGTCTGGAAGTCTGCGTAGTGCTCGATCCCGATGCGTTGGTTGACAGTCAACTGGGCCTTCTCGAGTACCTCGTCCACTGTCTTGTAGCCAGCGTCAACCCACTTGTTTGCTTGAGCAGGTCCCACGCCATAGATCTGCATGAAAGCCTCGAAAACCTGATCACTCGGCTCGGCTTTTGCGTTGTCGAGACGGCGAAGTCGGTTCGTAAAAGCTATCTCCTCTATCTTCGTAGCTAGTCGTTCACCGATCTGCGGAAGAGCCAAAGCCTCCTCTCGCGTGCAGACTTTGATCTTGTGGTTGCGTAGCGTGCCGATTGCTTTCCGATAAGCCCTGATACGCCATTCGTCTCCAATCTTGCCGTAGTAGTCGGCCATCTGCTGTAATATGGCGATAGTGGGCGCATTTGGGGGTTCGGTCTTCGACCCAGTGTGCTTTTGCATGCACTGGAACTTGTCTTCCATGCTCCTAAACTTCGTCTTTGGCTTTATGGCCTTCTGTGCAACCACGGCAACCTCATCGTCTGTGTCGGGTCCTTCAGAGGTTGTTGGTCGGCTCGCAGCCTCTTCGTCCTCGTCCAGTGGTACGTGCTCCAACTCCCTAGCTTGTGCTATTGCAGCATCGAACTCGGCGGTACTCTCAATATTGCTTGGTGCGGCAACCTGCTGTATCGTTTGAGTCTCTTCAGTTGTGGTTGTATTGAAAGCCAGAGCGGGCCCGGGTACTTCATCTGTATACTCGTCTCCCTCTGGAGTTTGTGGTTCACGAGTGGTGACTGACTTTTTGCCTGCTTTTAATTCTAGCGACTTGTCCGAACGAGATAATACCGGCCGCGTAGTGGACGTGATCATCTGTCCTTTAATTCTGAACCGAGCCTGATGTGGGTCAAGTAGCATGCGATAAGTTATGCACTCTGCAGGATAGTCTTCTGAAACGACAACAGTTGTTGAAGGAATACTTTGCCTTTTCAAGAACTTGAGAAGAAACTCATACTCCATGCCTTTGTCGACAATGATATGAGTGACCTCCTCGTCGAAGTCCTTAATCCATACCGCACCATACTCGGCAGACTTGGCTATACGTATTTTCCGGGCAGGATTCTTGTCATTGTTTAGAAAGAAGAAGAAACGCAGTCCTTTCAGGATCTGCTGATCTTCTGGGATTCGCAATATATCGTTCTCTCGCTTCCGCTTAGTCCCTGCTTTCGAGATGACCGCAGGCCTGGGGACGTCAACGACCGTGGATCGACTGGGAGTGCCAGAGAATGTATGGCGACTAATCAATTTCGCTGGCACTTGGAGCGAGCTGGGAGGCCGTCCGGGTGGGCTGCCCTCCCTTTGGACCTGCTGCCGTCGTGACTGTTGACCAATTGTGCTATCCGACGTCGTTCGAGCGAGACCTTGGGTGCTTGTGTTTGCTTTATGCTTGGCCTGAGGAGCTTTTCTCATTGCTTCGATGGAAGCCTCACGGCCAGGATCGGGAGTGTCATCGTCACTGTTCGCGAGCGAGTCCCAGGCCTGGTAGAGCTCTCGCTTCTGTTTCAAGGCCTCATCGCTCATTGCGGCGATTATTCATGTAGTCGTGATGAGAGTGATGGAGGTTGACACTTATCTGGTGTTGAGCATCTAGGCGTCAGTGTCACTTATACGTGGATCTGAGAGTAACCCGTCAGCTCCTGCCACAGCATCCCAGGCAGCAATTACGAGTGCCTATAATCGCAATGCTTGATGTGTGGTACAAGTGAAAGCGAAACTAAGGTTGCCACGGTGGTGGTGGTGGTGGTGGTGGTGGTGTGGAGCAAGCAAGCGCGTCTCGCGTTACACCTTCAAATCTTCGTGCTCACATGAACATCTTCAGTGCCTTCAAAGACCGAACCCGATGAGAGAATGTACGCGGAACAGGGTAACAAGCTCGTCGATGATGCCAAACGCATCGCCTCGCTCCAACATCTTCCGCCGTACGCGACAACAACAGTCCGAGCAGTGACGAAGGAAGTCCGGGACCTGGACCGCGAAGTCACCAACCTTCTGGCCCCTTACGGAAGCACACAAGGTAGCGATGGCACTCAGATCAAAAGCTCTTTCAATCCAGCAGACGATCCGGCCACAGCATGCGCTCTACTGGTGAATCATCTCAGCATGCGGAGAAACAAGCGGTGCCTGCTCGCATACCACCGCATGAGGACCAGCAAGCTTGAGGAAATGTGCTGGAACGGCATTGACATAAACGATCTACAGAACCAGCCTGTATCGACTCCCTCAGCTGCCGGTCCTAGGCAGTCAACAACGGCCAGCAGTCTGAGCGCCGAAGAGGAGCAGTACGCTCATCAGTACAGCGATCTTCTGGCTGCGTACAAGGGACAGTGGACTGACATCGACTTGACTGGAAGTCTAGAACCCCCAAAGGACATCTTCATCGACGTGCGAGTGCTCAAGGACGCTGGCGAGATTCAGACGGAGTATGGGTCGATCACGCTTACGAAGAACAGCCAGTTCTATGTTCGCCAAGGCGACGTGGAAAGGCTCATACAGCAAGGCTATCTACAACGACTCAGCTGAACCAACGCTCTCATACGATCCGGGATCCTTGCTTTCCAGTCGACCATAGTCCGTCACCCAGAGTGTTACTCAGAAGAGTCAGCAAGATCTTTACACTCTCACTCAGCTAGAAGCATTGCAGAATACTGCAACATGGTCAAGGGCGTGTCAGAGAACCCTCCCACCCAACAAGATGACTCCAGCAGCCTCTGACTCCTGCGTACTCACCTGGTTTCAACGTTTGGACCCACCACCTAACACCTTCTTACTGGCGGCCTGTCAGCTCGCGAACTTCTCTGCCTCATCTGCGCAGACAGCAGCAAGCGTCTCTGGCACTTCAAGCAAGGCCGCTCGCATCTCGGTCTGATCACGGTCTCCTCGCAAAGACCACTCTCGAGCTTGCGTGGACAAGTGGACATCGTGATGGGGGGAGGCGTGGTGACAGGTGTAAGTCGATTGTTGGAGGATGCACATGGCCGGTGCAGGGGCGGGATGATCGAAGCCTGCTGGGCTGGGAAGTTGTGTACAGAGGGAGTAGAGGAAGACACTGCACCGTCTTCAACATTGTGTATCGCACTGACACTGGCACTCGTTGCTCTCTTCGAGGTGGAGTGCATACGAGACTTGTTTTACAAGCCTCTTGTCAAACAAAAGCATTATAAACGCGCTCATTCAGGTGCGTGCAGAAGATACAGCAAGCTCTCATTCAGCGCATCCAGCGCTTGCGTCTAGGGAGTCTCAGTCCCGACACCAGCAAATGCGTACGCCCACAAACCTCCATACCATGCAGCCGTATCCATCCAAGCCAGGCCTATCGAAAGGTCAACGCCGCCGTCCATCATACATATATTTCGCACACTGTTGACTGCAATG
>JAABUW010003891.1_pt1 | contig 20756 bp, 20 predicted proteins | sample 5560081 | NCBI WGS metagenome assembly JAABUW01 (sample SAMN10711882, study PRJNA513363) | rock metagenome | isolation source: Antarctica rocks | place: Antarctica: Victoria Land, Knobhead sud
CAATGCAGCACATATGTGATTGATAGCATATAGCCTTACCCCAGAGCCTCCTGCCTGACACCAGAATCTCTGGGGTAAAGCTATTCAGAAGAGAACGCCTGGCTGAGCAGGCAGCACAGATTGGCCAAATATTTGCAAGCCAAACTTCCACAGCACAGGCTGCCGGCCTAACACAAGTGAAGAAGAATGCACCTGGTTGAGTTGGTGGCATGGACCTGCCAAGCAACTGCAGGCCAAAGCTCCAAAGCACAGCCTAATACAACACAAGAAGAGCACACCTGGTTGAGTTGGTGGCATGGACCGGCCAAGTAACAGCAACCCAAAGCTCCAAAGCACAGCCTAACACAACACAAGAAGAGCACACCTGCTTGAGTTGGTGGCATGGACCGGCCAAGAACCTGCAAGCCAAAGTATCACAGCACAGGCTGCCGGCCTAACACAACAGAAGAAGAGCACACCTGGTTGAGTTGGTGGCATGGACCGGCCAAGTAGCTGCAGGCCAAAGTATCACAGCACAGGCTGACGGCCTAACACAAGTGAAGAAGAGCACACCTGGTTGAGCAGCTGGCAAAGACCTGCCAAGCAGCTGCAGGCCGAAGTTCCAACGCACAGCCCAACACAACAGTAGGAGGGCACACCTGGTTGAGTTGGTGGCATGGACCGGCCAAGTAGCTACAGGCCAAAGTATCACAGCACAGGCTGATGGCCTAACACAAGTGAAGAAGAGCACACCTGGTTGAGCAGCTGGCACAGAGCTGCCAAGCAGCTGCAGGCCGAAATTCCAACGCACAGCCTAACACAACAGTAGGAGAGCACACCTGGTTGAGTTGGTGGCATGGACCGGCCAAGTAACAGCAACCCAAAGCTCCAAAGCACAGTCTGACACAACAGAAGAAGAGCACACCTGGTTGAGTTGGTGGCATGGACCGTCCAAGCAACTGCAGGCCAAAGCTCCAAAGCATGGGGGACCAGCCCATCATGAAGAGAGCCAGGTAGCCGGTAGCTCTGTCTGCTGCAGCAGCCGGTAGCAGCGCCAGGAGGAAGACTAACGGCAGGGTCAAGGAGTTGCCAAAGGCGCAACAGGACATGACAAGCTGCCTTGTGCCTGCATGGCTGCCAGAAGCTGAGTTGTTGCCTATCCTTCAAACTGAATTTCCCCTGACAACCTCTGCTCAGCATGAAGCTCAAATGGATACACTGACAAACAGTGGAATTGTGATGAATGCAACAAACATATATGCACGATAGTGGCTGGGGAACTTTCCCAATCAACACCGAACAACCAATGTCAAACAGTAAGCACTGGGTCACCACAACTTTAAACCCCTTTGCTTCAAAAGTCTGGCCATGAAAACAATCAGCACATTTTTGTACACCTGGAAAACGTGAAAAAGGCAGGCAGGCAGGCAGGCAGGCAGGCAGGCAGGCAGACAGACAGACAGACAGACAGACAGACAGACAGACAGACAGACAGACATACATACAGACAGACAGACAGACAGACAGACAGACAGACAGACAGTGATTTCAAACGAGACAGATTAGGATGAAGCACCTGTGGTGGCAGCTAGAGCAGAAGCTGACTTGGCAGGGTTGTTGGGATGCCAGCCGTAGTACTCCTTTGCCTTTGCTTTGGAAGATTCTGGAAAGGTTTGCGCTGCTAGCCAGCCCAGCACAGATCCAGTCAGCACCTGTGATAACAATAATGATGATGATGATGATAATGATAATGATAACAACAACACAAATACAAATAACAATAATAACAATTAAAACATTTCCAGCTCATGATGAGCTGGGTACATGCAGACCAAGTCTTGTATCTCCAGAGCAGCCTGTCTTGTGCATCCTGCAAGGCCTACTGACATGACAGTTTAGCACCTGCAGCACCTGTGACTCATACTCGCCTGCTTTTCTGGTGTGTGAGGTGTTTGGAAGGGCTGTCATGCTGCAGACTAGATGCAAAAGTGCCACGAGAACCTGATTGCTAACTTAGGAAGTCAAGGTGTCAATGTGTAAACTGAACAAAATGCCATTTGACGTCAAGTGTTTCCAGATGCTGCACTACTCCTCGATATTTATGATGTTTCTCAAACACTGTGGCATCCTCTCAGCGCGGTCATGTGGCGAAGGAAGATGCCACAGCACATGAGAATGTACCATCACAAATCTCCAGAGAGGTAATGCCATACTATGTGAATGTGACAGGAACATGACTGGTTTGTCAACCTGGTGATCAAGTAAAAGGGCAACATCTGCTGGATGCTGTCATGAGAATGTGACGCAATATCTCAAGCTAATTGGGTTAACCAGCAGGAAACTGGTACGAAAGAAAAACGATAAATACATGTTACGTCTTTCCCAATAAAGAATATACAGATAAGGCAACATCAAAATAATGTAGAGTGGGATCCTGGGTTAGGGGGGTTACCTGGAGGACTGCTGTGAGGGGGAGGGTGATGAGCACCCAGCTGCGGCTGCTGGCTAGCGTCGCTGCACATTTGGTGAAGAGCATGCATGGTATCATGGCTGTGTACGCTACCTGCATTGCATCATTGCATTGTGTCATTGCGCTGTATCATTGCATGGGATCATGGCTGTGTACGCCACCTGCATTGCCTCATTGCATTGTGTCATTACATTGTATCATTACATGGGATCATGGCTGTGTACGCCACCTGCATTGCATCATTGCATTGTGTCATTGCATTGTATCATTGCATGGGATCATTGCATTGTATCGTTGCATTGTGTCATTGCATTTCATCATTGCATTGTGTGATTGCATTGTAACACCGCATTGTGAGGCCTTCCGCCTGCCAAGATGACACCATACTTAGACAATAATACTTGTGGTATAAAGGTTCAGACCTTACGGTGAAACTGTATATGTGTGGTCAACAATAGCATGTAGATGATCAATGAATGTATGAGTATGGTCCGTACATTCAAGACAAAAGATGCAATATGGAATACTCACAAGCATTTTCAATGCAGCATGTATGAATGATTTCAAATATTGACCTGATTGATTGGATCAGCAGCAATGATAGGTGCAACACAAATGCTCACAAAACTTCCTATTGTAATCAGCTGTCTCAGATGGTTTGAGCTGAGTTGTTCAGCTTGTAAATTTGACCATTCAGGCTGAGGAAGATCAGATGCATTGACCTGCTGTGAAAGCCTTCATCTGAAAACCAAAACTGCCTGCAAGCAACGTTCAGCATGCAGCAAGCTCATAGACTGGTCATTGGCCACTGCCGCATACTATGATACTATATTGGCAGCTGTTGAGACCAAGAAGCGTCAGAACTGCAGGCGTACTGGGCCACCTGTAGGGGCACATGCCTGACCATTTGGGGACACATGTTGGGTGGGTGGGTGGGTGGGTGGGTGGGTGAGTGAGTGAGTGAGTGAGTGAGTGAGTGAGTGAGTGAGTGAGTGAGTGAGTGAGTGAGTGAGTGAGTGAGTGAGTGAGTGAGTGAGTGAGTGAGTGAAGAAAGCTTTCATAGCAAGGGCTGAGTTGACCTGAGTGAGCACTGGGGCTGTCTCCTGGGGCAGCCTGTCAGTCTTTAGAAGCCAGCCCACAGCAACACAGATGAAGATGAGCTTGAAAGATGCGCTAGAAGTGGCTGCTACAACCTCCCCGGTCATCATGCTTTGTATGCTGGACCCTACGCAGTGGCCACCATTGTCATGCTCAAGACATGTTGCTGCTAATGGTGATCTTCTCAGGCAACGTGATGCAATGTTTCATTTCGCTCAATGCCTGACACACAGGCAGTGCAACACCCTGGGGCATAGACTGCACTGTTTACTCAACTGTCTGCGCAGTTTGATGCTGGGGAATTCAGACATGAAGCGCATGTCATGCAGCAATGACAAAGATGAGTGATCAGCGTGCTTGGCACACAGCTCTTGTTTGCACCTTGGCAAACACAGTTTTGCAGCCTGAGCCTGCAGTTCCATCATGCAGGCGCTTGCTTCTGCAAGTCATGCATTGGCTTTGACCATTCTGCTGTGTACCTATTTGAAACATGCCAGACCAGGACACCTGGGAATTGCCTGGCAGGGACCAGCTTGGAAATGACAGCGACTGTGGCATTGCTCCACAAGAAACTGAAAGGCTGCATCTATGCAGCTTGTTGGTGTGAGCTTGCATTCTGCTGTGATAGAACACTTGTTGACGTGGCAGATGCTGTAGTGAGCTTTGCTGCAGGCTCTTGCCGTGGCTATACCCTCTGTGTCCACTCTGTGCACAGGTCACGGCTTTAGCCTGCCTGCAGCGCAGTGCGTCCCAATGTCATCCACTGTTAAATGCCCAGCGGCCGTGCACGCGGTGACCACGATATGTTTTCAATAGCAGGCGCGAGGATATATACCGCCTCTGTAGAGACGACGGTATATGCACGCATCCCCATGCATGGGACATGCTGAGATGCGGTCCTTCTCAACTTCTGACAGCGGCGTTCTTTTCAGGTCAACCTAAACACCGATCAAGTTGAGACTGTGCGGGAGCACGCGAAGGTAAAGGTACAGTAGCAATGCAACAGCCACGGTGGCTCAACAGGTGAGGCTGACACAGTCTGCGCAGTTGTGGGCGTGTAGTCGTCACACCGTTGCTCTTGGACGAAGCGCAAAGGGGTGTGTGTGCGTGAGGCTGCATTGGTCGGGCGTTACGGTCCCGAAGACGAACGAAATCGAAACGAAACCAAAGAAGGAAGCAACAAAGGAAAGGAAAGGAAAGGAGGGGGAGCTGGAGGGAGGGGAGAGCGCGAGATTTGGCTCCTCCCTTGGGGTTGCAAGTGGTCTTCCGCTAATTTCTGGGTATGCACTGCCCTATTTCTGTGGCAAGTCTTGCAGCCTTTCAGTGGGGCTGTATGTAGTCGTGACATCGATGCAAGCTCGAGCTCAGGCGTTGCAGTCCAAATGGTCAGAGTTGCCGCCTGAGCTACTTGATACCATTGCACAGCGTATTGCACGGGACAGGGCCGCTGTGCGACCATTCCATCGCGAGCTTTGTTCAGCTGGCTACTCCTTGCTCCTGCCAGTTTGCAATAAGTGGATGCAACTCGCAAGTGCGTGTAGTCCACCCGGTGGAGTCCATCGTGTAACGCCGCGCTTACATGGGGAATATTGTGAAATTACCTTGATCTGTTTCGCAGGGGTGAAGACAGTCGATCTGCTTTTGACTTATCTTGCAGCGCTTTTTGGTGTTGTCGAAGCTGAGATTGCTGACATGGAGCATTTCGAAATCACAGAGCAGTTTGAAGCTGATACCGTGGCTCGCCTGCGGTACTTGCGTAATGTCCACAGCCTGAAAGTGAGTCTCAACTATCAAGGCCAAGTACTATCGGTCTGCGGAAATTGACGGCCTACAAAGAGTTGGCCGCATTCAATATGACCTCACTATCCTGCAAGCTGCTTTGAGTCTCAAGCACCTGACTAGCTTAGACTTGACTGCACCATGCGGCGACAGCTTCGCTCAGCTTCCTTGGGAGACCATGACAAGCTTGAGAGAGTTGCACTCATACTTCAAAGGCCGTGTTGCACATGGCACTTTTGGGTTTTTGCCAAGGATTCCCCACCTTGAGCATTTCCAAGCAGATGTGGACTTCTTCAGTGTCCCAAGTCTCGGCTGCATGACCACCCTCAAAAGCTTAAACATATGCTTGGCTCCACCTGAGGATGGTGTGGTCGATGTTGCGCAAGCTCGTGAGCGAGATGATGATGTGTTGTACCAAATTCGAAATCTGACTGGGCTTGAGAAACTTGATTTTGGTCAACAGGCTACATTAGAAGGCCTGGTGGGGTTGACAAAGCTGACAAGCCTCACAAGCCTCAGCATGAGGCTTCCCAACACATCACCAGTAGGCCTTGACCTTTGGTCTGTGGTCAAGCTTTTCCAGAGCCATCAATTCCAGTTGCAATACCTGCATTTTGAATTTAAGCTGGACGGGCATTTTGCTGTTGCATATCTAGATAACGAGCTCCAGCATAGTGCTAACCAGCCGGAGGTGTGTTTCCCTGTCCCTTGGTCAACGTCACAGGTCGTCATCAAGAAGCTGTTTGAACACAAGTGACAAGTCAGTTTGGCACAGCTGATCATGATCAGTGTTGAATCATTATTTCAGCATGCTTGTGCATGAATATGCTTGGAACTATTTTTCCTCCTGTAGTAGAATGGATGTAGTGTATACAGTACGTACTGTGAATGCATAGTGGGAAGCTGTATTCTTTTTGTGATTATAATTTCATTCTTGTTGAATCTGCATGCAAACTTGCTAGTCTAACGTGAAGGCCCGTGTCAAATCAAGACACGTTTTCAAAGGTAATATTTTTATGCTAGTAGAGCATATCAAAGCAATTCAGACGCATGTATCGCACAAGCAATAAGCATCATCTGCTGCTGGTGTACGTATAGCCTCATGAGTATGATCATGTGAGCAAGCGAATCGGCACTTGACAACCAGTTGGTTGCGTTCCACCAGAGATTGCCAACAGAACATATGCATCAGCATGACCAATGCAACAAACAGTAGTCACCCAAGCAGCTGGCACAAAGTCGATGAGGTCATATTGCCTGATGAAGCACCAAAGCCACCATGTACATGTCATGGACTGCAGTGTTCAGTCAGAAACTCAAGTTCATATTGACCCCGTCCCCACCAAACTTTCACACAAGATAGCTTGACCCACACTTGGTGGTAAGACGAGACATGCATATGCTATGTTGCTGAGGCATGTATCTGGTACAGAGCACAGACCTTTTCAGAAGCCTGGGTATGCTCACTGAGGTCAGCGCTGCCGTAGTGTGCAGAGGTTGCAGACGCAGGGATCCCGACGTTCCTGGTCAGAGCCATGCCTCGTGAGTGATCCAACCTGTGATTGCGCAGGGAAGCTCAAGGCTCCGTTGCTGACGCGCATGAAGAGCTTGACAAGCAGCTGGGGCAGAAATAACGCGGACTTATTTGCCTTGCTGAGGCTGTCTATACCGGTTTCAGCCAACTATCTCCTCAACAGACTCGTTGGCTTCACTAGCATTCTGTTTGTGGGACACCTTGGACCAGCTGAGTTAGCTGCAGCAGCTCTAGGAGGATCTCTCACCAATGTCATTGGCTTGGGCATCTTGGGAGGCCTTGTTGGGGGCATGAGCACTCTGTGTGGACAGGCATCCTTCTGCTCTGCCATCTTCCTCGTGTTTGCAAGAAGCGCAACCCACTCCTTGTTTCATCTGTGTAGACTGCTGTAATCCAGCACATCACGTTTACACTGCAAGCAGCATCACCATGATGCCCAGTGCCATCTGCTATTGTACAGATTGCATGAAATGTGTTGAGCGTGAAATGTTGTGCTTGTAGAGGTCCTCTACACTGCAGCTGGCCAGGCCCATGCATGCCTGTTGCACTCCACAATTTTTATTGCTGCAAACCTCAAAGCTGACACCTGCATGTGTGCATTCACTGCATGACATGTGTGCATTTGCTTGGCACGCCATGACCTATGCCCTACTGAAAGTTCTGCTTGTACTTATTTATTCACGCGTTTTTAATTCAGGCTTATGGTGCCAAAAACTATATGTTGGTTGGGTTGGTGTACCAAAGAGCGTTGCTCATCGTGCTTCTGGCTGCTGTGCCTCTTGCTACAGTATTGTTGTTTGCCAGGCCATTGCTTGTGCTGGGAGGGCAAACAGTTGAGGTTGCAGAGATGACATCAGCATACATTTGGTGAGTACAGCATACATGTGGTAAGTACAGCAAGTTCAGTGGCCAGCTTTTTGGCAGGTGACAGTCAAATGTGAACAACAGTGCCAACACCAATGGCCCGCATGCAAATAAGCATGTGTACATAAAGCACAGTATGTTTAGGATGCTGCTTTCTGTCACTGTTGAATGGCAACTATATGCCATCAAATGGTATGGTGTAATCAACCGCAATTCTTCTGTGACAATGCATCCCAGAGATTGCCTACATTCATGACTGTTGCCAGCAGCAATTGCAGAGTGATGCCCTGACACGCAGCATTTCTGGCTCAAGCGTCTGTGAATGCATTTACCTCACCATGTTCAGGTTGAACTGCTGGGAAACGTAATTGACCTCTGCATATACAGGTGGAACTTGCCGACCATCTTTGGCTATGGTGCCTTTGTCTGCACCACAAGGTACCTTGTCTGTCAAGGCATTGTGCGACCCCAGGTTGTCAGCAGCGCGACTGTGCTGCTTCTCCATCCAATTGTCAACTGGATCTGCATATATGGCTTAGGTACAGACTGCAAGCTGGCTGACACAGGCACTCACGCTGTCTTTTGATTTGTTAGAATCAAAATGTGGTTGGTGACAACTTCGTTGATATGCATTGTCCTTTCTCAAAATTGGCCATCAGGGCTTTATCCACCGTCATGCCTGGTGTCTTTAGTGCTACATAGTCTGCCTGGTCTAGGTTGTAATCAGCTTGCCTACATCCTGCTGTTGTGTCTGCAGCAAATTTGAAGAGCCAAATGCTCCTCATGCCTAGATTTTCTGAGGCACATGATGCATCAGAAGCATTTTTGAGCCACATTGATGGCTAATGTACTGTAATGCACATCACGTATGTGCTGCTGCGCCAGCTTGTGCACAGATGCATGGCTGCTGTGTGCAGGTATGGGTTACGTTGGGGCTGCGCTTGCATCATCAATATCGACCTGGCTGCAGTTTCTGCTGCTGGTAGTGTACATCAGGTTCTTCAAGGTGGCAAGATCTGCATGCCCAAGAATATTTGCACGCTTGATCAAGCCTGTTGAGATTCCCCCTTTATATTGTCACCTTCAGGCTTTGTATAACACTAGTGGGGTCAGGGTTTGTATGACACCAGTTGGGTTAGGGTCTGTGCTGCAGACATTGCAAGCCAAGACTATGAATGCAGAGTAGCCATGGCTGCTCTTGCAGCTGCATGTTTGTTAGTGCAGTAGTCGCTAGACCTGCTGTTGTGTATGCCAAACGTCATGTCATGTCATGTCATGTCATGTCATGTCATGTCATGTCATGTCATGTCATGTCATGTCATGTCATGTCATGTCATGTCATTGAGCTGCGCTTGCACTGACACACGTGCCTCCTTCCTAGCTGTCACCATTGCATCAAACTGGCTTGTGTTAAGTCACTGTGACACTGCATGTTTAACAAATCTACTTGTCACACCCTGCAGGATCATTTGCATGAACAGTGAATGAGTAAAAGTATGCTGCAGAAAGCGTGTGCATTGCAAACAATGCTGCCAATTGTGTATTCAGCACATGACTTGTGCAGAAAGGGGAGAGCACATGGCCTGGTTGGTCCAGTGACTGCCTCAAGGACTGGTGGACCTATATCAAGCTTGCTGCACCTTGTGAGTATGCAATCTGTGTGTCAAGTTGCTACTTGTGTGTTCACACTTAATGCTGTCAGCAATGCTGTTGGATTTGCCGCACTGATATCCCATGTTCACGCTTTCTTGGCTTTGCTTCGATCAGGGAGGAATGACGTGGCCTAGCAGACTGTTTTTGCCATGCTGAATGTGTTTTTTGATTGTCAACAAAAGACGTTTTGTCACAGGAGGGTCATGTGTCAAACCAAGATCGCAGTCAGTTTGCACACATGCTTGCTCGATTTAGCTGTTGTCATGCAGTGAGTCGCAGCTCAACTGGGCAAGTTGTTTCTGGAAGGTTGACATGCGTGTCACTAATGTCAGACCTTTGAGCATTGAAATATGCTGTCACAACAAAGGGCACCGTTGCTTCCCAAATTAGTCAAACTTGAGTCATGATTTGAATCATAAAATAATGTTGTAATAATGACAAGATAACAAAACCAAAAAAACACATAAAAATGAAGAGATAACATCCAAAAAATGTTAGTCTATTAACTACAATCTGTGGTTCAATGTGGTGACCGCAAACTTTTGTCTGACAGGACAGTCACTGTATGTACAGGCGTGTTACTGGCGTCAGAATGGTGGGCATTGGAGATTGCCATCATGATGGGAGGGCTGTTGCCTGATGCAGCCCTGCAGCTGTCAGCCATGGCAATCTACAACAGCACCAATGACCTGTGCTTCATGGTGTCAAATGGCATGGCTGTTGCTGTATCCACAAGGCAAGCATGCACAGTCACACATGCATACCAGTCACTGATGCACTTCAAACTGGCTGCAATGGATTCTGTATGTTAGCGTGAGCAATACTTGCAAGGCTCAAAGTGCTGCAGCCTTTCTTCCACCTGCGTGTCTTGTGCATGTACGTATGCACACAGTGTCGCCAACAGGTTCAAGCACTTCATCATGCAAGCAAGCTTCTTCTTCACTCTTCATGCAGGAAGAATTTCATGTCGGGACATCCAAAACCAGAATTTCGCCTGGTTCAGAATAAGAGTTGTGATCCTTCCAGGTGAATAGTCCTGGGTTCGAATCCCGCGCATTACAGTATTGCTTGCAGTCAGTATGATGAAGTGCATTGCAGGGTGTCGAATGAGTTGGGAGCAGGCAATCCTAGGGCAGCACATCATGTCTGCAATCTTGGCCTCAGCTTGGTGCTTGCTGCAACCTGCTGCCTCAGTCTGCCTATCTTTATCTTCAGGTGATGCCTATTCTCTAGGCTTGTTTGCTCGCTTGCTCGCCTTCCCCACAAACCCACTCACTCACCCCTTCACCCACGCACCCATTCACTAAAGCACTTACTTACTCCTCCAACCTGTCACTCACGCATTCACCCATCCACTCACCCACTTACTTACTCATCCAAGCCCCTCACTCACTGACAAATTCGTGCTCACTCGCCACATATGCACTCACCCACCCAGGGTACCCACCCAACAAAAGCTACCCAATATTGACACAGGCTTGCATGAGGATCTCTGCTCATGTCTGGTCCCCAAATGACAATACTGAAAGGCACTGGCAGGCCCAGCCTTCTTCACTAAAATCTCATATCAGGATGCAAAACTCGTTGCAAAACGACAGGCACCATTTGCACATGCAGGCATCAGTGGGGATCCCTGTTCACATCCGATCCCCAGCTCATATCAGTCATAGGCTCTGTCCTGGTAGTCCTGGCCTTCTTTGTCATCTTTGATGGTGTGTCTGTGGCCCTTGGTGGTGTGGTGAGAGGCACAGGCAAGCAGGCAGCAGCAGCTCCCTGCACAGTTGCAAGCTACTACCTCTTGGGCCTGCCAGCTGCAGTTGTGCTGGCCTTCACATTGAAGCTAGGTGAGTTTGTTGGCCGCAACGTCTGGTCAGTATGCTTGTATTTATGGTGGTTCGCGAGAGTGCGCAGCTGCAGTGCCTGGAAAATCTCCCCAATGTAGAGGCGCGATTCGACTGTCCCCAGGCGTTTCTGAGTTGTGGTTTTTCACAGTAGATGACAGACGTTGCTGAATTGAAATAGATGTTTTGGGATTAAAAACAGCTTGAAATAGATGTTTTGGGATTAAAAAGAGCTTGAAATAGATGTTTCAGAATCAAAAAGAACTTGCAATGTACCAGCTGCTGGCCCCTTCAGTAGAGCTCAATACAGCTGCTGCAAAGGGAGGAAGCTGATATGTGTGCCAGGACGTGCAAACGCCTGCTCAAATGGCTGAAAGGCCAAGGCAAGCTTGAGCCCAACTCAGATTTCTTCAAGCTTCACTTTATTCAACGCCTAACGGCGTCGTCTTTTTTGCTCTCATCCAATACCGTACCAACTGCCGTCACTGAAGTTAGGCGTGACTTTTCTTCTTCTATCATTCATTACACATCCTCCCCCAGAGTCATACATGTTCAGGCGCAGCTCCCTGTTTAAGGGTTTTGGAGTCAGTGTACAGCCAATGATATGTATTGCTGTGGTGTACATCACATTCACAATCTTGTGCTTGTTTGATGCCCTGCAGGGGCAATAACTAGCAAGCATGTCTCCTCCATTGAAGGGTTGAAAACATCCTTGTTGCTGCGTTAGCTTGTGAATCTGTCCGTGCAGAGTTATGAGACCACATATGCTGCCACCATGGACCCAAGCCATGGACTCAGCCTACTAGGAAAAGATATTGTACTGCATGCCTTGCTAGCCGCCGGGAATGAGACCAGGGTATCTTGATGCACAGGTGGCAAGCGTTTTAATGATGATGATGATGGTAGTGGTAGTAGTAGTAGTAGTAGTAGTAGTAGTAGTAGTAGTAGTAGTAGTAGTAGTAGTAGTAGTAGTGGTAGTGCTGGTGGTGGTGGTAGTAGTAGTAGTAGTAGCAGCAGCAGCAGCAGTAGTAGTAGTAGTTGTTGTTGTTGTTATTGTTATCATCATCCCTGTTGTTGTTATTACTATTATTATCATCATTATTATTATTATTATTATTATTATTATTATTATTATTATTATTATTATTATTGTTGTTATTACAGGTGTGCAAGGGCTGTGTCTGGGGATTCTGCTAGGCGCTGCTGCCACAGACGCAAGCTTCTACTTCCTCATGTGGCGCACAGACTGGAGCCTGGAGGCAGATAAGGCAGCAGAAAGGGTTGGAGTCAAAACCCTAATGGGCAGTGCAGATGTCAGTTTGGAGAGGGTTGGGGTCAATACCCTAAGTGGCAGTGCAGCTGTCAGTTTGGAGACGGTTGGGGTCAATACCCTAAGTGGCAGTGCAGATGTCAGCTTGGAAAGGGTTGGGGTCAATACCCTAAGTGGCAGTGCAGATGTCAGCTTGAGGAGCATTGCTAGTCTGTCTATGCAGGAAACGACTGACAGCTCTGAGCAGCAATCTGCAGAAGCTGAGACGGCACGTTTACTGGCAGGGCATTTGCCAATGAGTTAACATCAGCACCAGGAGCATGTTTGACAGCAGGGGATCAGAATGCATTGAGATAGCTGGTGCATGCCCGGTATGGCATTACTGAGTGAGCCAACCATGCTCAAAGTCTGACAGCATTTGCACAAATGCTTCAGCATGATGACGTAATGTTAGTGCTGCTCAGACTGGGGGTTCCAGTCTATGACCAGCAACTTCTGCTGAGAAGATTGGTGTCATCACCGGCAGTTGGGTTTGCTATTTATGGTGTTGACGGTGCTATGTAGTGGGGGGAAGTATTTGCTCTGCTGTGTTTTCAATGCACACGATTTCAAACACTAGATTAGCATTTTGGTTAGTTGATCAAGTATGCATTGGTATGCAGAGACATCGTCAAGTGTGCAGGCTATACAACAGGCTATCCAACAGAATATGTGGGCGTGTCTATAAGAAGTGCTAGCTAGCTATATCATCTGTTTTGCTGTAAGGCATTTGGTTCGTGTTGCATACGCTTGATCTTTTTGGCAGCAGCATCATGTGCATCTTGTGCAGTGTTTTCATATCTGCATTGGTGATGATGTACACATCTGAACACGCCACTGAAACCCTTATGCAGCAGCTGTTCTTTTCCTGTGCGGCGTCAATAGCCGGTGCCTTACAGCAAGGTGATGGACGACAACAAGTTATTACAGCTTGCCAATCTAGCCATGATGCTGATCTGATGCGTACAAGCCGTTGACTAAGCGCGGACACGGGTTTGGGCTGGGTACAACACTACTTTGGCCGGCACCCTAAGCCAGGTAATCTTATGCTTGTCAGGCATCTGGCAAGTGTAATATATCTGACAAGTGTGATACTATCATGTGTGTGATTAGAGTGATGCACGGCACGAAAGCTTCTTGGCATACTCACCTGTCCAGTGGCCAGCTGACTATTCTGTTGCAAGTGTTATGAGAAGGTGTAGGTGCAGCGTGAGTCACAAACTCTCACATCAAATTGACGCGTGCAGGTGATACTCAGATACTGCCATATGCTGAGGAGGCCCTGAGGCAGGTGCATGGCTGCTAAATCTTGGTGAACGATTTGCATGCTAGTAACATTGTCATTGTGCCCGAAAGCAGCACATCTGGAGTGCAGGTTTTTTTTGTGGACTTCAGTTTGTCGCAAACTATGCCAAGCGACTACAAATAAGTGCTAGCAAAGCGCAATACCAAGATGAGTTTCAGGCCTTGGCGGCATTGTTCAAATAGCAAGCCAATAATGATGCAAGGTATTATGACACTCTTGTAGGTTCAAGTCAAACAGTGAATGCAATTGAACTTAACCTCCAGCATTCAGGAGCGGTTTAATCGTGACAACTGCTCCCCTCAAAATTTCAGTCCAAACCTGACATGTTACTAATGGAAATACAAATACCAGTTCCAGTATAGCACCCCATGTACGCAGAAATGCTGCTGGAAGGGCACACAGTTCTGCCGCGTTCAGAGCCGACGCTCATGTAGCTAACAATCAATCTGCAGTGGTTGCCGACACCATATAGCGGAGTCAAGCCCGAAACGAGCAGCACACGTCGACTATAGACAAATTGATCTTGTGCATTCTATGACCCTGAGATCACGCCAACACGCAGATGCATGCTCGTAGGATATACGAAGCATAGCTTGCAGTTTGCATTTCAATATGGAGGACGATGCTTTTGATGACATCGACTTCTCCGCTCTCGACCAGATCGTGGAGAATCACCAAGCCAAGCAAAGGGTACGGCTATTGCTAGCCAGTCTAAACATAGCTGCATGCCAGCGTATGAGTTGTGGGTGATACTGTACTGACGTTCAGGGCAGTCAAGCAGCCCCAAACAGTCCTTATGGCAAGGGCGTGGGAGCAAGCACTGCAGCTGCTCCTCAGCCCTCAAGACAGCAGCATGCTGTACCACAGCAGCATGATGTACCACAGCAGCATGTGCATCAGCAGAACCAGCAGCAGCTAGCACGGCAGCAGCAGCAGCAGCAGCGCCAGCCTCAATCAACTGCAGCTGGACCTTCCAGGGATCACAACAGAGTGCAGGCACAGCACAGGTCCGCTTACCAGCAACCACCTGCACAGCAGCATGCACGCTCAGCACAGCCGCAGCAGCAGTATGGGCAATATAATGCCAGGCAACCTGTATCCACACAACAGAGTGTGTACACAGGTCCAAGACCAGCAGCTGTCCACCATTCCAGCGCCCCTGTGGGACGTGTTTCACAGGCCGCTGCTGCTCTCGGTATGTTTTCTGTCAAATTTAGCCAACCACAGTCACAAAAGCGGTCTTGTGCATAGCGTTTCTTACATATGACTCTGTTGTGCTGTTCAGTGATGCCAACATGCCTCACCATACACAGCTTGTTCATGAGGCGAACACCCAGTTGCTGTGTCACACCTGCCATTGAACAAGCAAGCGCAAGGAGAAGCCTGCTGCAAATGCCTTGTCTACCACATGGTGCACAAAGTGCTAAACATGTGCATCTGTCTGCCAGGGCATCAGCAGCAGCAACAACAGCAGCAGCAGCACATGCAATGGCAGCAGCCAGGTGCAGGTGCAGCTGCAGCTTCAGGAGCTGACATGCAGTACAGCAACCGGGAGAAACAGCTACATGCGGAAAAGGAGGAGTTGCAACAGCTGTAATCATCTGCCTCATGCTTCTGAGTGAAAAGCATGTATGTTGGCACGAGGCTGCAGACATTTGGATAATGAGCACCTAGTACAAGATCCAACATACATGGGGTTTTTTGTGACATGCCATATGTCAGCATGACCTGAGTAATCACGAGTGATCTGCGTAATGTGCAACATGCAGTGCATGCAGCATATACCACAAAAGTGTCGTCTCCATCTTGACCACCAATGTCTTGTGCTACCTCCATCTTGTCAACCGATGTATATTGATGGGTGCAGGCTGAAAGCAGAGCAAGGCAGAAACACCATGCTGAAGCAGAGTTTGGAGCGCAAAGAGCGTGAGAGGGACGACCTGCAAAGCCGAATGCAGCAGCTGTCCTCTCAGTCCACTGGCACGTCATCAGTCACCATAGCAGAGGCTCAGAAGGAGATTGCCACCCTGAAGCAAGAGATGGCTTTCAAGCAGAACGAGGTAGCGACTGTGTAATTTGGCATCGGGCTGTGTTGCAGCATCTAGCACCTGAAGTAATTGCCCAGTTAGCTATCAGAGGCCACTGTGGCAATGGCAAGCCCACAAGTCAGTAATGACTCTTCAAGTCATTCAAGAGCTCATCATGTGTGCTGTGCATATGCCGCGCTGAGCAATATCACATGTACCATGCTGCATTTTCTTGGGTTCTCAGGCCACATATTGGCTTGCAGGGATGTGTAGCACCCTCTAGTAACCAAAACACAACAGATCAGTAATGTTGAGAGTTGCTGCAGAAGTTGCGTCGTGCATAAGCATAGGCTCTGACTTGTCATCACCTTGCTGTCTGATTGGCTTTGCCAATTTGATTGTTTTCCAGTTGTGATTGGCCTCTTGTACCTGGCATACCCCAATGTTTACTGGCATAACTTTACATTCCTGCCAAGGCCACAGCTCTACCTTGATTCTTGAAAAAGCTCTGATTGGGTTTGGTGCCACGACAGATCCATGAATTGAAGAGGAGGTGTGCAGAGAAGGACCAGTCAGTGCAGCCTCTAGAGGAGCAGGTGAACCAGCTGCAGCAAGAGAGGGAGCGCATTCAGCAAGAGCTTGAAGAGGCACACAGAGACAGGTCAGCTGCGTCAGCTTGCATGCCATGTAAGTGGCCATCAGGGGTTGAGGTTCAAGGCGCAGATCACAAATCCTTCAATTGACTGTGCCATCATGCAGCTGATGCTGGCCTGCATGGCTGTGCAAGCATGCATGCATTTGAAGGTCATTCTCTCATTGTACGTGCCTTCAACCACAGGCTCCTGTTACGATTGCTCAAAAACGTAAACTTTTCGTTTGCTGTGCATGCAGGAGGGAAAGAGGGGCAGGTGCTAGCACCTCGTTTGACCCCCCGCCTGCAGCGCCCCGCATGAACAGTCCCAGTCCTAGCAGAGGCCGGAAGCCAGCCTCTGGCGCAAGAAGCAGCAAATCAACAACAGGTGGGTGAACACACTCCCTGCATCCCTGCACATTATTATATCCACCCGCTGCTGAAAAGAACGGACAAGACATGTCAATGCCTTTTGGCGGACCAGGATGGGAGGCAATATATCAGACCATAGGCCATAGCCCAGTTTGAAAGGGAAAGGGAATAGGCCAAACATTTGGTGGGTCAGGCCTAGTCTTGGCTCAGCTGTCCAGCCTAGCTCCTGAAAGCACACCTCACATTCAGAAATGCGTTGATGCCTGGCAGATGCCAGATGCCATCATATGCCAGCTGGAGCAGCCTGTGATCTAAGTTGCTGAAGCTTTTGCTAGTGCACCTGTCAGGCTTTGGACCTGCTGGTGAGATGTATGTGACACAGAGGGTGCTTTGTCTTCTGCACCTAAACCCACCAAGCCTCAAATTCTAGACATGACTGTGCAGCTGAGATGTTTGGATTCCTGATGCAGGTGTCAAGCGGAAGCTAGCTCATGTTCTGGGTAGTCCAACAGGCACACCTGGTGGCACCCCAATTGCTGGCCCCCTGCAAAAAGGCCATGCCCCCTTACCCCTGCAGTCAGTTGCTAATGGGCAAGTCAGCAACAGGGAGGGTCAAGGGGGGTCCGCACCCCCTGCCCGGCAGTCAGGAGGTGCGTGCAACAGAGACCGTGTGCCAGCATTGTAGCTTGCTTGCCTGCTGATGAACTTGATGGCTACCTTGTCGACTCACTTGCCAACTCACATGACCCTTGCCTTGGTCATGCTATTGCATGTGCGTCTGACTCATGCTATAATATTGCTGTCTTGTACTGTCAGCAAAGGTGTACTAGGTTGTGAGATTGTGGACGGTACCTGATAAAAAAAGGTCTGGTAGATAAAGAGGTAAAGTGCATGACTTCTGTATAGCGCTGCAAAGCATTCTGAACAGCAGCTCTGAACAGCAGCCACTGAGCAGTTGTGCAGTTGCAGTTGCCCAGACTAAGGACCCAGCATCAACAGGTGCTGCACCAGCTACTCCAGACCTGCCTGCATATGAGGTACCCTCGTGGTCCAGATTCCCACAGAGCACCAGCCATGCCAGCACGACGCTGCAGCAGCTCTGGCTCAACTGCCCTGACAGCTTCTCCTTGTTACTCACTTCTCACCATCCACACTTTCCTGCCCATCAACAAACTACTCAAGACTCTGCTGCACAGCGCTCAAACTCACATGAGATGACTCGGCCACAGTCAGAAGCTCTTACGCAGCTTACCGTACAGATACAGCAGCATGTACAGATGCTCGCATGCGGCAGCACATCAGCTAGTGCTTCCATGCTGCATGACTTGATCAACTTCCTGCAAAGCTGCCAAGGGCACATTGCTGGAAAGCATGAATCATCAGCTCCCATGTCAGCCAACAAGCACGGGCAGCAAGTTAGTCATCAGGTGCCCAGCGATGACTCAGCAACTTCTGGGTCAGCTTCAGACAAGCTCATGGCAGCAGCGCTGCATGTCACTGCTGCCCTCATTGCATGTGATAAGGCTTGCCAACAAGCAGTCATAAGGAGACTCACGAAGGATGAAGTCAATGCGCAGGTACTGCCTCTCAATGCATTCTGCTGCCTCTCAATGTATAAGACTCTGCACGTTGCCGCTGCGATGATGCTTTTGCAGTTGAGTGGTTTGCAGCCTTGCAACATTTGAAAGGTGTCTGAGTTCTAGATTGACATAGCATAAAAAGTAAAGCTTTCAGGCTGCGAGCTGTTGCCAATATACATGTGGACGGCACCCACAAGAAGTGTTGTCTCTCTCTTGCACAAACTACCCCCTGTCGGCTGTGCTCTGCACATCTTGTTGACTGCACAGCAGATTATAGTACGCACTCTGAACCGGCTTCTCAGACAAGATTTGCATGTAGTGTTCACTTTGCAAAACAACCCAAAACATCAAACCAGGTTGATTTACAGGCGCCTGCACAAACCAAAGAAGCTGATATCGCAAGCTTGCATTTGGGAGGACTGCAGCTGTCTGCCAGATTGAGCATCAGCTTTGGTGGTAACCCTAGCCTGGCAAGACCTGTTCTGCCAGCCAACCCTTCCAGGTATACTGTCTGCCATGCTTTGCTACATCTGCCCTAAAACTGCGCTGTTATAAACCCTCAATCCTAACCATAGTAAATCCTGAGCCCTTGGCAAGACCTGTTCTGCCAGCCAACCCTTCCAGGTGTACTGTCCGCCATGCTTTGCTACATCTGCTCTCTAACGGCGTTGTTGTAAATCCTCAATCCTGATAATAGTAAATTCTGAGCCCTCGACCCCTCACACCCCTCAGTTTACTTGGCATAGGGTGACACTGCTGGCCCAATCTCTCAAGACCCTGCTCTGTGGGGATGTTATGAGGGGTGGGGAAAAAGACTGTGCTGTAGCTGACTTTCTGTCTTGTACATTTCTAATGTCGACCTGGTGATGCATGAACTGTGTCAAATCTGCTGATGCGTGAACTCTGTCAACGCCTGCATTCTCCGTACTGCCCATCAATTGCTGTGTGGGTTGCAACACCGTGCTGCACATGCTTGTTCCCTTTCTGGACGGGAGACACATCAACATGCGTTACCCTAGGGAAGAACTCAGGAGCAAACAGGAACTGATTAACGAATGCATGGATGGATGGATGCATGACTGAATGAGTGAGTGAGTGAGTGAGCGAATGCATGAATGTGCAGGGCACAAGCTAGTCATAGCATTGGTGGGGACAAGCAGCTTGACAAGCGTCTGCTGGATCTCATCATCAAGCTGTTGCTTGCGGCCAATGCCCCATCTGTTATCCAGCCTGCCTTGAGCTGCGTGCTGGTAACCATGGCAGTCACACCTTCACACAGCAGAGCAGCTTTTGCATCCCTGATCACCTCAGGTAGTACAACATTTCTTGTATGCAGACTGCTGTGTTGAATATGCTCTGCAGGTCATGTCAGCAATGCAAGACTAGGCTGTATGCAAACTTCTGTATCAAGTGTGCCCTGCAGGTCATGTTAGCAATGCAAGACTGGGCTGTATGCTGCCTGCAGTCAATGACTCATGTCTTTTTGTATCAAGCATGCAGACACAGACACGAGCGCATGCAACTGCCTGACCAGCTTTCATTGGGTCAGCTCTGGTGTAGCAAGCATTGAAGTGTCCTGCCAGCAAAGCCTGTGCCACTGCTGCAGCATGCATCAAAGTGGGCTCATCCCATTCCCACATGCTGCCCTCATAATGCCTGCTCCTGACCTCACCGGGCATCACAGCAGGAACCACTGACCTGTTCTGTATTGTGCCTGTGCAGGAGTGTTGCAGCAGCTACTGTGTCAGCCACAGCATGCACAGCAGGCATTACAGCTGCTGCACTTGCTGGTGCAGAGTGTCTCCCTTTGTCAGGTGCTGCATGCGGGTCTGGATGAGGGCTTTCAGCTTGAGGGTGGGACTAGCCCCTCCCTAAGGCCTGGGGCTGTACAGGAAGATGCAGCCGGTCATTCTGCTTCTTCTCCCATGGACATTGATGCTGACAATGATGACATCAAAGACCATCCCACTAGGTGCTGCAGCACACTATTTACAACAGCTTGTTCATGTCTTGAGCATGTACTGCAGACATCATTCATGCAAAGCTTGAGTGCATTGTGCGGTCTGCATCATTATGCCTACAGCTGCAATCATGTGGCATGTGATAATCCAAGGCTGGCAGAAGATCACACGCCATTCAGCTTTCGGTCATGCTGAAACGAGTCATGGACTGGAATGACTGGGTGCTTGGGCGCAGTTGGACTGGCACAACAGAACTGCTGGATTGCCTTGTGGCTTCCCTCCAGATCCACACCACCCATGGGAACCCTCCTCAGGACCCCCCTGACCCCAATCCTGACCCCCACAAATGTCA
>JAABUW010003892.1_pt1 | contig 20755 bp, 26 predicted proteins | sample 5560081 | NCBI WGS metagenome assembly JAABUW01 (sample SAMN10711882, study PRJNA513363) | rock metagenome | isolation source: Antarctica rocks | place: Antarctica: Victoria Land, Knobhead sud
TGGGGGAGAGGGGGGTGGTGAGGGGGTTTTTTCGGTATTATGGTGCTGGGGGGTCTTTTACCAGACGGCGGTCGCTGTGATGTGAGATGATGGAGGGATGTTGAGGAAGGCGTGCGTTGCAAACGTTCCGCTGAAGTTTGTTGGATCCGGCGAGAACTGCCTGGCCAATCTTTGGTCTTGAGTTGTCGTGGCGTTTTGCCCGATACGGTGAACCAACGTGTCTGGTATCTTTAGTAGCAAATAAAATCATGGTGATTCGTCATTGCTGATATATCGTCTTTAATCCTTGATCTCGGAATGAAATGAGTGAGAGAGTCTGGGTATGCTGCTGCGCGAATCAGGCTCTAAGACAGTCTTCCCGAAGCCAGGTCTTGCTGCCTTGATGTGACGAACGTGCCGCCCAATAGGATACAGATGATCGTCTATCTGTCTTCGATGTTGCTGAAAGCTGAGAGAGATGCATGAGGTAGAGATATGATTCAACGCTGCTGTCTATTTGGCGCAAAGTAGGTACTAGATGATTGCGAAGTCCATTGGGGAAGGAATCCATCTGCGCAGCCAATGGACGGCGCTATTACGCTCATAGGTATCCAACCTTGCGTGAACAGCGTTTTCACATTCCAGAGGACCCAGACGTTGCTTTACAGGCGTTCGGTGTAACGCTACGCTGGTTGGTACACTCTCTTCCTACCTATCCCACGGGTCGAGTCTCAGCATCATCGTCAAAGATGGCGATCCAGACGCCGGATGCAACAGGGGGACAGCACGTATTGACAAATCATGAGCAATGTCGGGATGTATCGAATGTCTTACCAGGCAAGCGAAATGGCGTGATTCGTACTATCCTCAAATGTCTGGCATACGTTGTATACTCCAGGAGGGCCGAGCGTCAACCTTCTTGTGGAGGAGGTCTACCTGGTGCGATCTTTGGCCGAGAGCTGTGACCACCATCACGAATCTCGCGAGCTTGGTACGCAGTACGGCCTCGATAGTAGGATCCTCAACGTTCCTCCGATACTTATATGAAGGGGCCTCTAAAGTACCTCAAACGGCAACGATGGACTGAATATTGGATGGGGCGCAAGTCTTGGAAGAGACAAGAGTCAGCTTACATCGTCCGCAGTGTCAAATCTAGTAATTTCACGTCCAAGCATCCTGTAGCATATCCCTCGTCCAGTCCACGGAATTGAGCCACTCCAAGAAGTCCGGCTCGTCTTCTGGTGCAAAGATGGAGGAGATCGCAAGCTCTGCCGGAGGAAGCTCAGGGATAACGTTCTGTTCCCGGCGAGGGTCGGGTGGAGGCATTTCGAGAACTTGATCAAGAATACGCTTGATAACCTTTCGCATGCGTACGCATAGCGTATAATTGCCCTCGGAAGGACGAACCCACTCCAGACAGCCGATGAACATACTAAGGTTCTGTATGACTTCCGAACGTGACAAGACGAGCAGCCCATCTTCTGGAAACTTAGATTGCTTCAAGAGCTCGACACTCAGTATCGCGGCCGCGGGAATACCGCTGTATGTGATCTGTGTATATGATCAGCGTCTAGCGCGAAACTTCGATGGGGTACTTACCGCCCATACAAATCCTATGGTGTAGTTGCTAAGTTTGTCCCGGTTGGCACAAAGCACCAGGATACCATCAAGCATCTTTCTTGCTGTGTCAACAAGATCTTGCCTAGACTTGGCTGAACCACAGTCCGGCAATCTATCCAGCAAGAAATTGTTGAGTAGGTATTCTTGGTAGAGCGCAATTTGTAGACTAAATAAGTACGCCGACATTTGGCGGTTATTTGATTCGCTAGGGCAATATTGTATGTGAGTCGGCATCTGGCGGTAGGTCGCTTCAGAGCGACGCTTCAGTTCACTGAACCATATCAGCCCATACCGGACCAAGAGCACACACGACTCACTCTCGACGAGACTCGGTGGAATCAGTCTCAATCGGCGGTCCTAAAGATAGCTCCAGAATCTCGTCTCGGATTAAAGCCATCAACATCCACGCCCGACAGATGGTATTTGGATAGCATTCGCCGTCAACATTTCATCCATTAGGATCGAGCCTGCTTTTGATGGCTTCCAGCTCCTCACCTTCTGCCATCAATTGGACGTCACTCAAATCTAGTGGGGTATGGCAAGTTATATATCGACGACTCAAAGCAGGTGGCCTACCCGTGAAAGTCCCAATTTGTTTGTCACTGATGAAGATGTAACAAAATAGACGCCGACGAAATTCTGACACCATGAAGGAAGGAGACAAGCTTGAGGTTGGGGAGTATGCCAGGTCAGTTTCTCGGTGCAAGCCAAGTGCAGTTGCAGCACTGCATTTTCAGTCTTAGTTGCATTACCTAGAGGTTTTCATCTTTCATACCTGGCGAGACCTCCATATCTCCTCCAAAGTTGAGAACCTTGTTGCTATTTAGCGGACCCTCGGACGACTGTATCCATATTCACCCAACAATCACGAAAAGAAGAACTCACTAGCGTCTCCCTCGTAAAAGCTCTGCAGCGTATATACCGCCGACATAAGGCACACAACAAAGTCGTTGATAGCGTCGACATCGTTGCATAGTGACAAGCATGCCTCTGCACATTCGCGCATTGCGCCTCCATATTGTCGCTTGTTGTAGGGACTGCCACCATTTGCAGTAGCGAACAAGGGATCCCACTCGGACATCGTCATGACTGACAGCCCAGAGAGTGCGAAGAGATTACCGATGATCTCCCAGCGAAGATTATGGCCTGAAAACGACTCCATCCAGTCCTGTGTGCTAGAAGATGAAGCCATAGGTTTCATCGCTGTCTTACATAGCTCTCTTGACATAGCGGACAGGCTGTCAGTATTCGTGTTTCTCGGCTCTATCAAATACTTCCCAAAGGTCGACCATGTTGTTTTATGGACATGATGAACAACTTGCTCAGGAAGCATGACATCGCAGACCTCGAAGTAGCGTGCAATCAGCTTTTCAGACAAGGCTTTAGTAGGATACCTTTGCAAGACTCGCACCCCTTGATCAATATGCTCTTGGGCTTCTAGGTTGCAAAGTCCAGAAGGCGACGGCTTGGCAACGTCATATTCTTGATAGATGGCATTTGTAGTCTGTTGGCCAAATTCCTCTTGCGTGCTACCTAGCTTGTTCTCTCGAAAGATGGCCGAGAAAGAGGTCGGACCTAAGTAGCCGGCTGGCTGGTTACCAGCTGCGTTCTCGGCATCAAGCGTGGGAAGATGGGTATGCAAGCCCGGACCAATCCATTCCGATGGCTCGGAACCGATTGATGATATTGTGCGTATCTGCGGAGCATGAGGCGCCGATGTGTTTGTACTGCTCTGCTGGGTCATAGGGGCAGGGTGATATTCGCAACGATGTTGGATCCTTCTGCGAGTACATCGCCCACAGATTGGCAAGCCATGGTCGCACTTGAGCTTTGATTTACGACACGGCTCACAAGACTGATGCTTTCCATTACGCCGTAGTAGAGTAGTCTGCCTATGTTCAGACATTGCTGTTCGGGAACGATTTCATACCATCGATGGGTCAAGCTCGGTGGAGGGAGAAAGACTTGACGCTTCAAGAGTGATTGTGTAACTAGAACTCCTCAAACATGCGACATTATTGCTCTGCAGACGGTTCAGAGCGATCAAACGGATGCTTCAGTCCCTGATGTACAGTGCACTAGATGTCCCTTAGCGGCGTGCATTTTAGCGGCGCCCTATCTTAGCGTGCTTAGCTGATAACGCCACGAATTTCTCCATCTCATGTCTTGGACAGCTAGAATATAAAGTACTTTATTCAAGTTGTTTGCTCGACGTAGCTCTCAATGGCGCTTCCCAAGGGGCTCGCGCCTCTCCATCCCTTTGACCTCGGGCAACCACCTACACCAGACGAGCAAACACCTCGGGCTCTGCGCCTCGATAATCCATTCACAAGCTCGTCCTCAATGGACGGCGATGTGGAGATGGACCTTAACGACGGGCAATATCATGAGGACGAGCCTTCTTCGGGATCTGAATACTCCGAGGAGGACAACGTCGAGGCCGGGAAGGCCCCGTTTCTGCATCATTCCAATTCCTCCTTCCTCATGGCCAATGCCTTTGCACCTCCATACTACAATCGACCGCCTACACCGTTGCCAGCTTCACCCTCACTAACTTCCTTGCTACGACCTCCCTTCTCCACGACGACTTCGCGACCTACGACCCCAGATAGCTCTGAAAATGACACGCCGAATGACACTGAAGCGGCCGTCGCGAAGTCGGCTGGTATCGCTACGACTGTGCCCCGAGCGAGTCCTAAGGTCCCTACGTACGAGTACTATGGCTTCGTGCTGTATCTGCTCTCTTCTCTGGTCTTTTGTAGGTCTGATGTTCGTGGCGATGAACATCGTTGCTAATTGCTCTAGTGATGTACCTACTCTGGTCCTACCTTCCCTCCCCCTTCCTTCACCAACTCGGCCTTCACTACTATCCCAACCGGTGGTGGTCGCTCGCCATTCCCTCGTTCCTCGTCATGACCATTGTCTACATATACGTCGCGCTGGCATCTTACAACACTGGCTACCTAACGCTGCCGATGAGCAGCATTGAGAACATTGTGGACGAGGCAGCGCATGTTGCAGTGCTGGACAGTAAGGGGCGCGTGCAGAGGAAAGTCGGCCCGGCAGTCGCTGGGATCCAGGATTCTAGAGACCTAGACTGGAAGGCGCTGTGGAACGAGGGAACGGATGCTGTTATGGATGTGCCAGTGGGAGGCGTGTGTGAGATACTCTACGGATGAAGAAGGGTAGAGTCTTCAAGAATCTGTGGGTATGATCCTGCCAGGAAAGCAGGCATCCATGAACATGACAGGGTTACAACTTCTGATATGAACGTTCTCCAGCTCTGCCGAAGGCACCATGAAAAGGGTTCGTAATGGGCGCCTTGTCGTGAAGCACGTGTCAGCATATGTGGCCCATTTGAATCGACTCTGAATCATGGAAGAGTAGCTCAGGAAGCGAGCTAGGTCACATACTTTTGCAGTACGTCCTCTTGGCTCCTCGGGTATTCTTTGCTGCGACGCAGCAAGAGTAATGGCAAGTGCACCGGATCTGACGTGAGCAGAGACGGAGTACGCGTCATATTCAGGCCTCTACCCTGTTACAAATCTACACATGCCGTGCTGCATTTGTTGAGCCAATAAGGCAGCCGAGACGTTGCTCCGATTGCAGGCCTGGTGGCAGGGTCGCCGGCTGCCATTGTGAGTAGGCGGGGAGATCGACGCTGCTGGCAACCGTTGACAGAACTACCCTGGAACAGCACTTGGTTGATTGCTTGTATTCGGTGTATGCAAGAATCTTGGAGCTATCTGGAACAGGTCGCAATTCGCTTTGTACAGCAAATCAGCCCCGCACCGTGCCGCTGCGCTGCCTTTTTGACCCCTGTTTATAGTTGGGAAACAATTCCAAAATCATCAAACGTTGTTTCTGGTGTGGATCACCACACCCTCGAGCGTCGAGAAAGCGCAAGCTTCTCTCCATTGAGCTTCGCGCCATTGGCTCCTCACAGTTGTCAAATACCAGTCTTCAGGGAACGTATGGGATATGGACTAAGACCTCGCTCCGTATTGCAGACTCAGAAAAGAATGAAGGCCCGCTATCTCTGCCTACATGGCAGGCCACAACGATCATTCATACCAGTCCACAGCCAAGTAGCCCTGGTGTCGCTCGCAGCCTCGCACTCGGCCGTACAATCTTCATGGCCCATTTCAAGCTGTGAGGGCTGATGGTGGTGGGCGATAGGGTTTACCTCGCCGCATCCTGACAATGTCACTGCAGGTCAGTTGCACATGGATTGCATCTACTCCACTTCGTGACATGGCGTCTCGGATCACGCAGGAGTCTGATAAGGGTGAATGGTTCCCGCAATCTTCATCCTCAACATCCCTCTTCCTTCGCGCTTCCACTTTTGGCCTGTTTGCTGTGCCGTCGAACCTTTGTTGCTCCTCTGTACGCATCAATACCTGGAAGTGGTCATCAACATGGCAAATAACCCACGAGGAGAGCTAGTCCTCCGTATAACGACTGCCTGCGGCGTTCTCGAAACGATCGCCGTTGCACTCAGGCTCTTGTCCCGTTGGAAAACCAAGGCAGGCTTCGGTGCCGATGATTATCTGATTGTTGCCACTCTGATACCTTCGTATTGCATGCTGATCTCGGGCTGTCTGAGTACGGGGTCACACTTCGAAGGGCTATGAAGCACAGACTGATGACATGCAGTGATCACTTTTGGTGGGGCCGGTCGCCATGCGTCCACGCTTTCACGGCCTCAATTTGTGGTATTCTTGAAGGTAGATGCAATTGAAAGCTTCAAGCTTTTCGATACTCCCACTGATTCAGATGTGATCTAGGCCCTTAATAGCACCCTCCTTTGCTATATGCTCACAATAGCAATGGCCAAAATATCGATACTGCTTCTATACCGCCGAATATTTGCGACCGCAGCGTTCAGAAAGGCTGCCCTAACCGTTGGCGCGGCCGTCGTCGCCTGGGCCATCGCTGCAATCTTGACCCTCATCTTTCAATGCCATCCCGTATCCGGTGCTTGGAACCCGGACCTGACCTTCAGCAACCAATGCATCATCTTGTCGGTCTATTTCAGCACTGTTTCTGGCTTGAATATGGCGTTGGACATTGTTGTCTTGTGTTTGCCGTTATGGATGGTATGGCATCTAAAGTTGGACGCCGGGCAGAAGGTCATGCTTTCGGGTATATTCACCCTCGGTGCCTTGTAAGGATACTGCGATCTCATGATTATTGTTCGATCCGTGGCCTAATCGGTGCCTAGGACATGTGCCGCCAGCATGATGCGAATTGTAACTGTCAATTTGACGCCCACCGGCGACACACCATGTAAGGCCCCCACGACACCATCCACTTCCCATCTATTCTCTAACAACTGAAAAGATAAAATCACAACACCTTACGTATGGAGCCAAATTGAGTCCACAATGGCCGTCGTTTGCGCCTGCATCATCACATACCGGCCCCTCTTCATGCATCTGGATTGGACCTTACTCAGCTTCTCAAACTGGTCCAAACGCCCTTCTTACATCTCAAGGCGAAAAGAGCAGTGGACGGGCACGGGCATCGACAATACAGACGATAGCTATGGCCCGATGCGTATGAGCGGCGACAAACAATTCCATCGACTGGAGGAGCCGAATAGCAAGGCTACAAGAGGGAATCCGCATATGGTCAATATCATACGGCCTCCTGTGAGCGGCTCATCACATGGCGATGGATATCCGTATTTGACGAGATCTGTGGGCACAGAGTCGTCAAACGTTTGAATGTGCGGCATAGAGTCTGTACTCACGGTTATGTGAAACGAGTGGGCTGGAATCCGGTGTCTTGGGAGCTCTGAATCACGTTCAGGAGAAGGATTGATCGGATTGCGGATGGTATCGGGATATGGAAATACGTTTTTGGCTTCGATAGCCCATTCGCGGAATAAGTCGGTGCTTTTTGGAATGATACCACGAGCGAACGCAATAGAGGAGAATATTCATATCATCGCACGGATATCATATCCACGATTTAAAACAGACACGCGCGCAAGGTTCTCGGGCTTGACTAGGTGGTATTGGGCTGTATTGAAGACGATATCCACTTCACCCTTTTTCCGTGTCCTGGTATTTCCTGCAATCTTTGATGATTCCCATTTTGAGGGAATATTAGTAACTCACTACCTACTATTCGGAACGTTTTCAAGTGGATGTGCGAATGGAGATATTGATACGGAGTAGAGGAGAAGTTGGAGATGGGATCGAGGGTTGTGGCCGATGGTTTTGAGCGTGATATGATATGTGAGAGATTTCTAGGGGATGTTTTGGCGAGGAGTCTAGCATTTTGGCTTTGTCATGATGATGAGATGGTAGAGTTGAGTTGGGGTTTGATGGTTTTGGTTGCTCTTGGGTGATGTCTAGTGGAGGATTTTGGAGGGATGGGGTACGTATTTTTTTGATGGTTGGAGTCTGTCGAAGGGGACGGAACGGAATGGGATGGAATTTGTTGATCTGATTGATAGGTGCGAAGGTTTATTGGTATTTTGTTGGAATAGGGTTGCGTTTTGAGAGTTCGTGCCGTCGGGATGGTATATTGTATTGATAGCATGGATGGATACAAGTGTATCAATGTATTGTTGTTCGTTGATGATTCGCGGTCGAGAAAGATCCCGTAGGTACATTGACTTAGCTCACCTGCCTTCCGATATCTACATGAGATGGGCAGTGTTTCGCGGACAATGATCTCTCAAATTTTTCCAGGATTTCCTATGACCTCCATTTAGATAAGAGGAAAGTTGTAGCGGAGCGTTTGTGACTTGGACGAAAGCGTCACTTGTCCATAGCGTGCGTTACGGCCCGTTCTCTAGCTCGTCCTCTCGGGCCTCTTCCTTTCCAAGATCCTGGTAGGGGATCTACGAGCTTGCGTGGTGCGGGGAACTTTGTGGAGGATGGCGGGCTCGTGCATGAAGGTGGGACCCTCAATCTGATGCCCGTGCTCGCCAATCTCTGCCCCCTCTCAAGACCATGTATCTGTATCAAGTGTGACATTTTGTCAGCTCTTTGGAAACCTTTCCAACTCTGAGTTCTTCGGGTCACAGATAAATCTTATGCTCAAACAGCAATGGTGTCTTTACGGGAGAAACAAGCCCCGATCAAGGACCGCTATAAATCTGACCCTTCTTCCGCTCTGCTCACCCTCAAGTCGACCGGCACTCTTAGTAGCACGAGCATTGCCTGCTCCCTCAGCTCCGGTCCCGCAGTATCAGCTGCAAAACAGAAGATAGCGGGCCTCCACCCTGCAGCCGGCGGGGATGATCCTGAAATCTCAGGCGAGCTGTGTAGCGGGGATATGCTGCTTGAAGCGCTAGTTGCGTGTGCCGGCGTCACCCTGAAGGCTGTGGCTACGGCTATGGATATAGAATTGAGAAGCGGGGAGGTGAGGGCGGAGGGAGATCTGGATTTCCGAGGAACGATGGGTGTCGATGTGGGTCGTGATTCATCGCAACGTAGGTCTCGACTGATAAGTGGAACAGAGGACGGCGCCAGTAGGATTTGTCGAGATCAGGATAGTGTTTGCGCTGGATACAGATGCAGAGCAGACGAAGGTGGATAAGCTGATTCAACTGACGGAGAGGTATTGTGTTGTGCTGCAGACGATCAGTCAAAAGCCGAAGATCAGCGTCTCGTCATCGAATGAGGGAGGGGCAAAGACTGCAGGTGGATCGTGAGGGACCTTGGCCGATGAAAATAAGGAGCCCAGCAGCATTATCCGTATGCAAGACTTGTCCTTATACGAGTTTGACCGGAGATGAACTGCACTCTTTCCTCAAATTGACCCTGAAGGGAGTCGGCACCTAATTGCGGGGAAATGTGTGGTCTGATTGAACGACTCTGTGCAGCTGACTTTGGTGTAGGGACCAGGATTATATACAGCACAGTAGTGTTTCCGGCTCTTCCACTGTCGTCGTCGCCGCCAGTCTCCCTCGCAGCCATCTCTCTGTTATCAGGTATTGGGAGCTCCACACGATAGCATTTGAACTCGGAGGACATGTTCCCCAGACTGCCTTTTCTTCATGTCCAAGACCTTCAACAGCTGCCTTAGTGAATGGCAAGTATGGTTTTTGGCAATCGCTCCCGTCGGTCCGTGTCTGCCGACGCATGTTTTGGCCAAATGCGAATCCGGTCATGGACTGACTCCTTCCCTGCATGCAGCAGCATTCACTGGCTTTGGCCGAAGGTATTTTCAGGCACTTCCAAGCAAAGCTCGATGCCGTTGTCGCAAGGAAAGCGGGAGGAGGTTGGATAGGTCCATTGGGCAACTGTTGCATGGTAGAGACGAGTACCGTTATTGCCGCTAGCTGTTGGGGTCCATCGTCCACTTCAGAGGGGGTACTGCCGCTTGCACCAACTACGCCATGCAGAGCCCGCCTGTTCAGAAGGCCATCTGCGTTGTTCTTGCAGCGTACCTTGTGTCAACAAGACTGCGGCAGACGTGGAGCGACTGGCCAAGACCACGGCACGGCTAGAGCTGGAATAGTTTAGTCCCGGCCGGCATAATATTGTGCCGGCAGCCGCCTGGCATCAAGTGCCGAAGCCGACCGCTTCCCTCGCTCCTTCGTTTGCTGTCAAGTGCAACTTCCCCCTCCCCATCTCATTACTCCATCCACCACCCATAGGACAGTGTAAGACATGTGCGGAGACGGTGGAGACAGCCGTCCTGTCGCCACTACAGGGTAACCTACCACGACGCAAGGTAGCCGAAGCAGCTTTGAAGCTGTGCCATTGATGCTTGCCGCTGCGACTGCCGGCCGCTCCAGAACGCAGCTTCGGTATAGCTTTGGTACCATAGTACACGCGAAGACCCGAAATCAACCAGGTAAACAAATCAGGTCTAAGTGCCGAAACTAGTCCTGGAATAGTCCTGCAATATGCGACTCCAATCGTCCCGGATTTGAGATATCAGGCACATATCGAAAGGCATCTGAGCTTGTCCGATATGCCGAATCCTTCATGCAGCATCCTTCAATTCCCATTCAGACCCATCACACTTTCACTCCTCCTTTGTCGGACGTAGCTCCCAAACGTACCATCCACATGCAAGATTCCCCTTACCATCTACTTCGCTCTTTGACAGAGTTCATTTGCGATCTTGAGGCGTCCAAGACCTACGGACGCAGTGGCAACAGAAATGCTCAAGTGAGACAGAGCGACACCAACCATACTTCATACTTCATTCAGCCAGCCCATCTTTCTTTCATTCTCTATCAATATGATAGAATCGTTCGTAGATGTCGTTGTGCGACATTGGCCTTTAGTCTTTCTACTTCTCTCAGTTGCCTATCTGGCCACAAATTACTTTAACCGTGGATTGCAGAAATATCCCGGGCCTTTTTTGGCCTCGCTCACAGACTGGTGGCGCTTCTTTGATGTCCTGGGTAGAAGGCCGGACATCACGCACAACAGGCTGCATAGGCAACATGGTGACATTGTGCGCTTGGGTCCGAATACTCTATCTTTCGCGAATCCCCACGCCCTTAAGACAGTATATGGACTGAACAAAGGGTTCACAAAGGTGAGTCATCCGCAAGGTTACAGCGGTCGCAACAAGGCTAATCTGAGGAAGTCCGAGTTCTACCCGGTACAACAAGCCATGTCGAAAGGTGAGCGTCTGCCCTCGCTCTTCTCGACCACCGACGAGAAGTACCACGCAGAGCTTCGCAAATGCGTGAATGGTGCTTTCTCCATGACCGCAATAGTTCAATATGAGCCATCCGTCGACAGCGCCACAGAGAAGTTCTTGGAACAGACCGAAGCTCTCTTTGTTTCCAAGAACGCGATTTGTGATTTTGCACAGTGGCTACAGTTCCTGGCTTTTGATGTCATTGGGCAGATCACTTACAGCAAGCGACACGGATTTGTTGATACAGGAGAGGACGTCGAAGGGATGGTTGGCTATCTCGGCAGCATATTCAGCTATGTCGCTCCTGGAAGTCTGTCCGAATCACCCTCTCATCACAATGGCTAATTTAGTTACTCTTCCAGATCGGACAGCTTCCCATGCTAGACCTCCTTTTCCTCAAAAATCCCCTTCTTCGCTTCCTGGACAAATACAATATCAAATCATTCACCTCCCCTGTCGTCACCTTCGCCAAAGCCCGCATGTCCGAGCGCCTCGCGGAGGCTGCGGCCCAGAAAGCCTCCGGCTTCCCTACTATTACGACCGGTCGAGACGACCTCCTCTCTATGTTTCTTAAAGCCAAGGAAGATCGACCGCGATTCTTCCATGATGGCCGCGTTCTTACCATGGCCGTCAGCATGGCTTTCGCCGGCTCTGAGACCACTGCCATATCTCTCGCCGCAGTTTTCTACTTCCTTCTCAAGAATCGCCGGTGCTATGAAAAGCTGATGGCAGAGCTTGATGGCGCTGTGGAATCTGGTACCATCGAGAATTGTAGCACGGCGATAGTATCTTGGGCTGAATCGCAACGCCTTCCTTACTTGGATGCGTGCATCAAAGAAGCCTTCCGCCTCCATCCTGCCGCCGGGCTTCCTCTCGAGCGTGTCGTGCCCGCCGAAGGTGCAGAGATTTGCGGTGAGCTGATACCTGGCGGCACCATTGTTGGTTGCAGCGCATGGGTGATTCATCGGAGGCCAGAGATCTTCGGAGCCGATGTGGAGTCTTATCGGCCCGAGAGGTGGATCGAAGCTGGCAAAGAGAGCAGAAAGGTGATGGAGGGGACCATGTTCCATTTTGGCATGGGGGCTAGGACGTGCATCGGGAAGAACATTAGTTTGTTGGAGATTTACAAGACTGTGCCGAGTTTCTTGAGAAGGTTTGAGGTATGTGATAACCATCTCCTTGTCGCTTGAACATCTTGAAGCTGATGATGGATCGGGTAGGTTGAGCTGGCACATCCGGACAAGGAATGGAAGCTGCATAATGCGTGGTTTGTGAAGCAAAATGACTTTTATACCACGTTCAAGCCGAGGAGGATTGTGTCGACCTGAGGTCCTCCCGTGAGGGGGCACAGGTTCAAATGATGAGATAATGATAGCATTTTTTGAAAGCATTCGGGTTCCTTCATGCTCTTGTTTCTAACGTGTCATCATGATGTGATGTTGATAACACCCACAATATATGCGCCGTCAGACATCCTTTCATTGATGGACATCATATAAGGAGACTTTCTACAACAGATAGAGACGGCTCCTGTCGAAATAGTATATCTGGATACAACTGAGGATGCAAAGCCTTGTTGTAAAGCATAGACCTGACACGCCGTATATATACATGAAAGATCGCCGATCTGATATTCTGACAGCTTCCCACGTTTCACCCGCTTCGTGACTGAGATGGACAAGGAGCGGGATTAGCATATGGCAAACTTGAGCGAGATGGGTGTATAGTCTGGGTCGGACTCTGGCATGTATAAGGGGTTCACGAAGCTAAGTGGAAATCTGATGTGAAATTTGATCTGCGGCTGAGAGAATTCATCAAGGAGCATTGTGGGCTTTATGGTGGTCTAGTACCAACGAAAGCCTCCAGTCGGCCAAACCTCGCGAATCAAAAACATATCGCCAATGCTCCGAAGCTGTTGGCAGGTGGTGGTCAGACCACCGATGCAACGTGTGGCGTTGACAGGCCCGCGTCGTCCATGCGCAACTGGGATTCCCCCAGGCGCAGTCCCCACAGATCGCGCTTCGATCTGGGGATATTGTGTGGGGTACCCGATTTGGATTTGATGGTTTTGTCTGCTTGTTATTGGGAGATTTCGATGCTTATCGCGCATGAGGTCATGGTGTTGGAACGCTGCTAGCCGCGGGTGAGATATAGTCTGTTGATGCTCGCCTTGAAGGGGAAGTTGGGACCCGTTGCCGCTTGACGATGTTGACGATGATACATTTGATCGTTGAAGGTCTCGAGATGTGATCATGATACCACTGCTTCGAACACCAAGTTATGATGTACTTTCTCTTGCCCCTCCTGAGCATGCTGGGAATCGCATGTGGCGCTCCGTTCGATGGGAGGTTGAGCCTGCCGGCAGAAACCCAAGTCGTGAATGCGTCTTTCCTCCCAGCAGTGTCGCTGAATGTCTCTTCGCTGGGCCACCACGACCGATGTGATTCGTCGAAAGGGCAAAGGTGGCAAGCCTACGCTTTCCTTGTGGAGGACTGCTTCGTTGCCATCAACCAATTTTACATCAAGCATGTCGTGCGGAACCCACACGAGGTATTCGAATTCTCGGCCAGTCCCTGGCGGAGCCATACACGGTACCCACGGGTGCAGACACCAGACGTTTTTACATACGGTGAGTATTCTTTCCTTGCTGGGCTCCAGAAAATTGGTCCCCTGAATGTGCGCAAAAGAATAACCTCATTCTTTATACCAGAATCCTGCACCCTCGCGATCGTGATGCTGAATTATTTCACGCTCGGCCAGCTCCCTGGTAATACGCATTTCAACCCTAAATCATATGACACCAGCACCTCGGCCGGCCTGTTCAAGGCCGCGAAATTGGTGGAGAATGTATGTCTCGACCCTCCAAGGAGGACTCCGGGATGGGAGCCTGCTGGGGCTGAAGGCAATATTGGCGTCTTTCTTTGGGCGACAGATTCGTATATCAACAGAGAGGTCACAGGGGTGCCGGGCGGCTTGACGAATGGATCGAGTGCGGGAGTGTATGACTCGACGGCTCGATGACAATACTGGTCTGGCTGAAGGATGGAATGTGTGGCTTCGAAGGGATCCGGGCCGTTCATTTGACACCACATGCAGCCAAAAAACTTGAAATATCGTCAATCTCGTCACCACTCCTCCATGCATGTCCAAGACCCTCATACTTCTTCAACGTGACGTCCAGACCCAGCCTCGTCAACGCCTTCGCAGCATCCCTAGCCAGCTCCACAGACACCTCCTCATCCGCCGATCCATGGCCTACAAATATAGGAATCTGTGCGTACTGCGGTAGACTTGCACTCGAAGGATGGAGACCAATCTGGTTCCTTAGTAGTGTGCTGATTTGAACATTGACATCGTACTCCTCACGATCATCCCGGCTCTCGTCAGCATAGAATTCAATCAACCCATCCAACGATTTTCTCAACGGCAACCATCCACTCATCCCCACAAATCCACCCAGATTCCCCTCTCTATCTTCCGAGCGGTAGGTAAGAAGTGCATACAGCGCCATGGCGCTCCCCTGACTGAACCCTCCAAGGAAGATGTTCTCCAAAGGAATCACCTCACTTTCCGTATCAATGAGCGAATGGATATGATGACACCCTTCGCGTAGTCCTTTCAATTGTAAAGCTTCCCGCTTCGAGGGGTCGACGGTTGAAAAGCTGTCAAACCATTGCGGCATTCGGGGTCCGCCGAGGGAGGTGACGCATTGGGCCGTGGCGGAGGGAAATATGAACTTCGTGCTGGGGAGTTGTGTCTGTAGGAATTTCCCGGATGAGGAGGTTGCGCTGAGGATGTCGAGGCCGAAGTCTTGGCCTGAGGAGCCTCGAGAGTGGAGGAGAATGAGGGTGTGGGTGTGGTTGAGAATGGGAGGGATGGTGAAGGGAGGGGTAAAGGGAGCCATGGTGTCTTTGGAAACTAAGCCCCTGTACTCGCAGCCTCTTGGCTGGGCAAAGGTGGTGTTCAAGGCATCTTGACCGACGAGATCAAAGCACCATAACAGCTACTTGTGGTGTCGTGGTATCCAGAAGTGGTTCCGTCACTAGGTTGAGGACCCGCCATCTCGTGGTCTGATAGATCGAGGACAGCCCCGTCCATGTCACTAGCCTAAAGCAGAGCTAGTCCCAGCTTAGGGACACTTTCTTAGCGAGGGACGACCTTCTCCGGTGTCGCCGCTCCACCAGCAATCAAGGTGGGGTGGATGGGCGGCGATACACGATAAGTGTCAATTGACACTGTCAGATATATATATGGCTTTTCTCTTTCCGTCCCAGAGCGCCTGCGTTCGATCCACCTTCTTCATCCGTGCTGCAGCTATTCGAACACTGTGCGGCTGAGGAAGAAGCCTGCACCCAAGCCTTACGACAATGCTTCTCCCAACCACCCTCACCCTCGCCCTCCTTCCCCTCACCTCCGCCGCTGAGACGATTCTTGGCCTCTACATCTACTCCCGCCACGGCGACCGCACCTCCAAGTCCACTCCTCCCACTACCCTCACCGCCTTGGGATACTCGGAAATCTTCGCCTCGGGCACCTGGTTCCGCAATCATTACATCGCCAACGGCTCCACCAGCCAGATCCACGGCATTGCCGACTCTGTTGTTAAGCAATCGCAAATCACTGCCTCTGCCCCTTTTGACAACGTTCTCTTCCCCTCTGCTCTAGGCTTCCTGCAGGGGCTATACCCGCCTGTCGGACCCACGCTGGGCAAGCAGACGCTGCGGAATGGAACAGTGGTGGAAGTGCCGCTGAATGGCTATCAGTTGATCCCCGTGGCTACGGTGGCGAGTGGAACTGTCAACGAGGATAGCGCATGGTTGCAGGGAAGTGGGAATTGTGCGAATGCCATTGTGAGCTCGAATAATTATTTCAATTCAGTGGAGTACAAGAATTTGAAGAATAGTACCATGGGATTTTATCAGAGCTTGGTACCCGTGGTCAATTCGACCTTCTCGGCAGATCAGACCAGCTTTCAGAATGCCTACTCCAGTGAGGTTTTTCTGTGGTGCAAGATGCTTGGAAAGATGAGAGACTGACTGGGGATACAGTATTCGACGTCTTGAACGTTGCTGAAATTCACAATGCCACAATTCCTTCTTCGGATCTGGTGACGAACGATACACTCTTTCAGCTACGTACATTAGCCGATAACCATGAATTCAATCTCGCATACAAGTAAGTACCCTGACTGGCAATTGTCTCGCGCTATTCGACACTAGAAGCTGGTATCCATCGGGAGTGGTTGTCGAACAACCCCCTCGTCGATTAAGATGATTCCGTTGAACAAGTAGCTAACGATCCCTCAGTTCTACCGATCGCATCCGCGCCATTACCGGCGCAACCATCGCAGCCCAAGTCGTGGAAGCCCTCAACATCACCGTGACTGGCGCCGGCAAAGCACCCCTCAACATCCAGTTCGGCGCCTATGGCGGCATGCAATCCTTCTTCGGGCTCGCAAACCTGACTCAGGCGAATCCGGATTTCTACGGCGTAAGCTGCCTCTCCAAACCCCTTTGTGCATGAGTCTCGCTTTGTTGTACAACACTGATTCGATAACCATCCAGGTGCCCGACTATGCTTCGACCTTGACATTCGAACTCTTCACCAACGCCACTCCTTCCCCATTCCCAGCGCCCGAAGATCTATTAGTGCGATTCCTGTGGCACAACGGCACGACGGGAAACAACAGCGTGCCCGTCGCCTACCCCCTTTTCGGTCAACAGAAGACCACACTCCCGTGGACTGATTTCGTGACCGGGATGAACAAATTTGCTATCGGAAGCCAGAAAGACTGGTGTGCAGCTTGCGGCAACAGCACGGGCGTATGTGCAGCTAGTTCTAAGAGCTCTGCGCCGTCCTCTCAATCTAGTGGTGGTAGTGGAAACGGCAGTGGTGGTGGCGGTATGAGCAAAGCTGTCGCAGGCGTGATTGGCGCTATGGTTACTTTGGCTGTCATACTAGGGGTGGAGGCTTTGCTCGTGGTAGTTGCGGGATTGAGGTTGGTGAGCAAGAAGCGGTTGGGTGCTGGAGCTAGGGAGGGTGCTGTTGCGCCGAAAGGATGAGTGATGCAGGGTCCGGGTCATGACTGAGAAGATGGACGGGTGGATGAGAAGAAAGGGGTGAGGGTGCGGCGAGGAGGACGATGGTGTACGCAGACATCTTGCTCATCTTAGCGGATAACGATTGTCATGTACGACTTCTTTGGGTGTCTCAACTCAAAAAGGTCTACCTTTCTCACAAGATGCGTCCTTGCGATCAAATCACAATGTCCAGATCCCATAGTCAGAATCCAAGACAGCTACAGCTGTTATACAAATTCGCTCTCAGTAGGGATTCCCGCAGCACATTCTCTGGTTCATATTGAAGTAGCGAATCTCTCACACGAGCCTTGCCATCTCATACAACATAGTGCTTTCAATACAGAGTTCAAGCTCGATGGTATGCCATCCCCATCTCAATAACAACAATTAGAACGTATGGAGAAACTGATAATATAAAGTACCCTACATCCTATGCTTCCGCGTGGTATCAGATGCGTACAATGCCGGCGCTTTCCTTCCTTCATTGTAAGACAGGCGTGCTGGGTTCAATTTGGTACAAGAAATGGAAAACGGACAGCCAGTAAGTAAGTAAGTAGTCCCACAATCCCCACTCCCTCAGTATGTAGAAACACATCCAGGTAGGGGAATAAACAAATTCCCTACATCATCCTCCCCATCTCATTCCCCGTGCGTGAAAAGACCTTGACAACGCCATCGCCGCCGCCACTGACGACCCACCGTCCATCCTGGCTCCAAACGACGCTGCAGACGCCCTCGCCCCGCATGAGTCTATGGCTGGTGATTTCCTGCGAGCAGGAGCGTTTCTCGAGCGACCAGAAGCGCAGGCTGGCGTCGTGGCCGGCGGAGACGAGTTCGGCGCCTGAAGGGGAGAGGGAGAGGGAGGAGATGGCGGAGGGGTGGGCGAGCATGCTGTATGTGCATTGGCCTGGTGGGAGGGGGGTGTTAGTGTGGGGCTTTTTGAGGTGGGGGGGAGACGTACCGCTGTTGGCGTCGAAGAAGCGGATGTGGCGATCTTCGTGGCCGCTGAGTATCATGCCCTCCACGCCACTGCTCGAGCCTGTGGGTCCATGTACCACGCTCTCGTCTTCCGAAACCCCTCTTGCGCTGTCGAAGCTGAGCGTGCCTTCGAGTCCAACGGTTGTAGCTGCGACTGCGTTGACGCCGGTGGCTGGGGTGCCGTTGTAGGTTTCTAGGCTGGCCATGCCAACGATCTCTTCTCCTGTGCGGGTGCTGTAGATGAGGACGGAGGCGTCGGCGAATGATACGACGAGGGTGTCTCCAGTCACTGAGAGCGGGCTTATGCAGGTGGGCGAGGGGTGGTCTGCTCGCTCTATGCGGTGGACGAGGGAATATTGGAATGGTCGGGAGGTAGCAGCGTTCGGCTGGGGAGACGATGGGAAGTTGGAACCTGCGGACACGGAGTTGGCTCTGCGGCTGCCTCCAGTCCCTCTTCTGGAACCCGTCTGTGGTGATGTGAGTTGCGGAGGTGTGGTTATGGCCCAGATGAGAATCGTCCCATCAGCCGCGCCTGAAGCTAGTATTGTCCGATCTGGCCCGCCATGATGTGCGGATAGGTCTCCTAATATTGATCCAGAGGTTCCAGGAAGAACGCAGACCGTCCATACAGCATCGGTATGACCATCTAATGTAGCCTTTGGATCCACCCTTCCTCTTTCCCATACTCGCACAGTAGCATCTTGACCGCCAGAGAAGACCAATCCGTCGCCTTGCGTTCTACCACCATTGGAAAAAGGTTGATATGCTGGCGACGCTGCGATGCAGAGTACGGCACCAGAGTGACCTCGATGTGTGTGATCGCTCCTCAAGTCCAAGTCATCGCCTTTGCCCGGAGCGTTGCCTGCTGTCCACCTCTTGATCACACCGTCGTCGCCAGCTGTACAGATTTCTGGTTGAGCGGGGCTTCCACCACCAGTGAAGATGACAGAGCGGACAACGTCGAGATGGCCCCTAAGCGCGTAGCGCACCTTGAATTGTCCGGGATCGCCTTTGAAGCTCCCCCCAGTATGAGATGTTGATAACTCTCTCAGCTCGTGTGATCCGTCACTCTGCCGCCGTCTTGACAATGAGCTTTTTCGCCGGTGCGACCCTGGCCCACCTCGGGTAGGGGACTTCAAAGCCATATTCGTCGCACTCGGAAAAACGTCGGTATCAGGTCGCTGGGGCGGTGGGTACTCAGGAGCTGGTCGCTCATCGGCGGAGGGCGGCTCTTGTGGATCGTCAAAGTTCCAGCCATCAGCATCTGCCAGCTCCGACTCCTCAGCCATTCTTGTGTTCTCCACTTCTTCCCGAGTAGGCACAGGACGTCCGAACGAATCATAGCTGTGAGCGACCTTCTCCGCCTGATCATCTGGCGTGGGAAAGGCATATCCGGGCCGGTTTGGGTTTGAGCGATCAATTGTCGTGAGGGCAGGGTTCTGTTGTTGGGATTGTCGTTCAGGAAGGCTGCGGGTGATATATGATGGTTCTGATTGTTGCGACCCGCGAGAAAGAGCTGGTATATCAGCGACTCGCGGTATAGGCGGTTGTGGCGGGTGGTTATTTGGCATGGGAGAGGGTTGTAGCATTCCAATGTTGTTTGCCTGTGGCCTCTGGTTTTGTTGGACGTACACATCCTCTAGAGATTGCTGTGGAGGTGGTTGTTGGTGAGAATACTGCTGATGATTTTGAAGCGCTTGCTCTTGTTCATCATTAAACTGCTGTGGCGGGTTGAGTGACAGAACGTGGTATTGCACTTCTTCGAGGCACTTTCCAAGGTATAGCCGCGATCTATCTCTTTCTGCTTCATGTCTGAGGTTCGGAGAAGGTTGGTCGTCTTGTTCGAGATCCAGAACTGAATTGTGAGGTTTGGGGGGTTGGGCTACACACTGATATAAGCAGTTATCGACCGACCGCATTCCTAGCAACGTACGTTTCGAGACTGGCTTTAGAGCAGTACTCGAGTCCTTGCCCTCCTCCGACTGGCTCCCAGCTTTTAATTTTTGCCTCTCCATTTTCAGCGCATGCTCCAGAATCCTGACATGCTTGTCAAGAGATTCGCGTAACCGCTTGTTCGTGCGCCCGTCTCCTTCCAGCTTCCCTATCCTTGACTTCATTTCTGCTCGTTCAATCTGCCAAGCGTTCCGATCCCTCTCATGTCGGTGCCACTCTGTTTGGAGAAAGCGCATGACGCCTGTGTAGTACCTTCATTAGCCAAGCACGGCCGAGGGTAACCTTCGACCTCTGCCAGCGTTTTCACCGCCTCTTTTTAGCTCACCTTGTAGAGTATATTCTGTCCCTTGAGGCTGCCCACCGCCGTTACCTCCTGCCTCGCTCCCACCCCCGGCACTCCCTCCGCTGCCCCCCATGCCAACGGAGGTCTGCCATGCCATTGATTACTGTCGCGCTCACAGTCGCCCCACCATGAGTAGACTTCCTTGAATATATTGTACTGTGGACGGGGTCAATATCCA
>JAABUW010003893.1_pt1 | contig 20749 bp, 5 predicted proteins | sample 5560081 | NCBI WGS metagenome assembly JAABUW01 (sample SAMN10711882, study PRJNA513363) | rock metagenome | isolation source: Antarctica rocks | place: Antarctica: Victoria Land, Knobhead sud
ATTTGCTAACTTCAACAATAAAATATAAAATACTAAAAATATTTTGACGTTCTTAGATAAGTCGAGTTTATAATTGACTAGTCTCTTAATTTTCTTAACAAGAAACAATTTGATTTTAATATAATTTAATTTCTTGCTTAACTTTCTTGTTTTAAGATTTTTTATAAGAAAATATATTTTATTTCTCTTTTTTAGTTAAGATATTGTTTTTCGTTTCTTATTTTAATACTTAATCGACTTTTTTTGTATTTTTAAGATGTTGTTGTATATCTTCTTTAGTATTGCTACTTTTTCGATAATTAATTGCGCAAATAGATACGTATGCTCTTTCTTAAAAAGATTTAATTTCTTGCTATAGTTGGCGAAGAATAAAGTTATTTTAGTAATATTCGAAACCTTTGCATTGAGTGCTAATTGTGCTATAAATAAAAGTAATATTTAATTGTTATAAATATTGTTAATGTAGTACCTTAAATATTGCTCAAGACTCTAATTTGTTCTTTTTGTTTAATTATTTGTAATTAAATAATAAGCAATAGACATTCGAAGTCTTGTATCTAACATTGAGAGAAGCGTCTTCTAATAATTAGACGTAAAGAGCTTGTCTCTATTACTAATTAATTTCTTAAGTATATCGTAATATTGTATAAGTCGATTTAATATAATGTATTCTAGTTGTTTTGCGATAAACTTCTCTTTGCATGCGATAATATGTAAGTACTTAATAAGCTTATCAACTATTATTAGTATCGAATTATATTTATCTTTAGTTGTTGGATTTGTCGATTTGAGCAACTTGATAATAAAGTTTATCGTAACTTTATTCTATAGCAATTTAGATAATTTCTAATATTAAATTTTGTTATAGTTCGCATATGTATTATATTTGTTTTGCTAATAGCTAAGACATTGTTTAATATATATCTTGACAACTTGTCTTATTTGTAAAAACTAACAATATTGGCGCAAAAGTTAAAGAATTTTTGTTACTTTTAAGTGCCTTTGCAATAATTCGTTATAATGCTCTTTTATACATTTGTCGATTTTGTTAATAGATATTTGAAGTTTTTCTTTCTTTATTAGAAACTCTTTCGTATTATCTTAAAGTATTCGTAGTATAACATTTAGCTTATGTTTGTTTGCTAATAATAACTCGTTTTTGTTAATCTTAAATATGTTGTAATTAAACAATTCTTTCGTTTTTATATAATTATTTCTTTTGTTAAGTGCGTCTACTTTGTCGTTATCTTTGTCTAAAATATATTGTATCTTAAACTTGTATTATTTTAGTCTCTTTAATTATTGTACTTATCTTTTATTTAGTTGCTTTATAATAATAAAGTGCACAAGATTCTTATAATTTATAAGAATCGTAAAGTTTAATAATTCTTTTGTATATACTCTTTATAATTTCAAAAAAACTACTATAGCAAGTAGTTTCTTATTGTAAACATTATAGTTTTGTTTAATTAGCAAAAGTTTTCTCAAGAGATATGTTATTAGATGTTATATGTCTTTATATCTTTAATTAAAGCATACATCGATAACTAGATTTAATGCGTTAATTTTAATTTTGCTTAACAATCGCAAATTATATATTTTTAATATTAACTTCTTCAAACATTCTAGCTTAAGATCTTAAAATAATTTCTCTTTTATAAGTTCCTATATTTATAGCGTATTCTTTTTCGTAAAATTTATTAATAATATTACGTTTGCTAAGTAGTTCTTAATAAACTTCTTGTTGTAATTTATAAAATCTAAAAAGAATTATACTTTCTTAATATTTGTTGATAATTTTTATTCTTTAATTGCTTGTAGCTTTTTAAGATTTATACGTACTTCGTGTCGTTCAACGACAAATTTAAAAAAGTCAACTTTCTTTTAATAGAATTTGCATTTCTTTAACTTAAAATGTAAGTTTCTTATATCTAGACATTCTAATATTTTAGAAATATAATTAACATATTCTTTTAAGATTTTTAAGTAAATTATAATGTTGTTCAAGTATATTATAACAAATTGATTCAAATATTGTCGTAGTACATTATTAATTATTTCTTAACATGTTGTTAAGACATTTGTAAGTTCAAATAGCATTATTGTATATTTGTATAATTTATATTGTATACAAAAAGCTATCTTTTACTCTTTTCTTGTTTTTATTCTAATTTGATTGTACGCTTCTCGTAAGTCTAGTTTAATAAAATATTTTACTTCAAATAGTCGATCTTAAAGCTCGCTAATATTAAGTAGTAAATATTAATTCTTAACTATAATATTATTTAGCTTTTAGTAATTGACACATAGACAAAAAAATTTATTCTTCTTTAATACAAAGAGGATTAAGTATTCTATTTATAATTAAGATTTTTTAATAAATTCTTTTTTTTTGTTTTTTGTTAAGTATTCGCGAAGTACTTCGAGCTTTTTTTTGAATAAAGTATATATAAGTTCAAATATAAGCTACTTGTTTAATTTAAATCTAATTTCGTAATTTTACAATTAATGTTTAGAGAGAGTCTTTATTGTTTTCTTTTCTTAAAATAGATGCTCTCAATTGTTGTATATTCGTAATACGTACTTTAGCAATTTCTTTGCTATATTAGATAGTTTAAGACTTCTAAAAAATTTATAATTTTCTTTACTTACTTTAATCTTGTAATTCGATTAATCTTTATTAGTATTTGTTAAGTTAAACTTTGTTAAATTGTTTTTTTGCAAAAATGCAAATTCGTTACTTGCAATCGATTTTCGATTTAATCTTTTATCTATTATTAATTGTTATTAATGCGTAGATTAAATATAAATTACGTAATTACATTGTGCGAATTTAAGTATTCGTGTATTTTAGTTAACTTCTAAATTGTGTTGCTTTAATTAAGACATTTCTAGAACAATATTATAAGTAATTATTCTTATTATATTAAAGATTAGTTTCTCGTAATGTTGTTAAATAGCTATCGATAATAGTTTTGTCTCTTTATTTACTTTTTTATTCTCGTCAAGTAATAAGTTTTTATCTACAATTACTAGATTGTATGCGTTAGACTTCCTTTAAATAAAATATTCTTTTCTTTTAACAAGAGTTTTAATTATAAAATTATTTGTTGTATTAGAATCGATTATTGCAATAAGTCGATAATTCTTGATCTTAATTAATATAGTAAAACATTGTGCGTATACTATTAAGTTTAGTTGCTATTGTTAAACTAACATATTGCATTTCTCTAGTATGCTCTTTATTAAGAAATTTGAATTTTTCTTTGTTTCGTTGTTAAGACTTCGACTTTAAGCGTCTATCTACGTTAAGCTTTCTTTTTATGCTAGATTAATAATTTTGGCTTTCTAGAGAACTAATTAACTTCTTCTTTGTCTTCTAGATAAGTTTAGCATAAGTTGTTATAGCATTTTGTTCAACTAAGTATCGCGTGCTTTCTTGCTTTCTTTATCTTTTCTTAAAATAGACTTACATTGCTCAATTGTCGTTCGATTTTATTAAGAATTTTCTTTTTTATAGTAGCGTCGCTTTCTAGCGCTTTCTCGCATTTATTTACGATTTAATTTATCTCTCTTTTTCTTAATAAGCTAGCTAAAGCGTTAAAGTAATTTGTAATATTGTCTAGACATTCGTAAAAATTCTTTTAGTCGTATTCGTTGTCTAAGTTTGTTGCTAATTAAAAATATAACATTCTTAATCGTTTTGCTCTTATAGTTTTATTAAGTATTTGATTAACTTCTTGCGTAAATGTAGATGCCTTATTTAATAATATTCTATCTAGAACTTTCTATAACTAATTTGAATTTTCTATCAAATAGTAGTCGTCGTTCGATTCAATTTCGAGGGTGTTCGCCTCTATATCGATTTGCTCCCTAATATTGTTCTAGTTATCAAGTATCTCTCTTAACATAGCATTGATTTGTTGACGATTTATTAAGTTTCGTAATTGATAATCTCTTGCAAAGTAACTCGATTTGCCACATAAATAGCACGTTTTTTAAAATTTGTTATTTTGCTTTTTCTTAAATTTCTTTTCTTTACATTGTTAAGTAAAATTTAGTTTCATAGATGCAAATCTACAATAATTGAGATTATTGTACTTCTAGTTAAAATAAAATTCTTTTTACTAATATTCGATCGCTAATTCAAAGAAGATTCTTGCTCTTTTTCGAAATTAATTGTATTTTTTTTATAGCTTTTTTATATAGCTTGTCGTTAAGATCGATAATTACTTCAATAAGATTAAACATATTGTTAAGAGTTCTTCTATTACGCATAATTTCGTTCTTTAGATTGTTTTTAAAATTTTGTCGAAACATTGTTATAAGTGCGACATCATTTCACTTAATTAAATTAATATACTTTTGGAATCTAGCGACATAATTTATTGCAAAAATTTGTTAAATTAAATACTAAATTATTCTTTTCGCAATTTGTTTCTCGTTAAATGTTTCAAAAATTCTTCGAAATTTTCTTTTAAAATTATTGAAGTTTGTAAATATTGCACGAGAGTTTTCGCTATTGTTCTTTAAATACTTTTGTAAGTTTAATTTAAATCAATATTGAGCTTTTTTTTTGAGAAATATTGATACAAAAATCGTCTTCTAATTTGCTAGAATAGAATAGAAGATAAAATAAATATCTATTTACATAAGTTAATTCTTCAAATTAATACGATCTTTATAGTAAATATTAAATTTATTAATTCTAATTTTGTCGTCTTCTATAATTAATAATCGACGTAATATTAATAAGCTAGTGTTTAGAATAAAGACGCGTTAATTTAATACAAACATTCTTTAAGTATTTAAAGTATTACGCTAATACTTTCTTTGAAAATATTAAAGTAGATTATGTTTTTAAAGAGATTTGTAGACATCTTTAGACAATGTAAGCAATTACTTAATAACAAGAGTTTGCAACTATAAACAATTTCTATGTTTAATAAATTTTGACAAAAATTCGATAAATTAGAGTAACAATAAGTAAAAATCTATAATAAGTTAAATACGATTTATAAAAGAGTCGTATTCTAGTTTCTATATACTAAGAAAATACTAATTGTTCGTTTTGTTCGTTTGTCGAACATAACGAACATTATGCTTAGATTGTTCGCTTCTCGAACATAGCGAACATCATGCTTAGATTGCTCGCTCCTCGAACATAGCGAGCATAATAGCAGGTTCGCCCAAAGACGTAGAACCTAAATCACTAATATAGCTTTAGTAAGCTCGTAACACTTAATAAGAATATAATATCTTAAAAAAATATCTTTTGCAACGCATTTAATACTATCTCTTTTAACAATTAATAAAATTAGCAAAATATTTACAATATTCGAAAAAATTCTATATCGAAAATATTTCTATTTTAAAATTCTTTACTCAATATACTAATTCTTTTTTTTGTAGCAAATTTTTATTTAATACTTTTTTGTTTTCTTTTTATAAATAATACTTTAAATATATTGTTTAACAATTATTTTATTTTTTGTATTTTATATTCTATTAAAATTAAATTAATAAGCAAAAATATTTTAATATTCTTTATATTAATTGTATTTTTATCTTTTTTTATTTCTAATATTATTTTCTTGCTATTTTTATCTAGATTGATCGTTTGGTTCTAATAGTTGAAACCGAATTGCATAAATTATAAAAATACTAACTATATTAGATTAAAACTTGGCCTAATTAGATATAACTTTCGGGTCGAGTTATAGATTTCGGGGAAAAACCGACCCGAACGATTAGTCTATTTTTCTCTAATACTTAATTTTATTTTAGAATATTTAGAATCTTAATACTATACTTTAATAATATATTTTAAATATTATTAAGTTTGCATTTTAGATTTTTGTTGTTAATAATTAAATATTCTTAAATATTAAAAGTTTTTAATATTGTATTTAATATTATTAAAGGTAAAATAAATTGCAAAAAAAAACTTTTAAAAATATTTACTATTTTGCGCTCTTTTTATTTCTCTAGCTAATATTTTAATTAGAGATATTTAAATTTATTCTTTTTTTGCTTTAAATTCAACTTTTTATATTAATTAATCGAAATTTTCTTTTTAAAATAATAGATCGAGCAATATAAATTTAATCGATTTTTTTTAAATATTAATAATATTATATTGTTTAAATCTTAATTAGTAAAAAATCTTAATTTAATTTTACAATAGCAATTACTTTTTTTTAATATAGAATTAATTAATTTCTATATATTTCGAGATATATTATATTTTTAATCTACTATTTTTGTTATCTATTTTTTAAATTTAAATTTTTCTATCTCTATTAGATCTTTTTGCTTGTTGTTATTTTTGCAATTTATAGAATTTTTCTTTTCTTTAATAGATTTCTCTATTAATATTTAATTTGATATATTTTTTTTGCTTTAAATATGTTACGAAAGCAGGGCGAGAAATAGACAAAGCGAGCACTAGGCGAGTTGTGATAGATAGTTAAATTGATAATCTATCTAGTTATGCGCAAATTTATCTTTATTCGTCGAGCTAGTTCTCTTAGAAACTAGCGTAGCTTGTCGAGTAAAACTTGTCGAATAAAGCAATTTGCTAACTAGATATGTAACAAATAGCTCTTGCGAAAAAAGAAGACAACGCTCTTGTTAATAATAATTAACAAAAATGTTTGTTGAATAGACGTATAGTAATACGTCTATAAAACAATTAGAACACGTCGCAAAGATAAAAGAAAAACAACTATTCTTAAATTCTTGATTCTTAATTTATTTACAAACTAGTCGATTTATTTATTATTTATTGACATCGAATTGACTTGTAGTAATATATCGATCAAACAACAATTAGAGTAAGATCGACTTATTTATCGACAAATGTTTATCGAATTATATATTGTAATTTTTTGAATAGCAAGCAACTTATTTTCGTGCTATTATTATTACTCGCATTTTTATTTTTCTTAATTTTTCTCTTGTTGTGTTTAATAAATGCGACGAGTTAATTCTTTATAATAATTAGCAAATTGTAGAACTTAAAAGATTGTTCTTAATAAGTCTTTTTAAATTTTTTAGTATACGCGTTGTGCATATATTGATTAATAAAATGCACGTTACTTTGTATAATTTGCTTGCTTCTAAGAATTGAAACTAGCAAACTTAACAATTCTTAAGCAAATTTAGCAATTCTATTTAGAATAACGTCTTTATATATTTTTGTAATACTATTATTTTATATTGTTAAAGCATTTATTGCAATAGCTTCGAATCTTGCGTTAATCTCTTAAGACTTGTCGTATAATTTGTCGATTAAAATATTAATAATTTTGAAGATTTTTATAGTCTCAATTTCTATAGAATTAGAGCAAATAAAAATTGTAGTCTTTGTATTACTTGTCGACGTGCTACGCGAAAAAAATAGCGAAACAAAGATTTGTTTTCGTAGTCTTTCTTTGTTGTTTATTGAAAAAATACTTACTTTTTATTTCGAAAAAAACTTGTTATTTTTTGCGTTGTCTTGCGAACATATATATACTAATCTACTAAAACAATTAATTTTGATCTTGTTATTAAATAGATCGACAAGTTTGTAATACTTAATTAATTTATAATTAAAGTCAAAAATATATATTATCTTCTTTTTTGTATATATTTTAATTAATATAGATGCGTCGAATATTTTTCGTAACTTTTGTTCAACTAAATCAATAATTTTCTTTAGTTAAAATTTACTCTTAATAGTTTTAAATTTAGATTCGATAAACTTAATATAAACAAAGTCGATATAAAGATTGTTGTAGTTTATTAAACTTATTTGATTTACAATATTTTGCGCATAAATTTGTAGAAACTTCTTAATTGTAAATAAAATTAATACAAATTTTATTGTTGTATAGATCTTGCTCTTTATTAAATTTATAACTATATTATTAATCTTTGTTGTGCAATAATTAGTATTTGATACAATAGACGTAATATCGATCTCTTTGTTGTGTAATTAATACTTTTGTTTATAAGTTAATATATAAAGCAATTCTTTGTACTTTATAATCGCAAGAATATCGAATAATTTGCGAGATATTTGTAGATTGCTATTAATATCGAAGATTGTTAATTATAATTAATCTTTTTTGTTAATCTTAATTTTAGCAAGAATTACGCAAACAATATTAAAATTAATTAGCGCAATAAAAGTCTAAGATTAGATTATCTTATTGTTGTTATTAATTAATTTAACAAATTTAATATTAAACTTAAATTAATTTAGAGCTAAATAATTGTTTTTAATTGTTGTCTTAAATATTTTACTTTTAAAAATAAGAAATTTTAATTCTTTTAAAAGAGCGTAACAAATATATATTTTAATAGTAAAAAAATTGTTGCAATTCTTAATTTTGTTCTTAATAAATATTAAAAGAGCTTAAACGTTTAAACAATTATAATTGAACAAACTTTTGCTATTGTTATTATTTTGATTTTTATTATTTTTGTTTTGAATAATTTTGTATTTGACGTTTTTTTGCTTAAAGTTAATAAAAATAATTTGTTTTTTAACTTTTTTAATTGCTATATCTTTTTAAATAGTAAATTGTTATTTTTGCTTTTTGATTTAACAAGTTGTTATAACTTTTTAAATAACAATTATAGATATATTAGCGAACTCGAGAAGTTTTATAATAATAGTATAATATTTAACAAGTTAAACAATTAATAAAGATAATAGATAACGCGCAAACAAGTAATAAATTTTCGCAACTTGTTAAGTTGTAAAGTTAAATAAATTGTTGATTTTAAAAGAGAAATTATTAAGTAAATATTAATAGTATTTGAAATTACGCGTCTAGTAAATAAAATTTTGTTATTTAATTTTATTAATATATTAACAAAAATGTCGATCAACATTTATATTTCGTATTATTACTAATATAATATTGCAAAAATTGCTTATTTAATATTGCTCAAAAAATTAAAAGTTATAATACAATAGTTTGTTATAAATTTTGATTTAAACTATATTAATAAAGTTGAAAGCTATTTAATTAATAATAGCTTGCTTGTTTAACGTCTTAATTTGACAAAAATATTTGTTTTATAATTTTCAAAAACAATTACGATTTTGTTATAAAATCTTTTTGATTTTGTTAATTGAAAAGTATTGCAATACTATAAATGTAACTTTTTTAATCGAATTTTTTATTGCAATAGACTTTGTAGATTCATTGAAATATCGTATAACATTATTAATAAAAATATTATATTTTATTTTGTATTTTTAAACGAGATTTTTGATTTTATTTAGCAAATTTTTGTTGTATTAATAATTAAACTTAAGTCTATAATCTTTTTAACAAATTAAATATTTCGAAATAAATTTTTTGCAATTGTAATAATAAAGTTAATAATTAACAAGAAATTCAACTTTGTAAACATGTTATTCGTTATTAAATTTTATAATTAGTTTAGAATAATTAGATTGCAAACAATTGTAAAAGTTGTTTTCTCTAAAAACTAACTCTAGATTAACAATAAAAATAATTAAATAAATCTTTTAATCGATAAGCAAGTTAAGTTTATAAATTAAATTATCTTTTTGTTCAAAAACTATAAAGAGATTAATTTGTTAAATAATTAACTTTGTCAACTTTACAAAAAACAAACTATAATTTTTATATAAACAAAAAAAAACTTAATTCTTTATTTAAAGAGTTAAAGATTAATAATATTTATTGTAGAGATTCTTTGTTGTTATATTAATTTAAACAATTGTAATCTTAGTCTTTGTTATATTTATTAATCTTTTTTTAAGTTAATTCTTTTTTTGTTTGTTAAGTTTAAAAAGAGTTAAAGAGTCTTAAATTTTAAATCTTATAATGATTTTATTTGACGAAAAATTAATAAAGAAACTAAATAGATTGTTCAATTGTGTTTGAAGAATTAAGAGAAAAAATATCTAGTTAAATTTAAGATTGTTTGCTATTATATAGCGAAAAGCAAACTTTATTGTTTAATTAGTTTTTTTACTTTAACTATTAATTTAAGAATAATATGCAACAAAGATTAAAAAGTTAATATCAAATTTTTTAAGCACAACGCGTTAGAACTTAAACAAAAACTTTCTATTACAATTATATATAAAAGTCTTTGATATTTTTTAGTTTGCAAGTTTGTCTACTATTATATTAATTTAATTTTTAGCAATATATATATTTTTATTAATTATAATTATAACTTTTTTGAAAAATATATATATTGCAATAAGTATAACGTCTATGTTTTGCTTATTTAATAAAATTAATATAAAATCGAAACTTATTGTATAAAAAAGTATTAAAAAACTAAAATAAAATTTAAAGTATTGTACAATTAATAACGCTTTATTTAATAAAGATTGCACTCTTAACAATGTGTTACGTAATACTATAGACAATTATTTAATTTGCAAAAGTAAAAATTAATAAAGATTGTTTTATATAAACGAGTAAAGTTAACATAATAATTTTTATTGTATATTTGAGTAAAAATCTCTTTTTCGAATTTCTTCGATAGATAAAATCTTTTTTGATTAACGTAATTTGTATAGTATAGCAATTTATCTTTTATAAAAAATTGTATATTTAACGATATAATAAACTTTTGAACAATATTTATAATTTTTGTTTATTTAACGAATTTGATGTAGACGTCGAGCAATCGTTTTTTGAAATTAGTGCTTATTTTTATTAAGTAAACATAAAAGAATATCGCTTTATTAAAGATTGTTTGTGCGATTAAATTTTTCTTTTTTTTGAAGATTTGTTCGATAAGTTTGCTTACTTTTAAGACTTCGATTTTAAATACAAAAGCGTCGACTTTGTCGAGCTCTTTAATATTATTTGTTTTTTTTTTGTTAATTAATGCTAGCAATTAAGACAAAGCGTTAGATATTGTATTTAGACAACTTGTTTTGTGTTAAATATTAAAATTAAACTACGAGAGATATTGCGATGCGTATATAAGTCTAAAATTGAGCTTATCTATAACAAATAACAACAAAGTCGTCTACTTAACAATATTAAGCGTAGTCGAATAATCTATATAGACAATAGTTGATTATTTGAAAATCTTAATTAGATGTTTTGTTTTTCTAATTGTTTAAATTAAACAAAAAATCTTTAATTTTGTCGATCAATAATAAGACTTAACAATACTTAATATTTTGAACAAAAATAATATATGCTAGATGTTAGATTTTTGAAAGTTATTGTCGATAGAATCGTCTTTAACGTAATAGATTTTAATCTTGTATTTTTGTTTCTTTGTTGCGTCAAGTTTTACAAATAAATAACGACTAACGTCAAAATAAATAAGAAAATTCGACGTCGTAAAAGCATATTAAAGCTAATAAAAAAAACTTAACAAATTTAATAATTGCTTAATAGAAGTATTTCGAAAATACATTTTACGCTTTTAATTGTTTTGCGCGAACAAATTTTTGAACAATTATGTCTTTTTTTGTTGCAACAAATTGACGCGTTGTGCATATTAAACAATTTTGTTATATTAATAATTGACGAGATCTAAATACGTTTTTAACGTTTTAAAATTTTTGAAAAATTAAATAGTCTTAATTGCGACAATTTGTTTCTTAATAATAAATAAATCGAAAATATTAATCTTTTGTTCGAACAAAATAATACTAAAATAGTTAAAATAAATCTTTGTAAAACTTAGCGTAATTTGAAGTTCAACAAACTTAATAAAGAGATTTTGTAAATAATCGAAATAATTTGTAAAAAATTTAGAGAAAATAACAATATTATCGATATATATCTTGCAAAACTTGTATAGAAGTTGCAACTATTTATTTATTATTTGCTATATATAAGTTAAGAAATTTTTAAATTTTATAACAACAATATTGAGTTATTTTTTATTTTAATAAATAATAAACAAAAACTTGTAACAATCTTGTTTAACTATTACAAATTAAAGAAAGAAAACAAAATTATTTATTAAATTTATATAATTGCAACTCTTCAATTGTGCTATAATATTGCTTTGTATAGATATTAAATAACTATTAATAATTGTTAGTTTATTTAGATCTTTAATATTTGTAATTATTTGATACTTTTTAGCAAACTAACTATTAAAGTCGTTAATTATATGTTAAATAATAAAGATCAAGAAATTAAAAGAAGTTAATTGCGTAAATTACTTTATCTTCTTTTGTTAATAAAGTTTGTCAAATTTCTTATTAACTACTTTTTTGTCTTGTTTGTTTAGTAAATAAACTTTTTGTATTATTTTTAAAGTTGTTGTAGAGTTTTAATCGTTATTTAATAAAATAATTATTTAGTTGTCTTTTGTTAACTTAACAATTTTACTATTGTTTTTTCAAAGAATAGCGAATTTATTAACAAAAGTGCGAAACTCGACTATCTTGATTAATAAATTACAAATATGTGCATTATTAAATAGAATTGTTTAATATTTGTTTGATAATATTTTTACTTTTATATTATTTTTAACAATTTAATTATGTTTGTCGAAGTTAATTTGATAGCAATTTTGCTCTTTGAACTTAATTAGACGATTAAGATTTGTCAACTTATAAACAATAATTAACAAAGAGCTCTTGTTGCGCATATAAATTGTCAACAATAAAATATCTACTATATATGTATAAATGTCGATAAAATTTAATTTAAACAAGAAATTACAATCTAGTAAAGATTGATTAATACAAACAAATACTTTAACAATACTATTTGCGTCGACAATTATTTTGTGTTTCGATTTTAAGATTTAACAAATTTTGATGTTATTTTGTGCTATAACGTTGAGACTAATTGTTAGTTCTTAATAGCTATTTAAAGTAAGCTATTTAATATCGAAATTAACAATTATTTGTTTAGAAGCTATAATATTTATATTAAGTAATAGTTTAATTTTAAGATTATTAATAATATATATTTTTTAACAAATATGCGCAATAGACTTTCTATCGCGTATATAATCTTTAATATATATATTTAGTACAAAATAATTATCGATTAAGTATCTCGCGATATGGATATTGCGTATAAAGATAAGTATTTATATCTTTTTAATAGAAAAATTTAATACAAGATTCTTAAGAAACTTGCGATTGATAAAAGTTATAATATATTTGATATTTACGCATATAATATACGACGAGCTTTGTCAAACAAATTCTAGCAAAATAGTAATATAATAATATAAACGAAAGATTAAGTCTATGTCGATTATTGCTTTAACATTTAACTTAATTAGTTTTAAATTGTTAATAATTTGATTTGATTTTATTATCGCTTTGTTAATATAAAAGATTTTGACAAACGTTTGTCTTGTTTAACACTTAAAATTGTATCTTTTCTTAATGTATTAAAAAAGCTTGTTAATCGATTAGAAAACACAATAGTATTTTGTATAAATAAATTGTTTAAATAATAGAAGTTTTATCTTCAAATCGACGTAAAAGATATCAACAATTATTGACGAGTTCTTGTGTTGTTCTTTCGATAAAGTTTTTTCTTAATAATTTTCTTTAATATAATAGATATTGTCTTGCGAGATTTTTAAGTAGTACGCAAAGATGTTGTAAAACTAGATCGAATAGTATAAATTATTATATAATAAAGAATTTATATAATAAGTCAATATAGCAACTAGTTGATACGCTAGCAAGACGAGAGATTAATATCTAGATTGCTAGTAAGATAACTACTAGTATATTGACAATTAATAGAACAACTAGTATCTTTAAAATCGATAACTATTATAATTTTGTCGATCTTTATTTTTGATACAACAATTACTCGCTTTAAGAAAAAATAAATTTCTGTTTTTGCTATTTGATTGCGTCTTAACGTTAACAACAATAATAACAAAACGCTTAAAAAAGAAAACAACGATATAACAAAACAATACTAGCTATTAAAATTAGACGCGTTTTGCAAAAATAAACAAATCTAATAGTTTATAAGCAATTAATATAAGTTAAAGTAAATAGAACGCAAAGTATAAGAAAAACATAATTAATAAAACACAAATAATTAATAAGTCTACTACTATTAATTGCTATTTCTAAGATTGTTGTTGCGCTTTTTAAATTTTTAAATACAATTGCAATTCTAAGTCGATAATCGACAAACATTTATTATTGTTTTTTATAACTCTTTCTTTGCATCTAGTTTCTTAATAAAGTTTTAAACAATTATATAAATTGTTAATATAATAATTATTGAATACAACTCTAAATTAAGTTGATTTCAAACTTATATAAGTTAATTTTGTAAATTAGAGATATCGATTAATTAAAAGTACAAAATAATATTTTGAAGAAAATCGTTTATTTTACGATTATTTTGCGCATTTTCAACTATAAAAATTTCGAAAATAAGTTTGTTAAGAACTTTATTAATTTTTATTTTGAATTGCGTCTCTAGTTTGTTAATAAAGTCGATAAATAAAAGATTTCTAAATGTTTTGCGCTTAAACTCTTCGATTTTCTTTAAATATTAAATTATAGCAACGTTACAAAAATACAACGACAAATTATTCTTTATTGCGACTTTGTTAACTATATAAATATAATCTTTTATTTGTTCGACAAATGTAAAAATTTCTCGATAGATTATCTCTTTATTCGCGAAGATAATACTATTTAATTTATAGCTTTTCGAAACGTCTAAATAAAAAAAATCTAGATTTGTTGCTTTAAAGTAATTGATTAAAGTAATTAAATTGTTTTGATTATTGCTTCTATCTAAATAACAATATCTTTAAAAAAAAATTGTCGATCTAGTTAAATTGTTGAATTTCTTAACGCATTAACTTACGTAGTTGCTTTATTATTTAAGACATAAATGCTTTGTCTTCTTAACAAGTTTTCGAATCTCTCGATTAATTCAATTGACTATAGACAATATTGTTATAAATATATAAATAAGTAGCGAAACTAGTTAAATATTTAAACGCAAACAATATCTAGTTGCTAAAAATGTTCTAATTAAAGCTATACTAGTTGTTCGATATCTATTAAGCAAGATTAGTTTGTTTAAAGTTGTATTGCTTGTTCGACATTTAATAACTAAAAAGAGTTTAATTAACATTGTGCTACTTGTTCGATATCTAATAAGTAAAAAATTAAGTAAAGAAGTTCTAAATAAGTAAAGCAAACTAGCTTTGTAAGTTTTGAGCAATAAATATACTTTAAATATTAAGAGCAAAACAACTTTGTATATTTAAAGAAAAAGATTGTTCAATAATTGCGATCTTTGAAGCGTTAACTTGCTTTGTCGACATAATCTTTTCTATTGTTTCAATATAATCTAATGCTTTTATATATAACAAGTTGTTCTTATAAACAAACGCAAATCTTTGTTGTCTACAAGTTTTAAAAAGATTACTAAACAAATTTGTTATTTTATTGTAATTGTTGCAATTTCTATATAAGACAAAGAATACTTAATAACGAACATTTAATCTAAAACAATTTGTTAATTTATTAAAAAAAACGTTGTTTAGATTTTTAGATTAATCGTAAAACTTATTGCTTATAGTAGATTAACTACACAAATACAAACTATCTAGTAAACTAATAGTAGTTAGATCGATTAATTTAGTAAAAGAAGATAAATTATTTAAATATAAATTATCTAGTAGAATAATAACAATTAAGTTAATCGATTTAATAAAAGAAGCTAAGACAACAAGCTTAGAATTCTCGTGCTTATTTAAGAACTTCGAAATCGTCAATAAGTCTTCGAAAGTTAACAAAACAATAAAATCAATATATTTGTTAAAATCTTAAGTAGTTGTTTCGAATCTTTTAACAATTCGCTTAAAGAAAAATTTGTTAATAGTTTCTTTCGCAAATTAAATGCGAGACTTTTTTATTAAATAAGTTCTACGTTTGCGAGTTAATTAAACAAGAAATAAAGAAAAGTAAGAAATTTGTTCAACAATTTTAACAACGACTTGTTGAATAAAAAGTAAAAAAGAAACTAAGTATTAATAATTAGTAGATAGAAAAGTAAGAAGTTAATAAACTAATATAGATACTTTCTTCTTCGTATATAAAGCTAGCTTGAGACAAGAATTAATAAAAGATAAATATTGCGTACTTAACAAATGCGAAATTTGAATAAAATTTGCGAATAAGCTAGAGAATAAATAAGTTAATTAATATTGACAAATTGCTTTACAAATTAATTGCGTAGTTTGACAAATTGCTTTGCGAGTTAATTGCGTAGCTTAACGAAAGTCGAACAAGAATAAATTGTCTTCAATACAAAAATTCACTTAACAAATAATTGAAATAATTGATAAGTTAATATATTGAATCTAGCAAAGAACAAAATAATTAATATAGTTTGTCGATCAATTGATACAATAAGTTAGCGATAGAGAAGTACTTTATATATTAATTGAAGCTATTATTTGTTACAAAAGCAAGACAAGAAATAGACAAAGCAAGCACTAGACAAGTTGTAATAAATAGTTGAATTAATAATCTATCTAGCTATGCGCAAATTTATCTTTACTCGTCGAGCTAGTCCTCTTAGGGACTAGCGCAGTTCGTCGAGTAGAACTCATCGAGTAAAGCAACCTGCTAGCTAGATGTGTAACAAAATATTTTTATACTATTTTAAAAACAAAAAAATAAAATATATTAGTTTTTTGTTATATTAATTTGTTTTATTAAGTTGTTAATATATTTTTGCAATAAACAAGAAAAGTATTTAAATATAATTTTTTTAAGTATTTGAATTGTTAATATTTAATCTATATATATTTGTGTAAATTAGAATTCTCGAATATAGATAATTTTTAAATCTTTTTTTAAAAGTTTTCTAAATATATTTCTTGTTGTTTTCGACTATTAAAATTGTTATTAACTAAATCTATTCTATTATTTTTAACAAATAATTTAAGATCTTTATCTATTGTTAAATATACTTGCATATTTTGTTTATATTAATTATTTTATTAATATAAATAACTATTTTTAAAATCTTTTGAAATCTTTTAACTTGTATTAACTAGACTGATCGTTCGGTTCCAATAGTTGGAACTGAATTGCATAAATTATGAAAATACTAACTATATTAGGTTAAAACTTGGTCTAATTAGATATAACTTTCGGGTCGGATTATAGATTTCGGGGGAAAACCGACCCGAACGATTAGTCTAGTATTAACAATATATATTGCAAATTCTCTATATATTTTTTAGTATATTTTATAAAACTAAACTGCATATATATTTCTAATTTGTTTAAAAATATTTTGAAAATTTGTATATTAGAAACAAATTTGTATTGTTTTTTTATATTTTTTAAAATCTTGTTATTAAATATAATTAATATATTTATTATTAATATTTTAGAATACAATTGTATACAAAGAATTCTAAAACAAATATAATTGTTTAAAACTTCTTTTATTTGTTTATAAAATACAATTTGTTAATAGCAAATATACAAAGTCTTAATTAATAGAACTTATAATACAAAATATTATTAAAGAAATTTTTAAATATAGCAATCTCTAAATTTGTAAATACTATTTTAGTTAAATTTAATTATTAAATACTATACAAAAAATATAGTAACAATACTAATTATATATATAATCTCTATTGCGTATACTCTTTAATATAATGAAATTATTATTTTTGTCTTTCAAAACTAGTAATTAACAATTAATAATTTTTTTCAACTTTTTATATTAATTGTTCTTTAAAACAAGAAAAAATATAATTATTAATACAATTTTTATTAATAATAGTATAAACAACAATATCTAATATAGCAAACTTTTTTCGAATTTTGTTTTTGCAATTACAATTATATTTTTTTGTAGAATTATATTAAACATTTTTAGTTATTTCTGTTTAATTTTAAATTTAAATATATTTTTTACAATATTAATAATCTTTTTTTCGATTATCTTTTTGTTTTATATTTTGTTATTATTTATGTTGTTCTCTATTCTAAAATATTATAGAAATTAAAGAAGAAAATTTAGTAATAAATATTACTTGTAGTTAATACAATAAATCGAAAAAGCTATAAATCTAAATCGACAAAATAATACAATTAGAAAAAATATCAAACAAAATAATAAGAATGCGCAAAAAATAGTTGTATCTATATATAAATTGCAATTTTTAAAAAAATTCTAATTTTTATTTTTAAAACAATATTATAGTTAATAGTTAAATTAATTAATTTTTAAAATAATACTATTAAATAGAGTATAAATAGTAGTATTGCAATCAATCTATTAATAAGTATATAATTAAAGTAGCAATATTAAATATACAATTTTCAAATATATAATAAGAATTTTTTTGATATATTAGTATTAAAATAATTTCAGAATATTAAGAAATAGAAGTTTTGCTCTCAGATCTAATACAAAAAAAAAGAAAACAACGCTATAACAAATATTATACTCGATGCGAATATGCTTAGATATGCTAAATGCTAGTGCATTTACTGCGCCGAAACTAATCTCTAGTGCTAGCTCTAGCGCGGCCCTAACATAAGCGAACCCGCTAGAGTTCGGTTGAGGATTTTTTTTTTTTTTTGCATAGGTCTGACTACTGAGGCAATCTGGGACTGACAAGACCGATGTATTATTACTACATGGAGATACGCGATGACAACGTCTTGGCTTCACTGCACGACCAGGCCTACGTGCTCTGCATGCTATGGAGCAGGGAGCAGGTCTCAAGCGCATCTCAGCTCCCATCTCCATCCTGCATCCTGATTCCTGATGGCCCTTTACATAAGGGCGGGTTACTACACCGGACTTTCGGACTTGGTGACCGCGGCAAGTCCGCCCACGCAGATACTCAGACACAATAATACGGGCACTGCGTCAGACCGGGTCGAGAGAGGCATAGTCGTACCTGAGAATCGAAACTCCTGACTCCAAGAACTCCTGAATCCAGCCCCGTTGCCTCGGCTAAGTCCCACGCGCCATGCGGTCCAACACGTGATCTTCGATCTTGGACAGGCATTGACACAGCTTGAGCACTATACCATACCCCTTCGCTCGGCAACGCACCTGGCTTGCAAAGAAACGAGACCAGACACATTCAACAACGCGGCATTTCAATACAAATTCAGCAAACAATAACGCTTCATTTCTCTCTCTGTCTCGGTCTATCCTGATTTCAGCCTGCACGCCGACAGTCATAATGACAGGCAATAAGCTACAGATCAAGCCCGACGATGACTCTCGCGAGTCCACAATCTTCCTCTTCGGACCCCATGTCGGCGCCTTCACAAAGCAATCGATGGAGACGCTGATACGGCCAATATCTCAAGGCCCTTACCGAGACTGGATCCTAGATACCATATCCGGCTTACCAACCTATTTGAATGGCTTGAATTCCATAAGGCCCGAGGTCGCCCGCACGGTCCCGGGTTCCAGCCAGCTCGCTGACCTGGACTCGTGGCTTCGACACGGGGCAACAGACATACCCTCCGAATCCACCCTTCCCAGCATTATCGTCGGACCCTTGGTGGTGCTAATACAGCTCACGCAGTACTAGCGCTATCTTGAGCTCCTCCACCAAGGACAGCCACCGGCAGATTTGCAGGCTAGCGTGATCGCAGCCTCAAAGAGCGACAGCAAATTTGAAACGCTGGGCTTCTGCTTTGGGCTGCTGGGAGCGCTGTCCGTCGCCAGCGCCAGCAACCGTCAGGACTTTCAGAAGTACGGGGCCACGGCGGTCCGGCTAGCCATGCTCATAGGCGCTCTGGTCGACGCGCGAGAGGTCTGGGACAAGACTTCGGGCAAAGGCTGTTCAATCTCTTTCGCAATAGCATGGCTTGATTCAAAACAGGCCAGCGAAGTGAGGCGAATTATCGACGCCCGTTCTCCTGATGCCTATATCGCCGTTCTCTACGACGAGGCGTGAGCGACTGTGACGACATCCGAGTCCACGGCTCCCCTTCTCGTGAAGCAGCTCCGCGCTGCTGGTGCCATTGTAGCTGAGATTGGTATCAAGGGCCATATCCATAGCCCTGACGCCGATCGGAAGATCGACACCGATGCCCTTGTCCAATTTTGCAGCTCCATGCCTGATCTGCAGTACGCCGCCACTGCAAATCTCGCTTTGCCTACCTACGACAACCGCGGCAAGGGGGATCTCGTATCCTCCAAACACCAAGAGAGCATGACCGAGATGGTTCTACGTTCCATCCTGGTCGACCGGTGCGACTGGTACGGAACCTTTTCTGCTGTAGCCACCAAGGCGAAAAAGCCCTTTGTCGTGACTTTTGGCATGGAGCGCTGTGTGCCACCGACTCTGATGCGGGGTCTGGACACTCGACAAGTGCACTTTGAAGATCTGGCCTTGGAAAAGGAGACGGGGGTGGATGTGGATATATCGCAGCTCCCCGCTGGCGTGCTGAACACGCAGCCTGCACCCGCAGAAGCTGCAGCAGGATCTGAAAATGATCTCTCTTCCAATCTCGCTGTTGCACTTGAGAGCAATAAAGACAGCGTAGCTGTCGTTGGTATGTCCGTCAAAACCACCGGCGCCGATAACCTGGCCGAGTATGCCGAAATGCTCAGAAGTGGACAGTCCCAGCACGTGCCTATCACTAGGGACCGATTGATGCACGATATATTATTCCGCTAAGCGCCAGATAGCGACCCCAAGCGCCAGTATTATGGGTGCTTCGTTCGCGACTCGGATGCTTTTGACCACAAATTCTTCAAGCGCAGCCCGCGCGAGT
>JAABUW010003898.1_pt1 | contig 20722 bp, 22 predicted proteins | sample 5560081 | NCBI WGS metagenome assembly JAABUW01 (sample SAMN10711882, study PRJNA513363) | rock metagenome | isolation source: Antarctica rocks | place: Antarctica: Victoria Land, Knobhead sud
GATTCTTTCCGTATTATCACTGCGAGCGACGAAGACATACGTTCGGTGGCGCAGAAGCAACACGCCGCTGATATTAGATCTCAGTCCGCCTGCCTCAGCCGCCACTGGTGAATCATTGTTGGATATGCCGCTAGGGTGCCACCTAGTAGAGTGGGACAAGGCTCATATGCGAGCAACCGTGGCATGATAACTCCAATTATCTTTCAAGTGTATTGCTGCGCGAATGATATCCGTCTTTGATGGTGCACGGCCAACCGTCTCACATTCAAGAAGATGACATCCGTCGTAATACTGGGTGATCAAGATGCTCTATGTCACCCAGAATGCCCCAGAATTCCTTTTCCCTGCCGGCGCAATCTTTGGGGGTGGATGTAGCCTCACAAACGGAGCGTGCAACCCACTGTTGCATGGCTTTGTCCCATTCGGAGCCGGGCCCTTACAGGGTGATTACAAGAGTTCATCTGGCGCCTGGCAGTACAAAACTCAGCATCAATCAAAAGAAGGCAAAATACGGCATCACGAAGGTGGAAGCAGACGAATAGCGCTGACATACCAACATGATTGAAACCTCCTTTTTTTGTCTCTCGAACGCAGACGAAATTGGCTCCTTGGGCGTCGGACGACATCGTGCGATAATAGCGTTGATCAACAGCCGCATCGCCGTTGCTCTGCTTGTGCTGTAGTAGCGATATCTTGCAGGCTTCGTCTGAACTAGATCAGGTCAATCAATAGCAAGCGGAATACTCATGCTCTGACTGAGAATTGTCAAGGACTCACTTCCTATAAACTTTGGCAGATAGACCTGTCGAAACTTCGCAGGTGAGCCCACCCAGGATGGTATCTTGGCATCAAGCAATGAAAACAAGGGCAGATGGGTTTGTGGCTTCCTGCGATCAGCTCATTGAAATGTTGACCACCATGAAAGATCTCTACGCTCTCCAAGGACGCCCGCCAAGGTTATTGGGAACCACAGAACGTGTTTGTGGATCAAGTCAGTATTGGAAGTAGGAGCCTTTCACCAATTTGGGCCAGCGATTGTTTCAATAGAGAAAGAAGGGAAATTTGGTCTTCTCGGTTAGTCTTGCACATCTACCCCCAAGAAAAATCCCAGTCAACCATAGTATCAGCACGATGGTTTCATAACTTCCTCGTATTGCATGCTAAAATATATCAAATCTGAATCTCTCTCGCCCTAGTGAAAAGTGTCGTATCTGCCAATCCAAATCGCAAGCCCAAGAATCATATCGCATGCCTCATATCAGAAAGTTCAATCACACCTCGCACTCTGTATCGGAAGCCGCAGCCCATAAATAAATCCAGCATGCATCATACTCAAAGAAATCGTATCATCTCGGCAAAAGACACTCGCAAGCCCTGAAATTCATGGAAACCATCGCATGCATCTGTGTCGTTAGTTCGTATCGTATCGTGTTGGCCAATGTCTGTCGCAAGCTGTCAGTCGTATTTTGAGGGGAAGAGGCAAAGTCTTTGAAGGCATCTCGGAGGCAAACTTACATTCCGAAGCCAGATTGTCAATCTTCGAGAGCGCAACTCTAAGTTTTCGAACCTTGAGCCTTATCGACTGAGTAGGAAAATGGAGTCTGGATAGACGCAATCACGTGCGTCAGCAGTGCTTGAAAGTTTGCTGATATCATGATTTGCTGACTTACCACAGGCTTGGGCCGCTCTGACCCATCATCATATAGCCTCTTGCACCCATTTGCCTCGCCAAGGCACCTCACATGGTTGTGTTCGTCACAAAAGACATCAACACCTGGCCCGACATTTTCGCCAGGTACGTCGTGTGTGCGAGGATCGGGATTGTATTTGCCCTTATTCTTCGGGTCGCCACAGCACTTCCATTTTCCGATGTATGTTCCTCTTACGTTGTCTCCGGCCAGGTTCCGTCCACTTTTGTCGAATCCGGCTCGATTGAGTCCATTTTGATTAAATCCTGCGCGGTCATATCCCTCTCTGTCGACCCCTCTGATGTTGAATCCGCTCCTGTCGTACCCTTGGCTGTCGTACCCTTGGTTGCCGTCACCCAGACTGTTCTGGACTCTACTCATTATGGCTGATATTGGTGCTTGATTCGATAGTAGGTATGTGGGAACCGTGCAAGGAATGAACAGAGACTGGTTGGAAGGTAGATATAAGAAGATAGTGATGTAGTAAGAAGGTGCAGTCGTGCTCAATCGCTTTAGCACACGGTTGGCTTCGTAGTTGGTTAATGTCTGATGAAGAGGATCTGAAGATGGAGGGAGTATGTCCGCTTAAGAACATGTTCGCTGAGACTGAGGTCGTACACGCTGGGCTCCCATGCATTCTCCGAGTCTCAAGATAGAATTGCAAAACGATAATAGATGGTCCAAACTGTGCAAAGGCCGCAAGTGATCACGCAACCGTGTCAGTTGATGAACACTCTTGACCAATACGGTTCCACAAAGTTCTTCTTAAAGAAACACTGTCTATAATTCTTTTCATAGCCACGACTCACATCATGAATTCCGTGACCCATCCGGCCGTATTACAGTTTTGGAAGAGTACGCTCACCCAGAATAGCAACCCAAGCATCTCCGGAGTTTCAGTATAAGTTGGACAGCGTGCAAAAGGAAGCTTCATTGCACTGGAGTTCACATTGCGGTCGTACCAACCTATGCAAGTGGAAATGCTGAAATAGATCAGGAGCCGCGGTGATACCACAAAGCTTTCCCTGCATGGAAAGAGAAGAAGAACAGTGGTCATCACACAAGTGCAAGAATAGCACATTTGAGAATCGGAGACATAGAAGTGACACCCTGTACTTACGACTATGAATAGCTTCAAGTATACGTGCGTAAGAGATCGACAGGGATATCCATGCTCCCGCCAGACAGTCACTTTGCAGAGTATTGATCGAACATGCCCGTGAAGCGCATAGCAGCTGTACCATGGGATCACAATCTCGCTACTCCCCTTCTGCAGGTAGGTGGGCTGCTATATCGAGTATATCTATATTTAATCAGCTAGACCATCATGTATTACCTATCGACCTCGTAGAATCTTGCGTGAAGATAGGTCGAATGACCTTCTGATAAGTCGGCTCACATGTGGTGTGTACTCTCATTGGCATCTAGCTCAAGGGGTATTGTGGTAGCAAGCGATTGCGAAATCCTAACCCGAGCTTATTATGACGACGAATACAATGTCTGGGCTTACCAAGCCACGAATCGTCGTATGCAGAGAGAAACTAGACTCGGATGTGAGGTGACAACAATCAATGGTACTAGGGGTTAGCTGTTACGAGCGCAGTTGTTTGCATCGTGGAGTGCACCAGTATACACCTACCTTATAGTGACAGGCTCATAGATTAGATCCAGGAGATTGTGGAGGCATGCTCAAAGGAATCCGCTGACCAACTCGTGGGCCATTCCACCTTGTCGCGCTCGTCCCATCATTCTCCAGCCGATGTGGTATTCATCCTCGCATGGGGAACAACTCGTGCAGATCTCAGATTGTCCCTTGTTGTTACCACTTGACAAATATCGATGGTGAGCCACATTCTCTACCCTCTCAGGGATTTCATACGTCAAGGCATCCAGTGTAGTACAGAGAGCTGATCAGAGAATCCTAGTCCCAATATCCATTTGGCTTGGACCCCATGATCTAACTCAGAGAACAAAGGAAACCTTACCAATGTTGTAGCCCTTCTTGCTAAGCTTGAACACAATGATGAGTTTGACCATAACATCGTGTTCAGTGGCAGCCTTATACCTGTACTTCTCGCCGGCGGCTACCTACACCATAATCTAGCCCCAAGAGCTACAGTGCTACATCACATAGGTTCAAGATTGCTTTGCGCCAAACCGATGCTTTCAAAAACTTTGGCGGAACGTAGTACATCTCCTCCGTGTCTACGGACTGGCTTGTGTCGAACTCTGGGACCTGACTAGCGCGAAGGAGTGGGGACCTTAGACGTGAAAGGGCTATTTCTCTGAGAAGATCTGGACCCTATAGTCTGGTGTAGTCTATCAAATCCATCGCATTTGCGGGACCATCGCCTTGATCATGTTACCTGAACACCTTGCTTGGATTCCGATGGACACCATTCTCTGGCTAGGTCATCCCCACCTCTCGACTGCGCAATGTAGGCCTCCTACCAGTACTTATTGTGGCATTGATGACAGAGCCCAGAGCTATACCTCTTCCCCCACATTTTCTCTCCCCTCTAAGCTTAGATATGTAGCCTCCTCTTCTAATGACCCAGTCTGAGTCTACGAGATCGTACGTGCAGCAGGCAAACCGTCATTAGCTCCAAGGCCTCCCGAAGGATCTTGGCTCTACCGACGTGTCGTAGAGCTCAGCGTTGCGTACAGCCACCCGGGATATTAAGGCATGGCTTGGAGGATCTCGAATCATGTCTTCCAATGCTTTCCCTCTCTTCTTCCGACATCCATCACCCACGCCGTTTCAGATACATCGGCTTGTTCCTCAATAAGAATCGACCTCACGACTTGTGAATGGGCGGCTCTGGGCGATGGCGCTGGTCGCTCCTAGCACTCTTTATTGGAAGCGGCCTTCGTGGTCTCTGGTGTTCTCGCGGGGGTGGTTAGTACAAAGGCAACATGAGCGTGGTGATAGCCGCCTTATTTTCTGGCCGACAAACCATATGGAAGGGAGCAGCAGTGAGATTGCTTGAAAACAATCGACGTTCAAGAGGCGGCAATGGATCTGATGCTATCCAGGGGAAACTTTCTTCCGGTGTCAAGGCTTGGCATTCAAGGTCAATCTCTCTTCCACTCATACCTTTGATATAAAGAACTCGGGTCGACTTGTGTGTCCGGTCACTACGTTGATAAATCACAGTGATGAAAACCTGCTGCCGATCATGCCCGCCGGCTAAACGTATGATAGCCGCTCCAGGCTCGCACGAGCCTGAATGATCCGAAAGGATGGCGCCTTTGTACAATATATTGAGCGTTCAAGTGTATCTACTGCTGCCAGGCAGCTGTCGATCCCATTGATGAAGTCCACTGGCTGCAGCAGGTCAAGGGTTACGCCGCCGTGGCCGCCTACAACCGCGGAAGGGGAAACGTCCCCAGAACATACCACAAGTCGTTAGAGGGTACGGAGCACTACAACGGAGCCAACTGCAGGTATTAGTGACGAACCAAACAAAGACAGCTATTCGATTCGTTGCGGAGTGTATAGGGATTCGGCCGAAGGAGTCATGAGATCGATTGACCGTTCCCTGGTCACTTACCTCAGGAAATTCAAGACAACCAAGGCCAGGTTACGATAGAACGAGGCTATATTTTCAGGGTTCAACAGTTCAATGATCCTTTGACTCAGTCAATCAGGCTTACTGATACCTTGCTATCGATCTATGGATTTCCAAACGCGATTTGCGCAGGGAAGTGTTGACGTTATCAGCTTTTCTACTCTGCTGCTATTGTTTCCTAGAATGTGCGTCAAAGACTTGTTTTTACTTCTTTGTAACTTCTTGTCTCACTTTCGCGCTGGAGCTGCTCCTGCTTATGGCTTTGAAAGCGGCCGCTGCATCCTGTAAGTAGCTTTGAGCGCTTTCTTATTGCATTAGTGAACTCAGGCTGGGTCTGATAAGCTTCTCGGCTTCGTTGCTCGTGCCTACTCCATCAGTGGCGCGAGTAGCAAGAACGGGCAGGCACAGCTGACTAGTCTTGACCTACATCATTAACAATCAAGATAGTTCTCGGTAGCGCTCCGTCAAGTCATCCTGGTAGAATGTGATCAGTGGACAACGCCCTCCCTTTCATTCGACGTTAAGGTGCTGCCATGAGTACAAGTACAGTGTACTACATAATGAATAAGCCCGGATTATTGATCAGCATATCGTTTGTGGGCCGTTTTGGACCATGCCGACCGTCTGCTGCCACGATTGTGAGCTCATCCCCTTAGAAGTGTCTGAGTCGCGGTACGCCGGGGAACATCTTCGAGAATGATAGCGGTGTAAAGCTTTGCATTACCATCAAGGTAAATCCGAATAAGTGGGCGAATCAAGAAACAGCTTGTACAAAACTCGCGAGACTCAATCAGCGAATAGCACACATCCACCGAGCCACGAAAATTCCTTAGCCTCAACGACCTCGCCTAGACCTGTACTTGAGTAATACCAACACAGGCTTATAGTGGCTTATATGACATCGCCTCCATCCTGCTCGGCTGAAGATCGACCCCATTCCTCTCCAAAGCCACCAAACGCTCTGCCTCCTTGTCCTGCTGAACGAGATCGCAGCACGAGCAGCACCAGGACTACTGCAACATCAGCAACAACACCCACAACAGATAGAGCCACTTAGCAGCAGAACATCGTTGAAAAACCCACCTTAAAAAAATCCACCACGAAATTCCCGCTCAACTGCGGCCGCGCGCGCGTGCGGATATCATGTCGTTGCAACAGATTCGGTACACAATGGGCGCCCACGCAGGACATCGCCCACCAGCCCAAACACTACCACACACATCAGCCCCAATCTCACTCAAAACTATCAAATCCATGAGAACAACATACCGAAGCATTAAGCACACTCCACCCCTCCAACCCCCCCTCCTTATGCAGCCGATGATGCGTCTTCCCAAAAGTGACGCAAGGACAACAACAAGTGACCGCGCACGTATCGATAGGGTCGAAGCAGCCGAAGAAAGAGGTAGACCATGGTGCGCTGCCGGTGGGGTTTGTGATTCCGGAGGGGTCTTTGGCTGTGGTGGAGGCGCGGGCGATCCAGCCGTCGAGGTCGCGCTGCATTTCTGATTTGGGAGGGGTTGTCATGGTGAAGTTGGGTAATGAGTGATGGGGGAATGGATGGAGAAAGGAGAGTTGAGAATGAGGTTGTGGGATTGGAGGGGGTGGAGGATGAGACGGTTGTTGAGAGTAAATGGGAAGATGAGTCCGGATTTTGTATCTCGTCTGTACCCCTGGCTTATGCGCACAAATTTTCAGCTCTCTTTCAGCGAGGAATCTCCAGCCGCAATGCCAATTTTACATCCTGGTGTCTGCTGAACTCGATAGACACTTTGGGGGCCGACTCTCGCTTACGGCCTTGAGAGATTGCTTGGCCCCCCTTCCCAGCCCCCAACTCAGCTTTTGGGTGTGAGGCCATTCCCCCAAAATCATTCCAGGCTCTTCGGAATTCTCATACGCACGGGCAGGCTGCAGGCAATTCGTATATGATCATGCTCGGAAAGCATTTCTTCCGTGAAACAAACGCCAGCAACGTTGTTTGTCAGTACATCATCTCAAAGCCAGACATTGTGTGACAGCAAGCGCATGGAGATGCTGGCGTGGTGGTCGGGTCGTGACGGATTGTTGCAGTGGGGAGGGTTGCGTGGACGTTTTTCAGCTTAGGATTGGACGCGCGATTGGCTCAGACCTCCAATTTGATGGAATTCGAGGTCTTAGGGACATGTATGCAGTCCCCAGTTCCGAAAAGGATTCCACGAAATACTCCCACAAATGCGCTTCATAGACTCGGATCCACGACCGCTACCATCAGTCAGCTCGTTCAAGTATATCTTGGGGAAACACCAATTACTGTAGTCTCATTGCGTACACGGATGCTTTGTACATCCCAGCACAGCATGCCACCACCATCATTGTCCACATTCAGATACCGGCGTTCCCAAAAACCTACAATGTTGCGCTTTGCGATGGGGCGCTTCTTTTCCTTCCCAGATTTTTCAAAAAAGAGGTATGATGAATAAAGCTCGCCAGTCTCCCAGTCTTCTAGGCCTTCGTCAAGCACCATCATTCAAGTTTCGCTGGCTGCATATTCACTGAGTTCTGCGTCGTATCATAGCCCGACTTCGGATGCACCGTTGCCATACGCCTAACTCGACATATCACCGCTCATCCGCGCCACTTTTCAAAGAGCCCAAGGAAACGTCTTCCAGTATCGTACCAACTCATCTTCGTATTGAAATTATAAGTCTGTTGCACCAATTAGCAAAAGTGTTGGAAACAGATCGGCAAAAAAACCGGCAGCTTGCTATTAGGGCTAATGCAGAGCGACGAAGTTGTCCTTCCAGGGCATCTGGTAAGTAGTCAGGTGACAAGGTGCGCGGTGCTGATGAGTTCTGTGGTGAAATCAAAATCAATTCGATCCCAAACGTACCCTAGCATAATGATGAGGATGGTCTTGCTGGTAAGGAGATATGTTGTACGCATATCCAAGCTTGATCATTCTGATGCTGGGTATTACTGTACGCAAGATTGACGTACGAATCGCGTAAGTGCTGTTACAACTGATAAGGTTGGCGTCGTTGAATGTGTTCAATGCTAGGGGCTATCGTGTGTGGAGCGCGAAGCCATGCTGGTCGGGTCTGGGTTTTTCTTTCGATGCACAATTAGGTAAAATCTGTTATCGAATAATGAGAATCCATCACGGAAACAGGTCCCAGGATATATCTCTTGAATAGCATAAACACCCGTGGGACTGGAAAGTTCCTCGAGATGACGGTCCTAAACCCTTATAACTACTTCTACGTGACATTCCTATCAATTGCCTAATTCAAAAATCATTCAAATACCTCTAAGCTCCCGAATAGTCCACTGGTATATCACAGGTAAGATTACGGAAATAATGACCATCAGATCTTTGGAATGTGGTCATGAACACCGTACGGGAGACAGGTTCATACAACCACAGTATAACAGTGTTGACAATGTGCACGGGCATTAGGGCTGTGCTTGGGTACAAGGCTTGCCGGATTAGCATTCTAACTGTAAATTTTGATCTCCCAGCGTAGTATACTAGAGAGAACCGTCGTTCGCAAAACTCAGACTATGTGCTGAGCCCATTTGGTGGTCCTGCATTCCGAACTTCCCTGGTATCTGGTATTCCCCTACCGGACTGCCGAAGGACTAATTGCCGCGAGATTGCCGAATCACTGTTGCACCCACCGCGTCAAAGTGATCGCTGTCGTATAGATCATTGCGCCTACTCCTATGACCATGATCACAACATCCAATGCCTTCATCCATCTTCCACTCGCGGCACCCTTGTAATGGAGCAACGCAGGATACATGTACACCAATGGCACACACGCAAAGCTGCCAATAAGCGCCACGAACTTGTCCAGGTCACTCGCCCCCAGTATCGAGATAACGCCGCAAAGTATCGTGAGCCCTGCGCGGAAACCATTCTTCTTCCATTTCATAGCTGTAGACTTCTTGCCCGATACGCGCTCGCCGAAAACAGAAGTCTCGATGATACGCGTGGCTGGATAGAGCTGCACGGGTGTACCCACCAACACAGCGGTGGAGTATAGGAATTGCACTGCGTTGACGAGTTTACTGGTTTGCGGAAAGTTGGTGATGATCTCGACATTTGTTGCGGAGCCAAAGGTAGCATAGCATAGGGCGCCGATGGAGGTAAAGATGATGGTGATGATAATCATGACTGCATAAAGCAGACGAGGGAATTTCTCCGGTTGCGCCATGGATGACTGAATTGGTAGTATTAACCCAATCCCTTCGAAGGTAAATATCGAGGCGCCGATTGTTAGAGTAAAGTCTCGCGGGTTGAAAAGGGTGACTGATTGATGGATACCATGGGAGGCCAGAGTACTTATGTCATAGTACCAGATGTAGAATAGACCGATGAAAATGAAAACATCAGCCAGAAGAGCCGCGGGTCCAAGGCGCGAAATATTTCGGATAAGAGCAAGGGGAATGAGAACGATGAGCTGGATGGCTATGAGGGTATTGGTCCCTATGGGCGTCGTATGGGAGGGCGTGACAGCATCGAAGAAGGAGAAAAGATTTTCGGCAACAAAGATAATCCCCGAGCAGACGAATCCAATTTGTGAGATTGTAATGGAGCCGAGAATGAGCGAGCGGAACCTTGGGCCAAAGATTGCAAGGCCCAGGTCGCCGTATCCACCACCGCCATGCCGTTGCCTACACTGGAGAAGGAGGTAGAAGCATAGGCAGGATATGAGGGCGACTGATATTAGTGTTATGGAGGAGAAGAGCATGCCACCGTTTTTGAAAGCTTTTGGAAGGAACATGATGCCTGTGCCGATGAAAGCCTTGAGTAAGGTAAAGAAAGATTTCGTTAAATTGGCATCACCTGGCTTGATGGGTCGTCGCGTAGTCCTTTGTCGGCCTAGTAATGGTCTGGTCTCGCTTGGGTGCGCTTCTGCCTCTGTCTCGGCCTCGCTTTCAACGAATGACTCATCCTCAGACTCCTGCAGATCCTCCCCAGCAAAGCTCCCATATAATTCAAGGAATGAAACAAAGTTCTTGGTCACAGGATTGAGCATTTTCTCTGCTCGATTTTGTTGCTGCTGCAGATATTGGCGGCGAAAGCCGCCAGGTGCAAGCTGGTCGCTGGCGGTAATGGGAGGAGCAAAAATGCTTGACCTTCGGATGCTGGGATGTGCAAAAGTGGCGGCTCTTTGGCCAAGCTTGGCTCTGGCACTAATCTTGAAGATCTCGCGATGAACGTCGCCTCCCTGTAGCCTCAGTGAGTCCTGTGGTTCTGGTGATGCTGGCTCCGCCGCCGACGCTGAGGGGTTGGCATTCTCGCCCGATATGGCACCGAGGTCGGCAGTGTAGCCCGATGGCAAATGCTTGGAGACTAACTCAGCCTCAGCCTCTACTTGATTCCACTCGCGTTGACTTGAAGGGGTATCTGTCATGATTCCGGATGTCGATGAATTGGGGGCAAGTCGACTGTGCGTGATAAGCCTCGCCGACAGCAACCCTCCACAGGTGCTACAACGCGCCCACGTTGAGCTTCCACTCCTGGATTCTGTCAGATAAGTACACTTCAATACATGAATGCAGGAGGGAAATGCAATTTTATACTGCCTCGCGCGAGACGGTGAAGAAGTTTAACCGGATCCGGACGAGACTCTTTATGAGCTAGTGCTAGTGTAGCCTAGCGCGCTTACATCATCTCTCTGATAAGTAGGAAGCTATACGCGAGTCTTGGCAAACTTCATGGACCGCGATTTCCTAGATGTTTCTCTGCAACCTCATTATGCAATCGACTCCTTCTTGCCATGTGGCTGTCACAGCCTCAGCGGAAAGACATCCCGCCCAAAATCTCTGATACATGATTAAAGACGACTGAGGCGCGAACGCTACTTGATAACATGAAAGCAAAGCGATCACGACTTGGTGATGCATTTGCGATGCGACTCAAGCACATCGATGTTCCCACATGCTCACAGCGTGTGTGGCAGTACCTGGATAAAAGTTCATACTATGCCCACGAGTAATATCACTTGTACTCGCTGTCACAAAGTAAGAACTATCCCGTCGCTAATCGACAAGAGCACACTCTAGTTCTACTGGATGCAGGAGGCTACTCACCCACACCCATCATGCATTCATGCTACCATAACATGATGCATCACTCTCAACAAGGGCCACTTGGCGAAGTCTGCAAAGATACCCGGGAGGGTTTCGATTTTACCGTGCAACAGTGGTCGAATCATCTTTCCAGAGTCCTCAAGCAATTTACTCAGGGTGTCCCCGTCGCAAAAGACTCACTGCCCAGACGCTGTATGAATAGAATAGCATCGGCAACTTGCTCATCTTGCGGAAGTCTGGAGCAGTGGATGTCGCCAAAGCCGATAGTACCAGCACGCGGCACAGGTTTCAACCCTTGAAACGGCATTCCCACCGCGCCGACAGTTCAGTCTCAGTCCGTTTAGAACTCGATCACGGATGACAATAAAGGGCAACAGCCTCTCAAGATACCGCTTTCTGTGGTGCGAGTTGGGAACTCACACCTCCGTGTTTCCCTCACCTGTTTCAAATACACGGGACACTTAAAACAGGAGGTTTCAGCTCGATTATGTGAGACCCATCCAAGCCGCCCTTGGAAGATCGGGCTGTGATTGGACATATCACACTGAGACAATGTATGAGAAGACAGCAATATGTTACCAATTGCAAGCTACTGTTTTTTTTGAGCTCTATATAAGATGGAAGTACGGTAGCCGTCATTATCGTACCTCTCTGAATTATTTCACATCTTACTTGCCTGTACTTTCTTTCTGCTTAGGTCAAACTTCTGCAGTGCTTGACGCATCCTCTAGTTCAGCCGCTCCGTTGAAGTCCCTCAAAACTTTCTTCGCTAAATAATACACTGGCTTTGATTTATCTCAAGATGATCTCACACTATTTGCTGAAGCTCGAAAGCCTCCTCGGCCTACTGCTAGCCAGTACCGCATTCGCCAGTCCAGTATCAATCGTCAAGCCCATCATGCACAGTAGGCTCTGTCACTATCAATGATACGCTGGCACCGCTGATGAGTATCCTAACAGAGAGAGACTGCACCAGCCAACATATTTTCCACTCCGGCAATCCCGGTGAAGCCGCCATGAACAAGCAAAATTGGGTCAATATGGGCTTCTCAGCAACAGATCTTGCAATCATAATGAAGGAAGAGTAAGGCCTTACCCAAATGTCTTCCGCCAATCTCATCAACACAAACTAACCACCGCGTCTCAACAACAGTGCCGGCCGCAACTCCGTCGAAGCAGACGAAGATGGCGCGCCAGGCCATTTTGCATTCACAATTTTCAACATGAATTGGTGGATGGTGAAAAAGTCCTGTCCCGAGTTCACACCGCCCGGTGACACGTCCTCAACCAACGAAAATCAGATCCCGCCGGAAGTATTCACGCAACTAAAGTATGTCTCGCTTGTCCCCTTGCCTTCTTTATCCTCTTGCACTTCCCGCCCGAACCCATCTAACCCCATCCCAGCAACGACCAAAACGCCGCCCTCAAATGCCTGCACCAATCAATGAACGACCCCTTCTACAACCGCCCCAGCGACGCTCCTACCTCGCAAGACAACCCCTCGCCAGCATGGTGGGCCGCGCAAAGGGGCGGACCCACCGCGGCGCTGGCTTACCTTGCTGGACAGCCGTTGGATGCTCCCGAGTCGGATTACATGTGGAATACCATCGGCATCAAAGATTGGATCGTGCAAGGTGGACATATGACTGATGATTGGATTGAGTCTAGTTGTTTGAGTGGTACGTTCGCTAGTGATATTGCATCTGGAGCGCTAATGCTGACGATCTTGGGGGCAGGTCTGAATGCTCCTGCTCCTTGTCCGAGTGAGTTTCCGGGGTGTGGTGCGGGATTTCTTTGAATGGAAATGGTGTTGTATACTGTGTCATGGGCTAGCGTCATCATCGCAAACAATCATTTCCATACGTGGCAGCGCCACCATCATTCCCATACCGCATTCTCTCCTTGGAAATTCGCTCAACCAGTAACCATTCTCACTCTCAACAAGACTACACACCCGTCTAGCATCACACTAAATCTCATGCACAAATCTCATACCAAACCCTAACAAAGCGTGCCACCATAAATACAAATCCAACACACCTCATCCTCTCAAACAAACTATCTCTCCTTGCAAAACCAACGAGCACTTACCACGCTCACACCAATCCCATTTACAACGAAGTCCCCACATCCCCCACCCATCCAAATCCATGCAACCACCGATCCTTCAAGCCCCACTGCTCCCCCTCTCACAAAAAGTATATCACCCCTCCCAGCCCCTCCCTTCCAACCCCACCACACACCCCAAATTCTCTTCATATCCTATTTCTCATACCTCGACCACCCAGCTCTGCCCTACCCCACCCCAACATTCCAGTAAAGCTATATCTAGCGAAATTCATCATCCTTACAGTTCGCTATCCTCAAGATCCGACATCACACAAGACTATATATCATAAACCACCAACGTTAGGTGTCGGTGGCATCTCAAGTCCAATTAATTTTCTCTCACTGCTCTGGTGCTTATAGCTAGAATTCGGTGGTGTGAAAATATTTGTTGTTGTTGTTTGTGGTTTTGGAGGATGAGGATTGAGAGATGGGAGAGGGATGGGAGAGGGAGGTTGGGTAGCGAGTTATCTCATGGATGGATTATTTGGAAATGTAAGGTTGTCTGGATATTTATTGAGGCTGGTTTGAGCAGCTAGTATATGTTGTAGGCTTTCGTGAGAGATGTGGTGGTATGGTAGTTGGGATGAGGGGTATCATTGATTGTATCTCGTGCGTAAGGATAGTGTGAACGAGCGCGTGATTTGAAATATGTTTCTTCAGAAATGAAGAAATTACCGTTGACAAGATAAAAATTCATGTATAATGTAGGAGGGATTGGAAACTCGAATGTCGGGCCAGAACAACAACCAGAGCTAAATCACTCACCCAACCACCGCATCCGGTCCCAGAGGCGGCTCGCTCCCCGCAATATTACACTGCCTAAACAACCTGACCTCCTCCTCCGCAAAAGCCCCCACAACAGAATGCAACACGCCCCAATTATTAAACAACACCAAATCACCCTCCTCCCAATCATGTGCATACACCCTTCCAGGAGAAATACCAGGTCGCTGCAACCGATGCACAATTTCCCTCACAGTCTCCAAATCATCAACAACCCCTCCATCACCCAAATGAATCTTCCTTACAGCCGATGGATGGATCTGCAACGCCAATTTCCTTGTAACAGGATTCTTCCACGCCATGGGTAAAATCTGCACTTTGGAAGCATCAATCGGTGGTAATTCTTCCTCTGACAGCTCGAGATCTTCGGAAAAGAGACCGAGGCCATTGGAGCGGGATTTGGCGTTGCGCATCCATATGTACGGGTGCGGAGCGTATTCGACGCGGCTCGTGCGCACGAAGGCTTTGTCGGTAGGGGAGAGGATGTCGTACATGGTGTATCCGCTCACGAACGCTGTCGTGCCGAGGGGGACTTGGATTTCGTCGCCGGAGCCGTCGTCGTAGCGGAGAGTTTGTGTTCGGCCTTTTGGCACGCGGACGGCGAGTAGGGAGGTTACTTTTGGCGGGTTGAGGTCGTAGAGGGCGGCGTCGATGTGCCAGCGGTAGAAGCGGGTGTGGGTTAGGTCGTCCGCTGGGGGGATTGGGTGTTTGTGGAAGGTTTTGTGGTGGGGATGTTTGAGGTGGATGTTTTTGAGGCCTTCGTACGAGTGTAGGAAGCCGTTGCCGATGATTTGGACTTCTGGTTGGTGGGGGACGGTTTTCAGATCGGGGTGGAGGATGCTGCGCTTTTCGTCGAGGGTGGAGCTGTGCCCGTAGCCTTGGGCTGAGGGATCAAAGCGGTGGGTGAGTTCATATTGGGCTTTTGGGGAGCAGCTAGCTTGCTCCTTCAAGACGACAATCTGGTTCTTGTAGAGGGTATCTCGGATGAGGTTGAAGTCGTTGTCTGTGGGTACCATGTTAATGGTATCGAACAGACGCCGGTTTCCAGTATACTTACGTAGGAGGTTACCGATCCACGGAGTGCTCCCAGGTTTCTTGCCATCTGCCCTACACAATCTCCCACAGAATTACTCACCTGAGAGACTCTCGATATTAACATTTTCTATCGTTGCGCCAAAGTGTACATCAGATGAAGACATTGCAATAGGCCGGACGGAGATCGCAGGGGAAGTGGCGGGCATTGTTACTGAGACCGCAGATGTGCCGTGTATACGGGAATGTAAGGAACACAATGTTGAAAAAGCTTGAGTGGCCTTAGGAAAGGTTGTTGATTTATACTATTTGACAACTCGGAGGTGGCCTTCGGAGGTGGCCTCGGAGGATCACACGGCGGGGTTTGCCTACAAAGAGTCGTCGGAGGTCGCCTAAACAACTCTCATGCGCGACCTGCAAGGCCTATGAGACTCTCACTTGGTGTAGAAAGCCATGGGTAGATCTCAAGTCCCGGTAGACGGAAGTATAACATGTTTTTGAGTGTTTATTGATTCGGCGAGGGACAATCATTCCTCCAAGACTTCACTGAATCAACTCTTCGGGCACAAGTGCCCTTTTTCTCTCAAGTCAGTGGCCTTCGTCTGCGCAGTACATAGTGAGCTCCAAGAATATGACAATTGCTCATCCAGCTGTTCGTTGTGTTTGGCAGCCGCCCTCTCACGACCGACCCCGATGGGTATAGAATCACCTGTACCCTCTCTAATGAAACTTAACCAGTCTTTACTACCACCTCTGGAACTGCATTTCAAGATCTCACAATCTCTTAGAGCTCCAGGTCATGCTTAGCAACAACACCTGGTCGTGTGTAAGGCACCGCAAAGCGACCGAGCCTCACCCCGCCAATACCTCCGCGGGCTTCTGGGTTTCGCCGACCTCGGTCATATACATAATCAACTTGGCTTTCTTGACATGTGCAAATATGTATCCGTCTGGCAACGTGGTCTTATATTGTCTTGCTTCCAGGTGCGCAGAAGGCTCGACCCGTATCACTTCTTCGCATCATGTCCACCGTGACCACTTCCTTCCTTCCATCCAATCGACGGCCTCGCTGGCGGTGGAAGTGCAACCGTCCATTTAATATGAGGTGTGGAGACCTCGGCGATTGTTCTTTCTTATTCTCGCATCCCTACCGGGCCTGTCCACCTCGCCGAGTAGAGCGGAAATGTTCTCCCTTGTCCTCGCCCTATCTAGATCTAGGTGCCCACTCTCGGTCCTTTTTCCCTTTCCAACGATTGAATATATGCACTGTTTTTGCTTCGCGTGCGTAAGCTCGATCCATACAGAGCTTTGAAGTGGTTTGGTATAGGTGGAAATGTAGGTCTAAAAGAATCAAAGGTCTATAAGCATCAAAGGTGGCCAAGGCGCGGTGGGTAGGAGGCAGAGGCTGACGTTAGAGACAACGAAGTAGAGGTAGGGTGCGAGAGAAGAGAGGTCAGGTATGATACCAGAGTGACTTACGGAGGCGGTCGGCTTCCAACGAGGGTGCCGGCGTGAGAGTCAGTTACCCCACATGTTGTGAGGCATCAAGTCGAACATTGGAGGTGCAGCACTGGGCTGCAGACTTCACGTCGTTCATGATCTGCAATGGCCTGCCTCGTGATCCTGCTGAATTGCAAGAGGCTTGTGAGCCAAGAACGTACGACGCCATTAATCAAGAGCAACTCGCAATCACGTCCAAGCGGGTCCCCTTAATATTGCTGTGTCCATGGTTGGGAGCGAGCGCCAACGACTGTCTCGACGTGCTGGAGTGAGCAGACGGGATGCTCCGGCGTAATTTTAGTCTTGGCATGAAGCACTAGCGCCTTGGCAATATATAAACTGGCACATCAGCGAAAACCTATATGTGTACAAAAAGCTAATGCAGTACCCTTTTGATAGTAGCTAATCCCTGACGTGGATGACAGCCTACTATAATGCTACAATGATGACATCAGACTTCAAACACTGGGTGCGAATTTATTTTCATATCAGGCTCCATTCACACGCTACATGATCCAATGGAGTCTATGTTGTACCTTGATCAACCATTATGGGAGCTATTGGGAGATTCTAGAAGGATGATTGGTGCTGATGCGACTCCTTCCCGCGTCTCAAGCTGTTTGAGCCATATATGTCCAACTCCTTATTCGCGTATCCGCCATCTACGCGAAGGTTCCCGAGGCTTTGAACGCTCCGTGCTTTCGTCGCACGTCCAAAAGCGCATACGTAGTCCAAATCTGCGTGTTGGCCACTCGCCACCATATGGGTGGAAGCTAATAAATATTAAGATGAACGCCAAACCTGTCCGATCCGTGTGCAGGACATGATCAACCGCTGCATCTTCGATAATATGTATTTCTCCTCGCTACTTGGCGTTCTCTCACTCTGCTCTCCAATAGCGTCACTTGTCATTCAAGGCCAACCTGGCTTAATATTACCAGCTGCGGGATCACCGGCAGTCTCATTGACGGACCTGCATCATAAATCATTAGGTCCACCGACCTTCGTGGTAGGAGGTGCGAGCGAGTCTCTACTGCTCGAAGCCCAAAAGTTGATATGCAACGCCAACATTAGCGATTCGAAGACTGCGAAACGAGCATGCAACCCTACTGAGCCATCGCTCCTGGCTGACCAGAGCAATGTCAAATATGAGTGCGACAACCAGCTTTTCAGCCTTGAAGCCAACGATTGTAGGGATGCGTGGCAGGATATGCCAGGTCTAGATAGGACTCAATTTTCTTTTGGCAATCGAACAGCCTCCTACCCATGGGATGTCCCTCTTCCGTTCCGTTTCATTAGCCGTGAGTAGATGAGTTTTCCAATATCCTGCCTGCAAGCACAGTCTTGTGAAAGTTTGAGCTAATTCGAGTATAGATAACGGAAAATGTGCCATTGAAATTGATCAAACCGAGCAGGGAACTGTAGTAGTCGACGGAGCAACCGGCGAAGTCATGGCAGATTCCGCGTGGAAACTGATACGTCAATGTGCAGACACTCAAGGCAGAGGTGGGAGAGCATCAGGCCTAGGTAATTTGGATGGCAACACAGCGGCACACTCCGCCTGTCCTCATGCTAAGTGTTTACAGGAAAGAAAGGTCGGCTCACATTGTCTATCAAAGAATACAAGCCAAACGTAAAATGCGAGACTCCCGCCAGGAGACCAACACGGAAAGGTCCAATGTCAGCATGCACGGAAGCCCTGAACAAGATGCAGGTATCAAGGATTCCACAGGTCTTTGGCAGGGCGGGTGGGCCAGGTGTCCAAGTAGGGCTGCCAATGTCCATCTCTGACGGTCAGGATCATTCCTTCCTAGACTTGAGCCTTTCCATAGCGCACATTCGCTAACAAATCACCAGACCGCGGCCTTTGCAAATTGACAGTCGACATCCAAGGAGCTCCAATATTTAGCCAATGGTATGACGTCTGGGCAGGTGCAGTAGCCGTGACAGGCATGTGCTTGGCCAGTGGCAAATGGGGCATGGCAAATTTGATAGGTATGTCTGCAGCTGCACTTGGAGACATCGAATGACGTAGCTGATATTGCTGGACGGTAGAAGGTGATCAAGGCGCATCGAACATCACGGTTCAGATGACGGGCATACCTATCGGCTGAAGACATAGACCACTTCTGTGATACTCCAGATTCCTCGAATCGTCAGATTGACCCTGCATGTTTCTTTGGGCTCCTCTTTGGGCGCCCAGACTTGCACAGCTTAGCTAGCCCCAAACAATGAGATGAACGTACCATTCACCATCTGGTTTCATGACCCGTCCCCTTGTGACCTTGCTCCATATTTCTGGATCTGGTTATGGTACCTCTGCCTCGTTCATTGAAACATCTCTTTTGCAACATACTTTGGAGCAAGGGGGCTTCTAGGAGGCCAGGCACATCGTCTGTCTACCATTGGCGACGTTTCAGGCCAGGAATATTCGGCCAGAGCTATAAATAGTCGCGGACGGGACGAATGCCAAGCCCGAGGTGCCACTTCATTTCCGCCCCAACCTTCCTCTCTTCTTCACACCTTCCATATTTCGCTCTATGCGAGCTCACGACGGCACCAACCTTGAACCATGTTCTGGGTCCCTCGCTGCGTGGATGGGTCCCTTCGAAAGCCATGACAGTGCGACTCTTAATGAAGACGGTCAAAAGCCCTACTGATCAAGAGTGGCACCAATGAACCGCGTGAGTAGCGAATCGAACGTTCCTGCAGTGATTGGAAAGTCGCGTATGATTCGGCAGTCATCATGGGGTGAACCATGAGTATACTGGAAGATTACAGTTGAAAGACGTTCGGCTTCATGAAACCATGCCATACCAAGCCACCTCCGAGAGGAATCGGCGGCTGAAGCCCAGAACGAAGCACGTGGTTGTGTGACTACCACCCTAGGTGAACATGACTGCGTCGTTACAGCAACACTGGTCCACGAAATCCCGTCACTGTTTGAGGAAGGGAAAGTGGCTGCTACACTGAAACAAGGCCACGTGACGGGATACTGTAGCGGCTCTTCGAGCGACAAGCGACGAGTGGAGGGCTGGCATCAGCCTTAGGATAAGTAGCTATGAAACCCTCCATTGCCCTTTGAAACAGACACGGGTAGTCGAAGATCCCCCACTCCACTGGGAACTATGGGATCTGTTGGTGGGATGAAGGTACTGTGGGCGCGGGATGGCCTTCTTGGCTTTTTATGCTGCGGCCTCGGTCGTGCAGCTAGTGTGACGAATGCTGCCTCCTTCTCAATCAAGCTATATGGGTAAATCGTACAAGTTTCGGCGTTTCCCAAGCTGGCAATCTAGTATTTCCATTCCCTCTTGTGTCCTTAAACTCCGACTTCACCAGGCTTGAGAGATCCAGCTGGTCTGCTGTCTCGCACTTTCGTTGACATATTCTGTTAGCCTGAACAGCTGTTCCCCTATCATTTTATATATAGTATCATACATCAGGACGTCGGTGGACGACCACTCCAAGATAGCAATGTGGACCCCTCAGTCCATGCTCTCAATTCTTACATTCTCTTTTTTATTTAGCACCTTTGTTCAGATAGCAAGCTCGTCTGTTTTCAATCTTTTCGGATCACGGCCGCTAGCGATACCCCGATCCTACGAACCCAGCAAACCACGTTCGTTAATGATTAGGTATTCATGCTTCCAAGTTACTGAATTGGGACAGCTACTAACGACTCTACAGGAGCAACGAGACGTGGCCAGCGTTTCCATTCACCGTTACGATAGACCAGAATAGCTCTACTCCAGAATGGCTCCGTTTCTCGTACGGCGGGCATTCCGGCACATACCAGCAGAGCATAATACTATCTTCACTGATCGGTAATCTCCCAGCCACATTCGCCAGAAGCCCCACGGATATCTTGAATGACATGTCAACGGTTGGCAGTCAAGACGTTTATGTCCTCTTCACTATAACCCCACGATCTCTTGAAGCCAAGTCTTTCTCGTTGGCTCT
>JAABUW010003900.1_pt1 | contig 20718 bp, 20 predicted proteins | sample 5560081 | NCBI WGS metagenome assembly JAABUW01 (sample SAMN10711882, study PRJNA513363) | rock metagenome | isolation source: Antarctica rocks | place: Antarctica: Victoria Land, Knobhead sud
TCGAGCGGACCGCGTTCGGCCAAGCCGGGGCCGACGGGGACGACGCGCTCGATCTCGGCTCGACCGTGCTCCCGGTGCTGCTGCGCAGCTACGCGCCGCAGCTCGTCGCGGGGGCCGTCGGGCTCGTCCTCGGCATGCTCGTCGCCCGCCGCCGGCGCCGCTGACCGCCGGGGTCCTCGGGTCGGCTGAGGGGATTCTGGTCAGCCGACCAGATGCCGGGCCAGGGGCGCCGCGATCGGCTGCTTCGTCTGACCCTCGAAGTACGTAGGCAAACACTCGTACGCTCAGCAATCACCGCGTCCTGAGGTTTCCCCCGGATCGTTGGACGCACCACCTGCGGTGAGGAGATGCCACGCCAGTGAAGAGACGGAAGTTCGGCACGGAGTTCCGCGAGGGCGCGGTCCGGATCGCCCGGGAGTCCAGCAGACCGATCGCCCAGGTCCCTGGTGATCTGGGTGTGAACGAGGGCACGCTGGCCAACTAAGTGAACCTTGGCCGGCGCCACGACATCGGCGAACACCTGGCTCGGCAGGGGCCGACTGGCGCTCAGGCAGACCCGTGCCCCAAGGTCGTCGGCACGGCAGGGCCCGGGTTGCGTGCCTCGTGGCCTGCTTCGTGGTGAAGTAGGCCGTGTGATCGTCGACCAGGCTTTGTACCGCAACGGCGTGCGGCAGACCTGTGGGGACCTCAGTGACGACCTCGCGTCCCTGCGGGGCGAGGACAACGGCTTCCTCTGGATCGGGCTGAAGGACCCTACGGACGCCGAGTTCGGTGTCGTCAACGAAGAGCTGAAGCTGCATCCCCTCGCCGTGGAGGACGCCGTTCACGGCAACCAGCGCGCGAAGGTCGAGCACTACGAGGGAAGCCTGCTCGTCGTCCTTAAGACCCTGCGCTATCTCGAGGCAACCTCCGACGTCGAGACCGGCGAGGTCATGGTCTTCCTCGGCGACCGGTTCGTCGTCACGGTGCGCCGTGGCGAGGGGAACCCCCTCGCCGGCGTCCGCCGCCGGCTCGAGGAGAACGCCGAGCATCTCAGCCTCGGGCCGGCAGCCGTGCTCCACGCCGTGATGGACTCGATCGTGGACAACTACACCCGGGTCGACGCCGAGATCCTGGACGACCTCGACCAGATCGAGCAGCAGGTCTTCAGTGGGGCGCGCGACGTCGACGCGACGGCGATCTACCGTCTCAAGCGGGAGGTGCTCGAGATCCGCCGGGCCTCGGTGCCGCTGGCTGACTCGATGCTTCGGCTGCACGCAGAGCCGCAGAAGCGCCTCATCCAACGCGACAGCGCCGACTCGCTTGCCTTCTTCCGCGACGTCGAGGACCACCTGCTCAAGGTCAACGACCACATCGAGAGCTACGACCGGCTGCTCACCGACATCCTCAACGCCCACCTGGCGCAGATCTCGGTGCAGCAGAACGACGACATGCGCCGCATCTCTGCCTGGGTGGCCATCGCCGCCGTGCCGACGATGATCGCGGGGATCTACGGGATGAACTTCCACAACATCCCCGAGTTGGAGGCGAGCTTCGACGTCGGAGGTCACGAGTACTACTACGGCTACTTTGTTGTCGTAGCCGTCATGCTCGGTGCGTGTGGCTCGCTCTACCGGGCCTTCAAACGCTCGAAGTGGTTGTAGCCGCAACGGCTCCGACGCCTCAGGTGGCGGAGAGCACGTTCGTCGCCAGGATGACGATGAGAACGACGCCAAGGGCGACGCGGTAGTAGACAAACGGCCTGAGGGTGTTCGTCGCGACGAACCTCAGCAGCCAGGCGATCGACGCGTAGGCGACGAGAAAGGCCACGAGGATGCCGACCCCCATTTCGCCCTTCCCCAGCCCGGAGAGGTCGGTCTTGGCCGCCTCGTAGAGTCCCGCTGCCGTGAGCGCCGGGATGGCCATGAAGAACGAGAGCCGGGTCGCGGTGACCCGGTCGAGCCCCCGGAAGAGGCCGGCCGAGATCGTCGCACCCGAGCGCGAGACGCCCGGGACGAGGGACAGGCACTGGACGAGCCCGAGGACGAGCCCGTCGCGGACGGTGACCGTCCCCTCACCCCGCTCCCCGTCCTCCTTGAGCAGCTTGGCATGGCGGGACTCGGCGACCCACATCACGGCGCTCCAGAGGATCAAGGCGACGGCCACGACCCAGAGGCTGCGGAGCGGCCCCTCGATGACGTTCTTCAACGCGAGGCCGACGACCGCCACCGGGATCGACCCGACGATGACGGCCCACGCCAGCGAGTAGTCGTGCTCCTGGCGGGCGGGCGCGCTGGCCAGGCCGCGGAACCACGCCCCGAGCAGCCGGACGATGTCCTTGAAGAAGTAGACGATTGTCGCGGCGATCGCTCCGAGCTGGATGATGGCCGTGTATGCCGTCACCTCTGGGGCGTCGACCTGCAGGCCGAGCAGCTTCTCGGTGATCGTCAGGTGCCCGGTGGAGGAGACCGGTAGGAACTCGGTCAGCCCCTCGACGATGCCGAGGAGAACGGAGGAGGCGTAGGTCAGGTCGGACACGGTGCAGGCTGCCTTCGGTCGGGGCCAGGGCCTGGCCGGTCCTTTCCCGCCAGGCTGGGCGTTCGCTGGGCCTCAGGTGAACGCTATCTGGTGCAGTTCGGTCAGCCCAGCCCAGTCTCCCCCATGAGCTCGGCCATCGTCCGCACCACGTGCAGTCGCTGACCGAGTGTCGCGGCGAACGGCGTGACGGTCAGGGTAGTGACCCCGGCGTCGGCGTACCTGACCATCCGTTCCTTGATCCGCGCCCGTGGCCCCACGAGGGAGGTCGCGTCGATGAACTGCGGCGGGACCGCCGCCGCAGCCTCGCGGTGCTGACGGGCCAGATAGAGGTCCTGGACCTTGTGGGCGGCCTCCTCGAAGCCCATCCGCACGGCCAGCTGGTTGTAGAAGTTCTTGTCCCGAGAGCCCATGCCCCCGATGTAGAGCGCTGCGTAGGCGGCGACGTCGGCCGCTCCACGACCGGGTTCGCCGGCCGCTCTACCGAAAGGGTCGTCGGCTGATCCGCCGCCAGGGCCGTCGGTGAGGACGACCGGCACGGTCGGCACGAGATCGAACCCCTCCAACGGGTTCTGCGGCGTCCCACGACCGGCCCGGAGTGCGCCGGCGGTCAAGGACGCGTGCAGGTCACGGCTGTGCTCCGGGCTGTAGAAGATCCCCAGCCAGCCGTCGGCGATCTCGCCCGCCAGCTCGAGGTTCTTCGGGCCGACGGCGGCCAGGTAGAGCGGGACCGACTGGCGAACCGGGCGCACGGTCAGCTTGAGGGCCTTTCCCGGCCCATCCGGCAGCGGCAGCCTCCAGTGCTTGCCCGCGTAGGTGACCGTCTCACGCCGCAGCGCCATCCGGACGATGTCGACGTACTCGCGGGTCCGACCGAGCGGTGCGGCGAAAGGCACCCCGTGCCAGCCCTCGCTGACCTGCGGCCCGGAGACACCGAGACCGAGCCGGAAACGCCCACCCGAGAGGGTGTCGATCGTCGCCGCGGTCATCGCCGTCATGGCCGGGGTGCGAGCCGGGATCTGCATCACCGCGGCGCCGAGGTCGATGTGCTGGGTCAGCGCGCCCAGCCAGGCCAGGACGCTCGGCACGTCGGAGCCGTACGCCTCGGCGGCCCACACCACGGCGTAGCCCAGCTTGTCGGCCTCCAGGGCGAGGGCGATGTTGTCCTGGTCGGTGCCGGTGCCCCAGTAGCCGAGGTTGAGTCCGAGCTCCATGGGTCGCAGGCTATCCGGCGGGGCAGGTGGGATGCGGGGACCCGGCCGGATAGCGTACGGAGACATGCGCCACAGACGTCTCGGGGCCTCCGGGCTCTCGGTCTCCCGGATGGCCCTCGGCACGATGACGTGGGGCACGGTGCTCGCCGACGAGGTCTGTCGTGACCAGCTGCGCACCTTCCTTGACGCAGGAGGCAACCTCGTCGACACGGCATACGGCTATGGCGCCGGCGCGTCCGAGGGGATCCTCGGCTCCCTTCTCGGTGACGTCGTCCCCCGCGACGAGCTCGTCATCTGCACCAAGGCCGGCATCGAGCGGCGCGGGACCGAACGCGTCGTCGACACGTCCCGGGGCAGCCTGATGCGTCAGCTCGACACGTCACTCACCCGGCTCGGGACCAACCACGTCGACCTCTGGCTCGTGCACACGTGGAGTGACGAGGCGCCGCTGACCGAGACATTGAGCGCCCTGGAGTATGCCGTGGGGTCGGGGAAGGCGCGCTACGTCGGCGTCTCCAACTACTCGGGTTGGCAGTCGGCTCGCGCCTTCTCCCTGCTGGAGAGTGCTCGAGTCCCGTTGGTGGCCAACGAGGTCGAGTACTCGCTGGTGCATCGCGACCCCGAGCGTGAGATGGCTGCAGCGGCTGAGGCGCTCGGCTTCGGGCTGCTCCCCTGGTCGCCGCTGGGACGCGGTGTGCTGACCGGCAAGTACCGCAGCGGGGTCCCCAGCGACTCCCGGGCAGCGTCACGCGACTTCCCGAACTTCGTTGGGCGGTTCCTGGACGATCGCAGCACGTCGGTCGTCGAAGCCGTCGTCACCGCCGCCCGCGGGCTGCGGGTGTCGGCCTCGGAGGTCGCGCTCGCCTGGCTGCGCGACCGCCCGGGTGTCGTGGCCCCCATCGTTGGAGCCCGCACCACGGCCCAGCTGCGGACGGCGCTGTCGAGTGAGGACCTGGAGCTGCCGACTGAGCTGGCCGAGGCGCTCGACGAGGTCTCAGCCTGACCGGTTGGCTCGTCGTGGATCAGGCGCAGGCCGCGGCCACCATCGTTGCTGGCACGGGTGCAGCGGCAGGAGCCGGGACATCGGCAGCTGTGGTGGTGATCACCGGGGCTGGCGGGCCGGCTGTCAAGGTGCTCTCGTCGTCGGCGCGACTCGTTTGCCCCCGGACTCGTCGTCGGCGGACTCGTCGTCAGCGTGGTGTCGGAGGGTCTCTCGTGACGCCGCCGGTACCGCCCTCGTCATCGGGGTCCACCGACTCATCGTCAAAGTCGCTGTCGAGCCCGGCGTAGACGCCGGTGCTGTCGACCTCGTCCTCGGGGTCCACGAGGCCGTCGTCGTCATCGTCGTCATCGTCGTCGTCGTCGTCATCGTCGTCGTCGTCGTCGTCGTCGTCGTCATCGTCGTCGTCATCGTCGAACGGCCCGTCGTAGACGGCGAGGGGCGTGGCCACCTCCGTGGCCAGGAAGAGTGCCTCGTCGTAGTCGTCGAAGGCGTCCGCCAGCTCCTGAGCCGCGGCGATGACGTGGGCGTCGTCCGGGTCCTGCCGTGAGGATGCTACCTCGAAGTGACGCTCGAGAGCGGTGACGAGGATGGCCAGCGAGGCGCGCGGGTCGGCGGTCATGAAATGACCGTATCGGTTCTGGGGTAAGAATAGGCAGACCATGATCGAGTACGAGTACCGAGTTCTGAGCTTCGGTCGCGACATCCCCCGCTCGGACATCCGCCGTGCCCTGATCGAGCACGCAGAGTACGGGCACTGGGAGCTGAGCCGCAGCGTCGTCTACTTCGGAGGCCACCGCCGAGCGTGGCTCCGCCGGAAGATCATCCGGGTCCGGCGGACCGCCTGACCTACCTTGGAGCCAGCAGGCGGCTCCTGCTGCCGGCCCTGCGGCGGCGGGCCGTTGTCCTACGTGTTCTGGGGCGGTTGCTGGCCGTACTGCTGGCCTTGCGGCTGCTGCGCCTGGCCGTACTGCTGCTGGCCGTACTGCTGGCCTTGCGGCTGCTGCGCCTGGCCGTACTGCTGCTGGCCGTACTGCTGGCCTTGCGGCTGCTGCGCCTGGCCGTACTGCTGCTGGCCGTACTCCTGGCCTTGCGGCTGTTGCCCCTGGCCGTACTGCTGCTGGCCTTGCGGCTGCTGCGCCTGGAGCTGTTGCGAGTCGGGCTGGCGACCGTAGTAGCTGCCGGGCTGCCCGGTCGTCGAGACGCCCCGGCTGTCCAGCCGGTCCTGGCGGTTGAGGTAGAACACGGCGACGAGCGCGACCACGAACAGCAGCCCCAGCCCCACGCCCATCACGATGAAGGTCGTCAGCGTCATGGCTCGAATCCTCTCACAGGGGCAACGCTCGTCGAGGACCTCGGCGGCCTCCCCCAGCACGCAACCAAGCCTCCATGCAGTGGCTCAGGCCAGCTCGAGGAAGGTCCTCAGCACCCGGGCCCCGAAGACGAGCGACTCGACGGGAACCCGCTCGTCGATGCCGTGGAACATCGGCGCGAAGTCGAGGTCGGCCGGGAGCCTCAGCGGCGCGAACCCGTAGCCGGTGATGCCCAACCGCTTGAGCGCCTTGTTGTCGGTGCCGCCGGAGAGGCAGTAGGGCAGGACGGTCGCGTCCGGGTCCTCGGTGAGCAGGGACCGCTTCATGACGTCGACGAGGTCCCCGGAGAAAGGGGTGTCCAGGGCGATGTCCCGGTGCAGCACCTCCACCTCGACGAACTCCCCCGCCAGCTCGCGGATGGTCGTCATGAGCTCGTCCTCGTGACCCGGGAGGAACCGGCAGTCGAGCGACGCAGAGGCGGACTGCGGGATGACGTTGTGCTTGTAGCCCGAGTCCAGCATGGTGAAGTTGGCCGTGTCGTTGAGCGTCCCCTTGACGAACCCTGCTGCTCCGCCGAGGTGCGCAAACAACGAGGAGAGGTCGGCGTCCTCGCCCCGGTCATACGGCGTGCCGGTCAGCTCGCTCAACCCGTCGAGAAGCTGCCTCACGGAGGCGAGGTACTCGCGAGGCCAGACGTGGGCGTTGATCCGGATGATCGCGGCGGCGAGCCGGACCACGGCGTTCTCGTCGTTGGGGACCGAGCCGTGACCGGCCCGGCCGCGGGCGTGCAGCCGCAGCCAGGCGATCCCCTTCTCTGCGGTCTGGAGGAGGTAGGCACGGGTGAGCTGGCCGGTCTTGACGGAGGGGACCGTGACGCTGTAGCCACCGACCTCGCTGATCGCCTCGGTGATTCCCTCGAACCAGTCGGGGTGGTTCTTGACGACCCAGTGCGCCCCCTGGTTGCCACCCGCCTCCTCGTCGGCGAAGAACGCGAACGTCGTCGTCCGTGCTGGCTTGGCCCCGGTGCGTGCGAGATGGCGGACGTTCGCGAGGATCATCGCGTCCATGTCCTTCATGTCCACGGCTCCGCGGCCCCAGATGCAGCCGTCGCGCTCCTCGGCGCCGAACGGGTCCACCTGCCAGTCGGCGGCATTCGCCGGGACGACATCGAGGTGGCCGTGCACGGCCAGGCCGGGGCGGGACGAGTCGGACCCCTCGATCCGCACCATGACGCTCGCTCGTCCCGGCTTGCTCTCCACGAGGACCGGGTCGAGACCGACGTCGGTGAGCTCGGCCATGACGTACTCCGCCGCCTTGCGCTCCCCGGGCCCCGAGCCGTCCCCGTAGTTCGTCGACTCGATCCGGATCAGCTCGGAGCAGATCCGGGCCACCTCGTCCTCAGGAGCAGGTGCTGCGGCGGGCTGCGGCGTCTCTGACATGCCGACCAGCCTAAGCCGTCAGAGGACGCAGATGGTCAGAGGAACTGACGGCTCAGCCGGGCATGCCGGTTGACGTCCTTGTAGAGCAGGTAGCGGAACCGGCCCGGGCCCCCGGCATAGCAGGCCTGCGGGCAGAAGGCTCTCAGCCACATGAAGTCGCCTTCCTCGACCTCGACCCAGTCCTCGTTGAGGAGGTAGACGGCCTTTCCCTCGAGGACGTAGAGCCCGTGCTCCATGACGTGGGTCTCGGGAAAGGGGATGGCGCCACCCGGCTCGAAGGTGACGATGTTGACGTGCATGTCGTGCCGGAGGTCGGCCATGTCGACGAAGCGCGTTGTCGTCCAGGCGCCGTCCGTGCCTGGCATGGCCAAGGGCTCGACGTCCTGCTCGTGGGCGACGAACGCCTCGGGAGCCTCGAGGCCGTCGACCCGCTCATAGGCCTTCCTGACCCAGTGGAAACGGCAGGGGTCGACCCCCTCGTTGCGCACCGTCCAGTCCGTGCCCGGTGGGATGAACGCGTAGCCACCGGGACCGAGGTCGTGGGCCGTGCCGGCGATCGTCACGGACAGGTGTCCCTCCATGACGAAGAGGACGCCCTCCGCGCCGGGGTCGAGCTCGGGTCGGTCGCTGCCACCACCAGGCGACACCTCGACGATGTACTGCGAGAAGGTCTCCGTGAACCCGGACAGCGGGCGGGCAATGACCCAGAGCCGGGTGAGGTCCCAGAACGGGAGCAGGCTCGTGACAATGTCCGTCATCGTCCGGCGGGGCAGCACGGCATATGCCTCGGTGAACCGGGCCCGGTCCGTCGTCAGCTCGGTCTGGCCGGGCAGACCGCCGCGGGGCGCGTAGTAGCGGGGGGTGGGTCGGCTGGTCATGCCTGTCCTCTTCTCAGGAGCCGCCCTCGCGGCTCCGCGTCGATGTCGATCGGTATGCCGTGCAGCCAGGTGCTGCGGACGGCGCCCTGCAGGGTCCGCCCGTCGTAGGCGGACACGGGGTTCTTGTGCTGGAGCCGCGCCGCGTCGACGACCTGGGTCTCGTCCGGGGCGAACACGCAGAAGTCGGCGTCAGCCCCCACCGCAATCCGTCCCTTGCGGTCCAGGCCCGCCTGCTGCGCCGGCCCTCGGGCCATCCACCGGACGACGTCGACGAGGGTGTGGCCGCGCTGCCGGGCCTGGGTCCAGACGGCCGGCAGACCGACCTGCAGGGAGGCGATCCCTCCCCAGGCGGCGCCGAAGTCCCCGGTGTCGAGCAACTTGAGCTCCGGCGTGCTCGGGGAGTGGTCGGAGACGACGAGGTCGATGTCTCCCGCGGCGAGGCCGAGCCAGAGGCGCTCCCGGTTCTCCGCTTCGCGGATCGGTGGACAGCACTTGAACGCGGTGGCCCCGTCCGGGATCTCCTGGGCCGTGAAGCTGAGGTAGTGCGGGCAGGTCTCCACCGTGAGCCGCACGCCGTCCCGGCGGGCCGAACGGATCATCGGCAGGGCGTCCGAGCTGGAGAGGTGCAGGAGGTGCACGCGGGTGCGTGTCCACCTCGCGAGCTCGACCAGACCGGCGATGGCAAGGTTCTCGGCGCCGCGGGGCCGCGAGGCGAGGAATCCGGCATACGACCGGCCGTCCGGGGCGCTCGCGTGGTCGATGGCGTGGCCGTCCTCCGCGTGGACGATCATCAGGCTGTCGAACGACCCGACCTCGCGCATTGCGCGCTCGAGCGCGTCCGGCTCGAGGTGGGGGAACTCGTGGACGCCGCTGGGCAGGAGAAAGCACTTGAACCCGAACACGCCGGCATCGTGGAGGGGGCGCAGGTCCGCGAGGTTGTCCGGCACGGCCCCGCCCCAGAAGCCCACGTCGACCCACGCCTGGTCCGCCGCCGCGGCGCGCTTGGTCTCCAGCCCCTCGACGGTGGTCGTCGGCGGGATGCTGTTGAGGGGCATGTCGATGATGGTCGTGACGCCGCCCTTGGCGGCCGCCCGGGTCGCCGAGGCGAAGCCCTCCCACTCAGTGCGCCCGGGCTCGTTGACGTGGACGTGCGAGTCGACAAGTCCCGGCAGGAGGACGACATCGGCGCCGAGCTCGACGACCTCTGCCGCGGTGACCTCTGCCTCGAAGGCCTCGATGGCGACGATGCTCCCGTCGCGCACGACGACGCTCCGGGACACCTCACCCTCATCATCGGTGACCACCCGCCGGGCGCGCAGGACGAGGTCGCGGGTCATGGTCGGTCACCCATCCTGTCGTTCAAACTGGGCGCGGAGCCCGGAGCGCCGTTCCTCATCCATCCTCCAGGGGGCGAAGGTGCTCCCGGGCGATGCGCGCGCCGATGCGGGCCAGGAGCGGTCCGGGCCTTGTGAAGAGCTCCGCGCGGTCGTCGGTGAGGTCGGTCAGGGCGTATGCCGTGCCGAGCCCGGCCGCCCGAAGGGTGGCGTCGTCGAGGAGGACCTGTCCGGCAACCACAACGACGGGCACGCCCGCGGCTCGGGCCGCGGCCGCGACGCCTGCCGGGGCCTTCCCGTGCAGCGTCTGCTCGTCGAGCGACCCCTCTCCGGTGACGACGAGGTCCGCGCCCGCGAGCTTCTCGTGGAACCCGGTGAGGGCGAAGACCAGGTCGACGCCGGGCTCGAGGTCGGCGCCGAGGAGCGCGAGGGCCCCGAAGCCGACGCCCCCAGCAGCTCCCGCACCGGGGTCGTCGCGGTGGTCCTGCCCTGTGGCCCCGGCGACGAGGTCGGCCCATCGGCTCAGTGCGGCGTCGAGCAGGGCTACCTGCTCGGTCGTCGCGCCCTTCTGCGGTCCGTAGACGGCCGCCGCCCCGCGAGGGCCGAGGAGCGGGTTGTCGACGTCCGAGGCGACGAGGACCTGCGTGGTCGCCAGTCCCGGGTGCAGGTCAGTGAGGTCCAGGGAGGCGGCACCAGCAAGAGCCGCCCCTCCGTCAGCCACCGACGCTCCGGACGCGTCGAGGATCCGAGCCCCCAGGGCGCAGGCCATCCCGGCACCGCCGTCGGTGCCGGCGCTTCCGCCGATGCCGAGCATGATGCGGGTGCAGCCGGCGTCGAGCGACGCCCGAACCAGCTCGCCTGTCCCCCGGCTCGACGCGGTGAGCGGCGCCGGCCCCTCGGGCAGCTGCGCGAGGCCGGATACCTCGGCGAGCTCGACCACGGCCTCGGAGCCGCGCTGTCCGAACGCGGTTGCGACCTGCTCTCCCGTGGGTCCCGTCGCGACGACCTCGTGCCGGGTGAAACCGGCTGCCACCGCCGCGGCAAGCGTGCCGTCCCCGCCGTCGGCCACCGGCACGCAGACCACCTCGACGTCGGGCCGCACACTGGCGATCCCCGCCGCCAGGTGGCTCGCGACCTCAATGGCCGTCAGGGTGCCCTTGAACTTGTCAGGAGCGAGGAGCACGCGGGTCATGGGGAAACTTCCTGGGCTGGGACGGGACATCGGTGGCCTCTGGGGAAGATCGACCACGTCCGGACGGGGTCAATGTTCCCCACAGACCTGGCCGTCGTCCGACCAGTCCGTGGGGCGGTAGGTCGGCGCATCGTGTCGCGGGAATCTGTCGGCTGGACGGGTCGCTGGACGACGGCTGGTCTGGTACGGCTCGTCTGATCATGTCTCAGTCGAGGTTCGCATACAGCGCCGTGGGCGCGTCGGTACGCCCCTGCCCGAGCTCCTCGAACTCGACGACGGCGTCGATCTCGACCCCCATGGACACGTTCGTCACCCGTTCGAGGATGATCTCGACGATGACGGGCACCCGGTACTCCTGCGCGAGACCCTTGGCCTTCTCGAGCGCCGGCAGGATCTCCTCGGGGTCGGTCACCCGGATCGCCTTGCACCCGAGGCCTTCGGCCACCTTGACGTGGTCGACGCCGTAGCCACCGAGCTCCGGCGAGTTGACGTTCTCGAACGACAGCTGGACGTGGGAGTCCATGTCGAAAGCCCGCTGTGACTGCCGGATGAGGCCGAGGTACGCGTTGTTCACCAGGACATGGATGTAGGGGATGTTGAACTGGGCGCCGACCGCGAGCTCCTCGATCATGAACTGGAAGTCGTAGTCCCCCGACAGTGCCACGACCCGAGAGCCTGGATCGGCCGTGGCGACCCCGAGTGCCGCGGGGACGGTCCAGCCCAGGGGGCCGGCCTGGCCGGCATTGACCCAGTGCCGCGGCTTGAAGACGTGAAGCAGCTGCGCGGCCTGGATCTGCGAGAGGCCGATGGTGCTGACGTAGCGGGTCTCCCGCCCGAAGGCGGTGTTCATCTCCTGGTAGACCCGCTGCGGCTTGATCGGCGTGGTCGTGAAGTTCGTCTTGCGCCACATGGTCCGCTTGCGCTCGCGGCAGGTCTCGGCCCACGCCGAGCGGTCCGCGAGGCTTCCCGCCTGCTGGCGCGCCCGCGCCTGCTCGACGAAGAGCTGGAGCGCCGCCCTGGCGTCGGACACGATGCTGTAGTCGGGCGGGAAGACCCTCCCGATCTGGGTCGGCTCGATGTCGACGTGGACGAAGGTGCGCCCTCGTGTGTAGGTGTCGATCCCGCCCGTGTGGCGGTTGGCCCACCGGTTGCCGATGCCCAGGACGAAGTCGGACTCGAGCATCGTCGCGTTGCCGTAGCGGTGGGACGTCTGCAGTCCCACCATCCCGGCGTTCAGGGCGTGGTCGTCGGGGATCGAGCCCCACGCCATGAGCGTCGGCACGACGGGCACGCCGGTGAGCTCGGCCAGCTCGACAAGCAGGTCGCACGCGTCGGCGTTGACGACCCCGCCGCCGGCGACGATCAGGGGGCGCTCCGCGCGCTCCAGCATGTCGAGTGCCTTGGCGACCTGGGCGGCCGTGGCAAACGGCTTGTAGACCGGCAGCGGCTCGTAGGTCTCGACGTCGAACTCGATCTCCCCCATCTGCACGTCGATCGGCAGGTCGATGAGGACGGGGCCGGGGCGACCCGAGCGCATGAGGTGGAACGCCTGCTGAAAGGTGCCCGGCACCTGCGCCGGCTCGAGGACGGTGACGGCCATCTTCGTCAGAGGCCTGGCGATCGAGGTGATGTCGACGGCCTGGAAGTCCTCCTTGTGCAGCTTGGCCACCGGTGCCTGACCGGTGATGCAGAGGATGGGAATCGAGTCCGCGCTCGCCGAGTAGAGCCCGGTGATCATGTCGGTGCCGGCGGGACCGCTCGTGCCGACGCACACCCCGATGTTTCCCGCGGTCGCGCGGGTGTAGCCCTCGGCCATGTGAGAGGCCCCTTCGACGTGCCGGGCGAGGATGTGGGTGAGACCGCCGTTGGTCTCCATCGCCTTGTAGAACGGGTTGATCGCCGCGCCAGGAAGGCCGAAGAGGTGCGTGACGCCCTCCTTCTTCAGGATCTCCACCGCCGCTTGGGCCGCAGTCATTCGAGCCATGGTTCCTTCTCCTGGTAAGTCGGTCGGGCGGAAGCCGGGGGTGGGAAGTTGGTGTGGAAGGCAGGGAGGTGGTGGCGGATGGTGGTCCGCAGTCGTGGCGCGGCCGTGGGGTGCGAGCTGGTTGGACGGGTCAGGACAGGCGACCGGAGAGCCGTTCGACGCCGCGCAACAGCGCGGAGTGGTCGAGCCCCCCGTCGCCGAGCGCACGAGCCGAGGCCATGAGCTGGGCCATCACGGCGCCGAGGGGGATGACGACGCCAGCCTCGCGGGCCGCTGAGGTGACGATGCCGAGGTCCTTGTGGTGCAGGTCGATCCGGAAACCGGGTTCAAAGCTGCGGGTGAGCATGTTCTGCCTCTTCTGCTCCAGGACCGTCGAGCCGGCCAGTCCGCCGCCAAGGACCTCGAGCGCGGCCTCCGTGTCGACGCCGTAGGCCTCGAGGAAGACCAGGGCCTCCGCCAGCACCTGGATGTTCGCCGCGACGATGAGCTGGTTGGCCGCCTTGACCGTCTGGCCGGAGCCACTCGGCCCGACGTGGACGACGGTCTTGCCCACGGCACCGAAGATCGGCTCCGCCTCCGCGAAGTCCGTTGCCTCTCCGCCGACCATGATCGACAAGGCGGCATTCTTGGCGCCGGCCTCTCCTCCGCTGACCGGGGCATCAAGGAGCCGTAACCCCTTGTCCTTGGCGGTGCTCGCGAGCTCGACGGTGACGTCCGGCCGAATGCTGGAGAAGTCGATGACCAGCGTGCCCGGGCGGGCGCTGTCGAACACCCCGTCCTCGCCGGACAGCACGAGGGTGACGTCAGGTGAGTCGGGCACCATCACCGCGACCACATCCGCCTCCGTGACCGCCTCAGCGATGGACCCGGCGGCCCGGCCGCCCGCCTCAACGAGGGCCTCGGTCCGCTCGGGGTGCGGGTTGTAGCCGACGACATCGAACCCCGCGCGGGAGAGGTTGACCGACATGGGGCTGCCCATGATCCCTAGTCCGAGAAAGGCGATGGTGGTCATGACCGGGTCTCCTTTGAAGGGTTGGAGTGGCTGGAGCTGGGGAGGGTGGTGAGATTGGCGGAGCGACGTCCGCGCGGGAGCCAGCCGAGGCTCTCCTCCGTGGTCGCGGTGGTGGGCTTGTACTCGAGGCCGACCCAGCCGGCATACCCCGCTCGGCGGAGTTCGGTGAGCTGGCGGTCGAGGTCGAGGTGCCCGGAACCCGGCTCGCCGCGCCCGGGCAGGTCGGCGAGCTGGACGTGTTGGACGTGGTCTGTGTAGGCAGCGATCGCCTGGTCGACGTCGTCACCGTTGTTGGCCAGGTGAAAGAGGTCGCAGAGGAACCCGACATTGGCGTGGTCGTTCGCCCGAACCCGGTCGACGACGGCCACCGCGTCGGCGGCCGTCCGGAGCGGGTATGGCTTGGGACCGCTGACCGGTTCGACGAGGACCGTGGCACCGACCCGCGCTGCCGCCTCGGCCGCCAGCGCCAGGTTCTCGGTGGCGAGCTCGTCCTGCGCCTCGACGCTCACCCCGTCGACCCGGTTGCCGTAGAGGGCGTTGAAGCCCGTGACGCCGAGACGCCGGCCGATCGCGACGGTGACCTCGATGTTGTCCCGGAACTCGGCCGACCGCTCAGGGATGGACAGGACGCCACAGTCCGCTCCGGCGAGGTTGCCAGCGAAGAAGTTCAGCCCGACGAGCTGGACCCCGGAGTCTGCGACGGCCGTGACAAGGGCGTCGACGTCCCGATCGCTGGGGACCGGCTGCTCGGGCCAGGGCCACCAGAGCTCGATCGCGTCGAAGCCGGCAGCCTTGGCCGCTGAAGCGCGCTCGAGCAGCGGGTGCTCGGTGAACAGCATCGAGCAGTTGGCCACGTAGGGCAGGCCGTGGTCCTCCATGGGAGCTCCTTGGGATCAGTGTTGCGGCGGGACGACGCCGCGCTCGGGCGCCGCGGCGAAGACCGAGGCGCCCGGTCTGCGGAACGCCTTCCACTCGTTGAAGAAGAGGTTCAGCAGAACCGCGGCGATGGATGCGGCGCTGATGCCCGAGTGCATGATCAGCCCGAACCACTCCGGGAACCGGTTCCAGAACGCCGGAGCCGCGATCGGCAGGACACCCATCCCGACCGCGACCGCCACCAGCACGAGGTTGAGGTTGTCGTGGTAGTCGACCGTCGCCAGGGTCCGGATGCCACTGGCAGCGACACTCCCGAAGAGGACGAGCCCGGCGCCGCCGAGCACGGGCATCGGGATGGCCGCGACGACGCGACCCACGACCGGGAGCAGCCCGAGGACCGCGAGGATGGCCCCGCCCATGGCCACGACGTAGCGGCTCTTGACCTTCGTCAGCGCAACGAGCCCGACGTTCTGGGCGAAGGCACTGCACGGGAACGAGCCCAGCAGGGCGGCGACCGCCGTGGAGCCCATGTCGGCCCGCAGTCCGTCCCCCACTCGCCGGGGGCTGACCTCGGTGCCGACGATCTCGCCGATGGCCAGGATGTCTGCCGTGGTCTCCGTCATGATGACGAGGATGACGATGGTCATCGAGACGATGGCACCGATCTGGAAGGTCGGCGACCCGAAGTGCAGGACGGGAGGAAGGGCCACGATGGGCCCCTGTCCGACGAGTGCGAACTTGTTCACCCCGAACGGGATGGCCACCAACGTCCCCACGACGATCCCGAGCAGGATCGACAGCCTGGAGAGCGGTCCCTGGAACAGCCGGCTGATGAGGAGGATGACCAGCAGGGTGAAGCCGGCCAGGGCGATGTTTCGCACCGAGCCGTAGCTCGGTGCCTTCGCGTTGTCACCCATGGCCCACCCGAAGGAGACGGGCAGGAGGGAGAGGCCGATCACCGTGATGATGGACCCCGTGACGACCGGCGGGAAGAGGCGGACCAGCTGGCTGAAGAACGGGGAGATGAGGACGCCGATGACCCCGGCGACGAGGATGGCGCCGAAGACCGGCCGCAGGCCGTCCTTCGAGGCGATCGCGACCATCGTGGAGACGCTGGCGAGGGAGATGCCCTGCACGATGGGGAGCCGGGCGCCGAAACCGGGCAGGCCCAGAGTCTGGAGCAGGGTGGCCAGCCCACTGACGAAGAGGGCCGCGGTGACCAGCAGACCCTGGTCCGCCGGAGAGTCCGGCGGCGCCGCCGATGATGAGCGGTGGGGCGATGACGCCGCCGTACATCGTCAGGATGTGCTGCAGTCCGTAGACGAAGAGACCCGAGGCCGGGTACCGCTGGTCCTCCGGCCGCTCGACGACAGAGGCGCGCTCATCGGCAGGACCTCCGACAGTGGAGCCGGTGCCTGTCTGGTTCTCGGTCACTGTTTCTCCTCAGCACGGTCCGTCGAGGTCAGGGGACGAAGGCGTCGATGCAGATGTCACGATGCGGAATCTATATACCGTCTAACGAAACTCTAGGTGGGGCGTCCATACTTGTCAACAGTCTGTTGAACAAGCGCCCTGTGGCTTCGCCTTGGTGGAGGTACAGGCGAGCGCTCCAGCGCTCGCATCTACCTCCACCCAGCGCTGGAGCCTCACGACTGGGCCTGCCTTGGCTGGGCCAGAGACTCGACCGCGGAACGGTCCATCCCGACTCGGTCGCAGACCTGCGCCTCGCTGATCGCTCCGCACTGCAGCCCCCGGGCGATGAACCAGGCCAGTGCCCGGGCCGTCGCCGGCTCATCCATAAAGCCCGAGTCGTCGTGGGCCACATACGCTCGCAGTCGGCGGGCGGCACTCTCGAAACCGTTGCGATAGAAGGCAAATGTGGCTGCATAGCGGGTGGGTAGCTGGGCCGGGTGAAGGTCCCAGCCCTGGTAGTAGCCCCGCTCGAGGGAGCGCCGGACGAGGCGGGCGTGCAGCCGCCATGCGGCATACACCTGCTCGCGGTCACCGACGGGGATGACGTTCGTCGACCCGTCGGAGAGCCTGACGCCCGTGCCGGCCGCCGCCACCTGCATGACCGCCTTGGCGTGGTCGGCGACCGGGTGCTCCATGCTCTGGTACTCGGCGGCGATGCCACACGACGCCGAGTAGTCGTAGGTGCCGTAGTGCAGGCCGCTGCACCGTGCACCGGCCGCGGCGATCATCCGCGCGACGGCAGCGGTGCCGTCCGACAGCAGGATCGACTGCGGCGTCTCGACCTGGATCTCGAACCGCAGAGCGCCGTGGGGCAGCCCGTGGTTCGTCTCCAGCTGCGCACAGACCGACACCATGGCCACGACCTGCTCGACGGCGCTCACCTTCGGCAGCGTGAGGACGAAACCCGGGGGCAGGCCCCCGCGACTCGCGAGGGTCGCGACGAAGCGATCCACCGTCCGGAGTCCACGACGGCGGGTCGGCGCCTCGAGGCACTTGAAGCGCATGCCGGTGAACGGCGTTCCCGAGTGGGCCGCCACCGAGGCCACGACGGCGGCCGCAGCGGCGTCGACCGCGGCGTCCTCGGCGTCGTCGCCGCGGTCGCCGTACCCGTCCTCGAAGTCGATCCGCAGGTCCTCCACGGGCTCGTTGGCGAGCTTGGCACGGACGAGCGGCAGGACCTCGACTCCGAGCGCTGGGCCGGCTCCGACCAGCTCACCGAGCGTTGCGCCGTCGGGGACGTGCTCGTCGAGAAGAGCCAGGGCTTGGCTGCCCCACTCGGAGGGCAGGTCCGCCGTGAAGCGGTCGGCCGGGACGTACACCGTGTGGACCGGCTGGCGGGTACCCGAGTCGCCCGGGTAGCGGGCGGCCAGGGCAGCGTCCGTCTCGGCGAGCTCCTCGTCAATGCGGGCGCACAGGGCGTCGAGATCGCTCACTTCTGCATCCCCGTCCCGTCGGGGGTCCGCCTGCCCTCAACGGGGCTGAGGGCAGCCGAGCCGGCGGTCGGCACCACCGGGGACCCGTGTGCTCGGAGGACGGCGCGCCGGGGAGTGAGGGAGAGCATGTCGTTACCCTTCTCGATCAGAATTCTGTATGCTGGATATTAGTTTCCATTTAACGAAAGTCAAGCGTTGGTTGGCGCGTGCGACGCCGTGTGGCGCTTCGCAAACCGCGCCGACCGTCCGGCATGCGGAAAGAGAGGACGTCACGGTGAGCTCTGACCTGGTGCCAGCGGCCGCGAGGACGTTCGAGGGCCCCCGTGCTGGTGGTGTCCAGTCGTTGGGGCGCGCCTTCGAGATCCTCGAGAAGATGGCGGACGCGGGTGGCACGGTCGCGTTGTCCCAGCTCGCGTCGGAGGTCGGGCTGCCCTTGCCGACGATCCACCGGCTGGTGCGCACCCTCGTCGACCTCGGCTACGTCCGCCAGGAGCGCTCGCGGCAGTACACCCTGGGTCCCAAGCTGATCCGGCTCGGCGAGACCAGCTCCCGGATGCTGCGCTCATGGGCCCAGCCCTATCTTGCCGAGCTCGTCGAGCGCCTCGGGGAGTCGGCGAACCTCGCGATGCTCGACAACGACCAGGTCGTCTACGTCGGTCAGGTGCCGTCGCTGCACTCCATGCGGATGTTCACCGAGGTCGGGCGGCGGGTCCAGCCGCACTGCACCGCGGTCGGCAAGGCGATCCTCGCGCTGGAGCCGGAGGCCGAGGTGCGGGGCCTCCTCCGACGCACCGGTATGCCGGAGTACACCTCGCACACACTGACCGACCCTGAGGTGTTCGTCGCCGAGCTAGCCCGGGTCCGGGCGCAGGGATATGCCGTGGATGACGGCGAGCAGGAGGTCGGGGTCCGGTGCATAGCCGTTGCCGTTCCCAGCGCACCGACACCGATCGCGATGTCCGTGTCCGGTCCAACGGCTCGGATGACCGCCGACCTCGTCGCCACGGCCGCGCCGATGCTGGTCGATGCTGCCCGCAGGCTCTCGCTCGACCTCCACTCCGGCGCTGCGCAGCACGGCTGATCTCTGCTGACACTCTTCTTCACGGCCACCCTCAGCCTCCTGCCCGTTGCCCGGCGCCCCGGTACTGCCTGACCGGACATGATGGTCAGGTGAACGCCAGCGACCAGATCCTTCTCAGCGGCCGGACCGTCACACCAGCCGGCATCGTCGACGACGGCGTGGTCATCAGTCAAGGGGACCGGATCCTCTTCGTCGGCAGGGCAGCAGACCTTCCGGTGGAGCACATCGCGGCACGCAGACCGCAGGGCTGGAGCCGGGGTCGAACCCTCCTGCCCGGCCTCGTCGACGGTCACTGCCACGGAGGCGCGGGAGGCGAGTTCGGCGCGGACCTCGAGTCGGCCCGGACCGCTGCCCACCACCACCACCGCAACGGCACGACGTCACTGCTGGGCAGCCTCGTGTCGAACACGCCGGACGAGCTGACGGCCGGTGTCACTACATGTGCGGCGCTCGTCGCGGGTGGTGAGCTTGCCGGGCTGCACCTCGAGGGGCCGTTCCTGTCGAACGAGCGTCGCGGGGCACAGAACCCGGCGGTCCTGACAGACGTCGACGTTTCTCTCGTCGAGTCACTCGTCCAGGCTGCCGCAGATGCCGGAGCAGATGGTGCGGTGACCCAGATGACCTACGCCCCCGAGCGTCGCGGGGGCGCCACCCTGCCGACGCTGCTGGCCGGGCTCGGCATCCTCCCGGCCCTGGGGCACACCGACACAGACGCCGACACCGCCTGGGAGTCGCTGCGGCAGGGTCGCGAGGTCGCCCCCCGCGGCGGCCGTCCGCTGGTCACCCACGTCTTCAACGGTATGCCGCCCCTGCACCACCGCTCCCCCGGCCCGGTGTCGGCCTGCCTGGCCCAGGCGGCACGCGGGGACGCGGTGCTCGAGGTCATAGGCGACGGCGTCCACCTCGCAGCCGGCACCGTTCGGATGCTCTTCGACCTCGTCGGGCCGGACGGGCTCAGCCTCATCACCGACTCCATGGCGGCGAGCGGGATGCCCGACGGCAGCTACACGCTCGGCGGGCAGGACGTCGTCGTCGCCGACCGCACCGCACGGTTGGCGGACGGCGGCTCGATCGCAGGGGGCGTCGCGACCCTCCTCGATGTCCTGCTGTGGTGTGTCACCGAGGCCGGCATCCCGCTCGTCGACGCCGTCACGGCCGCGTCCCGGACGCCGGCCCGCGCCCTCGGCCTCGACGACGTCGGGGCCCTCGAGGTCGGACGTCTCGCCGACGTCCTCGTCGTCGACGACCAGCTCGCTCTGCAGGGCGTCCTGCGCCGCGGGCAGTGGGTCGGCTGACTCCGTCTGCCGAGGCAGGTCCGCGGGCCACCGGGTCGGGACGCGTCGGCGGAGACGCTCACCGAGCGCCCCGCCGCCGAGGGAGTCGGGGCTGCCGCTGTCAGCGGCGAGCCAGCAGCTCCAGCAGCCGAGCCGCCTCGTCGGCCACGGCAGCCCGGGCGGCTCCGAGGTAGGCCCGTGTGTCGACGACGCCGGGGTTCGCCGCGAGGAACTCGAGCAGGGTGGACGTGAAGGTGACGTTGAGGTGGGTGGCGATGTTGACCTTGGTCATCCCCGCGTCGACCGCAGCGACCAGGTCCGGGTCGGCCACCCCGGACGAGCCGTGCAGCACGAGCGGCACGGGCACCCGGGCATGGATCGCGGCGATGAGTGAGAGGTCGAGCTGGGCGGTCCGGCTCGTCATGGCGTGCGAGGACCCGACGGCCACCGCGAGGGCGTCGACACCGGTGTCGGCCACGAACCGTGCCGCACCACCCGGGTCGGTCCGGGCGCCTGGGGCGTGGACGCCGTCCTTGCCCCCGATCTCCCCGAGCTCGGCCTCGACGCTGACACCAGCCTCGTGACAACGCTCGGCGACCGATCGGGTGACCCTGCGGTTCGTGTCGTCGTCCAGCCTCGACCCGTCGAACATCACCGACGTGAACCCCAGGGCGACGGCCTCGGCGACGAGGTCCTCGCTC
>JAABUW010003904.1_pt1 | contig 20712 bp, 15 predicted proteins | sample 5560081 | NCBI WGS metagenome assembly JAABUW01 (sample SAMN10711882, study PRJNA513363) | rock metagenome | isolation source: Antarctica rocks | place: Antarctica: Victoria Land, Knobhead sud
TGCCTGCTGACGGATCAAAGTACCGCGATCAGAGAGCCCAAGCCCCCTTCTCTGAGCACCTATTCGAGGGAAGGCGTGGACCTGCTATGTAAGGGAGCCAAGCCTTTCTTCCCCCTGTTTTCTGCGCACTGACATCCTTCTTCGCAGAGCGACATCAGCATCTGGTCGCCCATTGTGGCCTCGGGCGTCTTCGGCTACGCCCTAGTCTGCATCTTCACCACGTCCTACATGTACATCATCTTCGTATACCTGCAGTACGCGGCATCCGCTCTTGGCTTCATGACCTTTTCACGATACATAGTTTCCGGCGCGCTAAGCCCAGCCTCGGTCAAAATGTACGAGAACATAGGCCCGCACTGGTCGCTGACAATCGTGGCCATTGTCGCTACTATTATGGCGCCTGTGCCGTTCATCCTGTACAAATATGGCCACAAGGTGCGGGCTATGAGCAAACATGTCCAGAACAAGGCCTAGAGAGGATGGTATGGTTTCCAGGTCCCGCTTTGCATTGGGGTAGCAAGGAAGGGCTCGCTATTGAATTTTCGCTGAGAAGCCTCGATACCAACATAGCGTCTCCTGTTATCGTCGAGACTGTGATCTTGAAGGACTCTTGCCTTCAAGCAGATGTTATCGTAATTGAAGAGATAGAATTACATTCTTGTCGAATGCTCTAGGACCTGGCGCAATTGATGTCAAGGTGAATTGTTTCATTTCGATATTCTAGATGCGCAGGAAGTGCCGTTAAGGTTGCTCTCTAGCAGGCTTTGACTGTGGCTTTACCTAGCGGGGTCTAAGCTTTCTAGCTTCGGGCGGCCTGGTTTACCTAAGGTAAGGTAGGGTCGGGAGCCAAATTTGCTACCGGTGCTTAGTGGTAGGTAGCCCGGGAACTAAGGAACTTGACATCTAGTAGTCATGCTAATGATTCTCTAACGTCTATTTTAACCTCTCCTCCCTCCCTTCATGGCTCAATCGTAACCAAATACCTCCCAAACTCCTCATCCGCATCCAGATATACCATCTCATCCTCAAACAAATTCACACTCAGCTCCACCCCGCCATGCTTCGGGTTCCGCGGCAGCACATGGCCCAGCCTAACATCCGGTGCGTACGGCCCATGCAGCACCCTCAGCGCATGCGGCGTCCCACCGTTCCCAAAATACCGCCCCCCGAATTTGATCTCGCTCATCGGCAACGCAATCACATTGCTCAGCAGCAAATCCGCACTCTCAGGCCGCTCCACAAAGCGTCCCTGCACACACGACAGATCGGGCGTGGAGCGTAGGAGTGCATACGCGTCGTGCACGGCGCCGCCATCGACGCCCGCGGCGCCCTGCCGGAGCGCCTGCGCTATGCGCCCGAGCGGGGTAGAGGGGGCGATGAGCTCGGCCAGCGGCATGCGCGCCGTGTTGAGGAGGAAGCAGTTGCCCAGGTAGTCTGGCGGGAAGTCGGCGGCGAAGGCGTTGCGCACGTTGATGGGGGATTCGAAGACGGAGATGGGGTCTAGAGGGGTGGAGCGCGCGGTTGCGGCGGCGGAGCGTGCGCGCATTACGCCGCGCCAGAAGATGGCGTTGATGGTGTCGCTGATGGAGAGGGGGGAGGCGCCTGGAGGGAGGGGTTCGAGGGCGCATTCTTTGCCGAGGGCGGAGAGGTCTTCGCTTGAGAGGAACATGACGCGGTTGAGCATTGTGCGGGAAGGGTGGTGAGAGCCGTTGGTGGTGGGCTTGTCGATGCCGTTGGTAGTGGGTTTCACGTCGCCGTTGGTAGTGTGATTGACTTTAGCTGCTGCTGCTGCTGCTCGCTGCGTGGCGCCGGTGACGTCGACATCGCCTGGATAGTCAGAGTCCAGGCACGCTAGACCCTTGAGCCATGGGTCGTCTGGGTTGCGGCTTGGTCCCCGCCCACCTGTTTCGCGTTGCCAGAGTCTTTCTGGGAGGCTTCGGTCGTTGTCAGTGGCGGTGAAGCGCGATGGGGCGATTTTCCCACCAGCATCTCGCTCGTGCAGCTCCCGGAAATTCTCAGCCCACAGCTTCTGGATGTTGAGCATAGCCATGGCGTCTGTGGCCGCGTGCACGAACGTCATGCCTAGCAGCAAGCCACCTTCCAGGAAATTAGCCTGGCCCACAAAGATCTGCGCACCAGCCAGGTCAACTTCGCCCACTCGGGGTGCATCGAGGAGAAGCTGTTCGTCGAAAATTCCGCTGGGGAAACCGGCGTCTCTGAGCTCGGCGTACGTCCAGTCGGTGTCAAGACGCTGGTATTTCAGCTGGTATGGTCGTGGTCCGTCTGGCTGGTAGAGACGGTGCCGGATCTCGAGCTGCCCTGGTCGCCATCCTGGTGTGTCTGGCGACTGGCGGAAGACTCTGCCGCTGACCCAGGGTTCCTGGACAAAGGTCTTGTGGAGTGCTTCGCGCAAGTCGTCGAATACGACTTTTTCGTCGACGCCGGGATTCAGAGGGATGGGGAAGAGAAGGCGGACGTAGTTGCGAGGCGGGATGTAGTCTAAGGGGCTGAGTACGATGTGAATTTCGTCTGAAGCCATTGCGACGACTTGATTGCTTGCTGTGAAGCTCTGAACCCGTGGACAAGACGACGGTAGGAGGAGGATGTCAACGTCTGCGCTGGTTCAGAAAGCTGTTTCATAGATTCGTCATTAGGATCCCATCAATGTCAGTAGCCTTACTCAGACTCAACGCATTACGGCAAGCATAATTGCACGTCAGCTTAGTAGAGCAGAGTTAGGAATCTATTAAAGGTTACTATAACTTACTTTAGCTTCGTCAAGCAGAGTTAGGAATCCATGAATCAGTTGACTCCGGATCCTTTTAAGTTCAAGTAAGCAGATCCTCCCGCTGCAGTCAGATATACTAGTCATAGCAGCCGTGATCCTAGTATTACCGTCCGCGAAACGGCTCGGGCGTGCTTACATTTGTGAATTTACAGACTAGAATCTATGATAATATGTGAAACACAGTCATGGTATTATAGAATATTAGAAGACTTATAGATAAAGTATAGCCCTATAGACGGAGTGATAGAGATGAACTTAGGTAAAGAGGATACTCGCTAAGGCGCTAGACTTAGCCTTGGATATCAGTAGGAGCAGAGTTATAATGATTAACTAGCGAAAAACAAGGTGAAGGTCTCTACCCGAGTCACTACGTAATAACACGGTAACGGGCTAGTATTACCATAATCAATAAGCGTGGCATCTCGCCGTATAGCGGTGAGTCTACGAAGGAATCGGACTCATGCGTTAGCACCTAGAGGTAGCCACTACTATCCATGACGGCGAAAGATCTCTGAATCCCGCTATAAGTCTATGCAGAAATCTTTGACTCAGGGGCAAAGCACTGATGAGGTAGGTTGAGTACACACCCTACCAAGCCATGAAATCTACAGCTCCCATGGAGCCCATCGCCGTGGTAGGCCTGTCGTTGCGCCTACCCGGCGGTGCCAACGACGTTGACGGGCTCTGGAAGCTGCTTGAGAGCGGCGAGCCGGCATGGACACCCGTGCCAGCGGATCGGTACAATGAAGAGGTGAGTTCAGGGCAAATCAACAGACAGAGAGCGCGCGGGAGAGAGAGAGAGAGAGACACTCAACTTACATTCAACAGGCCTTTTACCACCCTAATGCTGATGACCCCAATGGTACCAATAACCACCCAGGCGGGCACTTCATTTCGGGCGATGTACGGGATTTCGACCACGCCTTCTTCAAGTTCTCGAAGTCGCAAGCAGCCGCCATCGATCCGCAACAGCGACTTCTGATGGAGCTTGCCTACGAGGCACTCGAGAGTGGCGGGATTCCGCGCGAAAGTATAGCAGGAACAGCCACGTCTGTCTTCACGGCTATTTTTCCAACGGACTATAACAGCCACCTGCACAAAGACACACTGGATCTCCCCGTGTACTATATGACTGGAGTAGAAATGGCCATCTTTTCAAACCGTCTCTCGCACGTGCTGGACCTGCGCGGTCCTTCCATGACGCTCGACACAGCATGTTCGGGGGGTTTAGTTGCGCTGCACCAGGCGTGCCAGAGCCTACGGGATGGCGAGTCGGACACGACCCTTGTGGCGGCATCCAATCTAATGCTAGGGCCTGACCACTTCATCGGCCTGAGCAACTTACACCTACTTAGCAGTACTGGGCGGTGCTACCCGTTCGACGAGCGCGGTAAAGGCTACGGCCGAGGCGAGGGCGTGGTCATGCTGGTTTTGAAGCGCCTAGACGATGCAATCCGAGATCGCGACCCCGTGCGCGCTGTAGTTCGGAGCACCGCCATCGGTCAGGATGGCTACACTCCTCAAAACATCACGTACCCCAACGGTCAGGCACAGGCCGACTTGGCGCGAACGGCATACGCCCGTGCTGGCTTGAAGCCGGAGGATGTCGCCTACGTCGAGGCCCATGGTACCGGTACAAAAGCAGGAGACAAAGAAGAGTTGCAAGGCATCGCCGAGGTCTTTGCCAGCACCACGAACCGCTCCGTGCCGCTCTATGTCGGCTCCATCAAAGGCGCTATCGGTCACACCGAGGCCGTTGCAGGTCTAGCTGGCTTGCTTAGAGCGACAGTAATGCTCGAGCACGACCTGATAGCGCCAGTCGCCGGTTTCGCCAATCCGAAACCTGGCTTGCCCCTGGATCGAATGACAATCCCAACCAGTGTTATACCCTGGCCGCATGCCGCTGGCATTACACCTCGCATATCAATCAACAGTTTCGGTTTCGGCGGTGCCAACGCGCATGCCATTGTCGAAAGGGGGCCACGACCCCCTCAAAGAACTTCCGCCCAAGAGACAGCCTTCTCTCGCCTCTTCACCCTCTCGGCCAATACCCCGGCGTCGCTGAAGGCCATGATTCAAGCCCAGCACGACTGGGTCGAGCAGCGCGCCGAAACGCCGCTGACCGACCTTTCCTACACGCTCTTGTGCCGTCCCTCCGCCCTACCGTATCGTTTTAGTACTGTGGCCGAGGATCGCGCGTCGCTACTAGACGCGCTCAGTCAAGGTTTCGCCATGCCCGCGGCCAAGCCAGCTCCCGCCGAGCTGGACATGGTGATGGTATTCACAGGACAGGGCGCGCAGTGGGCTGGCATGGGCCGCGAGCTGCTGTTGGAATCGACCACACCCTCATCCGTCTTCCGCTATTCCATCCGCGCATCGCGCGACATGCTCCATCAGCTCGGCGCTACCTGGGACCTCGAGACAGAGCTCCTCCGCAACGACCAAACTTCCCGCCTCAATGAGGCTGAATTGGCACAGCCTGCAATGACTTCCACCCAGATCGCCCTAATCGCACTGCTCCATGCACAAGGGGTACGACCGCGCGCCGTTGTAGGCCACTCGAGTGGCGAAATTGCTGCAGCATACGCTGCTGGCCACCTGTCGCATTCGACTGCCATCAAGGTCGCCTTCCACCGCGGCTGCATGGCGGCTGCTGTCAAGACCAAAGGCTTGGGCCCTGGGGCTATGCTATCGGTTGGCCTTGGTGAGGACGACGCCGCTAGATACCTCGAGGGTTTAACCCTAGGCAAGGCTTTGGTTGCCTGTATTAACAGTCCTCGTAGCGTAACGATTTCGGGAGATGCCGATGCAGTAAATGAAGTGGACGAGCGCATTGCTGCCGCTGACGATGGCACATTCCACCGCACGCTGCAGGTCGACACGGCATACCACTCGCACCACATGCGAACCGTTGCCGACGACTACCGTGCCCGTCTCGGCGTTTTGGACGTCGAGAACAATGACGAGGAAGTTGCCTTTTTCTCATCCGTGACAGGCCAGCCCAAGAGATCTGGCTTCGGCGCAGAGTACTGGATTGCCAATATGGTATCGCCCGTTCGCTTCAGCGATGCGGTCCAAGCTCTCGGCAAGGCGCGCCATCAGCCCGGCCAGCAGGCTCTCTACATCGAGATCGGCCCACATCCTGCGCTTTCGGGACCCGTCCGACAGTGTCTCCAGCACCCAGACATGCCCAAAACTTCCTTTGTCTACCACGCCCCCCTGCAGCGCAAGGTGAGTGCGGTCGCCAGCACATTGGCCTTGGCTGGCAAGCTGTTCGAGCTCAGCGTCCAAATCCATTGGGACGCTGTGTTAGCGCTGGCCTCTGGCGCAGATACGGCTACTGTGCTTCATGATCTGCCCGCCTATACGTGGGACCATTCGACAAAGCACTGGCACGAGTCACGTGTGGCACGAGCGTACCGCCTGCGCAAAGAGCCATATCATGATCTTCTAGGGGTGCCAGTTCTTGACGGAACAGATATCGAGCCGCGGTGGCGTCACTTCCTCAGTCAAGCGACCATGCCGTGGCTAGCGGACCACGTGGTTGATGGGCTCACCGTCTTCCCAGGCGCGGGCTACGTCTGCATGGCGGTTGAGGGAGTTGCACAGCTCGCCCGCCAGCGTTTCCCGCAGCGGCCACTTGAGACAGTAGCTCTCCGTGATATCTCGTTCAAACGCGGACTCGTTGTGCCCGACAATCAACGGGTGGAGCTGCAATTGAGTTTCAAACCCCAGCACGGCTCGGAGCTTGCCTTCTCTTTCAGTATCACGGCACTCTCGGACAGCGGTGAGTGGTATGAGCATGCCACTGGCGTTGTCGAGGGCGTGCTGACCGAGAACGATGTCATGACGGAGACAACAACAAAAGAGGAAGTGCCTAAGCTCCCACCCGGCAGCGACACTACTCCTAAGGACACCCTCTACCGCCAAATGGACGCTGTCGGCAACACCTACGGCCCGGCATTCTCCGGTCTCAATTTCATCACCATGGCAGCCGATGCATCGCAGGCTTCGTCCTCGTTTGAGATCCTCGATATCAAGGCTTCGATGCCGGCCAAGCATCAGCGTCCGCACCTCATCCATCCATCCACTCTCGATCTTGTGTTCCAAACGGCGTTGCCGCTTGTGGGCCGGCGTCTAGGCCCGGGATCCATCATGCCGACAAATGTCGACGAGCTGCTAATCGCTACCACCCCTTCGCTACAGAAACCGAGTTCCGGGCTGGATATCTCGGTGCTGCTCACATCCAGCCATTTCCGTACTGCCGTTTCCGACATAACTGCCTTAGCGAGCGGTCACCGTGTGCTCTCTATCTCTGGTATGGAGTTTAGAAGTCTGGGATCTAAAGATGCTGGAGGCGCCTCTAATGGTGTGCGTGAAATATGTTACGAGCTTGACTGGCAAACTGGCATTGACCATGTGCGTACCGAAGACTTGCCAGCAAACCTAGCTTTGGCCGATCTAATTGCCCAAGTCGCCTTGAAAAGTCACGGTCAGTCAATCATCGGGCTGGGCGCTAGCGTGGACCTGTCCGAAGAGATCCTGAACGCTGTTGCTATCCATAACAAAGTGACTTCACACGACTTCGTTGACGCTACACCAGGCCGCTTCGACGACGCCGCGGACCGCCTTAAAGGATTCCCGGTGCGGTTTCGAACCCTTCGGCCTGGCACTAGCCCTGTCGCGCGCGGGTTCGAGGCTGATGCATACGATGTTGTGCTGGCTGCATCGGCCAAGTGGCTCAATCAGGCCGCAGTGCTCGTTAAACCAGGAGGCACTATAATGCTTGTACTGAGTGGACGGGAGTCCAAGGATGATGCATGGCGCGCCACTCTGCAGCGAACGTCGACTCCGCTAGAAGAGCAGCTTACGTTCCGTGACAACACTCAGGGCAGGTTCATCGTTATGGCGAAGCCCGCCAGCATACAGCTCCCCGCCAAGATCCACGTTCTTACACACTCAGCACGTCATACTCCAGCTTGGGTCTCTGCGGTCGAGAATGCGCTGCACGCCCCCAACGTCGATGTCTTGCATGACACGCTGAGCTCCAGTACCGTCAAGTCTCTTCTCAACAAAGATGCGACGGGAAGGAGCAGCAACGACATTGTCATTGTTATCGATGACGTGCCTAGCCTGCCCATTCTCACAGACGCCAACGCTTACAACGCCGCCATCAGCCTGCTAAGGCAGCCAGCCCGTCTTGTGTGGCTCAGTCCTGACGACCCAATCCCCTTCCACCAGATTGAGGGCGTTGCACGCACAGCCCACGCGGAGAATGAGGATCTGCGTCTCACGACGATCCATGCTGCCTCAGGTTTCCTTGCAAATAGAAGCGGTCACAAACGTCTGGTTGATGTGGTCGCCAGTGCGATTGATCAAGTAGCGAATCCCAACACATCCCATGCAGAGCGCGAATACCGCATCCGGGAGAATGGCGCCGTGGTGGTGCCGCGCTTGCACTACAGTGATAAGCTCAACCGTGCCATCGCCGACGAAGGCGACTCTGGTCCCGAGACGGAAGACCATCACTTCGCGGACGTACAACGGCCTCTAGTGCTTTCTTCTAATGGCTCGGCGCTGTTTGTCGACGATGAAAAGGTCTATGCTACGCCCCTAGCAGACGATGTGATTGACGTGGAGGTCCAGGCTGTCGTGCTTCCCAAGGCTGGTTCAGCTGCTCCCGTGGGTGAATACGCAGGCGTCGTTACACAGGTTGGCGCAAGTGTCAAGTTCCTGAACCCAGGTGATCGCGTTGTAGCTGTGGCTCCCATGGTAGGTGCTAGTCGATTGCGCATTCCACAAGCTAACGCTGGTCGTATCCCATTAAATATGCTGTCTACCACCGCATCTGCACTACTACTCAATCTCATGGCCGCTTCGTATGCGCTTCGTGAAGTGGCTCGCCTCCTTTCGAGTGAGGGCACCGTGTTGGTCCATGGAGCCCGCACTGTCGCCGGCCGAGCTGCCGTTGCCGTTGCCCGATCCATTGGCGTCCGTGTTGTCGCCACGGCTGCTGACCCGGCAGAGGCAAATTTGCTGAAGGAGCAAGTTTGCATCGATGCAGCTGATGTGCTCGTGGCCCGTCGTTCGCTCCATCGTCGCTCACCGCGCGATGTCTTTGCCGATGGACTCGATGCAGTAATCCAGGCCGGTGAGAATGCCGTCCCAGTTGAAGCACTAGCACACATCAAGCCATTCGGAAATGTCATCATGGTAGACCACTCGTCTGCCACAGTGGCACCAAATTTGCCGTCAAATGTGGCCTTACAATCTGTCGACATTGCCAGTCTCGTGGAGGCCCGTCCCGATCTGACAGCCACCCTTGTCGCCGAAGCGACAACTGCGTTCGAGCACGTCCCAATCTCTGGGCTTGAAATTCCCGTTCGTGACGTGGCTGAGATTGCCGAGGCACTTCGGCTGGTCAACACTGGCGTCCACGCAAAGGCTGTGCTGCAGGTTGGCCCTGATTCAATAGTACACGTCGTTCCACGCGCCAAAGCCAACGCTTGGGCTAATGAGAACGCAACGTACGTTATGGCAGGTGGTCTCGGCGACATTGGACAGCGATTCTTGATTTTAATGGCGAAGAAGGGCGCTAAACATCTGGCCACGATTTCGCGCCGCGTCCCTGACCCAGATGCCTATCGCGCGTTACAAGCCAAGCTGGAGGCTATCCGGCCAGACATCCATCTGTACACTCTCCAGGGCGACGTGTCGTCCGAATCCAGTTTGCAGAGGGCTGCTGCCAAGCTTTCCCGTCAGGGTGCGCCTCCAGTGCGTGGTGTTCTCCAGGCAGCGACTTTTATGAATGTTAGTTTTCCTCTCTTCTCCTCACTTCCCTTACACGGTGCTGACTGTACTTAGGATCGCCTTCTTGAATTGACGACGTACGACGACTTCACAAGCGTGACCAAGATCAAGGTCGACGGCACGCTCAATCTCTACCGGGTCTTTGCATCTTCCGAGTTGGCCTTCTTTGTCTCGCTGTCATCGGTCTCCAGTATCGTCGGGGGCAGCGCCGAGGCCAGCTACAACGCAGGAAATGCGGTGCAGGACGCCCTTGCGCACCAGGATAAGCAACACTCAGGGAATACCCGTTTCTTGACCATTAATTTCGGCTGGATCGAGGACGCCGTCCTGACCGCAGGCGATGAGACTCGCGAGGGTGCCTTGCGCCGTGGTGGCTTCAGCCTCACCAGCAAGAAGGAGCTTGCGCGTTTCTTCGACTATATCCTCGTCGCTGCCAACGACACCAGTTCCAGTCTCTCCCAGGCCATCATCGGCTTCGACGCCGAGTCCCTGGCCAACGCAACCGCCTACAACGGCACCATCCACTCGGCCATGTTTAACGAGGTACGCGACCCGCGCCCTGGGGCTGGCTCAAACGAAGAGGGCGAGGGTATGGAGGCAGCAGGTAGTGGACAGACTTTTGATCAGGTGATCGCCGACGGCGATGCAGAGGCGGTTGTAGACTTTATTTCGGGGGCCGCGACGACGCAGCTGGCGCGGCTGATCTCGGTGGATGCGAGTAGCATAGACGCCCGCCAAGGGTCAATCATGGCATTGGGGCTGGACTCGCTGGTCGCTGTCGAGCTGCGCAATTGGGTCATGCGTCAATTCGATGCGCCGTTGCAGTCTACGGAGATTCTGGCGAACCAGACGGTACAGACACTGGCCGAGAAGATTGCGACGCGATCCAAAAAGGTGATCAATGTTGCGGCTTGAGGGGGATTGGATGTGAGAGGCAATGTGACGAAATCATATAAGCCATCAAAAGTTGATAGCCCCGCGGAATCGTGCAGAAGTAGTTAGTAGTAATGCTAGTGTGTCTTGGCTAGAACTAGTTCTAGACAGCAGCCAAGGCAGTAGAACGTATTGATCAAGCATCATGAAAGTCTGTCGTCGATATGCGCAAAAGATGTGACTGATTCTGTTGTATACGCCCATCCAGCTGTGTTTGCCATTGCCCACCTTGAAACCCAAGCTAGACACAGAGCAAGACTCTCCCTTCACTATGAAAAGTTAGGGCTGGACTCTGCATCATGTTTCTCATAGACGTTGTAGCGGTCGCTTGCCTGGTATGGTACTCCGCCGTCGTCCTCGTCTGCGCCGTCGGCCTTCTCCAAATGTACTGATGACTTCACAGCATCCAAGCATGGAGGTAGCTGACGGAGGTGCAGACGACGCAACACTCTCAAAGCACCTGCGCCCTCTGTCTCAAATACGCTACCGCTCAGGAGCATACCCCATATCACAATCATTCGTCCCGTGAAGGGAATTGAGCCCTACCTCTACGAATGCCTCGCCGCAACCTTCCACCAATCCTACCCTCTGGAGCGATTGACAATATTTTTCTGCATCTCTTCTCGCAGCGATCCCGCCCTGTCAATCCTCGAGCGCCTACTTTCTGACTTCCCAGCCTTCGACGCAAGGATACTCGTAGAAGAAGAGGATCCCAATCTCTCAGGTCGCGATGGCCGGACCACCAATCTGGGTCCCAATCCCAAGATACGGAACATGAGCCGCGCATACCGTGAAGCCAAGGGCGACATAGTCTGGATAATCGACTGCAACGTCTGGACATCCCCCCCAGTCGCGGCTCGAATGGTAGACCTCCTGTGCGGTCTGACAGCTCCTACGAGCAGCACTCCATCTAAGAAGAGCATCACAAAACCAGGCCGCAAATACAAATTCGTGCACCAACTCCCCCTCGTCGTCGACATCTCCACCACACCCTCCCCCCAATCCACATCCTCGCTCTCGTCCGGCCCACCCGCCGACCCCCTAACCATCCTCTTCGGCGGCCTACCCATCGCCCAAAGTGGCGGTCTCCTCGAAGAGCTCTTCCTCTCCACCTCGCACGCGAAATTCTACACCGCCATCTCCACCGTCGCCATCGCGCCCTGCATAGTCGGAAAATCGAACATGTTCCGTCGCTCGCATCTCAATGCGCTGACTACCACGCCCTCCGCCTCTCCCTCCGCGGACTCAGAGACCGAGATGAGGGAGCCAGGTATCGATTTCTTCAGCGATAATATCTGCGAAGATCATTTGATAGGGGATCTCCTCTGGCGCTCACCTTTGCCAGAGCTGGTGAAGGCGCAGACGGAACTTGAAGGACGTACACCCAGCGATGCGACAGGCGTTCAGTCTCGCACTTCCAGCTGGGGCAATCACGGCCTTTTACCTCCCCATCCGAGTAATCTTGCCACGCAGCCCATGTCCCGCATGCCACTCATTTCATACATCGATCGCCGCACGCGATGGTTAAGAGTCAGGAAATTCACCGTCACGCTGGCTACGCTCGTAGAGCCTGGGACGGAGAGTCTACTATGCTCTCTCCTTGGTGCTTACGGATTAACGACGCTACCATGGTGTTATAGAATACTGGGAGTACCGCAGACATGGCTCGCTTTCTGGACCTTTTTCATCTCCAGCGTTTGCATCTGGGCGATTGCAGATCGGTATCTCTGGACACTATTACAGCACGGTGGTACGGACGCAGAGGATGAACGGCCGAGTTTCGGCAGGGTTAGAGGTGAGAGGAGGGGTTGGGGACAGTGTTTTTTGGCGTGGTTGGGGAGGGAGGTTCTTGCGTTTCCGATCTGGGCGTGGGCTGTTGTGGGTGGGGTTACTGTTGTGTGGAGAGGGAGGAGGTTTTGGGTGGGTGTGGATATGAAGGTGCATGAGATTGAGGGTGATGGGGGGGGAGAGGGTGGGAGGGAGAAGTTGGGGTGAGGGTTGGTGGTATATAGAGGTTGTATATGATATATTAGCATGTAGATATTGTCTGAGTCTAACGAGATGTGGTATCGTTGAAATTCAAGTTAGATTCATCAATCTTCAATAATGAGGTATCAGTCCATGGCATCTTCCGCCAGCTAATTGTCCGTTCTCAAAGCTTAGGTCAGAGGTCCATGGCGACTTCCGCACCAGAGCAAAAATCCTGCACTCAGAGAACCGACCATAAAGACTCTGAGGTTTTCCGTCACGCCGTACAATAATCTTCGATCTTCGGCTAGACCGATCTAGCCCCGACGGCTCATCCTGCTGAAGCTGAAATCTGGCGATTGACAGGAAGAGTAGAAGTCGAATTCACTCGAGTTTCCTCGCCCGGTTTTCAAGTCCGTATACATTCATCATCCGTCCCATCCAGTCCCATCCAGCTCACATTGACTTGCATCTGTGACAATTTCGTTACTCGTAAGTCGGAGAATCGTCACACCCCGATCCATGCCCCTAAGGTCATGCACAGTCGTCGGTGGCAGGGTTCTGCATAAGATTATGGGTTGACCAAGTCGCAGCGCAGCGATATACCTTGAGATCCGCCTAACACATGTCTCGTGGCTTCCCCTGACATTGAATGCATAGAGGTGGCATCGATAGCCCCTCAGTCTCTTTCACGATTTGCTATCCATCTCTTCAGCGTCAATTCTCGTACTTTATATTGCTTTAGAAACATCCCGATGTCCAAAACACCCTCAGTATCCACCAGCGATAGGGCACTCGGTGGCGGCACCTCAACGTAAGCTAACACTAGACTTTTCTTGACTTGGCTCTGCACCCGATTGACACAATGCAGCCACCACCAACTTTTGCTCTCTTTCTTCCGTGTCGAGTTATCCAGCTCGGGTGTTGATCTCCAGTAAGGATGTGTGTAGGCAGGAAGCACGATGACGGCAAATTCTGCGTGGCTGAAGACGGGCCCACGGAGGTAGAGAAGCCAGTCGACTGCAAATTTGATTCCAGGACGCACAACCCACCCGAGCGATCGGAAGTGGTGGTAGGCTGTGTAGGAGAGAAGGAATGGGTCGTCTGGTTGCAGAGAAGAGGCGGGTAGTGGTGGAAAGTATGAGGACCGTCGGAATAAGACGAAGAGGTCGGAGATCGAAATGCTAGCAGCGGTTGATTGATCATGGATTGAGAGGATGCCAAGGCCGTAGACAAGAAAGAAGGCTTCGGAGGGCGTGAGTTGGAGGTGCTCCTGGATCACGATCGCAGCGGCTTCAACGTCAAGCTCTTCTTGGCTCCGGCACTCGGATTGATCCCTGGGCTGCTCCGATGCTCCCAAGCGTAGCCCCGTCTGATGCGCCGTCTGATTCGCCGTGGGATCCGCAACTACAATGGGGGCCGGTGTTGGAGGGTCCAGCGGCTCTCCATCAGTCAAGTGCTCCATCGACTCGGCCATGCTATCCACTGGTCCTCCATTCAAACCTTCGTGCCTGGCAAGGGCGGTCGGCTCAGCCGCGCCACTACCCGCTCTCAACTGGTTCTCCTCTTTGAGCCTTTCTTCGATGGCCTCCCGTTGCAGCCTTGCCCTCTCATTCTTGAATTTCTTCCTTTCTTCTCGTCTCTGGATCGTGAACTCCTCGCTCGTCTCACTGGCCAGCAGACCCCGCCGTCTCTTCTCTCGGTCCAGCCAGCTGGGTTCGCTCCTGCTTAGACTTCCTTTTCCGAAAAAGCCGCATTCCCATAGTGCTCGTATGGCTGTCTCATCCGTGACGTGGACTGACCGTGTTTCGGGCGACCAATAGGCTTCGTAAATTACCTTGGAGTGGAAGCATGATGAATAGAACTTATGATAGATGTAGGTGAAGGCAATCTGAAGGACCGAGAGAGGGTTGTGTGGGATTAGAGGTGGGAGGGGAAAGATCGTAAGTGGAAAGGGCCTGGCATGCAATTTGCCGTAGTTTGGCCTAGGAGGAGCCTGAGGCTTCACTTGTTGAGCTGGCTGAGGTCTCGGAGCCGCAGCACTGACTGTGGTCATGATGGAAGGAGTAAGTCTTGAACAGGAGCTTGGTGGACCTGCACACTTCACGCCCTGTTAGCAAAGAGATTGCTACTCATGGATGCGGGCGGAGAGTATAGCTCGTATACGTTGTTCAGATACCGTTGTAGTCTTCTCATTCGAGAAAGTGAGCCAGCAGAGAAACAAGACATAAAGTCAGAGTCGAGCTTCTAGGCCGCTGTATGGTGTCATCACCGCAGAATGTGCTTGAGATGCGAGACAAACGACAGAGTAGATACTCACAATTCTCCCTCTGCTGATGACCCCTTCAGCTTCGACATCGTGAACACAAAGTGTGCAACGATGTAAGACTATGTGTATGTAGAATTCTGAGGAAGAAGTTCGTGAATCAGAGCTCGGCTAAATTTCTCGAATTCAAACGCCAAGCGCGGAAATTTCGCGGCCTCTCGAGCCTCATTCAACCTCACCTCTTTGAACCTCTTCCAAGGTGTCGCAACGATTCCCCCTTGTTCAACATGCATCTGATGTACACCATGGACGCGGCCGGCAAGCGCATCTACACCCTCAACAAGGTGCAAGCAGGTGAAGTGACCAAAAGTGCTCACCCTGCGCGCTTCTCACCAGACGATAAGTGAGGGACATGAAGGATCCATCTTACGCTGGCCGTGGGGCTGATATGTACATATAGGTATTCGAGGCATCGAGTTACGCTCAAGAAGCGATATGGGCTGCTCATAACCCAGCAAAGTGAGTGGATTCTGATACAACAGGGAGGGCGGGGCTGACTGGCTGCAGAGAACGAGAGGGTGCTTGGGCAATGAGTATCTATATTCCATGGTGTAAGGGCGTCATGGGAACTCTGTGGTGCTGTGCTGGTCTTGATGTGTGGCTATCGAGCCTCAATTGCATACTACGGAGGAATTTGGCACATGGATCCTATGGATTACGGTGTGCTAGATATGATCTTCGAATAATCGGAACTTTCATCTGACATAAAACAAATCCAACTTTTAAATGCTGGTGTCTCCATGGTCGATTTGGATTGGGACTAGCATAAATGGTTGCTCCGTAGGCCATTTTTTGGACTGCTTAAGGCTATCCTGCTCTTCTCTTGGAATTCACATTTCTACCCGCTCCAATCTTTGGTCTACTCCCATTTCTAGCTCTCTCACCTGTCAGTATCCCAGGCAGAAAATCGTCATCCATCAAGTCGTTCTTCTTTTTACCCATCCTTCCGCTTGTAGCCCGCAAATACTCCTTCTGATCTTCTGCAAGGATCAGCTCTTTGCCCCATCCACCTTTGCCACCTCCTCTGCCTTGACCAATCTTGCCATTAGCTGCTCCCGAAATCGGTTTGGGGATGCTGAACCGGTCACCGCGATGGTTCCACTGCATCTGCTTTTTGAGATGGATCTTGAATTCGCCTTTCTGATTTGTGGAGCAGGAAACGCGGGTTAGGGTTGGCTTGCCTATATTTTGATGAGCTATATACTAATGAGAGCTCAGTCGTGCTAGTAGCCAGTGCAGGAACGTACCGCATCTTGGGCAAAATTGCTTGCTCATGTCTGAACGCCATGTATTAGCCAGGTCATGCCAGCAACAACAGCCCAAAATCAACTTACCTTTTACCTTCTCAAAGCATGCATGGCATCGGAGAATATATGTCCGAATGTTTTTTACGCTTTGTAGCGAGGAAGACAGAAGGCTTAAGCCGATCTGAAGAAGCACATTCTGTGGCCGCACAATCAAATCAAGTGCATAAAGGATCAATCCTGTTCTCACCTGCATGGCAAAATCGCCTGTGATCGTGGCGACTTGCATGACTTGATCTCTTGGTAAGGGGACCATAGACGTATTCTCGTCCCTGGCCTGTTGCTTCTTCAGATTGGATGGCGTTATCCAACCGTCGGAGTCGTCTGACTCAGATTCTACGTCTGCAGGGTTTGAGATTGACGAGTCTAGAGACTCGCCATGATTTGACTCTAAGTTGCTTTTGGTAGGGTCTGACTCTACGATCTGAAGTCCTTCGAAAGCCGTTGTGATTTGCTTAGCGTCGACTTCTGCTGGGTAACTTCGTGTTGGGGGTTGCAGGTCATTTTTGGTAGCTACCGATGGCTCGGTGGGTACATGGGACTCTTCAGTAGCGAAAGAAGTCCGAGAATCTGATAGTGGGATTTTCCTGTCGTCGGACCCCTCGATGGCGGTATCATTCGGTTTAGGCGATGAACCGTTCAATCCTTTCTGACCCGGTGCCTTCCGTAGATTCCAATCACCGCCATTCTGTTCACACTCTAACTCGTATGCTAGGGCGAGAACTTGAATGTCAGGCTTTGATAGGACCACATAATCTCCTGTCTTCCTCGAAAAGTCCGAGACGAATTTGATGCTTTCGGGTTTTGGATTTCTGATGGTAAGGAACGGCAGTATCATGAATTCTAATCGCGATCTAGCGTTGACATCTTTGACCTCATCGATGACAGCGGACACGGTGTAAAGCTTCTCGCATTTAGCTAGCAGGGTAGAGATAGGAGGAGTACTGTTCAAGATGGGGCTTGTATCCAATATTATCGAATGCACAGACTTCCTTGGCAACACTTGTGATTGCGCACCACTTGTTGACGTCATGTTCACATCTGTTTTATCCAGTGGAGGTTTGTTGGACAGGGAGTGCGAAAAATGTGGTTGGAGATCGCTAATGAGGTTTATGAAATCTCAGATCATGAATTTAGAATACATAGTGAGATAAATTTCATGGTAATCTTCACTAGCTCCAGCCCCTGGCACGCTATTACACGGGCTTTTCTCAAGTATAAACTCAATTCTGGGACATCCAACATGAAGTTGCTCCTTCCAAGTCTCGTAGTCATAGATGACAAGCCTCCCAACTGACCCTGAGCCTTCACACCGCACTTGACTTAACTTTGCTGGGCCTCTGTGCTGGTGATTAGGATCTTCAGGCTCATCGTGGCGTTTCTGGCGAACTTCAAAGCCTTCAGAGGACCCTTCCATGGTGGTGGTAGGGTTATGCATCAGATGTGGCCCGTGGTAGCCAGGCCTTGATCGTTTTCCGGAGAGTTATCGCAATTCGAATGCTTTGGATGCAGCCTTGTCGATGGAGAATGATATGAACATTGCGATTACCGCACGCTCTGCCTGTATTTAAGACGACCACACTTCGAGACTGTCGCGATAGCCTCCCACCATTCCCGCCAGCCTGACGGCAAAGTCGCAGCGGGGTACAAGATAGCAGTGCCGACGCCGAAGACAGCGAGTGGGCCAGACTCCGCTCAAGATCCCCAGTCACCCTCTCAATTGTCACTTACCCATCAACGCTGATCTGCAAGACCAGATTCTCTGACCCTGCCAGGGTACTTGGTAATCATTGTGCCGCAATCCATATGATCTGTCGGAAACTCTCGAGATCATGCAAAGACTGACCGTATATGCGGCCAAGCAGTCAACCCCTCGCATGGAATCCACGATGTGTCTCGCAGTAATATGCCTGCCAATTTTGCAGGACTGAACTCCTCAAAGACTTGGCTTGTCGCTGGATGGCTCTTTGATGTTCCGCGTAACCACAGGCTCTTATCCATCAGGACCACGTACTCATGAGGTACTTCCTCGGGATACCGCCTTTTCCTTCTTCTATCTGTTATCTCCTTTCGGGTATCTTTGCCCTGGCCTCCTTTTTTATAGCGATCCAGCCAAGTCTTCGTGGCCTTCTTTGTAATGTCTATGGGTAGCTGTCCAACCCTGGGCTAGCGGCATGCTGCTCGACCGCACGCCCTCTGTTCTTCGTGGCTCGGACATTTTCCTGGGACGCATGTCAATGGGTCAGTGGGGGTAAGTCAGCAGGCCTTCATCAGGAAACGGAGTTGTAGGAACAAGGAAGGGAAGGGGTGGCCGATGTACCGAATTCAGTGTCTTATGGCGCCTATGGGCTCCTGCCAACAGTGCTTTAAACGCTCAGAGATGGCAGCATCTGGATCAGCTGTTCCGGTAGGTTTCTCGGAGCATTATCGATGGCTTGTTACTGGTCCGAACGAGCGCCAGTAGCGTGGGAAAACCAGCACACACAGCCAACAGGTCGTGTACTGTGCTCGCTGCAGCTAACGCTGAACAGTAGGTGCGAACTCATGCACATGACGACGCCCGAATGTGGTAGAAACTGACTCGTGTGCGTTTGCTGAGTTCGCAATAGGGTAAGCCACGATTCGGATTATGGCATCGAAACTCCTGCGATGTTTCAAGGCATAATAAGGCGTCGAGCACACTGATTAATTGAGCCTCTTCGACCGACTACATTAGTATGAAGCTGCCTCAGACAGTCTCCTTCAGATACCTGAATCCTCACATTTTCTCATGCCTGTCCCTGGTCGACAGACCTGACTTGGTGGCGATGATCTGCGTCTACCTCACCCAAGTCATACAAGCTGGCTCTTCTTACCTCCCTACGCGCCGGCTGTGTCCCCAAGTAACCTCTCACACCCGCGTCAAGTCGACGCTAATCGCATCTTGACGGACCCTGTCGTAATAGCAGGCATGGATGTCTTCTGGTTGTCGCTAGACTGCGAGGTCGCCCATACAAGTCTACGTCTCTCAATCCTTCCTATGCGTGGATTCCAGTCTACGGCCAAAGAACGGCCACGAAGCACATTCTCCGTACGCTAATGCAATGTGGAGAGTCATCTGAACAATTACAGTGCTGTTGGATCAGGCGCTTAGCGTCGTCAGTTGCTGTTCAAGCGAACATATCCAACCATTCAGCAAGCTCCCCACGGTCTCGAACAAGCCTGGTGTCAAGAGCCGTGGGGAACACACCAGACGGGAGGAAACAGCGACGACAATCTTCACGTCAACGAGTCAGGGTCCACCATTCCTCTGCCGTCCTTGCAGGTCCATTTCCAGCACAGGCTAGTACCGCCACCTCATCGCCAAAGGCTGTTCTCTTGGCCTATCAGCTCGGCAACCCTAGCTAGAGCACGACGGGTACCCTCCCCATCGGCGAATAGCGATCATATATGGCCACCGTCTGCGGGGTTTGGCAAACGCAACCAGCAAGACCCATATCCCCCACCCTTTGTTCTAGCGATAGTATTGGCCTGGGCTTTATGCGGCTCTGCAGCCTCCCGGTGGCATCCTGCGTCTATAAGTTGGCTACTCGATACGACGTCGAGGCGGAAGCATCGTAATCCAGAAGCTGGCAGGCGTCGCTTTCAATTGGCCGAATCCAGGATCACAGGTCCACCCCCATTCTGCAGCAGACCTTTTCAATGTCCTCTTCCGGAAAGGGCAGCTCACGAGGCGGTCCCTTGAAAAATGATGGTAAGTCGTCCCATAGTGGTGCGCCTGTGCAGGGAGGCAGTCGGAATCCACCGCCAGGGGGCAATCCTACGGTAAGCATGACGGACAGGACTCAGTGTACTCTTCGTATTGACAATCACCAGAATCCCTCGACATCAACGGCAAATTCCAGTAGCATCCCTCATCTTCTCAGTCTCATAATCAAGATTGAGCCTTTGAGCCCCAATTATGGGAATGACGGGCAGTCACCTAGACGCACAAGGGAGGGTTACTTCTTGCCCCCTAATAGAACAAACGGATACGAAAGGGGTAATGGCCCTGCTATACTGCTTCGATGGATGGGCGGTAGGCTCGTTCCTATAGCCCAGGACGACGAAATACGACATATTGCTCTCCATGTCTACCGCTACCGCACAGCTACCGTCTTCACACAGAATGAGGATACTCCGCATCTGCTTGCAGTACCCTTCGATGCTAGAGAACGAAATGTACGCGACGAGATCAATGGCTGGCGGCCGCTTACCTTCAATCACGAGCGTATTCCTGGCACCGATAGGTACTATTCCTACATCTCGTGCGTTGGGGCTGAGACTGTTATAGCGGCCACCGGCTCAGCACACTGGATGCCTCAACTCTTGCCTGGTTGGTACCAATACCGCCCAAGAACGTCAGCGACTCGGGTCCAAGCAGGGCTTATCGGTAATCTCCCGTTGCTGTTTGCACTGGCAGCATTCTCGACTCCGCCGACCCCGGCAGGCTTGAATGTCCTGGCTCGTTCCTTGCAGCCAGGGGCTTGGAATCCCCACGCCAACCCGTACCCAAGCGGCCGTGGGTCTTGATTCTCTATTCTTTAGTGTGCATGTAGCTGATG
>JAABUW010003908.1_pt1 | contig 20704 bp, 18 predicted proteins | sample 5560081 | NCBI WGS metagenome assembly JAABUW01 (sample SAMN10711882, study PRJNA513363) | rock metagenome | isolation source: Antarctica rocks | place: Antarctica: Victoria Land, Knobhead sud
CAAGGGATACAAGCCGCCCGGACCCCTCACCGTCACGCGCGGCCTCGCCAAGCTCGACGCCATCGCACAAGGATGGACCCTAGCTCGTTCCGGATATGTGTGACCGCCGTAGCCCGGAGGGAGAGGGCCGGGGTGAGGGAAGCCCAGCAGCGCAAGCCCTCACACCCAAGCACCCTCAACCCCGAGGATCGCCCTCGCGGCCTCCCTCACCCCAACTCTCCCGCAGGAGGAGGGGGAAGCAGCAGCCAGCCCTAAACCACCAGCGCCACCCCGCCGCCCCGCCGCAGCTCCGGCCCTGGCACCAGCCCCAGGAACCCGCACATCCGCCGGCGCCACCCGTCGAACAGCAGCTCCCGCTCCCCCAGCTCCCCGGCGTTCCGCACCCATCCGGCGGCGCTGGCCGTATCCAGCCCCTCCGCTACCGCAGGGATCGCCGCCTCCATCGCCGCAAGCGTCTGCAAATAGCCTCGCAGCACCCCCGCCTCCGACTCCGACAGCGCCGCCAGCCGAGCATCCGCCGCAGCCGAAGCCTGGTAGAACCACGCGCTCGACGTCACCCCCCGCATCGCTCCCCGCGCCGCATAGCCCAGGAACCGCCGCGCGTCCGTCAGTTCCGCCTCCGTCAGCACAGCCCCGCTAGCCATGCCGCCCTACCCCACGTGCTCGATGATCGCCGCCCGCTTGAACGCCGCGTTCGTCGCCGTCGGCACCACGCTCGGGTTCGTCAGCGTGTCGGACGGCGCGCAGAACCCGCCGATCCAGTACCAGCTCTGGGCGATGATCTGCTGCAGCCGGTCAATCGGCTCCCGCGTCACCATCGCGATCCCGTCCACCATGCTCACGATGCTGTCCGGCGGCGCCACGTCCGGCGCTGCCATCCCGGCGAAGTCGCCCTCGATGAGCGCCCCCTGCCCCACCACGATCGGCCGCCGCACCACCACCCCCGCAAGCGTCGGATGCGGCTGCACGAACGCCTCCGTCGTCGGCACGAAGCGCAGCCCCAGGAAGTCGTTCACCATGCCCCGGCGGAACACCTGGTTGGCGCTCGTCGCTCCCGTGAACAGCCGCTGGAAGTCCTGGTCGGCGAACAACTGCCGCGCGCTCACCGGATCAAGGTAGCAATTATAGGCCCCGTCAATCTCCGGCACCGCGTTCATCCGCAGCTTCGCAACGGCATCCAGCAGCGGCCCCATCGCCAGCGTGTCCCCCGCCTGCAGGGCCGCCGTCGTCGCCCGCCCGCCGGGCCGCAGCACGACCGAGGCGTTGGCCGCCTGCACCGGGCTTCCCAGCGCCCCGTCCCCCACGCTGACGTTGCCTGACAGCGTGAGCGTCCCCGACACCCCACCCGGCGCCGTGCTGGCGTTGGTCCCGTCCATCGTCGTGCCCACGATGACGTAGACCCCGGCGCCGATCGTCGCCGTCAGCGTCGTGGTCGCCCCCACCGGCGACTGCACCCCGTTCACGAACGCCGCCGTGAACCCCCGCAGGTCGTCCACCGCCACCACCGGCCCTGCAGACCCCAGCGCCACCCGCACCCGCGTGTTGCCGCCGAAATACGGCGCGAACAGCGCGTTGCGCGCCAGCTCGTCCAAGGACCGCGAAGCCTGCTCCCCGTTGATCGCCGCGTTCTGCAGGAATTGCGACCCGATCCCGACCCGCGACGTCACCACGTTCAGGTCCGTCGTCGCGGCATAGTGGTTGAGCGTGATGGTATACTGCTCCACCCCCCACCCCGTCGGCATCAGCCCGTTGTCCAGGTTGGCGTTCATCTGCGGCGGCATCGGAATGGTCACGGAAGGCTTCAGCCCCGCCCGCGTCTTGGTCAGCGTCTCGCCGATCCCCACCGCGAAGTCCTGCCGGTCCGCGCAGGCCCGGTAGCCCAGCCGCGACTGCATCGCCTGCTGGAACTCGCGCTCCAGGAAGCCCTGCTGCAGGATCGGCTGCAAGATCGCCGGGAAGTTCTGGATGCCCATGGGGGATGCTCCGTTCAGGTGAAACGCCAAAACCCCGGCGCAGCAGGTGCCAGGAAACGCCAAGAAACAAAAACCAACAAAAACCAACAAAAAACCCGGCACAGCGGGCGCTGGCCGGGAAAGGATCGCGGTCGGAAGAGCCTGCTGCGTCAGCGGCGCCACCATGGAAAAGAGGTATCGGTTTCCTGGGGTGCATGGTCAAGGATTATTTTCCTGACCACCATATTTTCTGACAGGCCCCATCTGCATCAGCCGCCCGGCAGATCAACGGCCATCCGCTCCGGCAACTCCTCTCCCGTCATTGCGAGCCGCCCTTGCGGCGTGGCAATCCGGGGCAGCGAAGAGCGTCCTTGCCGCCCTTGGACAACCGCACCGCAAGCGGCACGCAAGAACAGCCGTCAGGTCAGCAGCCAGGGCAAACGCGGAACCGCCACCGCCGGCGTCACCCCGCCCCACCCACCCGCAGCCGGTCCGCCACTGCCGCGCCAACAGCCGCCGCCATCCCGGGCGCTGCCGCAGCCGCAGCCGGCGCCAGGAACGGCCGCGGCGGCAGGTGGACCGTCCCCAGCTCCTGCGGCGCCGCCGCAGGATCGCTGCTGCCCACCGCCGCCTGCAGCCCCTCCGCGCTGTGCCCTATGCTGGCCTGCAGGGCGCCGGTCTGCGCCCAGGGCCGGGCATGGTCGCCCCCGGGCAGCGTGCCCAAGGCCGCCTGCACCGCCTCCGCCAGCGTCCCGGCCTGCGCGTCCAGCACCGCCGCCATCGTCCCCGGCGGATCGGCGGCGCGCAGGGCGGCGATGGCCTCCGCCAGCCCCAGGATGCGTATCATCGCCCTACCCGCCCCGCCGCAGCAGTTCGGCCCGCGCCGCCCGCCACTCCTCCACGCCCATGTCCATCGCCGAGCGCGGCGCAGCCGGAGCCGCCGCAGGAGGCGCCGCCGCCCCGCTGCTGCTGCTCCCGCCAGCCCGCCCGAACAGCCACGGCTTGTCCTGCCGCAGCCGCGCCATCAGCGCCGGCCCGCCCTCCAGCGCCCCGGCCTCCGTCAGCCGTATGGCGCCAGGCTCGATCAGCCGCACCCCGTCCAGGTCCACCATCCCCGCCCGCAGCGCCTCCGTCCGCAGCTCCGCCTGCACCAGCCGCGCCCGCAGCCCCGCGTTCTCCGCCGCCAGGTCAGGACCGGCGCTTCCGCCATCAGCCCCACCAGCAGCCCCACCAGCAGCCCCGCCAGCAACCACCGTCGGATCGTCCGTCATGCGTCCTCCTCCTCGTCCAGGTCAGTCCCAGTCCAGTCCGCCGCCAGCAGCCGCCGCGCCGCCTTGCGGCCCAGCAGCCCTCCTTGCACCAGCGACAGCACGGTGGCCGCGTCCCGCGCCCGGTCCTCGCTGGTTGCGGGATACCAAGGCGGCCACACCAGCCGCAGCGCCGCCGCCGGGTCCAGCGCACCCAGCAGCCGGCCTCCGGCCCGCAGCGGATAAACCTCCCCGGCCCGCAGGATCAGCCGCAGCATCTGCAGCATCCCGCCCTCGCCGTATGAAACCCGCAGGTTGTCCGCCAGCCAAACCAGCCCCTGGTTCATCAGCTCCAGCGCCCGGCCCGACTGCGCCGCGCCCAGCCGGCTGGGATCGGCCCGGGTGCCATGCACCCCCTCCAGCGCCAGGTCCCGCAGCACCCGCACATAGTCCAGCACCGCTCCCGCAGCCGTCCCGCCGATCTCCAGCAGCCGGGCGTCGCCCTTCTCGCTCACGATCAGCGCGTTGCCCGCGCCCCGCACCAGCTCCCCTTCCAGCCCCGCAGGCTCCTTGATCAGCAGCGTCGGGTCGCTGGAATACTTCAGCCCCCGCCCAGCCTGGCTGAGCTGGTAGTCAATCTCGATCCCCGTCTCGACCGCGCTGCGAAAGGTGCAGGCCCCATCCGGCGCCGCCCCGCCCGGCAGGTTGCGTATCCACACCAGCGGCACGAATCCCAGCCCGTGCCGCACGCTGCGCCCCGCATCCACGGCAGGCGCCCCCGCAGACCCCACCGCCTGCGGCACGAACCAGGTCTCCTCGACGGCATCCCACCGCCGCTGGAACCAATAGGCCGCCCCAGGCTCCACCACCTCGTATCCAGCCGCCTGAAGCTCCCGCCCCGGCACCTTGTAACGCTCCGTGACGCTCGCCAGCACGTCCGGCGCATCCGCCTGCCAAGCGGGCGTCAGCCAGGTCGTGTCCAGCACGTCCACGAACACCCGCCCCTGCAGCACCCGCAGCAGCAGGCAGCACGACCCCACGCTCCCGCGTATCGCCGCCTCCGTCATCACCTGGTTCAGCCGGCAATCCCGGGCCACGGCCTCCAGCGCGTCTCGGATCGCTCCGTCCGGGCTGGCGATCTCCGGAAAATGCCCCTCGCTGAATAGCAGCGCCACGCTGTCCTCCACCACGATCCGCGCCAGCGGATATCGCACCGAGGGCCGCCGCCGCCGCAACGGGATATACTCGCCCGACGCCGACCGCTCGTCATGGAACTCATACGGCAGCGCCTCGTACAGCGTCCCGTCCAGCACCCGCCGCATCAGCTCCAGCCGCCGGGCGCGCGGGGACGCATCGGCGTCCCATGGAATCTGGTCGCAGATCGTCTGGAACATGCCGGTCCCCCTTGTGGTGCTGGCCGCTGCGATGGTGTGGCGACGGCCGGTTGGACCGCGTCGCCGCGCTTGGCCCACCCCGACCCTATGACTGAGGGATGGACTTTCTGGGGCTGCCAAGCAAGGATTATTTACCTATATTTGTCGCCCGGCTCACCCTGGCACTCATCGGCCTCGACCATCATGCAGCCGTTTCCCGTCGAAGCCGTCATTGCGAGGAGCGAAGCGGCGCGGCAATCCAAAAGCAGCATGGACGGGTTCTGCCGCCCCTGGGGTGCCAAGCTGCAAGGGCAACCCGCGACGACAGGTGGAAAGGGATCAGAGCAAATGGCCGCCGTCAGGACCGTCCAGCCAGGCCCGGCTCACCCCCGGCTCACCCCCGGCTCATCACCATGGACTGCCAACACCTCCATCTCCCCAACCGCCAACCCCAACCCCCGCGCCATCGGCCCCGGCAGCCGCCGCCCGAACACCTCCGCCAGCGCCCGGTAATACCAAACCGTCCCGCCAGGCGGCGCATTGAACCGCGCCAGCATCCCCGGCCCATGCGTCCGCAAATCCATGGCGATGGCCCGCGCGTTGTGCAGCTTGTCCGCGCAGCTCATCAGCAGCGTGCCCCCGTCCGCATGTTCCAAGTGCGCCAGGTACGCCTCCTTCCGCGCCCGCCACGGCGGCTTCGGCAGCACGTCGGTGTCGCTGCACGCCCGCACCACGTCAGCGACCGCCGGGCCGAACCGTGCCTCGACAGCCGCCCCATGCCCGGCGCCGCAATCCTCGATCACGTCGTGCAGTACGGCGGCGCAGGCCAGGTCCTCGTCCCCGCCAGCCTCCAGCACCAGCGCGCACACCGCCAGCAAGTGGCTGGCATAGGGCACCGCCGTCCCCTTGCGCACCTGCCCGGCATGGGCCGCGCAGGCATACGCGATGGCCGCTTGCAGGCGGGGCAACCCGGGATCAGCCGCAGTCCTCGACTCACGATTCCGCGGCTCACGATCAGGCATAGGGCCTCCCGGATAGGGCGATAGCAGGTTTGTTATTGGACCATGCCCGGCCGGCACCATACCGAAACTCAAAACAACCGGAAAACGTCCATGCCCAGCCCCGAAGAGGCCACCGTCCGCGTCCAAGTCCAGGGCACGACCGTCATGGCCGTCTACGAGGTTCACGGAGACGCCGTCATGCTGGCCAGCGCCGACTTCGGCGACGCCCAGGCCCCCCTGGACGGCGCCCCGCCCGATCAGGTCGCCACAGCCCTGTTGCGGAACCTGGCGGAAACCGCGATGGCCCGGAACGAAGAACAGTACATGCGCGACGACGGATCACCTCACCCCAAGGCATAGACGCCGCCCAACCTACCTCCGCGCCCAATCCACCCGCGCCACCCGAGCCGGCCCGGCACCGCCCTGCAGCATCCCGAACGCCCGGCTCAGCGCGTCCACCTGGTCGTCGCACCGGCCCCGCCGGAAACGCCGCCAGCTCCTCCAGGAACGCCCGGTTCCACCCTCCGCGCAGCAGCGTCAGGTTGCCCGCGTTCGCTTGCGACGCCACCGGCATCGCCCGCACCATCTTCGCCCCCGTCTCCGGCCCGCTGACCACACGCCAGCCCGCCAGGCGCCCCGCCAGGTAGCCCACCTGCGCCCGCCCAGCCTGCCCCGGGTCCTGCGGCAGCCCGATTGGCACGCCCAGCCCGTCCGCTTCCGCCGTGCGCCGGATCGCTGCCACCACCGCCTCCGGCCCGCCCTGCAGCCGCACCACGTCCGAGACTTGCCAGGCGCCTTCCCCGGCCACCAGCCGCACCCCAACCGTCCAGTCCCCGCCGCCCTCCGTTGCCGCCAGGTCCCAAGCCCGCACCGCTGGCCCGGCCAACGTCTGGTCCGACACCGCTACCCGCCCCACCTGGAACAGCCCGCTCCCCGCCCGCACCGGCGCCTGCTGATACAGCGCCGAGAACGCCCGGTCCCCCAGCGCCAGCCGCCTGCGCTCCAGCGCCGCCACGCCTTCCCATTCCGGCCACAACGCCTCGCCGGGCTGCCGCCCCATCGGATCGCCAGGCTCCGCCAGCGCCGGCAGCCGCAGCACCCGCCAGCTTTCCCCCCATTGTCCACCCGCCTCCAGCAGCCGCCCCCCTAGGTCGTCCGGGTGCCACCGCGTCATCACCAGCACGATCCGCCCGCCCGGCCGCAGCCGCGTCACCAGGTCCGAGCGATACCAGTCCCAAGTCGCGTCCCGCACCCGCGCGCTGTCCGCCTCCGCCTGCCCCTTCACCGGATCGTCAATCAGCAGCAGGTCCGCCCGCCGCCCCGTCACCGGCCCGCGCACCCCGGTCGCGAAATACGACCCTCCCCGGCTGGTCCCGAACCGCCCCGCCGCCCGGCTGGCCGGGTCCAGGCGGTATCCCAGCCGCGCCCCGTGCTCCGTCACCAGCCCGCGCACCCCGCGCCCGAACCCCTCCGCAAGCCCGGCCGTGTGGCTGACCGCGATCACCTGCGCCCGGGGGTGCCGCGACAGGAACCAGGGCGGGAACAGCAGGCTGGCATACGTGCTCTTCGCCGACCCCGGCGGCATCAGCACCATCAGCCGGTCCACCGAACCGGCCGACACCGCCTCCAGCGCCTCCATCAGCAGCAGGTGGTGCCGCGCCGGCACCAGCCCCTGCGGCGCCAGCGCCAGCCGCGCCCACTCGCCCAGGCTCGTCCGCACCCCGCGCCGCAGCCGCAGCTCCGCGTCGCGTGCCTCAAGGTCAAGCGGCTGCGTCCAGTTCGTCATCGGATACCTCGGACAGGTCAAAGGGTGCGCGCGACGCCTGCGCCCGGGGATGCACGAACGGCGCGGCCAGCTTGGCCAGCGCCACCGCCGCCGCCTCCTCCTTCGCATCCCAATGGCGCCGCATCAGGGTCAGAATGATGTCGAGCGGGCTGATCAAAGACGCTGCCATGTGTGTCGCTCCATGCTAATCAACGGTTTCATCGAACAAGGATGTCCCAGTGCTCCGCTCCGCTCCGGCCCGCCCCGGCTCGGTCCGGGCGCAGTGGCAAGCACGCCGATGCTGACGACCCGCCTCCCCGACCTCGCCGACGCCCCTGCCCTTGCAGCGCTGATGACGCCCGGCGTCAGCGCCTGGCTCGGCCATTGGCCCGTTCCCTTCACCCCCGCCATGACGGAGGCAAAGATCGCCGGCGCCCTGGCCGCCACCGCAAGCGGCACGGCACTGGTGAACGTGCTGCTGCACGGTGGCGCAATCGCCGGCTGGATCGGTGGCGGCGGGCCGCCCGGCGGCCGGGCCGGCTTCGGCTATTGGCTGGGTGAGGCCCATCAGGGCCGTGGGCTGCTGCGCGCCCTGGCCCCAGCCTGGGTGGACCGCCTGCACGACGCACTGCGCCCGCACACGGTATGGGCCGCAACGCAGCCCGGCAACCGTGGCAGCCGCCACGTCCTGGCCGCCTGTGGCCTGCAGCCGGTCCGCCAGGAGTGGATGGACACCCCGGCCCGCGCCCGCCAGGAGTGGGTCGAGGTCTGGGAACGCACCTGGCCATCCTTGTGCAGGACTTAGCCTTTGCCGGGTCAAACAGTCAAGGAAAACTTTCCTTTACAATGCTTTATCAACCCCCCGTGAGCATGTTAACAATACTTTACTGACCGGCGCAGAACCTTTAACAGAGCGGTATGAACACTCATCAGATCCTGATCGTCGAAGACGACTTCAATCTCTCGGAGACCCTGGCCGAGCAGGTCGGCAGCGGCGGCTACCAAGCCACGACCGTCGCAACGCTCGCCGCCGCCCGCGATGCCCTGGCGGACCCCGTCAGGGACTTCGACCTCCTGCTGCTCGATGTGGGCCTGCCGGACGGTGACGGGCGCACCTTGTGCGCCGACCTGCGCCGCAGCGGCCAGACCCTGCCGGTGATCATCCTCAGCGCCCATGTCAACGAGGACGATGTCGTCCAGGGCCTGGAGGACGGCGCGGACGCCTACATGCGCAAGCCGTTCCACACGGCCGAACTTATGGCCCGCCTGAGCCGCTTGCTGCCCCGCCCTGACTAGCCCGCCACTGGCCAGGCTGCCCGGGACTTGGCCCGGGCCGCTGCCTCGGACGTTGCCCGGCTAGGTGACCGGTGACGCATCCACCCCGAGCGGGTCATGCGTGCATACCACCCGCACGTCCCCTCCGGCATCCCGCACCAGCGCCCGCAATGCCTTGAGCGACCGCCGCCGCTGCCGCTGGCTGGTCTCCATGAACCACTGGTAGCCCCGCGCCGCCGTCGGCATCCCGCCCTCCTCCCGCAGCTCGGACCGGAAGAACACCGCGTCCCCCGCATGGAGCAGCCAGCCCGCGCCCTGCCGCACCGCCACCCCGCAATGCCCTCGCGTGTGCCCCGGCAGTTCCACCAGCAACACGTCCGCTCCCAGCACTTCCGCCGCCGGCAGCCCGAACCAGGTGCGCCCCGGCACATGCGTCTGCCAACGCCCCACGCTGCCCCACTGCTCCGGCCGGTAGCGCGCAGCCGCCTTCGCCCCCTCCGGCTCCGTCGCCGCAAAAGCCTCCGCCTCCGACAGGTGAACGGCCGCCCCTGGAAAGTCCACCAGCCCCGCCGCATGGTCGAAGTCCAGGTGCGTCATGACGATGTGCCGCACGTCCTCCGCCCGGTGCCCCAGCGCCCGGATGCGCGCCACAGCACTTTCCCGCGGGTCGAGCCGCAGGTTGTCCACCGCCAGGAACGCCGGGCTGTGCGCCGCCCGTGACTGCCGCTCGTCCTGCCCGGCGACGCCGGTGTCCACCAGCACCAGCCCGTCCGGCCCTTCCAGCAGCAGGCAATGGCACGCCAGCGTCGCCGGCCCGAACCCCGGCGTCACGCCGTCGAACAGCGCCCCACCCAGGGGCTGCATCGCGCCGCAGTTCAGGTGATGGACTTGCATGGTGGACGTCTCCGCATCGCCAAGGCCGTGCCAACGAGTCCGCGGCAACCCGGGTTCCGCCAAGACCGCTGCCGCCCGCGTCACCTACACGTCATGCGGCCCGCCACGGCGGGTGCGCCCGGCCGCGGCCATCCAGCACGGTGCAGGAAAGCCAAAACTTATCTAGTCAACGCTAATAGCGCCGAAGCAACCTGTTGAGTATGGCCGGCATATGCTAACACTAATACTGGCCACTTCACATAAGACCACTCGACGACTTGACGGCAGCAGCCGCTTTTCAGAACCGGCATGAAGCAAGCCCTTGTTATCGCATGAGGGTCCGCTGCTTGCACTCATCCATTGAGGCCGACCCGCCCGTCCCATCACGGTCGGCCCCAATAGGAAAGCAGGATCATGAAGAAGCTTCTCACCATCACGACAGCAATTGCCGGCCTGGCCGTGCTGGCCGCCGCCCCGGCAATGGCGACTCCGTTGACCGGGCCGTTCGTCGTGACGGTTTACCAGGGCACCAACGCCAATCCCGGCAATTCAGGCGACCTGACGCAGCAAGCCCTGCCCTCCGCCATCGCCGCCATTCAGGCGCGGCCCGGCTCGTTCACCTCGCCGCAGTTCACCTACACCGGCCCGCTGAACCTGACGGGGGGAAGCAACCCGGTGAAGTTGAACACCTTCTTCGCCTCTGCAGGCGGCTCCACCAGCATCGTCCTGCCGGGTAACACGCTCAGCAACGGCAACTTCGCGGACGAGACGCTGATCAAGTTCACCTTCACCACCAACGGCCCGATCTCGGGCACCATCACCCACGACGACGGCATCAGCCTGTATCAGGGCACCACCCAAATCCTGAACTCTTCCAGCCCGACCAGCGCGGTCCCGACCACCTTCGCCAACCTCAGCGGCACCTACGACCTCTACTACTCCGAGGTGAACGGCGCCCCGGCAGTGATCAACTTCGACGTCACCAAGGGCAACAGCAACGTGCCGGAGCCGGTGAGCATGGCGTTGCTCGGCACCGCGCTGGTGAGCCTCGGCCTCATCCGCCGCCGCTCGCAGCGCGTTTGACGCAGAAGTCGGCCAGGGCCGTCGTTCCCGCCCGGCGTCCCTGGCCGGACCCTGCCCGTCCAAGGGCAGCCCGCCTCCCGTCCCGGAAGCAGGCTGGCCCTGCGGCGTTCCTGCCGCTTTCCACTCCCTGTCACGGTATGGCGGTTCCGATCAGCATGTGCATCGGCTGGTGGGTGTCGCCGGACACGAACCCGCCTGGGCTGGCCGACGCCGCGCCGTTTAGCGTGGCACCCTGCACATACAGGTTGCGGTCGCCGACGCCGGGGTTCCAGAGGTCGTTCAGGAACATGACCGCCAGGTCGTGCGTGCCCAGCCCGAAGCTGCCCGCGAACCTGAACGCCTGCGACGTCCCGCCCCGTGCAGCGCCGTCACCGCCTGCGCCGCCCCCAGCGCATGGCCGTCCACGCTGGCGGTGAACTGCGCGTCGCCCTGGTAGGCGTCCTCGCTCAACTGCACGACAAGGCTGCTTACGTGCAGGCCGGCCCAGGCTGCCGTGCATTCCCAAGCTTCCTTGCACCTGCAGAAGAACAGGCGGGCCAGGCATGGCGCACCCCCACCCACTCGACCCCGCCCGGCTAGGAGCATAGTATCCCGGTAAAGGGAACGGGAAGCAAAGCGGTGTATCCGAACGTCCAACTGCATATTGACGGCCAATGGACCGGCGCCGCCTCCGGCCGCACGCTGGAGGTGCTGAATCCGGCGACCGGCGAGGTGAACGGCCTGCTGGCCCATGCCGGGACCGACGACCTGGACCGCGCGCTGGAGGCCACGGCCCGTGGGTTCGAGACTTGGCGCAAGGTGTCCGCGTTCGACCGCAGCAAGATCATGCGCAAGGCCGCCGGCCTGCTGCGCGAGCGGGCGGACGACATCGCGCGGCTGATGACGTTGGAGCAGGGCAAGCCGCTGGCCGAGGCGCGGATGGAAACGCTGTTCAGCGCGGACATCATAGAGTGGTTCGCGGAGGAAGCGCGCCGCATCTACGGCCGGGTCATCCCGGCGCGGGCCGAGGGCGTCCACCAGTTGAGCCTGCGTGTGCCGGTGGGGCCGGTGGCCGCCTTCGCGCCGTGGAACTTCCCGATCAACCAAGCGAACCGCAAGATCGCGATAGCGCTCGCCGCCGGATGCAGCATCATCCTGAAAGGGCCGGAGGAGACGCCGGCCTCCTGCGCCGAGCTGGTCCGCTGCTACGTTGACGCCGGGCTGCCGCCGGGGGTGGTGCAGTTGGTGTTCGGCACGCCATCGGAGATCAGCGGCTACCTCATCCCGCATCCGGTGATACGCAAGATCTCGTTCACCGGCTCCACGCCGGTGGGCAAGCAGCTTGCGTCGCTGGCCGGGCTGCACATGAAGCGCATGACGATGGAGCTGGGCGGCCACGCGCCCGCCATCGTGTTCGCCGACGCCGACGTGGAGGCGGCGACCAAGCAACTGGCCGCCGCCAAGTTCCGCAACGCCGGCCAGGTCTGCGTCAGCCCAACGCGGTTCCTGGTGCAGGAGGGGGTCTATGAGCAGTTCGTGGACCGCTTCACCACTATCGCCCGGGGCGTGAAGGTCGGCGACGGGTTGGAGGCGGGGACGCAGATGGGGCCGCTCGCCAACGCGCGCCGGGTAACGGCGATGGAGGAGATGATCGGTGACGCCGTGCAGAAAGGGGCGGAGGTGCGGACGGGCGGCAAGCGCATCGGCAACAAGGGCAACTTCTTCGAGCCGACGGTGCTGACCGGCGTCAACCGGGAGATGCGGGTGATGAACGAGGAGCCGTTCGGCCCGCTGGCCGCCATAGCGCCGTTCAGCGGCATGGACGACCTGGTGGAGGAGGCCAACCGCCTGCCGTATGGCCTGGCGTCCTACGCCTACACCCAGTCGGCCAAGACCGCCTCGACGCTGGCGTCCTCCGTGGAGGTCGGGATGATGACGATCAACCATATCGGCCTTGCGCTGCCGGAGGTGCCGTTCGGCGGCGTGCGGGACAGCGGCCATGGCTCTGAAGGCGGGTCGGAGGCGCTTGAGTCCTACCTGAACATCAAGTTCGTCACCCAGATGGCTGGTTGACGGCGCACGGGCGCCGCCGCCTGGGGAGTAGGTCCGGGCAGGGCACGCCTGCCCGGTTGCGATGCAGGATAGCCCCGACGAACGAGGGGCTGTCCGAGACGGTTGCGCGCCCTTTCCTCGCGCCGGTAAGCAGACCCAGTCGCCCGGTCCCGCACGAGGCCCCAAGTCTTGTCGCAAACGGTCGAAGCTGCCCGGCTTTGGCGAAGATGGGAGCCTCCCCGTAAGCGGACGCCGGAGTTCGTCAGGCCAGCAGGCCGCTCTGCACGCCACCTCGATGCCGCAGCTATTGGCTCAACCAGGATGCGCCCCAACGCCCGCCATCACACCGTCAACTGCCCCGCCTCAACGGTCACGGTGGCCGGACGCCCCATTCAGGGCCAGCCACACCCGCTCCGGCGTGGCGGGCATGTCGATGTGGTGGATGCCGAGCGGGCGCAGGGCGTCCACCACGGCGTTCATCACCGCAGGCAATGCCCCGGCGCAGCCGGCCTCTCCGCACCCCTTGACGCCCAGCCCGTTGGTGCGGGCCGGAACCGGATGGCTGCCGAACACGAACTCCGGCAGGCCGTCGGCATGGGGCAGCGCGTAGTCCATGAAGCTGCCGCTCAGGAGCTGGCCGTCCTCGTCATAGATCACCTGCTCCATCAGCGCCTGCCCGATTCCCTGCACGACGCCGCCATGCGCCTGGCCCGCCACCAGCATCGGGTTGATGAGCACGCCGAAGTCGTTGACCATCACGTAGCTGGCAATGCTGACCACGCCGGTCTCCGGATCGATCTCCACCTCGGCCACATGGCAGCCGTTGGGGAAGGCCGAGGGCGGCGTCAGGTGATCATGCTGCACGTCGAGCGTCGGCTCGACGCCGGGCGGCAGGTCCATGCCCGCGTGCAACAGGGCTGCAAGCTCCATGATGCCGATGCCGCGGTCGGTGCCGACGATCTCGAAGCGCCCGGCGGAGAACTCGATGTCCGACACCGCCGCCTCCAGCGCGTGGGCCGCAATGGCCCGGCCGCGGTCAACGACCATGCCGCTCGCCGCCACGATCGCGTTGCCGCTCGCCATGATCGAGCGTGACCCGCCGGTGCCGCCGCCGACGATCAGCTCGTCGCTGTCGCCTTGCAGCAGCCGTATGCGCTCGAACGGCACGCCCAACTGGTCCGCGAGCACCTGGGCGAACGGCGCGGCGTGCCCCTGCCCGTAGTCCAATGTGCCGGTGATGATCGTCACCGTGCCGTCCCGCTCGAAACGGATGCCGCCCATCTCGTGCCCCGCGGGCGCCGTCACCTCAAGGTACTGGCCGACGCCCCGGCCGCGCAGCTTACCTTGATGGCTGCTCTCCTTGCGGCGAATGTCGAAGCCGTTCCAGTCGGCCAGCACGAGGGCCTTGTCCAGCACGGTCGGAAAGTCGCCGCTGTCGTAGCTTAGGCCGGACGCGGCCTGGAACGGCATCTCGTGCGGCAGGATGTGGTTGCGGCGGCGCAGTTCCACCGGGTCAATGCCCATCTCGGCGGCGGCGTTGTCCATCAGGCGCTCGATGTAGTAGTTGCCCTCCGGCCGTCCGGCGCCGCGATAGGGGCCGACCGGCGTGGTGTTGGTGTAGGCACAGCGCGTGGACACCTGCAGCAGCGGCGTGCGGTAAGCGCCGATCACGTTCTTCACCAGGTTGGTCGTGGGCATGAACGTGTTGAAGGCGCCGAGGTAGGCGCCCATGTTGGCCGTCCCGCTGACGCGCAGCGCCAGGATGCGGCCCTCGGCGTCCAGGCCAAGCTCCGCGGACATCGAGTGGTCGCGCCCGTGGGTGTCGGACATGAAGCTGCCGCTGCGGTCGTCCGCCCAGTGCACGGGCCGGCCGAGCGCCTGCGCGGCGTGGAGCAGGGCGATATACTCCGGATAGACCGCAGCCTTCATGCCGAACGACCCGCCGACATGGCCGGTGACGACCCGCACGCGCTCCGGCGCGACGCTCATGATCTGGGCCAGCCCGTTCCGCATCCCCCACACGCCCTGCGACCCGACGTGCAACGTCCAGCGCTCCGTCGCGGCGTCATAGTCGCCGGTGGCCGAGCGCGGCTCCATCGCGCAGACGACGATGCGGTTGCTGCGCAGCGGCAGCCTGCAGACGTGCGCGGCCCCATCGAGCGCCGCGGCGACAGCGGCGGCATCGCCATACTGGTAGTCCGCCGCGAGATTGCCCATGACGCCGTCATGCACCAGGGAGGCGCCCGGCGCCAGCGCCGCCGCGTCGTCCACCACCGCGGGCAGGGGATCAATGTCGGCCATTACGGCCTCGGCGGCGTCGTCGGCCTGGCCGCGCGTCTCGGCGATGACGACGGCGATAGGCTCGCCCACGTAGCGGACGCGCTCACCGGCAAGGGCGGGATGCGGCGGGCAGACGTTGGACGATCCATCCCGGTTCGGCAGCGCGGCGTTGCCGGGCAGGTCGGTATAATGGGCCAGGTCGGCGGCGGTGACGATCATCCGGACGCCGGGCATCGCCCGCGCCCCGGCGGCGTCGAGGCTGCGCAGGATGCCGTGCGGGTGGCGGCTCCGCACCACGGTGGCGTAGAGCTGGCCCGGAACTTTGACGTCGTCGCTGTATCGGCCCTCGCCGCGCAGCAGCACGGGGTCCTCGGTGCGGGACACGGGTTGACCTATAGCAAACTTGTTTACCGCAACGTTCATGGAAGCAAGCCTTTTACTTCGGGATTGATGTGGGAAACGGACGAACCGCCATGATCTGCTTTCAAGACGGTCTAATGATATTGAAATGCGGACTCTCGTTGACTGCCTTCTGCCCTGTCCGTCCTCCGCCGGTCATTGCGGGCCGCCCTTGCGGCACGGCGATCCAGAGGCGGCACCGGCTGCGCCTGCCGCCCCTGGATCGCCGCCCCACCGCCTAAGCCGCCTTGGCGGAGGCCAGCGCCTTCCAGACCGTCTCGGACGTTGCCGGCATGTCCAGGTGGGTCACGCCGCGTCCGGCAAGTGCGTTCAGCACGGCGTTCATCACCGCCGGAGGGCTGCCGACGGCGCCAGCCTCCCCGGCGCCCTTCACGCCGAGCGGGTTAGACAGGCAGGGAACCTCCAGGAACTCCACCTCGATGTCCGGCAAGTCGGCCGCCCGCGGCAGGGCGTAGTCCATGAAGCTGCCGCTGAGCAACTGGCCGCTGTCGGGGTCATAGGCCGTGTGCTCGAACAGCGCCTGCCCGATGCCCTGCACGACCCCGCCCTGCACCTGGCCGCGGACGATCATCGGGTTGATCATCCGGCCCATGTCGTCGCAGACGCTGTAGCGCACGACCTCGATGGTGCCGGTTTCCGGGTCCACCTCCACCTCCGCGAGGTGGCAGCCGTTCGGGAAGGTGTGGGTTGCCACGTTCGCGACCTCGGCGGCGTCCAGGGGGGTCGCCTCCTCGCCGTTGGCCACCCGCGTGCGCTGCCGCGCGGCCAGCGAAAGGATGCCGATGCGCTTGTCCGTGCCGGTCACGACGAAGTCGCCGTCCTCGAAGCTGATATCGGCCGTTGCCGCTTCCAGCGCCTCCGAAGCGGCCAGCCTGCCCTTCTCGACGACGCTGTCCGCAGCCGCCAGGATGGCCTGGCCCTCGGAGTACAGGCTCCGCGCGCCGCCCGTGCCGCCGCCGGTCGGGATCGCGTCGCTGTCGCCTTGCAGCACGCGGATGCTGTCCTGCGGCACCCCGAGCTGGGCCGCCGTAAGCTGGATGTAGGCGGTCTCGTGCCCCTGTCCGCTCGACTGCGTGCCGACCAGGACCTCGACGTGGCCGTCCGCGGCGAAACGTATCTCCGCCCGTTCGGTCTCGGCGCCCATCGTCGCTTCCAGGTAGTAGGCCATCCCGACGCCGCGCAGGAGACCCTTGCCCGCTGCCCGGCCGCGCCGCGCCGCGAAGCCGGCGTAGTCAATCTGGCGCAGCCCGGCGTCCAGCACCTTGCCGAACTCCCCGCTGTCATAGACCTCGCCCATCGCGGAGCGGTAGGGCATGGCGGACGGCTGCACCATGTTGGCCCGGCGGAACGCGATGGGGTCCTGCCCCAGCTCCCGCGCGGCGGCGTCCATCAGCCGCTCGACCAGGTAGTTGCTCTCCGGCCGCCCGGCGCCGCGGTAGGCGTCAACCGGCACGGTGTTGGTGAAGGCGCCGATGACGTTGAGGTGGATCGCCTTGAAGTCATAGACGCTGGCCAGGACCTTGGAGCCTGCCACGGTCGGGATCGCCGGCCCGAAGGTCGAGAGGTAGGCGCCCATGTTGGCGACGTTGCGCGACCGCAGGGCCAGCACCTTGCCGGCGCCGTCAACCGCCATCTCGCCTTCCGTCAGGTTGTCGCGCCCGTGCGTGTCGGACAGGAACGCCTCGCTGCGGTCGGAGGTCCACTTGACCGGGCGGCCCAGCTTGCGGGCCGCGTAGCAGGCCAGGACATGCTCGGGATACAGGAAGATCTTCATGCCGAAGCCGCCGCCCACGTCGTTGGTGACGACACGGAACCGCTCCGGCTCAACCTTGAAGATGGCCTCGGCAAGCTGCGCCTTCAGCAGCCAGACGCCCTGGGTGTTGGTGTGCAGCGTCCAGCGGCCGGTCGCCTCGTCGTATTCGGCCAGCGCGACGCGCGCCTCCATGCTGGACACCACGATGCGGTTGTTCACGATGGAGACCCGCGTGACGTGCGCCGCCCGGGCGAACAGCGCGTCCACCTGCGCCTTGTCGCCGGTCTCCCAATCGAAGCTGACGTTGCCCGGCTGGTCCGCCCACACGAGCGGGGCGCCCGGCCCGGTCGCGGCGCGCAGGTCGGTGATGGAGGGGAGCACCTCATATTCGACCTCGACCGCCTCGGCCGCGTCGCGCGCCGCCTCGTGCGTCTCAGCTACCACGAACGCCACGGGATCGCCGGCGTAGCGCACCATGCCGTCCGCGAGCGCGGGGCGCGGCGTGTTCTTGCGGCTGGTTCCGTCGCGGCTAACCAGATCCACCGCGCATGGCAGGTGGCCGATCCCGTCGTCCACAAGATCCCTGCCCGTATAAACCGCCGAGACGCCCGGCAGCGCCCGTGCGGCGTCGGCGCTGATGGAGGTGATGCGCGCGGAGGCGTGCGGGCTGCGGAGCACCGCGCCGTAGAGGACGCCGGGCCGGGTGATGTCGTCGGTGTAGCGGCCGTCGCCCCGCAGCAAGCGGGTATCCTCGACGCGCCGGACGGATTGCGCGGCTCCGAACTTCATCATGTCACTTCTCCAGTTGTGGTCAGCCGGCGCGAAGCTGGCACCCTGGCTGCAACCCATGCGGTGCAGTGACCATGTGGTGCAGTCTGGCAGCAATCAACCTCAACCGGCACCGGCAAAGCCGTCAAGCCACGCCGAGAAGCCGGATCGGTCCAAGCGGTCGCGGCCGTCGCACGGCGCAAGAAGGGCCAGCCCCGTCCGGGCCGATAGGATGCGGCGCGCGGCGGCCTGGGCAGGCCGCTACTCCATGGACACCTCTGTTCGGCACTGCATCAACCGTCTTTTGCTCTGGCCGATTTGCGCCCGGTCTCCGTCTATCATTGCGAGAGGCGCAGCAACGCGGCAATCCAGGTGCCGCAAGCGCAGCCCTTGCCGCCCCTGGATTGCCGCGTCGCAAGGGCGGCTCGCAACGACGGGCAGAAAGCGGTCAAGGCAGATAGTCAAAAGTTATCAATTGGGTGCAGCAAGCGACGTTCGCGGGTCATTGCGCCTTCACCTCGACCGTTGGGTCAATCCGCAGGGACAGGACCACGCCGACAAGCAGCAGGACCACCGACGTGACGAACGGCACCTGCCAACTGCCGGTCAGTTGCAGGAGGGCGCCGAACACGACCGGCGACAGCACCCCGGCGACGCCGAACCCCGTGTTCATCAGCCCGCCGGCGATGCCGGCATAGGACGGCGCGATGTCCATCGGCAGCGCCCACAGCACGGCGTTGGTCAGCTCCAGGAAGAAGAAGGCCAGGCTGAGGCAGACCGACACGATGATGAGGTCGTGCACGAACAGGCACGGCAGCAGCAGGAGCAGCGACCCCAGCAGGCCCACGACGAGGTTGAACCGGCGCGCGGTCCGCAGATTGCCGGTGCGCTTCAGGATGGCGTCCGACAGCACGCCGCCGACCGTGTCGCCGATGACGCCCGCGAACAGGATCGCCGAGGAGAACCAGACGAACTTGCTCAGCGGCAGGTGCCACTCGCTCGCCAGGAACGACGGCAGCCAAGTGAGATACACCCACAGGGTCCAGCCGTAGCAGAAGTCCACCAGCGTCACGGGGAGGATGCGCCGGATGAGCTGCGCCCAGGGGATGATCCTGCCGGCCGTTGCAGTGGCCGGCGGCAGCTCGGCCAGCTCGTCCGGCAGCATGGCGGGGTCGGCGTGCGGGTTGTTGCGGAACGAATACACCCACCACGCCACCCAGACGAAGCTGACGGCACCGAGCACGTAGAACGGCATCCGCCAGCCGTAGCCGACGATGATGTAGCCGACGAGCGGCGGCGCGATGGCGTTGCCCAGGCGCGCGAAGGAGTGGGTGACTCCCTGCGCGAAGGCGCGCTTGTGCGGCGGCAGCCAGATCGCCATCGCCTTCGTCGCCGTCGGGAAGGTCGCGCCCTCGCCCAGCCCGAGCAGCAGCCGCGCGATGAACAGCGTGACGACGCCGACCGACAGGCCGGTCATCACCGTCGCCGCCGCCCACACCAGGCCCGCCGAGAACAGCACCCAGCGCGGCCCGAAGCGGTCCCCCAGCCAGCCGCCCAGCGGCTGCAGGAAGCCGTAGGGGATGGCGAAGGCGGAGAACACCAGTCCCAGCTCGACCGGCGAAAGCCCCAGCTCCTTCTGCACGAAGGGCGCCGCCGTCGCCAGGTTCACCCGGTCTATGTAGGTGATCATGTACATGACGCAGAGGGTGCCGAGCATGATCCCCTGCGGCGACAGGAGGCGTGCCTTGAGGCTCCGCCGGGCCGCCGGATGGCTGCCCGCAACCGTGACTTCGCTCATCGTCCCCTCCCCTGCCGGCCATTCGGCCTGTTCGACATCGGTTGGACTGCCTCAGCGCGGCGGATGGACGCCGGCCCGCGCCAGCGCCGCCCCCAGCTCAATGGGCGTGTCCACGACCTCGACGCCTGCCGCCTCCAGGGCGCGGCGCTTGGACCCGTAGCTGCCGCGGTCGCCCAGCACGATGGCGCCGGCGTGCCCCATACGCTTCCCCGCCGGGGCCGCGGCGCCGGCGATGAAGGACACGACGGGCTTCCTCATGCCCCGCGCATACTCGGCCGCCTCCTCCTCCATGGCGCCGCCGATCTCGCCGATCAGCACCGCCGCCATCGTCCCGGCGTCCCGGTCCAGCGCCTCCAGCGCGTCCAGCGTCGTGGTGCCGAGCATCGGGTCCCCGCCGATGCCGATGAACGCCGACTGGCCATAACCGGACCGCACCAGGTTCAGGCAGACCAGGGTGCCGAGGCTGCCGCTGCGGGACAGCACGCCGATGCCGCCGGGCCGGAACACGTTGCGGTTGAACCCAGGCATGATCCCGACGAACGCCTCCCCGGGCGTCACCAGCCCCGCGGTGTTCGGCCCGACGATGCGCGTGCCGCATCGCTTGGCCGCGTCGTGCAGGCGCATCACGTCGAAGGCCGGGATGTGCTCGGTCAGCACGACGACCAGCTTCGCGCCCGCCTCGCACGCGCCGGTGACGGCCGCGAGCGCCCCGGCGGGCGGCACGAACAGCACGGCGCAATCGAACCCAACCTCCCTCTCCGCCTCCGCGGCCGTGGCGAACACCGGCACGCCGCAATGCTCCGTGCCGCCCTTGGACGGGCTGACCCCGGCGACGACGCGGGTGCCGCACTCCTGCATCCGCTCGGTCCAGAACGTGCCCTGCCGCCCCGTCATGCCCTGCACTAGGACGCGGTCGCCTGCCCGGACGATCATCCCCCAGCCTTCACCACAACCTCCACCGCAGCCTCCACCGCAGCCCGGACCGCGTCCTCCATGATGTCGTAGGGCTGCAGGCCCAGCCGCTGCCGCACGAGCGCCACGGCCTCGTCCTCGCCGGTGCCGTGGATCGAGAAGAACACCGGGAT
>JAABUW010003909.1_pt1 | contig 20704 bp, 20 predicted proteins | sample 5560081 | NCBI WGS metagenome assembly JAABUW01 (sample SAMN10711882, study PRJNA513363) | rock metagenome | isolation source: Antarctica rocks | place: Antarctica: Victoria Land, Knobhead sud
ATACGGCGCGGCGTCGCAGAGGAATAGTATGTACCCGAGCATACCGACAGCACCTGGACCTCAAGACGCGGGCGGTATGGAGAGCTATTACTCCGGCAACGCACCACAAATGGATGGGTATGGCGCGCAACCTCAGCAGCCATATTCGCAACCCCAAGCTGCATACCCGTCATTTCAGAAACAGCCACAGCCGCAGCGCATGAATTCCTACGGTGCACCACCACCCGAAGCGAGCTACTACCAGCAACCTCAAGCACCCTACCCCCAACAACAAGCTCCACCGCAACAACATCAAGCGCCGTATCCTCAACAACCGCCTCCTGAATTCCAACCTCAACAGCAGCAGATGCCGCCCGTCGCGGATTACCAACAACAACCTCAACCTCATCGAATGCAACCACCGCGCCGCGACTCATCACAACTAGGCTCCCAATACGCACCCTCCCACACCTCACAAACATCAAACCCGACCCAGCCTCTCGGCTCGCCACCTGTAGAGCGAGAGCAAGCGGCGAACTTTTACTACGACAGCGAACCACCCCAACCCCTTCCCATCCAAGGCAGTCCAGAGATATACCACCAACCCATTAATCCTCAACAACAGCAAACGCCACAGCAGCAGTACATGACCCCTCCTCAACCTCAAGCTCAGCTCTACCAACAACAACCTCCGCCTCAGCAGTACGCCCAACCCCAACCACAACAACGGCCCGCGCAGGTCCAAAGGCAACCGAGCCGTCTCTCGTATCAGCAGCCGAGTTTGGCCGCTGCGACACAGTCGTGGCCACAGGCTCCAGCCGCTCAGGGAGGGTATGGGCAGGAAGCTTTTCCGGCGGCGCCGGTGCATGCTCCCATGCCGGTGGCGGCGGCGAAAGAGGAGAGTTTGATTGAGTTGTGAGATAGATCTTAGCGAAAGGATACTGTATTATGACTTGCCTTGTTGGGTGGCAATTAGACCGAACAGGTTGTTCCTGTGCTCGTTCTCGTCGTGGTGAAGTGAGATCGATGTCTCAAGTGGGATAGGGAGCATGTCTGCCGCCGGATTTGCTAGTGTTGGAGGCTATACTACAGTCTTGCTTAAATCCCGCAGAGCACCAAGCCACTTCTTGACACAGCTAAAATATCTGAACTCATATCTGACATGTGACAGTGCGGCTCAAAGGCTTAGCAGGCTTAGAGTTCCGGTTTTCCCCATACGAGCTAGCCCTGTGAGCCCGAGCTTTATCGAGGAAGGAGGATTCAATTGCAATCTCCTACTGTATTTCTTGCCATTCACATTGTATAATAGCACTCATATCACTACATAATGTATCACTAGCCACGAGACCACACCAATCGACCCCCGACTCTCCAAGCCTACGACAACCTCCGTAGCCATGAACGACTCCAAATGGGCACCAGCGCCCGCTGCGACCGCCGAGTCCGCCGCGCCAGTACCGCCTCCAGCAGCGATTGCTACGCCTACCAAGAGCCCTGGTGGCGGGCGGATCAAGGATCTTATCAGGATGTTCTCGAGCGACGGAAGCCCAGCTGGTGGGAGCGGGAGCCCTACGAAGGGTACAAGTCCTCACCCACCATCTGCGAGATCCCCGCAATTGCCGCCTGCTACATCTCCTCAACCGCCTTCCGCTCCCACCTTCAACCCAGGGTCGGCTTCGTCGCCTCAGCCTGCGACATCACCTCGCTCGGCTGAAGTAGCCTCGCCCCGGCCGCCAGAAGCAGTAGCAGTCTCGCCCACTCCGCAATCCCGACAACCGCCCACGCCCTCAGCACTATCTGCAGCAGCACCTAGTTTCCTACCGCTTCCTGCGAATACTATGGACCCGTTCGCCAGGACGGGCGCGGCGGAGGAGGATTTGTTCGACGATCTGACGCCTGGGGAGATGCGGGTACGGGATGAGGATGATTTGTTCAGCGAGGGCTTTACGCCTGCGAGTCAACCGGTGGTGATGGAGGAACAACGCCATCAGCAGGTACCGACTGGACCGAGGGCGGCGAGAGGTGGAGGACGCGGGAGGGGTAGAGGTGTTGGGGATGATGGGAGAGGGAGAGGCCGGGGACGAGGCAGAGGAAGAGGTGGTCTCGAGCGTGGGAATACGACAGAGCAACACGCGCGCGAAGTGGTTGAGCAACCGACAACTACTACGCAGGAGGTGTCAGAAGCACAGCCTGCTCCTCCCACTACCGCTGAGCCTCCGGAGAACGCGCCCACAGGACCGAAGAAAGACATCAGTACACCCACCCCTACACCAGCCGTCCGAGGCGACCGTCGAGCCACGGGCGGCCCACAGAAACCTCGCTTAACCGAACAGGAGCTCGAAGCAAAAATGGCTGCCATCTCCATCAAAAACGCTTCTCTCACCGCTGCCCACGCTCGTGCAGAAGCGGACGCCGCATCTTTTGCCGAGCGAGAAGAAGCCGATCGCGCGAAGACCGTGATCAAGAAGAAAGAAGAGCGGAGGGATCGGCAGCAAATGATGGGTGAGCGGGAGAAGAACCGCGCTCGCAAGCTCAAAGCTCTGGGCGGACGGGAGTGGGATCTCGAGAAGAACGAAGAAGATTTCCAACGAGGCGGCAAATTTGATGGGAAGGGCTTCGGACGGGACCAGGAGGGTTGGACGGATGGAAGGGAGTACCTTTTGAGGGATGCTCCGAGTGAGAGGGGTAGGGGTAGGGGTGGCGGGAGAGGACGAGGACGAGGCGGTAGGGCGGATGAGGGTGGGAGGCCGCCTAGGCAGGAGGATTTTCCAGCGCTGCCTCCGGCGGCTCTAAAAGAGGCAACGGCAGCGGCGATGGAGGAAATGCCCGCAGCTGGGGAGGGAGGCTCGTGGGCGGATCAGGTCGAGTCGTCGACTACTGCTTGATGGTGCTTCGGAGAGGGAGTTTTGGACTGTTTGGATAGAACTGCCAGTATCCTGTGTGTCACTACATGTACTGTACTGCATTGAACCTTGACTCAACGCCGATCCCTACGATTCCACACTTCGTCTCCTCCAAAACTTCAGCCTTCCGTTTATATACATGTATCGTTGACCAAGATGGTCACGGACGTTTGCATAATGCTTGCAAAAAGCCAAGCACTTCCTCACATCTTTGTCGCGCTTCCTGGTCCGCCCCAGTAGATATATTCAGCCGCGCCGGCGAAGTCTCGTCTGGGAAACTGGACGTGTATGGGTACGCGATACAGCTCCATATACAGAGTATGCCGGGGCGGAGATAGATAAGTCGAATGGTTTCGTTGAAGTGCGTTTGCGATACCATATGTAGCGCTGTGATCTATGTATAGCAACGGATCACACCACCCATCACATCTGGAGGACCCCCCTGATCGAGTCGATTCTCCTTCATCTGCATTCTTCCTGGACCAGGACGCGGATTGGACTGTTGAACAGTTAGATCAGGCCGGATCAGAGAATCTCAAAACACACCTCCATCATGAATCCGTACCACGATCCCCAGTCAACCGGACCCTACCTTGGACAACCATACTCAGCACCCACTCAATACCCACCCGACATGCCCTATCAACCGCCCCAACAGCCTCCATATCACGACAAGCCGGATGCGGGCGACAAGCAGAAGGGCAACTGGTGGTACAGATGGTGCTGTACGGACGAGCCAACGAATAGTGGGAAGAAGAATTGCTGCGTGGTTTGTTGTCGTGAGGGGGTGTTATGTGGGATTTGTGGGTGAGGGATTGGACGACTGAGAAAGTGGAGATATGGAGTGATTTGGGGGGCCAATGCGTTCCCGCTGACTGACCTAGTAGTAGTGGCGGCGGTGAATCTCGATATTGACTACATAGAAGGCACCACCACTTGTTCTCGGGCGACTTGCGGCGCTGTTTCAAAGCATGTTAGCCCCTCGCACAAGAATTCGCACAGTCATAGATCCTTCTCTATGAGAGAGCCCCCCTTGCCGTTCCTCCTATCTTGGAAAGAACTTCCTCCCCTTCATAGGGTCGAAACCACCTTCGTATGCTGCCGACTCGACCTCGACGAGCACCCAGAGAGGATCAAAGAGGTAGTCTTCTTCTTCCATGTTGTATGGCAGCCAGTCTTTGGCGTTCACAAGCCACAGAGGAATGTTGCCGGTATCGCTACAAGGTCGGGCCGGCCGTGGAGCCGACTTCCCTTGACGCCATGCTTCCTTCAGTCTGTCTATTGCGCCGCTCGTGCACAAGTCGGGCTGTTGTAGCGCTACCTCCATTTCCTTCAAGTCATCTTGCCAGGAAGCCAGGCGCTGGGCGCGAAAGGAAACATCTTCTTTGAAAGCGGTCAAAAGTCCAACACGGGCATTCCGTGAGTTTTCGAAGTGGAAATCTGCATCTTCCTGGAGGTAGTCGTCTAGAGAGACAACGTCCAGAAGTATGCTGCTGATCTGTGGTAGAAGGATCGCCTGGAGGTTGTCGCAACTGGACTGATCATTCGTCGCGTACCGCAATGTGTTGTCAACCCAGTCATAATGCTCAGTATCGTTCCGGTGCAAGATGCCAGGCATGCCGTAGTGTTCGCCGCCGATCAAGTACAGGTGTGTGGCCATCGCAACCTTCAGCCTGAAAACTCTCTTGTAGTCTGAGAAGAGGGACGGAGTAAGCATAGAACGGAGAAGGGGATGGTGGTTTGCGAAACTGTCGATGTCATGTAAATTCCAGGCGCGTTTGGTCTGACGTTGGTAGATCTGGTCTTTGTGGTAGACGTGCGCAGCGTCAAATTGGGATGTACACCATGAAAGCTCAGCTTTGTGATCGTAGGTAATATCGGCGGGTGGAGATGTTAAGTGGACGAGCAGTGGGAGCCACGGCCACTTGTATGCTGTAAAGCACACAATCCCTAGCGACAGCGCGATGTTGCAGATGTTGTCTAAAAGCCGAGTCATCGTGTCGTGTGTTCCCTTTGCTCTTCCGGGGTAAGATTGTGTGGAGATCGGGATTGAGGTTCGTGCTGGCTGAGAACTGAATGCTCTGTCGGTTGTGTGTGCGTGCCGATTTGAGTGTGGTGCTTGTTTGGCATCACTTATACAAAGAGCCAGAACCTGAAGGATTTGCTGAGTACTTGTGCCGTAGGCATGCTGCCTGAGACACCTCCTGAGACAGTCGTCTTGTCATAGAAGGTGTCGTAGAATCACCAGCATGAATGATGGCCTCAAGGTTGCACACGGACCAGTCCAGAGATGCTGCTCTACTCGCACCAATACAATCCCAGAGTGCGGGCTGTATGCAGAGACATCACTTGTGCAGGCCTGACACACAAACGCCGTGTCTCGGGTAAAGCAGTTTCTTTTGTTTGGCACCGTCCATAGAAGCTCTGTATGAGATATCTAAGACACGATCAGTGAATCAGAAACAAGAAGGATGAGTGTAGCATTGCAGCCAGCTTGCTATCAACACATATCATCGGCAGCTTGAGCCAGATATCACTCACGACTGAGTGAAGAGAATGCCATCAAATGCCTTTAGCTTCCACCAGATCTTTCATCACACTAGCCCTCATCACCGATGCTTGTCCATAAATTTCTTATGGAATCCAACAATCCTGCTCACCCAATCCGTCCCAGGCGCCAAGAAAGTCGTCCGGAAATGCAGCGTGCCCTCCTTCTGTCCAAACCCTGAGCCAGGTACGATGCAGATTCCCGTGGCGTCCAGCAGCTCCAGGCAGTAGAAGTCATCCGCGTTCTTGCCAGCCTCTTTCGCAGCTTTCACGGCCTTCTCAGGCAGATGGATGGTCGGGAACAGGTACATTGACCCCTGAGGAGACTGGCACTCCACACCTTCCATTTGCGCGAACGCTTCGTACAGGGCATTAGCGCGTTTGCGGAGGCCATTGAAGATACCGTCGTATTCTTCCCTGTAGAGAGGGTATGAGGGTTCGCCTTCGACTGGTGGCTTGACCATGCAGTCGACGAGGCATTGGCCGATGACAGGAGCACACAGCATTATTGAGACGAACTTGTATATCTGCGCGACGACCTGCGGAAAGTGGAGTGTTAGCATAATCGGACTTGTTTGGGCAGGCGTGATGCAAAAGTGGCAGTCGCGACCTGCGGACCCCAAAGCTTAAAGTGACCTCACCTCTGAGTCGAAGCCCACCATCTCGTAGTACCCGCCTCGATGACCACACTCCCCTACCATGCCTTTACTGATGCTGTGTAAGCTGGCAAGCTCCATGTTGTCGAACCTGCCATCACTATTCTTCTCGCTCTTCTGCAGATCTCTCAATCCCTTCTTGAAGCTTTGGAATTCGCCCTCGAAGACGTTGGTCTGATACACTTCGTCTGCGATCATCACCAACTTCTCCTCAGCAGCCAATTCGAGGACAGAGTTAATGTCCTCGGGCTTCAGTGAGCCGCCAGTGGGATTGCCAGGATTGATCACTACCACAGCTCGGACATCGATGCCTTTTGATTGTGCTTCCTTCAGCGCCTCTCTCATACCTCCGACGTCTGTGGCCCAGTTCGAGTCCTCCTTAAGGTAGTATGGTACCATGTGCGCGTTCATGAGTCGTAGTGTCGCCGAGTAGAGAGGATACTGTGGTATTGGCACCAGAATTCCGGTCTGTGGTGTCGCGCATATCACGTTCATCAACGCATTGACACCCGAGCTTGCGCCAGCACATAGGTATATGTTCGCTGGATCGGAAGGATAGCCATCTCTCCTCTCAATGAAGTCTGCCACGCTCTGCCTTATTCCTGGAGCACCCTGCGACTGCGAGTACGCGCCAACGCTCTTGACATCCTTCAGCAACCTCTTCGCGCGATCTATGACGTCGCTCTTGTATCCCAAGCTATCTTTAAGAACCTGTTCGCTCTCGAGAAGCTGCGGGTTTTCCAGTATGCTCGTGACTTGTCGAAAGAACGTCAATGGCTTTTGATCGAGTTGCTGTGGGTTGCCAATGTTTGCGGAAATGACTGAGTCGAATGGTAGATCTTTGCCTTCGCCCTTCGCTAGCTGGGCACGATACTGCTCGCTCTTGATCGCCAGCTCACCACGTACCGCGTACTGTGCGTGAACGACATTCTGGTTGATGTTGTTGATGTCCAGACTCCTCACTTTGGGTGTTTCTGAGAAGAGGCGCTTCTGCATGAAGCCTGGAAGAGGTAGTGATCCCATTGGGCCGGATAGTGATGGCGACCGGGTCATGTTGGAGTTGGAGATAAGACTGAAGCGACGTCCGTTGGACCGGTTCTTTCGAAGAAGAGAGTTCGGATTAACGACTTTGATACCTTGCCTCGGCGTCATCACTTTCATGGTTTCTTAGCAACGTGAGTCAAGTTGATATTGATGGCCGGTGTCGGAGGCTCAAACTACCTTAGCCTGGCATGCTTCTACCCAAGGAGTGTGTCCCAGAACTTGTGATCAGTTGCAAAAACAATTATGTATTCTCGATAACGATAACGAGCTGTGAAGCTATCCAGACTAGGTCTCTCTGGCCGTTGTCACAAGCTCCAAGCAGCTGTCTGCCAGACACGAAGTGAAAGTGGAAGAGGGGCAGCCCTGCTGCAGCTTCCTGATTGAGATGTGGCGGAACGGAAGGACCACGGCTATCAGCGGCCCGAGTACTATAGCGCTTCGCGTGGCAATTTATCGCCAAGTCAAACCAACCACTCTTCAACTCTGTCTCTGCTCTACTCTGTCTGCACACTGTCGGTTGACTTTCACCTCCTCCTCCTAAGGCCTATACTAGTCCTGGGCATATTTCTGACAGCACGATGTCAACGCAACGACGGGCGTCTGCCCGCACTGTACCTCAACTATTACCACACGGACTCGACCACGAAAGACGGCGAGACTTGAACGTCTTGTTCTCTTCAGTCGGATGTGCCGACCAGAGAATCATACAGGAAGTCCTCCCAAAGATCTCGGACATCGACGACGTCTCGTTGAAGGCCATACTCGATCCGAGCTACCGAAGCCAGGACTTTATTGCCGCCTCTGCTCATTGCTTGACGATACCGAATATATCACGCAGTACGGTTGCTGCCAACACTGAAGAGGTCGAGAAAGAAGCCGCAGAACTATGCAACTGGGCAGATATACTCGTGCTGGCGCCGATCGATGCCAATAACTTAGCGAAGATGTTGCAAGGGCACACCGACAACCTCCTTCTCGAGATATTGCGCAGCTGGAATGTGTCCAAGAAGATCCTGCTTATCCCGAGCATGTCGTCAATGATGTGGGAGAATCCGATGACGAAGAAACAACTCACCAAAATTCACCGAAAGTGGAACTGGGTGCAAGTGCTCCAGCCAATGCTTTGGAAGCTTGTAGAGGACGAGAAGAAGATGAAGTCTCATGGAGCCACAGAAGACCTCGTCGATGCTGTACGCAATTCAGTCGACCTCAGAAACATTGGACAGGACATGGAAGTTTCGCCTGCGCAGCGAACGTCCTTCACCACCTCGGGTACCAGGAGCGGCAACACTCTACCACCGGAACTTTGGACCATGATTTTTGACTTCGCAGGCGACTGGGAGTTGGCCGAAACCATGCATGTATACACCAATCTTCCTATACCACCAGATTGGTCATCTCACACAAGTCCTCTGGGCCCACGGAATTATATGGAGAAGCTCGAACTCACTGTTTTGCGAGGCAGTGTGGAGGATGTTGAGAAGTTCATCGCAGCCGAGAGCGTGCCGCGCTGGTTGTCGAAGCTGTGCATAAAGCTGATAATGCGATTTGCCAAGATACCACTATTGACCTATCTTGAGGCGAACCACAGACAACTCTTTTGGCACACCTTTGGACAGGCTTTCTTACCCGATAAAGCATCCGCTGTCTTCGGCCGACCCGAGCTCCTGGAGTTCTGGCGTACCTCGCCATCCTTCTTGTCCAAGGAATATAGCCATGAAGCGCTCGATGGCGCCTCCCGAGCAGGATTCGTTGGCGTCCTAGAGTGGTGGCAACACTCCGGTCTGCCATTCAAGTATACTGAGGCGGCACTCGAACAAGCGAGCAGTCAAGGACACGTTTCCGTCCTGGAGTGGTGGAAGAATCAAACCACCACCCCCGACGACACCGCCGAACACAACGTGAAGACCAAGCTTCGATTAAAGCCGGGTAAAAGCATCTGCTACGCAACACAGAACGGCCACGCCGAAGTTGTCCGCTGGTGGCTGCAATCGAGCATAGCTTTCTCGCACGAAGACACTGTGGCAAAGCTTGCGAGCACCCACGGCCACGTTGATATCTTGCAGGTCTGGCACGAGCTCAAGGGGAGCAAGATCATATTCGATAACCAGGTGCTGGTTGGAGCCACGAAAAGTGGGAACTGTGAAGTGCTAGAGTGGTGGAAGAAAAGTGGTCTGAAAGTTGAATACAAGACCTGTGACATTGAAGAGGCACTCGAGGATGGAGACGAAGGCCCAAGAGGGGTCGAAGTCAGGAGGTGGTGGGCGAGGAATGGTTTGAACTTGGGCGTCGGAACCAGCGAGTGGATGAAAACGAAGGTGTTGAACTCTTAGGTGGAGTGATCTGGCATTGCGAAGTGAAGTGGAGCGTTCAAAGCGAGTGTTTACGAATTATGCCATAGATGGCGTTTTCGCATAGGACGGTCTTTCGAAGTCACTCTTGATGCTGTTTAGCGTATTGATATTTGGGCACGGACATCAGCTTCTGCTGTGTCCTATGAATCCTTCCAAGACTTCCAACCCATGATAGAACGGCGCGATAGCCATGTCCTGGTGTTCTGCTTCTATCTTGCTACAACAGCTTGGTAGAGCGCGGCGGAGCTTCTCGAGTGTCTCCTTTTGTTCGTTCGTTCCGAATGCTTTTTCCAGAGCACCTAGGATCAGGCCAGCGCTCATACCAAGGTGTAGTATATCCCACGAGATCAATGGTATGGGGGACAGCTGCTTTAGCGTGGCGAAAGCGTGCACCACCTTGCGATGCCCCGCTTTCATGGTCTCGAGATGCTGCATTCGCCGTTCCGCAAACGATTCGGTGGATAAAACATGGTGACGGACAAGCGTGGCTTTGAAACTTGAGGCGTGGATCGTATAGACCAGATGATTCATCCTCCCCTGTATGCTTGAGTCTGTGAATGCTCGGTCAGCGGCCTCGTTGACATTGTTGAGGGCGGCGAGTAGCATGTCCGCGTCGAAGCTCGATGCTCGGCCTTTGCTGCTAGTATCTTGCCAGTCGAGTCTGAGGGTGTGAACGGCGTGCGTTATGTCGGCGAAGGAGGAGTTCGGGTGGAGCAGAGTGGTGCGGTTTAGTGTGCAGCCGGCTGGTATGAAGGAGATGGGGCGCCGGTCGAAGGCGGAGCTTAGGGTACTGTCCATGAACATGATGGCTCTCCTGTGGTTGATGGTCAGAGCCGAGTATGAAGGGGGGAGTAAGGCGAGTAGGCTTACCATAATGGATGTATGCCGTCGCTAGATGAGCTAGCCAGTAATGACTCGGGTTGCTTGAGATGCAGACCAATGGCTTGAGCCTCTTGCGATGTGAGTCCTGGCAGAGTTCGTCAGATAAATCGACACACATGTTGCCAGCTGCGGAAACATTGTGTCGTACCTAGTAGACCTAAAGCGACTCCAGGATTACTGTCGTTCGCAACTGTGCTCTGCAACATTAAAAGACATTGCACGACTTCAACGGATGGTTGGACGTAGAGGTTTGCAAGCCTCATGCATTCAAAAGCACATACGACTGCTTTTGAGTCAGCAACGAGGTAAATCTTGACTGCTGGTGTCGGGTTGAAGCTGACCTAGTACTCTCGTCCGCAAATGTCGGTCCTCGATGTCAGTGCAGAATTGGCACCCAGAAGCTAAGACGGCGAAGAGCAGACCGTACCATGCTGCGTCATTGAAAGTGCTTTGATCCAATATTGCTTTTAGGCTTGCATCAAGGCCCGAGTCTCCCATGTGCTGCAGCAAATCACCGAAACGGCGTTCGAAACCGAGAGGGTCTAATAGGAAGGGGTAGAAAGCTTGTACAGTATGTTGGTAGCTGCGATAGCATCTGCCCAAATCAGTAATCTCATTCTAGAAGACAGCAACTGACAGTGCTCACCGCATACAGTCCTCCGGAGAGGTGAGTGTCTGAAGAATGTCGAACAGCGTAACGTTGACGGTGGTCCATAACGAACCGAAAGGATGTAAAGGTATCCTGTTCGTCAAGCCAAATGCAGACTCTATGGTTATGTCGTCCGGTACCATCGGCTGACCGCAGGCAGACTCAATGCTTCGGAAGAAATTGGCCGTCGCATTCTTCCCGACTAATAGTTGGTGCCACGGTTAGCGACAATTGTCAACCAAGCAAAGATGTGTGTATGAAAACGATTTTACTTACCATAGGTAGTCTGTCCCAGCAAGTCATCAAGCTTCCAGGTATCTATTCGACTCCGAACAAGGGAGTCAAGGAATGGCACCACGTCCTGTTGTGAATTTACAGGTTGTTTGTAGGATGTATATAGTGGTGAGGTCGTAATTTCGTGCACGTCCGGTGAGATCTCCGCCGTCCCTGATACGGGATGGGCGGTATGATCTTCGTTGTTCGCATAGGTGGACGGGGAGTCGTACGTAGGTAGTTGCGGGTGTTTCTGGGCGGCTGTCGTGGGCGCATCTGGAACGTATACCACAAAGTGCTGCGAGACATCCGAGGGCCTGAGCGTGCAGTTGTTAGACAGGTCGTGTTGTCGATGAGTCTCCGAAGCTTTGGGTACTTCAACGGTTTCACAGCATTCAACGACAACGGTAGGGATGTATCAGGACTCTTGCATGCCGCAGAGACGGCCTTGCTCTCAGCATAATGGTTCTGGATTGCTTACCTCGTAGCATTGCTCTCACTCAGTTGTGGGCGGACTCCATATCGACAGAGTTCAACATGCCCTCGTCTCTGACAAACATTGCAAGGTACTGCCTGGTCACACCGCACTTTTCGTTGTCTATCTCAGAGTCTAAGGCCTGACGGTTAGCGGCTGGCACGGGATTGTAGATTGCTACTCGCGATGCATGCCACACCTATATGAACCAACTCACCAGCGCTGGCAGTCCCTTCAGGTATATCGAATTCAATTGCAAAACCCAAGGCGGCACTCACTGACAGGTGAGACAGGCTTTCGTCGAACGGTTCCGTTTCCGTCGGTTTCCGAGATCTAGCACCGATTGCATGGCATCCATTGCAGATAGTTGTCGTAGCACGATAGATTTCTCGAAGATCAAGGCAAGAGGACGAAGCTGAAGTCGGAGCTAAAATAGCTGAACGTGGTACGTCATGCCGAGCTCTCTCGGATATAAAGAAGTATCATGGGGTCGTGGAAGGAAGTGCCTTGACCGTCTTATCAATCATTACTTGAGAGCGAGTTCTCTGAACTGCTTCTGTAGCGGCAAGACAATCTCGCCAGCTTCGTGCATCGCTTGCAACGGGACTGAAAGCTCTAGCACCGACGAACTACTTGGAAACGACAATGTGAGCTCGATCGTATGCCGCCGCGACAGAATTGGTGTGAAAAAGGTCGGGCTCATCTTTCGTGCCGCATCGAGGCTGAAAATGAAAGGTAGCTTAGCGATTGCAAATCGCTCGGTCGGATCTTCTCCATGTAGACTCCAGCTCGGAATCGAGATCGTAAAGTCTTGCTCGTTGCTTCGGAACGTCCTTGTATGGTCATCATCACCCCTCGACCTATCTGCTGTCGCCGAAGACTTCCTCCCGTCTGGCGTAACGTCGGTACGAGTGGCCATTCGTGCTTTCAAGTTGAACTGGGTAGGAAGGGTACCTCGCTCCAACCTGCCGTCGTCGCGCGGTAGTAGCTTCATAGTCAATGGAATCTCCACTGAACTTTGCTGTGCATGGCCTGTCGCATCCACTCCGACAGTCGCTGGTTCCTGAGCTGCAATCACATACCGAGGACTACCCGTTCTTTTCCGAGCCTTCGGTTGTCGACGAGTGGTCGCTAAGAAGAACTCGCCTGGCTCGCCTGAAGAATCCGACCCATATGCTGGCGGCTGTGGTCCGGTCACCGGCAGGACTGACAGCTTTTGCACCGCCGATGCTATCAACCCACGATTGCTGTAGCCGGATGTGGTAATGCTATAAGTAACGTCGTACTGGAAAGAGTCGTTGCTGCTCAAGCTTGACCACCATTTGGCGTCTTCTTTCGAATCGACAGACGGTGGCAGTTCTTCCACACCAGCGGAGTGCTTGCACTCGTCTAGGTTGAAGCGGAAAGGTATCTTGACGATGGACTCATTGACCTCAAACCCAGGTCGAGCTTTGCTCGAGAGGGATATGGCGAGGAACTGTCAATTGTCAGCTACAAGCGTTATTGGAGGGCCGCACAGGCTGCGACTTGCCGTCAACTTCTCCGTTCTCCAGTTCTGAGATATACTTCTGTTCCGAGGGTCGTCCGTTCTTGTCGTGACAACTCCTGTGGATTGTCAGTCTGGGTCTACCATCAAGTTTGGTGTAGACTTGATACCTTTCAGTATCACCTTCGAATGCGAGAACTCGACACCAGGAGGTAGTTTGTACACCACACAACCTGCAATATCCTCGTTGCTCCGCCATAACACTCTGTTGGAGTTGTTCTCAAGTTGTATCTCTGCAGTACCTTGTATCTTCTTCTTGAATGAGAACATATTGAATGGAGCAAGAAATGGTGAATTGCGTACGCAGCACCTTACAATATCAAAAGCTGTTGGACAATGGGTCGTGCCTGGTACTCATAGTAAATACCCATCCCTCGGGTTTTTCTCTTGAAGCTCGGCCATATCAGTTGCATTGCACGTAGATAGTAATCCGATTAGAAATTGGCGAGCCGTGCAGGCTCAACACGGGTAGCGGCCCTCGTCATTGGTTCAAGTCGACGAAAAAAAGGATGCAGTGGGAGGGTCGTGCCCAGTCTCGTGCTTTCTCATACATTTTGATAGGGCCAAGGCGGATTTACAATAGTAAGCTGGTAGAAGGTGTCCCGTGGAGAAACACGTCAGGTTGAAAAGTGTGTTGGAGAGTGAACCGAAGCGTTCTCGCTGTCGCCGAAGGTAGCCTCCTTAGGGCGCTGCCAAGCATGCTGTATACAGCTAGACTCGGATTTATCTTTACCTCACTTCGATGTGACTTCTCCTCGAACTATTCATCCACACTTACATCCGTACCTACTCGAAACCAGCTCAAGGACACCTCCGGCACATACACCTGAGTCAGTTTAGTGATGGCCCTACCACACTTTGGAGGAAACCCTCGAACAACGATCGCAGAGCACTCCAAATGAGCTGTTGCACACAATCCCATCGTGTAGTACATCTGGCTGATATCTAGAGTCCTTCCTGGCGGGTACTACGATCTCAGAACGCCTTCGAAGCAGTGGCGTGCGCAGCAAACCCCTCCTGGAGCGAATCTCATATGACTCCTACCAAGGCCATGAGCTGAACCGGTTTTCTTTGTCTCTGCTGTGGGCGTCAACCCAGCCCGAAAGACTTTTCCCAGGACAGACGTGTTGGTACTACTGCAGTAACAGGCAGACATTCACCCAGTGTACGCTTTAGGAAGAACTCAAGGCCAAGAAGCACTGCGATGCTATCGTCGACTTCATCTCTTGATGATTCACATGCGGATGAGATGGGTTGGTGGAGGCTTCGACACGCCAGCACCAGTATGTTCTATTTGCGAGGCCTCTTTCGACGATGAAGGATCATGAAGCTTTTTCACACTCATTTTCTGTACACATACGGTAAGTTGGTGTTTCTGAGGACCAGAGGTATGAATCATGCTGCAGAGTATAAGTAAGGCAAGCTCTTCCTAACAAGTCTCCCTCTACCAACCCAATATTGAGCCATCAGCATTCTGTTGATGAGACGCACCCACTGTCGTTCAACTTAAGCATCCAGGCAGGACATAATTGATGTATGCAGCAAGTCGGAACAACATTGATGTCTCGATTTTTGATAATGGCGCAGTCGGATATCCTGCCTCAGAAATGGTATTCATTGCCTCTCATATGTTGAAGTTTACGGTTGCATTTGCTCCAGCTGCCTACTTTCCGTCCGCTCCATCGTCCGATGGACGGCTGGATCTCCTGCACGCCACATGCACGTCGGTACCGACTTGCATTTGGGGGCCAAATTCGCACAACACTCCTCCACAAGGCAGCTTTCTGTATCAACATGGCGTACCAACTCATCGGTTACACAAATCGAGAGGCCACCGTTCCCGGAAGACGTTCCTCACCGGTCGTGGGTACATAGGATGCTTGTCCCGGAGCCCGGGTGGCTGCCTTGGTGTCATTCCCACGGGCCACGACCATGTGAAAGGATTGGAGAGTCTGCCTATGGCCAAGGACCCAGTATATCCAGCCTGGCTCAGCTCGGACTGTGAAGATGTCCGATGTGCTCGATCACAGGCCGAAGAGCGAGCGCCAGTGAGTTCTTAAAGCACTTCGTTGAAGGCGAGGTTCTCCTTTGCCCAACACTCCAAAACAACAACATTGAAGCCCTCAAGCAAACACCATGACCGAACTCACCATGGAGACAGAACCCTTTCACCCACGCCCAAAGCTAACAAAGTACGACATTCCGCAAGACCTCAAGGTGAACTACTGTACCAAGACCCTCACCGAAGGCACCGAACTCCGCGGCCCAGAATCGTTGCCATTACCCTGCGACATCCTTCACGAGCACGACTGTTGTGTCACCCTCCGAGATGGAACCAAAATCTACACAGACGTCTACCGCCCTACTACAGCAAAGGAGGGTACAGTCCCTGCGGTCATCTGCGCCGGACCTTATGGCAAAGAGGGCTCTCGCTTTTTCCATGAATTCACGGATCATGCGCAATGGCGGTTTGGGATCCCGATGAAGATGGTGAGCGGGCTTGAGAAGTTTTTGAGGGACTGGATCCGGCGTATTGGGTTTTTCACGGATATGCTATTGTGCATCCTGGTGAGTGAGCGGATGCGGGAGTGCGGTCTACGTTGGGATTTGCTGACTTTTGGTCTCTTGGTTCATAGATCTCGGGGGTATTGGTATCTCAGCAGGCGATATGCATGTCTCCGGTCGGCAAGAGGGTAGAGATATGGCTGATCTCGTGGAGTGTATCGCCGAGCAAAGTTGGAGCAACAAGCGGTACGTCTACAGCAAGCTTTCGTCGAAGTATAACGTCCTTACTGATGCTGTGCATAGCGTCTCGATGGCAGGCAACTCCTGGCTGACTCAGGTCCAATGGTTCACCGCTACAGAGAAGCCACCTCATCTCACATGCATAGCTCCTTCCGAAGGATGGAGCGACTTCTACAGAGACATCTGCGTTCGCGGGGGCGTACCCAATGGTGGATTTTGGGACTGGTTGATCAAGCAAGGTACTCACGGACGCGGCCGGATCGAAGATGTGATCAAGATGTCAAAGGAACACACGTTCTGGCATGAGTACTGGGAGCAACGTAGGGCGGAGTTGGAGAACATCGAGGTAAGCCTGGACACCTGATGCATGCCTTGCTCGAACGTGCATTAACTAACACCCCGTCTGAGCGGACAGATCCCAATGCTCCTGGTAGCAAGCTACACCTCCGACCTCCACACCGGTGGCACTTTCCGCGGCTGGCTCGACACCAGATCCGAACAGAAATGGCTTCGGGTACACAACAGCAACGAGTGGCCAGGTAAGTATCCACACACCCAGACCCATTCCTTTTCAACCCTTGCTAAACCCCAACACAGACCTCTACAAACCAGACAACGTAGAAGACACCCGCAAATTCTTCGACCACTTCATGCGATCCGCCAACAACGGCTGGGAACACACCCCCCCGCGTCCGCCTCTGCGTCCTCAACCCCGGCGGGCAGGACGTGATCAACCGTCCGGAACTCGACTTCCCGCTCCCGAGACAGAGGACGAAGTACCTCTACCTCTCCACGGGCGATGGATCCTTGACGGCGACTGCGCCCGGCAAAACGCAGTCCATCACCTTCAACGCCGCCTCCGAGACTGCAACTTTCACCCACGTCTTCACGCACCTTACCGAACTCACCGGTTTCTTCGCCGTCAAGGTCTGGGTCGAAGCGCTCGATTAGGACGACATCGACGTTTTCGCTTGGTGGGATAAACTCTCCCCTTCCGGCGAAGCCCTCGAGCACGCAAACGTCGATCCCGGATACCTAGCCGACGACCCCGAAGCCGAGCGCGAGAAGCTCAAGGACCCGGCGTTGGGGATGCGGCATGTGTTCTTCTCGCCGGGCGGGTACGGACGATTGCGAGCGAGCCATCGGAAGTTGGCGGCGGGGGCGACGGAGCATAATCCAGTGCACACGCATCGGGAGGCGGACAAGCGGCTACTCAAAGGCGGAGGAGATGTCGTACCGCTGGAAATTGACCTCCGACCGTACGGTATCGTCTTTGAGAAGGGGGAGGGGTTGAGACTGACGATTGCGGGAGCGGATCCGCATCATAATATCCCGTGGGTGGAGCCGCCGGCGTCGATTACGAAGGGCAGGGCGGTGGTGTGGATGGGTGGGCAGCGGGATAGTAAGATGGTGTTGCCGGAAGTGTGAGGGGGATGTGCTGTGGTGCTGATGTTGAGAGGAGTGTAGCGCGGTATGGCAGGTGTGTAAGGATAAGTAAAGAGATTATGTGATACTGTATCTCAAGTTACAGCCGACTGCGTGTCATTATGCTCCGCCAGCTGTTATCTTTCCTCGCACGATGGTATCAAGGTCTCGCACAGCTTTCAGGCAATACAGCAGCAGCACATCCGACCAGAGAACGAAGAGGCGGCTGTTTGCGCGAGAGACTCCAGCCTGCCACCCCCTGTTTCTCACCGCACAGCCTTATGCCTTAAACCTCCCCTGCCCCAGCGCACTCAAATACCCATGCCTAGTCAAACTCGTCGGATCAAAGTTCGCACCCGACCCCTCACTCCCCGCCGCCTCCGCCAGCGTCTCCAAGCCACCCGCCCCCTGTGCCATCCTCTCCCTCTTCCTGTTCACAAGCTCCCTGACCGCGCCATCCCAACCTTCGCTCTCATCCTTCCCCGCCAACCCCCTGCCCTCCCCCAACGCCTCACTCAGCTGATCCAGTCCGCGGAGAGCTTCCGCGCGCGTCTTAGGCACATCGCAGAGTTCGCACAACGTCATAGCCGCTAGAGCGCCGAAATGGTGGTTCAGCGGTGTCACAGGCGTGAGGCGGGAGTTCAAGACCGTAGCGACTTTGACCGCGTGCTCGACCATTTCCATTGGTTCGGTGGTGGGGTTGAGTCGTTTGATGAGCAGGTGGCAGTGGTGGTAGCTGAGGTGTACCAGATTAAGGGAGCCCCAGACACTCTCCACTGACTCGCGGAAGCGGTCGATCTCGCCTGCTAATGTGAGGCCGAGGAGGGAGGACGCTGGGTTTGAGGGCGCCATGACGTCTGTCGAAGGCGTTTTAGTGGTGGTAAGGATTGCGGCGAGGTGGCCTACGATGAAGGAGAGGCGGGCAAGATGGTATGTTGATTCGCCGAGCAGGATCTGGTCTTCTGGGAGTAGAACTACCGAGTTCTCGGGAAGTTTGAGGAGGTCGGCTGTGCTGCTCGCGTGCCAGCGGTCGAGGATGAAGAGGACCCACCAAATGCGTCGCGCGAGCCGCTCTTCGCTGTCTCTGTCGCCGTCGAGGAGCGTTTGCGAGGCACCAGTGCGGATGACGTTGATTTCGAGTTGGCCAGCTACACCCGCGGCTCTGCCGAGCCATTCGGCACGACTGGGTCCAGCTTCGCCGCGGATGGTAGCCGGGCCGTGGTTGTCGCATTCCAGCGCCATTAGTAGTAGAGTCTGCAGGTAGACCAGATTTGTCGCGTTCGTGTGCGAGCTCGGATTGTCGAAAGGGTACTTAGCCAGCAGTTCTGCGGCTTTCTTAATCGCCTGCGCGTAGTTGGCGTTCGGCTCCAATGTCGTAGTCGGGAATGTGCGCATCAAGCAGTCCAGAGCAGCCAGGAAAGCTTCTCGTAGTGACGCCGGACACTCACCAAGACGTTGACGGAGACGATGCTTGCTGTTAGGCAGCAACGGGAAAGTCTGATGTATGATGCGGTAGTATTCGTTGATGATGGACTCATCCCAGTCGAAGTTGTTGTTCGCTTGGCTGGTCTCTTCGTTCGTGCGGTGGTTGAGAGCAGTATCATCCTGCATTGTGGAAGGTGCACCGTGCCTCCAGAATGGCTGCGGACCACCCATGTTCGCCTGTGGAGGTGGTGGCTGTTGCTGTGTAGGTGTATAGTACATCGGAGGTGGGTACGGCGCGGAATACTGTCCTGACTGTTGCTGCTGCTGTGGCTGTCCGCCCGGAGTCTGTGGATGGCCGTGCGACATCTCTGCCGTAGCATACGACCTCTTCTCGCCGACTCGTGGATCCAAGACTCCCATGCCGTCTTGCATGCTTTTGACTTGCTCCATCTCCCGCTGCACCCGCCTGACTTCCTCTCGAATGCCTTCGTTCACATCCGCGCCCCCAGACGGCCCAATCGACTTCTCCAGCGTATGCAAGCGCTCAGCCAGCTCCTTGATATAGCCTTTGCTCGGTCCACGCTTCATCGGCTGCCGACTGAAAGCACATCTCGCGCCGGTTCGCACGCAGCTGGAGCAGGGTGCATTCGCTGTCTCGTCCGCGGCGTCGCACCTGATCTTCTTCCTTCTGCACTCATCGCAAGCTCTACTTGTCTTGGTGCGAGGCGTACTGCGCGAAGACGAGTCACCGCCCGGCTGCTGAACGTATGGTGATGGCGGTAGTGGCATACCGCCGCCATTCTGGTACTGCGGCTGCTGCTGATGCTGTTGATTCGGGTGTTGTTGCTGCTGCATCATGGGCGGGTACTGGCTGAAGGTGCCGACCAAGCTGGATAGCTGCTCCCGAAGTTCCGCATTTGTTGCATTCTCCTGCGCGCCTGCGCCTGAGTCATTCTGCTGCGGCTGCGTCTCCGCGCCTGCAGCGGTTTCCTGCGCGCCTGCACCTGCGCCGTCCTGCTGCTGCGTATCGTCGTGCATGGGCTGCTGCCGCGGGTAGAAGGGGAGATGCTCGCCCGATGCGGAGGGCGAGGGGTACCGCTCGCCAGACATGTTGAGTATGTAGTTGTGAAGGAGTGACGTGATGGAAAAGAAATAGCTTCACATCACCTTTGCGACAGTTCACTTGATCGTGGAGCTGCTGCCGCGGTGGTGGATGTTTGGACGTTGGAGAGGTAAGTGACAGCCATCTTCGCGACAGCCTCCTCTCCACCCTCACTAGCGTCATCACGCGGCCACCAAGCAATCGACGGCATTCACGATGGCAGCCCTTCTTTCGAGATAGTGCTGTCGATGACTCCGTGATAGGCAATTGGGAGCTCAAGACGATGAACGATGTTTGAGGTCCTTCGACAATATTCGGGCCGTCCGGTATGGAAATACTTTACAGCGGTCCGCTCACAAACGCACCTGAAACAACAAGCAGTCAAGAGGATGAATGTGGGCACCGCCCTCGAACACTTCACTGGAGACGATGATAGTCGCTGTATGTATCGCTGTCTACGAAGTCTTCGGCGGAAAAAGCAACCTCCCCTCCATACCCCCATCCACCTGCAAGTTAACCCCATTAACGTGCCCGCTCAACACCGGACTGGCCATCACGGCGACCTGCCTTGCCACATCACCCGGTGTCGCCACTTTCTGCAACGGCGTCGTAGCCAGCGCTCGCTCCACGAAAGCCGTATCCTTCAGCGTGTTCTCCGCGAGCGGCGTAGCGACCCACCCAGGGTTGACAGAATTCACC
>JAABUW010003912.1_pt1 | contig 20690 bp, 23 predicted proteins | sample 5560081 | NCBI WGS metagenome assembly JAABUW01 (sample SAMN10711882, study PRJNA513363) | rock metagenome | isolation source: Antarctica rocks | place: Antarctica: Victoria Land, Knobhead sud
GTCAGCTACCGCACCATCGTCGAGCTGATCGGCGCCACCACCACCAAGACCGGCCTCTCGGTGCGCTGCGAGCTGGACCAGAGAGCCTACCCCAAGGGCATCCGCGTCTCCGACGAGGACATGGCCGGACTTAACATCCACCGCGACCCGTTCCACGGCGAATGGAACTACATCATCAAACCTCTGAAACCAGGAAATGATGCGGTTATTTTATGACGTCTCCTAATCACACTTTTTGCCATTTCTTGAATTCTCACAAGGTGCAGACCTAACCGCCATCCGGCGTTCACCGCTGCAAATGCGGCAGACATAATGGCGGGGTCAGCAGCCACAGCATCAGTCAGCCACGCACTCACGCAAAGACCAGCGCCACCGCCTTTATGCCGCCGCTATGCCCGGGGCGTCACAAGCACGTCGAATCTTAACGGCTCCTGCCGCCACATTGGCGGTGGATCAACAGGGTGCGCCGCGCCGCTCCAGGCCAGCTTGTCCAAGGCAGGAAAATCCGTCCAGCGACGGCAGCCCCTGTGTGATCCGACGCTGCACAGGAGCTGCCTCTTGGAACATAGACCCGGCCTGGCCGCTACGGCCGTCGCAACGACGGGCATATTCGGCCACGGATTAGCGGAGTTGGACGGCCCGGAGGCCGCCCTCATCCGGGTGGCCGACGCCGCCCTGGCCAGCCGCATCGTCGTCCTCGTGCCCGGCGCGCTGGAGCTGACTTGCACGCTGATGCGGCAGGGTTACAGCAATGTTGCAATGGCCCGGCTGACCGACCGGCCGCGGGCGGAGCAGGCCGACGTCCTGATCGTCCCCGACGTGGCAGATGGGCTGCTCGACCGGGTGATATCGTATGCCCGCCGTGTGCTGGCCCCGCTTGGAACAGTCGTCCTGTCGTTGGATGCCGGACTGCCGGTCGAGGCGGCGCAGCAGGCCCGTTGCCGGCTCCGGACCCTAGGCTTTGCCGCTATTCACGCCGAGGCCGCATGCGGCAGCATCCTGGTCCGCGCCGACCTGCCGCTGATCGGGCGGCTGTCATGATGCACCTGATCCGCCGCCCCGTATCGGACAACGGCGTAGCATTCTGGGCCACGGCGCATGGCCTGGCCGGGCTGAAGGGCTCGATGGTCGCGCTCGTCACACCCATGCACGGCGGCAGGGTGGACGATAACGCACTGGCTGCCCTATGCGACCGGCAGGTGCAGCGCGGCAGCACCGCCTTGGTGGTATGCGGAAGCACAGGCGAGGCCGCCTCCCTGCTGCCGTCCGAGCACATGCGCGTCATCCGGATCGCCGTCGAGACGGCTGCCAGCCGCGTGCCGGTCATCGCCGGCTGCGGCGCGCCGGCGACCGACGCGGCAACCGTGCTGGCCGGCATCGCCGTGCGGAGCGGCGCAGCCGCTCTGCTCTGCGCCCCGCCGCCTTACGTCAGGCCGACGCAGGACGGGATTGCGGCACACATCCGGGCGGTGGCCCATGCGTCCTCCTGCCCGGTGATCCTGTATGATGTGCCCGCCCGTACCGGCGTCGCTGTCACCGAAGAAACGGTGGCGCGGCTGTTCGAGCAAGGCCTGATCGCCGGCATCAAGGACGCCACCAGCGACCTGTCCCGCCCGGTCCGGCTGCGGCAGCTCTGCGGCGAGGAGTTGCGCCAATACTCCGGCGACGACGCGACCGCCCCGGCCCACCTGGCGATGGGTGGCCACGGCTGCGTATCTGTCACGGCCAACGTGGTCCCGGCGCTGTGCGCCCGGATGCACCGGAGCTGGGTCCGCGGGGACATGGGCGAGTTCGCCCGGCTGCGAGACCAACTGGCCCCGCTGCACCAGGCATTGTTCAGCGAAAGCAATCCCATCCCCGTCAAGACGGCGCTGTCCCTGGCTGGACTGTGCCATGGCGACCTGCGCCTGCCGCTGACCCGTGCCGGCGCGGCCACGCTGGACCGCCTGGGGCTGATGCTGCCCAACCTGATCGCAGCCGAGGAGGAGGCCGCCAGCCTGTCCCGGCTGAGTCTGGTGCGATGAATGCAGGATGGTCCCGACAGCACCGGGCATACGCTGGCAACCGCAGCGGCTGCGCTGATCGCGGCGATGCTGATTGCGCCGATCGTGCATCGGATCAACGTCGGGCTGACCTGCCAGCTTGGCACCGCGGCCCCCATTGCAATCGGCCGCCTGCATACCCCGCCAGCGCCGGAGTGCGACGAGGCCGGGCACTGGGAAGTGGGCACGTCCAGGCGGGCCGGACCTTGAGCACGGGAGCAGCATCATGAGCATGCCCGGCGAGTTCCCCCGCCCCCGGCAGCCCGCGGCTGAACCAGCGCCAACAGCACGGGCGCCGCATCGGCCAGGGTTGGCCTTGATTGCGGACGTGCTTGCCCGGGAAGCCCTTGTCGGCGCGGTACTATGGGCGGGACGAGGCTGGGGGCAGCAGAACAACGCGTTGCTGACCGGGGCCGTGTTTGCCCTGGTCATCATGGGAACGCGGTGGTTCGGGCTGGCGCAGCGCCGCGGATGGGGACTGACCCTCCGTGAAGCCTTGCTGGTGTTTACCGGGGGCATCTGCCTGGCCAACATCATCGCTTTTGCAGCGGGCCAGCCGCACTAGCAAGGGGTGGGCGTTGCTGGAAGGAAGGTCATCGCCACCTCAACAACCACCGCTCCAACCGCCCCAGCACCCAGGCCACCGCCAGGCCCAGCAGCGACAGCACCACGATCCCCGCCAACAGGTTGTCGGTGTCGTACAAGTTGCCCGCCTGCAGCACGAAGGCGCCGATGCCGCGCTCCGCTCCGATCATCTCCGCCGCCACCAGCAGGATGATGGCGATGCCGGTCGTCACGCGGAACCCGCCCAGTATGGCCGGCAACGCGCCGGGCAGCACGATCTTGCGCAGGATCGCGCCGTGCCCCAGCCCGAACGCCTGCCCCATGCGGATCAGGTTGCGCGGCACCCCGTCCACTCCGGCCGCCGTGTTCAGCACGGTGGGAAAGAACACGCCCAGGGCCAGGGTGGCGATCTTCGAGCCCTCGCCGATGCCGAACCAGATGATGAACAGCGGCACCAGCGCGATCTTCGGGATCGGATACAGCGCCGACACCACCGCCATGCCCGGCGACCGCAGCAGGGTGAACAGCCCGACCCCGAACCCCAGCACAACCCCGCAAACGGTCCCAAGCGTCCAGCCGATGGCCAGCCGCTGCAACGACGCGCCCAGATGCAGCCATAGCTCCCCCGACGAGATCAGCGCACCCAGCGCCCGCACGATGTTGAGCGGCGGCGGCAGGAACAAGATCGGGATCACGCCGGCGCTGGCGCCCACCTGCCACAGCGCGACCAGCCCCAGCAGCGTGCCGGCAGCCGCCAGCGGCACCAGCCGGGGCGCAAACCCCCCAGCGCGGAACGGCACGGCGCCGGACAGCTTACGCAAGCACCCGCTCCCGCTCCGCCGCCGCGGCATCGTCGCGGATCATGCCCCACAGCCGGGCCTCGATCTGCAGCAGGTCCGGGTCGACCTGGTTGCGCCCGCTGATCGGCCGGTCAATCTCCAGCACCGCCCGCACCCGGCCGGGCCGGCGGGACAGCACGGCGATGCGATGGCCCAGGCGCACGGCCTCCCCCAGGTTATGGGTCACATAGACGGTCGTGGTCCCTGCCCGCTCGATCAGCGCGGCAAACTCGTCCAGCAGCAGCGCGCGGGTCTGGGCGTCCAGAGCGGACAGCGGCTCGTCCATCAGCAGGCACGCCGGACGGACCGCCAGGGCGCGGGCGATGCCGACGCGCTGCCGCATCCCACCGGAAAGCTGCCGCGGCCAGGCCCCGGCGAAATCGGTCAGCCCGGTCATCGCCAGCACCTCCGCCACCCGGGTGTCCTGCTCGGGCCGGGGCAGCCGGCCCTCCAGCACCAGGGACACGTTCCCGGCCACGCTGCGCCAGGGCAGCAGCGAGAAGTCCTGGAACACGGGGGTCAGCGGGTTCAGGCAGTCATCAGCCACGGTGCCCTCCATCAGCACGGCGCCGCGATCCGGCCGCAGCAGGCCGCCGATGATGCCCAGCAGGGTGCTCTTGCCGCAGCCGGAGGGTCCGACCAGCACCAGGACCCGGCCCGGCTCCGCCACCAGGTTGATGCCGTCCAGCACCGGCAGGCTGCCATAGCTGTGCCCGACGCCCTGAACCGTCAGGCGGACCGACGACCCCTGCATCAGCCCGGCAGGGCGCCGATGAAGCTGGTGTCCATGATGTCAGCCGCATCCGGCACGTTCTTGACCAAGCCCTGGTCCGCAAACCATCGCAACTGCGCCGCCACGTCCCGCACGTCCAGGCGCCCGCCCTCGTCATAGTAGCCCACGCCTTCGCTGATCTTGCGGGGACCGTCGAGGTCGCCGGCATAGACGTATTTCTGGATCAACGGATACAGCGCCTCCGCCTTCGCACCCCGCACCGGCTGCCCCTGGGCGTCTGTCCGCAGGAAGGCGTCCCGGTAGTCGGCCACGCCGCGCTGGTAGGCCCGCGCGAAGCGGTGCAGCGCCTCCGGGCGTTCTTGGATCATCCGCACCGGCGCGAACACGGCGGTGACTTGGTAGGGCACGAGGTCCCCGGCCCAGCCGATGATACGCGCCTCGCCGGATGCCTCCAGCGGCCGGGCCATGCTGGCGACGGCCATCGTCGCGTCCACCTGCCCGGTCCGCACCGCGGCCACCATGTTGCCGATGCCCTGCAACGGCCGCAGCGTCATGGATTTCAGGTCGAAACCCTCCGTCTCCGCAATGCGCCCAACCATGTAGTGGAACGATGAGCCGAACTGGGTGATGCCGAAACTGTGGCCGCCCAGCTTCGCCGGACTGGTCAGGCCGGCGTCATACGCCTTTCGCGATGCCAGGATCGCCGTGCCCTCATAGCCCTTCTGCTCGTGCAGCGCCCCGCCAATCACCTTCAACGTGCCGCGCCCGGCCAGGCTGAAGAAGCCGCCGGTCAGCGCCGTGATCCCCACGTCTATGTCGCCCGACACCGCCGCCGCGGCGATGGGCTGCGCAGCCTCGAAGAAGCGGAACTCGGCGGCCAAACCCTCGCCTGCGAAGTAGCCGCGCTCCATCGCGACATACAGCGGCGCCGGCGACAAGGTGTGCAGCAGGCCGATCCGAAGCGGTTCGGCGGCGCGTGCCGGGCCGGCCAGCAGCAGGGCGGGCATAGCAAGGGCAGCGCGCCGGGTCAGGGCTGGGGTGGGCAAGGCGGCTCCTCCGGTCATCGGCCCCCATGTGCCATAGGTCGGCCGGGTTGCACAGGAAGCGCCGCCGACCCATACCCCGATGCATGGCCCCACCCCTCCTGTTGCTGCAAGACATCCGCCTCAGCCTCGGCTCCGCCCCTTTGCTGGACGGCGCGGACCTGGGCGTCGGTGCCGGGGAGCGCATCTGCCTGGTGGGCCGCAACGGGTCGGGCAAGAGCACGCTGCTGAAGGTCGCCGCCGGGCTGCTGCAGGCCGATGGCGGCAAGCGGTTCCTGCAGCCCGGCACGACCGTCCGCTATCTGCCGCAGGAGCCGGACCTATCCGGCTACAAGTCCACGCTAGCCTATGTCGAGGACGGCATGGGGCCGGGCGACGACCTGCACCGGGCGCGCTCCCTGCTGGACCAGCTCGGCCTCACAGGAGAGGAGGACCCGGCGCACCTGTCCGGCGGCCAGATGCGCCGCTGCGCCCTGGCCCGCACCCTGGCCCCCTCCCCCGACCTGCTGCTGCTCGACGAGCCGACCAACCACCTCGACCTGCCCGCCATCGAATGGCTGGAGGCCGAGCTGAACAGCCTGCGCGCCGGCCTCGTGCTTATCAGCCACGACCGGCGGCTGCTGGAAACCCTGTCCCGCAGCATCGTCTGGCTCGACGGCGGCGTGACCCGGCGCATTGACCGCGGCTTCGCCCACTTCGAGGCCTGGCGCGACGAGGTCGAGGAGCAGGCGGAGCGCGACCAGCACAAGCTGGGCCGCCAGATCGCGAGGGAAGAGGACTGGCTGCGCTACGGCGTCACCGCCCGGCGCAAGCGCAACGTCCGCCGCCTGGGCGAGCTAGGTGCGCTGCGGCAAAAACGGCGGGAGGCGCGCGGCAGCGACGGCCCGCTTCGCCTGATCGCCAGCGAGGCCGACCTGTCCGGCAAGTTGGTCGCCGTCGCCGAGCACGTCAGCCGCGCCTTCGACGGCACGGAGGTCGTGCACGACCTGACGATGCGCGTCCTGCGCGGCGACCGGCTGGGCATCGTCGGCCCGAACGGCGCCGGCAAGACCACTCTGCTGCGGCTGCTGACCGGCGTGGACCAGCCCGACAGCGGCACGGTCAAGCTGGGCGCCAGCCTGGCCGAGGTCACGCTGGACCAGCAGCGCGCGACGCTCGATCCCAACGCCACCCTGGCCGACACCCTGACCAACGGCGGCGGCGACACCGTGCTGGTCGGGACGGAGCGCCGGCACGTCATCAGCTACATGAAGGACTTCCTGTTCAAGCCGGAGCAGGCCCGCACCCCGGTCGGCGTGCTGTCCGGCGGTGAGCGCGGACGCCTGATGCTCGCCTGCGCCATGGCGCGGCCCAGCAACCTGCTGGTGCTGGACGAGCCGACCAACGACCTGGACCTGGAAACCCTGGACCTGCTGCAGGAGATGCTGGCGGACTATCCCGGCACCGTCCTGCTCGTCAGCCATGACCGCGACTTCCTGGACCGCGTGGTGACCAGCACCTTGGCCGCCGAGGGCGCCGGCCGCTGGGTGGAGTATGCCGGCGGCTACAGCGACATGCTGGTGCAGCGCGGCGTGCCGGCCACCGTCGTTGCCGGGCGGGTCCGGCCGGGGTCGCCGAAGGCCGCACCGGGCCGCACCTCCCCGCGCAAGATGACGTTCAAGGACAAGCACGCCCTGGAAACCTTACCGAAGCAGATGGAGGCGACGTCGGCCGAAATCGCCCGCCTGCAGCGCCGCCTGTCCGACTCGAACCTGTATCGCAAGGACCCCAACGGCTTTCGCATGCTCACGGAGTCGCTGACCAAGGCGCAGGCCGACCTGGCCGCGGCCGAGGAGCGTTGGCTGGAGTTGGAGATGATGCGGGAGGAGCTGGGCGTATGACGCGCTGGGTCCAGCCGGCAGAACGGGGACGGCCGGCCATGCCATTCCGGACCTTGGCCGCCCCGGGCCTAGCAGCCCTGGCCGTGCTGCTGCCCGCGGGACAAGCTTATGCCCAGCCGGCACTGCACATCACCGGCTATGGCGAGTCCACCATCAGCCGTGAGTTGGGCGTACGTGATCCCAGCACCGTCGAGGGCGATACGGAGCCGGTCAGGACCGTGGACGGCGTACATATCGTCCAGCAGACCAACCGCATTGAGGCCCGGCTGTGCCGCCGTTTCGGGATCAGCTTCATGCTGGAGGGCCTGGAGACCGGCAGCATCCTGGACGTCACGATCCAAACGCGGCATCCCGCCATTACCCGTCCCGATGGGCACGTCAGCACGGGGGTGCGCTATCCGTCCTCCGTCAGCGCGGGACGGCCGGGTTGGGTCGGCTACACCTTCGACTATGCGTATGAGCTGGTGCCGGGCACCTGGAGTTTTGCCGTCCTGTCCGGCAGCGACGTGCTGGCGGAACAGCAGTTCGAGGTGACGGTGCCGCCGGATTTAGACCAGCAAGCGCCAGGCAGGTGCGCCGCGCTAGTTTCCTGACTCCGTTCGGGACGCTAGTCTGCCGCAACCACATGCCGGGATGGCCGTGTCCCAGCCCGGCAAGGTCAACGGAGGCCGGTTCATGCGCGTGCGCTTAGCAATCCTCCTGCTTATGCTGACGCTACTGACGGCTACGGCCGCCGCCCAGGAGGCGCCCCCGGCTGCGCCGCCCAGCGAGGCCGCGCCGGCGTTGCACATCACGGGCTCGGGCGAGTTCACAGCCACGCGGGACCTGGGGCCGCGCGATCCCGTCGGCAGGGATGGCGACGCCGTGGTCATGGTGGAGGAACCGCACATTACCCGCCGCACCCGCCGGATCACTGCGCAGCTTTGCCGCCGGTTCGGCTTCATGTTTACGGTGGAAAACCTGCCACTGGGCGAAACCCTGGACGTGACGGTGACTTCAGTGCATCCGCCCATCCTAAATCCAAGCGGCCGCATCAGCACGAGCGTCATCTACAACATGACCGTCAGCGGCGAGCAGCCCGGCCTGGTCGGCTTCTCTTTCGACGACCCCTGGGAACTGGTCCCGGGAACCTGGATCTTCACCGTGCGCCGAGGCGACCAGGTCTTGGCGGAGCAGGCCTATGACGTGACCGCTTCCCCCGGCCCGGCGCCTACAAGCCGGATTGATTGCAGCGCCGCGGTGTCCTGACGCGGCCTAAGCGGACTTACTTAGCCTGCCACACAGATGGCCTGCGGCCGTGGTAGGCTACGCAAGCCTGCTTAGCTTTTTGTCTATACGCAAACCTCCAGAGGTTGGCTTATCGCCGCAGGCGGAGGGTCAGGCCCTTGGCGATCCATCCTGCCTCGATCGTGTCCAAATCCGTGACCCCCGACGGATGCGCCCGCGATGGCCTGGTGGCCAGCATCGGCGCGGCATCCCGCCGCCAGAGGCCGACCAGCCGCGCCAGCTCAGGCAACGGATCGGCATGGTCGTCCACCCGCAGGTTCAGGTCGGGGAAATCTTTGGTTGTCGTCAGCAGCATGGCCGCGGACTGCCGGCCCCGGCGGTCGCCGCCGGTCCGTTCCCCGGCCAGCATCGCGGCAGCCAGGCGCTCCGGCAGAAGGACGTCGCCGGACAGCGCCGCGAGGGTCGCGCCGACCACGTCCGGCCCGGCCAATATGTTGCCCGCCACGCTGACGCCTGGCGCCGACGTGCTGCTGCACCACTCGACGCAGTGATCCCCGGTCCATGCGGCAGAGCGTCCGAGCCGGTCCACCGCGTGAACCTGCCGTAGGTGACGGCCGTCATCGCCCGCCAGGGCGCCCTAAATGGCGGCGTCCGGCGCCAGACCGCGCGCCAGCCCATCCAGGATCGCCGGACCCAGGTAGCGGTTGGTCATGGACTGCGTGGACACCGCCCCCACGCCTGACCGCACGAAGGGGCAGCTTGCACCCACGGCGAAGGCGCAGGTTGCGACCGCTACGGCAAAAGCTCCGGTGTCCGCGTCATGCAGCACGACGGACCACGTCATGGCACCAGCCACTTCGCCTGCATGACGTCCGCTGTCCAGGTGAAGGCGGCCCGGCGATGGCCGTCCCGGGCCAGGTGCAGCCACTCCATTCCATCAACATCCGCGGCGATCACCGCGAAATTGGCGAAGGCCGCATCCTCATCCACCCGGTCCGTGTCGGCAGCGGCCGGATCGGCCAGCACGGTCCCTGGGGTCGGTCGGACACGGTACGTTTCGCGAGAGCCGGCGTGCAGCCGGTCCCACTCCGACCGAGCTACGTCCTTGGGCTGCAAGGCAGCGGCGCCATCCAGGCAGATCTGGACCTGGCTGCCGTCGTCCCAAACATGGAGGGCAACACGCGGGTCGGCGCCGATCTCCGCCACCTTCGCCGCCCTTCGGTCGGTATGGATCACCAGCCGCCGCGTTGCTGGGTCGAAGCCGCGCAGCACCACGGTGCGCAGGCCTGGGCGCCTGTCAGCACCCATTGTCGCCAGCGTCGGTGTACGGAATGGGGATTGGCGATCAGCCACGCCTTCGGATATCCGGCGGAACGCGTCGGCGCAGATGTCTTGCAAAGCGGCTGGAGCTGTCATGCACACCTTATCACCCGGCTGTGCTGCACTGCACAGTCCCTTCGCGACAGGTCCCTCTCGACAGTTCGCCCCAGCATCGTCAAACACCAGCCAGCATTCAAGGAATTAGGCTACATGGACAGAGTTGACGTTGCCGGCCTTCACGTCGCCCCGGAACTTCACGCCTTCATCGCCGAGGCGGCGGAGGGCACAGGGATTGCTCCGGACGCCTTCTGGGCCGGGTTCGCCGCCCTGGTTCGCGACCTGTCGCCGCGCAACGTTGCCCTGCTGGCGCGGCGCGACGATCTGCAGGCGCAGATAGACGCCTGGCACTCCAGCCAGGGCGCCGGGCCGCACGACGCAACGGCCTATGCCGATTTCCTGCGCGGCATCGGCTACTTACTGCCGGAGCCGGCGCCGTTCGAGGTAAACACCGCCGGGGTGGATGCGGAAATCGCAAGCATTGCCGGACCGCAGCTTGTCGTGCCGGTAATGAACGCGCGCTATGCCCTCAACGCCGCCAACGCGCGCTGGGGCAGCCTGTATGACGCGCTATACGGCACCGACGCACTGCCGGAGGATGATGGCGCAACGCGCGGCCGCGGCTTCAACCCGGTGCGTGGCGCCGCCGTAGTGAAGCGCGCGAAGCAGGTGCTGGACGAAGCGGCGCCGCTCGCGGAAGGCTCGCACGCCGATGCCAAGGAATATGCAGTCCAGGGCGGCAAGCTGGTCGTGACGACCGCGGCCGGAACCACTGGCCTGCGCAATCCGGCCAAGTTCGTGGGCTATCGCGGCGACGCCGCAGCGCCAACTGCCGTGCTGCTACGCAACAACGGGCTGCACTTGGAGATTAAGCTGGACCGCGCGCATCCCATCGGCAAAACGGACCCGGCAGGCGTCGCCGACGTGGTGCTGGAATCTGCCATCACCACCATCCAGGACTTGGAGGACAGCGTCGCCGCCGTGGACGCCGCCGACAAGGTGGATGTTTACCGCAACTGGCTCGGCCTGATGCGGGGCACCCTGACGGCGGAGCTGGAGAAGGACGGCAAGACCATCGTGCGCCGGCTGAACGGCGACCGGGAATATACGGCGCCGGACGGCTCGACACTGATGCTGCCGGGCCGCAGCACGATGCTGGTCCGCAACGTCGGCCACCACATGTATACCGATGCAGTGCTGCTGGACGGGCAGGAGGTCCCCGAGGGGCTGCTGGACGCGTCGGTTACCTCGCTGATCGCCATGCACGACCTGCAAGGCAACGGGCCGATCCGGAACAGCCGGGCCGGATCGGTTTACATCGTGAAGCCGAAGATGCACGGGCCGGAGGAGGTCGCCTTTGCGGTGGAGATTTTCACCCGCGTCGAGGGCATCCTGGGTTTGGCGCCGAACACCCTCAAGATGGGCATCATGGACGAGGAGCGGCGCACCAGCGCCAACCTGGCCGCTTGCATCCATGCCGCCCGGGACCGGGTGGTGTTCATCAACACCGGCTTCCTGGACCGCACGGGCGACGAGATACACACCTCGATGGAGGCCGGCGCGATGATCCGCAAGGCCGAGATGAAGGGGACTGCCTGGATACGCTCCTACGAGGACCGCAACGTGGACATCGGCTTGGCGTGCGGTTTGCGGGGCCGGGCGCAGATCGGCAAGGGCATGTGGGCGGCGCCGGACCGGATGGCGGAGATGCTGCAGCAGAAGATCGGCCATCCCCGCGCCGGCGCCAACACCGCCTGGGTGCCGTCTCCCACCGCTGCAACCCTGCACGCGCTGCACTATCACCAGGTGGATGTGGCGGCGCGCCAGGCGGAGCTGGCCGGGCATCCCCGCGGGACGCTGGCCGACCTGCTCACCATCCCCGTCGCCGACCGGCCGAACTGGGCGCCGGACGATGTGCAGCAGGAGCTGGACAACAACGTGCAGGGCATCCTGGGCTATGTCGTCCGCTGGATTGACCAGGGCGTCGGCTGCTCCAAGGTGCCGGACATCCATGATGTCGGGCTAATGGAGGACCGGGCGACGCTGCGGATCAGCAGCCAGCACATCGCCAACTGGCTGCACCACGGCGTGGTGACGGAAGCCCAGGTGCGGGAAACCATGCACCGGATGGCCGCCGTCGTGGACCGGCAGAATGCTGGGGACTCGGAGTACCGGACGATGGCCAGCAATCCGGAAGGCCCGGCGTTCAAGGCAGCCTGCGACCTGGTGTTCAAGGGCCGGGTGCAGCCGAACGGCTACACCGAGTTCATCCTTCATGCCCGGCGGCGGGAGGCGAAGGCAGCCTGACGGCAGGTCGCCAGCGACCCCTTTGTGTTTTGGCCGGAACCGTACGTGGTTCCGGTCGTTTACGCCTTGCAACGTGAACGCGTCGTGAGGAGCAACCCATGAGCCTGATCGTAATCGTGATTGTCCTGGTCGTGCTGTTTGGCGGCGGTGGGTTCTACGGCTACAACCGCGGTTACTACGGTGGCCGCGGCTATGGCGGCGGCCTTGGGCTGCTGCTGCTGCTGCTGATCCTGTTCCTGATTTTCGGCAACGGACGGGGCTTCTAACCTTCACGGGATTGTCCTGACCGCAGCGCCGTTCTGGATGCATAGCGGCTATAGTTCTTTATTGGCCAGAAGTGTCGTTCCATGACATTCCCGCTTTTGGCGTCTGACACTGCTTGCGTGTGCTTCCATTTGGAAGTCCTCGGTATCCGAATATTCGTGATTCGGTCTTCAACGAGTGCTGACAGCAGCTCTTAAGCTACTTCGAAATCCTGGTTCGAGAGGGCTGCAATCAGATTGCTTCGCTCAGCGCTTCGCAGGACGCTTTCAGTGGCAGCATGGTCGAGCGGCCTGCCAAAAAAGTAACCCTGCCCGCAGTCGCAGCCCCACGCACTGAGAAGTCCTGCCTGCGCCTCCGTCTCAATCCCTTCGCCGGTCACCGTCAAGGAAAGCGATTTTGCGAGCGAGATGATCGTCTGGACAATCGCAGCGTCCTCCGGCTTCTGGCCAAGGCCCGAGACGAATGAACGGTCTATCTTGAGCACATCAAGCGGGAGCTGCTTCAGATAGGACAGTGACGAATATCCCGTGCCGAAATCGTCTATCGCCAGCTTGACCCCGAGGTCCTTGAGCCGCCTCAGCGTTGCGATCGTCGTTTCGACGTCCAGCATCAGCACGCCCTCTGTGATCTCAAGCTTGAGGCAATTCGGCGCCAGACCCGTTTCCCGCAATGTCCGGGCGACGTCGTCGGCCAGGTGTGGGAGCTGAAACTGACGCGGCGACAAGTTCACGCTCAGCATCAAGGGAGGTTCGGCCGTGAACTCGTTGTGCCACTCCGCAACTTGCCGGCATGCCACATCCAACACCCATTGACCCAACGGCACGATCAAGCCAGTTTGCTCCGCAACCGGAATGAAATCGCCGGGTGCGATCAGCCCCCGCTCCGGATGCTGCCAACGCACCAGCGCCTCCACCTCCGTCACGCGTCCGGACGGCATTGACACGATCGGCTGGTAGTGGACGCGCAGCTCTCCCTCCGCGATGGCGCGGCGGAGGTCGTTCTCAAGCTCCAGCCGGGCCAGGCTGTCGGTATGCATGCTGTCGTCGAACACAACACAGCGGGACTTGCCGTCGCTCTTGGCCCGGTACATCGCGACGTCAGCGTTGCGGAGAAGTTTGTCCGCCTGCTGTTCGCCACGCACAGCCAGTGCGATGCCCATGCTTGCCGTCACCGTTACGTCCCGTCCGTCCAGGGCGAACCTGCGGCAGAACTGCGTGGCGATGGCATCCGCCACCAAGGTCGCGTCGGCCTCTCCCAATAGGTGCTCCAATACGATGACGAACTCGTCCCCACCCAGCCGGGCAACCGTGTCTTCGGTACGGATGCAACACTGCAGGCGGGCCGCAGTCTGCATGAGAAGCTCGTCGCCCACATGGTGGCCAAGGCTGTCATTGATTAGCTTGAAGTTGTCGAGGTCCAAGAACAACAGGCCGACCTGGCTACCCCGCCGGCCCGCGCGGACGAGCGCCTGATCCAGCCGGTCGTGGAACAGCAGCCGGTTGGGCAGCCCGGTCAGCGCGTCGTAGAACGCCTGCTGCGTGAGTTGCTGCTCGAACGTCTTCCGCTCCTGGATATCGCGGACGGTGGCGACCATACCGGCCACGGCAGGTTCGTGCAGGAGGTTGGTCAGAATCAGTTGGACCCAGCGCCATTGCCCGTTCCCGTCCTGGATTTGAAGCTCGATGCTCCGGGTCGCATCACCGGACGGGGACGAGCCTGATCTCTGATGCAGCTGCTCCAGCAGCTCCGTCAGCACCGGCCCGGCATCAGGGTGCGCCAGCGTTTCAAGTGTGCGGCCCAGCAACGCGGAGCCGGCGTATCCCCAGCCCGTCTCAGCGGCTGGGCTTTGGTAGGTGATGCCGCCCGACGCGTTGCAGATCAAAATCATGTCTGCAGCGTTCTGAACCAGGGATCGGAACCTCTGTTCCCGCATGCGGGCGGTATCGGCCTCGCGCAAGATCGCGTCCTGCGCCTGGCGCTGATAGGTGCGCAGGACACGCCAAGACATGACGACGAGGACGAGGCCGAGCAAGATCACCACTGGCGCCGCAGTCAGCACCCTGGCCTGAGTACGGCTGAGTGTGTCGAGCTGGTGCATTGCACCGGCACGACCTGCATCAGCCGCCGCCGAGACCTGCTTCTCGATGGTTTCGAAGGTGGGGTCTATTTCCCCTTCATCTATTGCACTGGCCCTGGCGGTATCACCTGCGTCAACTGCGTCGAACATCCGGGCGATGGCGCCCAGGTATTGAGCGTGCATGGCAATGACGCCGTCAAGGTGCTCGTCCCCACCACTCAACCGTTCTACCTGCCGTAACGCGGCCTCCATTTCGGAGGCTGCCTGGGCGTGCAAGTCCCGAACCTCCTTGCCAGGCTCAAGGCGGTATTTGCGCTCCAGAGACTCCTCCGCACCAACGGCGAAGCGCGCCTTTTCGAAGGTCGCGCTGAGCTGGATCGCAGACTTCGCGGCCGATCCCGCATAGTAGGTAATGACGGCTGCCCACAGGGCGAGGCTGGGAAGCACGACCAGGACGCCGACAAGGCCGAGAGATGCAAGACGCCGGACGGCCGACGCATGGAGCACATCCTGGCCAGATATCGGCCGATCCGGCGCACGCCAAGCGGTCCTCGCGCGGTTCCAGACATTTGAAGCAGCTAAGGATGTCAACATTCTTTTCCTACACCAGACCGCATCGTGGGCGTCTTGGCCTATGCTGAGTGCAGAATGCAGCATGTTTGTTGACAAATCCCGAATGGCCAGCCGCCGACCCAAGCCAGATATAAAAAGCTTCATGGCAGAAAGAATGTTACGGGCAAAGTATGGTTTTGTTGCATCCGTCCAGGTTGCGCCGCCATTCGTCATATAGCGCAAGTCGCATATGCCGCCTCAGCGCAGCGGCCGGCCCCGCCGTCAGGCCGTTGACGCCCGCTAAAGTTTCAGTAGGCCGGACTACCCCTCAGCCGCCGGTTCCGCCTGCGCGCTGACGCGGGACACCCGGCGGCCGTCCATCTCCACCACCTCGAACCGCCAGCCGCCGAATACGATCCGGTCCCCGGTGCACGGCAGGCGGCGCAGCAGCGCCAGCAACAGGCCGGCGAGGGTGTGATAGCTGCCCTCCGCCGGCAGATCCGGCAGGGTCAGCCGCGCCTTGATCTCGTCCACCGGCGAGGCGCCGTCCAGCAGCAGGGGCGCGGCGGCGCCGTCCGGTCCAGGGGGCGCGGCTGGCGTAGTGTCGGCAGGCTCGCCCACGATGGCCTGCAGCACGTCGGCGGCAGTCACGACGCCCTCGAAGCTGCCGTATTCGTCCATGACCAGCGCCAGGCCCAGCGGATCGCCCTTCAGCCGCTCCAGCGCGTCCAGCGCCGTCACGGTGTCAGGGATCACCATCGGCGTCTTCATTGCCGCCGCCACGGACAGGTCGCCGCCGCCCAGGATGCGGTCCAGGATATCCTTGGCCTGCACGACGCCCACCACGTTGTCCACCACTCCCTCGCAAACCACGAAGCGGCTGTGCGGCGTCGCCTTCAGGGTCGCTGCGATGTCCGCCCGTGGATCGGTGCGGTCTATCCAGGCCAGCTCGTTGCGCGGAGTCATGATGGCACGGACCGGCTTATCCGCCAGGCGGAGCAGGCGCTCGATCATGTCGCGCTCCTCGGTTTCCAGCACGCCTCCCTCCGTGCCTTCGGCCAGGACCGCGCTCAGCTCCTCCTCCGTGATGCCCTGGCGCTCGTCGGCATGGGCGCCGAACAGGCGCAGGACTAGGCCGGACGACTTGCCCAGCAGCCAGACAATCGGGGCGCCGATGCGGGACAGCCTGCTTAGCGCCGGGGCGACGACGGCTGCGACGCCCTCGGGCCGGCGGAGTGCAAGCTGCTTCGGCACCAGCTCGCCCACTACGAGGGTCAGGTAGGTCGTGAGCACGACGACGATGGCCAGGGACAGGGACTCGGCAAAAGGCTCCAGCGCGGGGATCGTCGCCAGCCAGGTTTGCAGCCGGGCCGAGACGCGGGCGCCGCCGAACACGCCGGCGAGCACGCTGACCAGCGTGATGCCGACCTGCACGGTGGGCAAAAACCGCTCCGGGTCCTCCGACAGCAGGCGGGCCGTGGCGGCGCCGGGAGTGCCCTTGCGCTCCAGCACCACCAGCCGCGCCCGGCGGACGGAGACGAGCGCCAGCTCGCTCATCGCGAACACGCCGTTGAGGACGATGAGCAGGAGGATGGTGATGAGTTCGATGGTGAGGCCCATGGCCCTTCTTAGCGCCCACGGCCCGAAATGGGCAGGGCTGGCCTGGGCGGCGCAGCCGTGCCGGCGGCCCGGGAGGTTGCATGGGCCGGGGCTGCCGATTAACCACCTGGCCCAACCCGCTTCGAGGCTTCTGATGATCCGCCCCCTGCCAACCTTCGCCATCCTTTTGGGCCTCGGCGGCCTTGTGCCCTTCGCCGGGTGCGGGCTGGGCGCGCTCAGCCCGGACCCGGAACTGGCAGAGCGGTCCTTACTGGCGCTGGTGGCCTATGGCGCGGTGATCCTGGCGTTCCTGGGCGGGGTCCACTGGGGTTTTGCGCTGGAGGACAGCGGGACGCCCACAGTGCGGGTGCAGCGGCTGCGGTTCGGGCTGGGGGTGTTGCCATCGCTGCTGGGCTGGGCGGCGCTGCTGGTGGCCTTCCTGGGGTTCCCGCTGCTGGCGCTAGTGCTGCTGATGGCGGGGGTAGTCGGCACCACCCTCACCGAAGCGCGGGCAGCGCGGAGCGGGCTTATGCCGCAATCCTACATGCGGCTGCGCTGGGCGTTGTCGGCCGCGATGCTGGTGTGCCTGGCGGGAGTGTGCCTGGTACGGGCGCTCGGCGGGCGGATCGTGCTGTGACCGGCTTGGACGCCGCTGGCGCCGCAAGTCGCCGCGGGCCTGCGAGAAGGCGCCGGTGAAGGTATTCTGGGACGAGGCGCAACTGCGGCACGCGCCGGAGTTCTTCCTGCAGCGCGGCGTCGTGCGGCAAAACTTCGAGGTGCCGGCCCGCGCCCTGGCGCTGCTTGAGGGCTGCGCGGCGCTAGGCCTCAAGACCGTCGTGCCGGCGCCCGCCCCGGCGGCCATGGCAGCCGTCCATGACCCGGCTTACCTCAATTTCCTCCGGGACGGCCCCGCGGCCTGGGCGGTGCAGCCCGGCGCCGGGGCGGAGATGGTGCCGAACATCCATCCTTCGCCCGAAATGCTGGCGCAGGGGGCACAGCGCGGCACGGGCGTTGTTGGGCAGCTCGGCTGGTTCACGGCGGACACATCCTGCCCGGTCAGCGTGGAAACCTGGCCCGCGGCGGCGGCCGCGGCGGCGGGGGCGGCGGCTGCAGCGGATGAGGCGCTGGCCGGCCGCACCGCCTATGCGCTGGCGCGTCCGCCGGGGCACCATGCCTATGCCGCACGGGCAGGTGGGCACTGCTACATCAACAACGCCGCGGTTGCCGCTCAGCGGCTGCGGGATGGGGGTGCCGCGAGGGTTGCGGTGCTGGACGTGGACAGCCACCACGGCAACGGCACCCAGGGCATTTTCTGGGACCGCAGCGACGTGCTGTTCGTGTCCGTGCACGGCGATCCCTTAGGCTATTATCCCTGGTATATCGGCCATGCCGGGGAACGGGGGACCGGCGCCGGCGAGGGCTGCAACCTGAACTTTCCCTTGGCGCAGGGAACCGGGGATGAGGGCTGGCTCGCTGCCGTCGGCGCCGGGCTGGACACGATCCGGCGCTTCCGGGCGGATGCGCTGGTGGTCAGCCTGGGCTTCGACGCCTCGGTGGACGAGCCGCTGGGCTTCCTGCGCGTCACGGCGGACGGGTTCGCGCGGGCGGCGGAGGGTGTGGCCGGGCTGCGGCTGCCGGCGGCCATCGTGCAGGAGGGCGGCTACAACACCGATGTGATCGGCGGGCTGCTGGCGCGCTTCCTAGGCGCCTGCGCCGGGTAGGGGCTGGACTGGCCCCATCATGGCTGGTCCAGGGCGGTCGGCATCTACAAGAATAACTCGATGAGTAGTTGTTCGGATTCGCGCAGCCCTTCTTCAGTAAGCCCGACGGACTTCGTCGTGCCCAAGGGATCGTAGATCATGCCATTCGCGTGCAGGCAGCCCAACACGTCCCGGTTATAACCCCTCCAGGCGCGGTGACCGTCGTGCAACGTTAGTTGCACGAGCGCCAGCATGGCTTTGTCCTATCGGGTCCGTCCCACTCCATCACCAGTGTTCCGTGGTTCGCTTAAGGCCTGTAAACTTTGGCTATTTTATGTCAGATGCGGTCTGCTGACTCCTTGACGGGCAGACCTTCTGTAGGCGTGATGCCGCCTTTAAGCCGTCCGGCGTGCCCGCCGCCGGGCCGGGTCCAGACGGCGGCAGTTACAGGACGGGACGCACGACGCTGGACGACATGACAGGCATCGCGGGACCAAGGGCGTCCGGGGTGGGCACAGCGCCCAACCGCGCGCACGCACGGGCATGAGCCTCGCGCGTATCCGCAGCTTCGCCTTCTCCGGCATCGAGGCGGTGCCGGTCGAGGTTCAGGTGCAGATCAGCAGCGGGCTGCCCGCCTTCCTGATCGTCGGCCTGCCCGACAAGGCCGTCGGCGAGGCGCGGGAACGGGTGCGCGCGGCGCTAACCTCGATGGGCCTGTCGCTGCCGCCCAAGCGCATCCTGATCAACCTGGCGCCGGCCGACCTGCTCAAGGAGGGCAGCCACTTCGACCTGCCTATCGCCTTGGCGGTGCTGGCGGCTATGGATGTGCTGCCGCGGGACGAAGTCGCAGGCTATGCCGCCTTGGGCGAGCTGTCTTTGGACGGCGCCATCAACCCCGTCGCGGGCGTGCTGCCAGCGGCGATGTCCGCCTCGGCGCGCGACCTCGGCCTGATCTGCCCGGCGGCGCAGGGCGGAGAGGCCGCCTGGGCCGGGCGGATCGAGGTGCTGGCAGCGCCGGACCTGCTGTCCCTCATCAATCACTTCCGCGGAACCCAGGTCCTGACGCCGCCGGAGCCGGCCGGCGTGCGCCCTGCCGTGCCCGGCCCCGACCTGGCCGAGGTACGCGGGATGGAAACGGCCCGGCGCGCGCTGGAAATCGCCGCCGCCGGCGGGCATAACCTGATGCTCATCGGCCCGCCCGGCGCCGGCAAGTCCATGCTGGCGGCCTGCCTGCCGGGCCTGCTGCCGGACCTGACGCCGGCGGCGGCGCTCGGTATTATGTAGCAGCCACACCTAAATCATACTATGCCAACGCTCATCGTTGATGTAATATATAGCCCTTATGTGAGGGCACCCCATGACAGACTACGTGATAGCCGGCCTGGTGAAGCGCCGCGCCCAACTGACCGGCGACATACAGCGCACCCATGATGCACTCCGCAAGATGGTGGCGGACCTCGAAAGCCTAGACGCCACAATCCGGCAGTTTGACCCCAGCCACAACGTCGAGGCGATCCGGCCCAAGGCGTTCCGCCCGCCCAAGGACTGGGCCAACCGTGGAGAGATGAGCCGCATCATCCTGAGCATCTTGCGGATGGCATCCGAACCGATGACGACGCGAGACATAGCCGTGGAACTGCTGGTGACGCGGGCGCTGGATCAGTCAGACCTGCGACTGCTGCGGCTGATGACGAAGCGGGTTGGGGTGGCGCTGCGAGGGCAGAAGGACGGCGGGACCGTCAGGGTGCTGCCGGGGCCGGGGCAGATGGTGTTGTGGGAGGTGGCGCGGTAGCATTGCTTGCCACTGTTCGAGCATACGTCATGAGATCACCCATCCCATTTAGTGTTGTTTGCAACGGACTGGACATAGTTAACTCAGGTTCCTTGCTGATTGATTTGAAGTCAAGTGCAAGTATCTACTTTGGTCCAGAAAGATCAGGATTTCAAATCGAAGTACTATTTAGTGATAATTCGGAGGACAAAGCATCTGTTCAAGTTGAGGTAGTAAATCAACTTCACATTAAAGTAGTGTGTAACAACTTCAAAAGCTCAGTTGGTATGGCTACAACGTCTCCATTGCACATTGCAAATGTGTATGGTCGTAAGCTGATGATGCTCATTGCATCTACGCTTATAGGAGAGCAAGAAAAAAACTCAGTCCGATTGGTGCATTACATGCTCGGACTTGGTGATCCGTCATGAGCGAGCCAGACGTAGAAATTCCACAAAGCACATCTGTAACAAGAACATACGAAGTCACGGACAACTATTTGAAAAGAAGATCACAGGAGCTTGGGATAATGGGCAAGGTATTTGGATCAAAAGAACATGCTCCAATAAACATCGCAGGCACTATCATTGTTCTTGGAGTCTTGGGATTGATACTAGGGTCTAGGGACAATACTGTTCACTTTGCAATTCGGATGGCGGCGCTGAAGTCGATGCGCGTGGTCGGCTGTGGCGTGCGCGGGCGCAAGGGATAGCCG
>JAABUW010003913.1_pt1 | contig 20687 bp, 37 predicted proteins | sample 5560081 | NCBI WGS metagenome assembly JAABUW01 (sample SAMN10711882, study PRJNA513363) | rock metagenome | isolation source: Antarctica rocks | place: Antarctica: Victoria Land, Knobhead sud
GCCGCATGCCGGCGGCGGCGCGGCGGTAGGTGTCCAACAGCCAAATAGTAGACCGAACGACTTTTGAGTGTTTTCAAGCTAGCCTTCCATTGCACATGGCTTGCATGGTGCTGGGAAGCTCATTGCCCGACAGAAACAGCAAAAAGGAGACAGTAACCGACTACATTTCGGTCGTAACCGCGGTTGGTCAACCGCCAACTGCCAACCGCACCCCTAGTGCGGTTACTGCCAACCCTGATGGGGCTTCAAGGCTGTGTTGCGATGCTGGTGATGCGTCAGCCACACGGGCTGCTTTGTAAGAATGCCAATAGTTTACAATGTGCACTGGCGCAGGTGGAGACGCGGCCGTGGAAGGTGGAGCTGCCGTCGCGCAACATAGAGATAGAGCTGACGACGGTGTCCAGCAATCACCACGTGGAGATCAACCCCAGCGACGCCGGCAACAACGACCGCTACGTCGTCCAGGAGATCATCAAGGTGCGCGCATAGCGCCGTCTTTCCTACATGCAGGGCTTCGACAAAATGCATCGTCTGAGCGGCCAGCAGCCTTGGTCCACAGCAGACACCGCCCCCAATGGTTGTCCTTGCAGTGTTCATCAGCATGATGCTCACTACATGCACAGATGTTGGCTTCCAGTTCGGGTTTGAGCGTACACAGCACAAGATAGTACCTCGAACCCTTCGCCGCGCTCCCGCAGGAGATGGCGCGCAGCCGGCCGATCGACTCGAAGGGCAAGAAGGGCTTCAAGGTGCCGGCCTGTTGCCTGATTGTGTCTTGCAGCTGTGAGTTTGCAGCTTTCGTGTTGTTACCGCCTGCCGCTTCCGCTGGAGCCCCTCCACAGCCCGGCAAGCCTACATGGTCATGCTATGAATAAGAAGACCTTTTATCCTTTCTCTTCAGGTGCTGGTGCTGAGCGAGGTGGACCGCCTGTCCAAGGAGGCGCAGCACAGCCTGCGGCGCACCATGGAAAAGTACTCCGCCGCCTGCCGCCTGGTGCTGTGCTGCAACAACGCCTCCCGGGTGCGCTGTAACCCTGTCCTCTCCGCGCCGTCGATCGCATCCCCGCTCTGCTGGCCACATCCCCGGCAGTCAGGCTGACGCACCTAGTGCTTCAACCTGTTTATGCTGATGCATGTGGGTCATGCCAGCCGGCAGCATCGCCAATGGACCCTCAGCATCACGGCTCACCTCGATCAGTCCTCCTGGCGGTCGAGCAGGTAATCGAGCCAGTGCGCAGCCGCTGCCTGTGCGTGCGCGTCCGGGCGCCGGAGGTGGGCGAGGTGCGGGACGTGCTCGCGGCCGTTGCCAAGAAGGAGTCGCTGACGCTGCCGGACGCGCTCGCCGACAGGCTGGCCGCCGCCTCCAACCGCGACCTGCGCCGCGCGCTGCTGTCCATGGAGGTGAGTCGCTCTGGCCGGCCTTGCCTGGACGTGGTGCAGGTCGGTGCTCATGCGGCCGGCGCTCATGCGGCAACAGCGCAGGAGAAGTCCAGACTGCTCGCAGCGCACCGCATCAGCCGCCTATGAAGTGTCTGCTCGGTGCTGCCGACGACACCTGTTTACTAAATTGCTGTGCTGCAGACGGATGTTTGTCACTTGTTGATGGACACCCGCTGGAAAGGTGATGCGGTGGGGGATGGCGCAGGTGTGCCGCGCACAGCAGTACCCCTTCACAGACGACCAGGCGGTGGCGCTCGCAGACTGGGAGCTGTACATCCAGGTGCGTCTTGGACCCATTTCTCTGCAGCGCTCCTATGTCCAGCAATGCACCACCTCAGAGAGCGGCAGCAGTGTGAGGGCACAGCGGGGATCCTCCACCATGCCCACATTGCGACGCGCTGGACTGCTGTGTCTCACAACTGTTGCAGAGCAATTGCCATTGCAATCCGGCCTTTTGTGTCCACAAGGTCCCTGTACAACGCAACCACAACTGCAAACAATGATGTAAGCGCAGGAGATCGTGAACGACGTGATGCGGGAGCAGACACCAAAGCAGCTGTATGTGGTGCGAGGCAAGCTGTACGAGCTGCTGGTCAACTGCATCCCGCCCGACGTCATCTTCCGCCGCCTCACGACCGAGCTGCTGCGCAAGCTGGACGACGAACTGCGCCACTCAGTGCGAAAGTCCTGATGGCTGAGCATATTGTACTGGCAGCCATATTCTTGTCACTCCGTAATCTTGGTGTCTTGCCGCGTTGCTGCACTGTGCTGCTGGATCTCTTCGTTCCACAGGGTGGACAGGTGGCTGCCGTCACGTCTGCGCATGTGTAAGAAAGGCCATCCTGGCGCTGGCAGAACTGCATTCTCATGTCTGAGCTAAGCCAGAATTCTATCGACCTGCGACAGGTGGCGGAGTTGGCGGCGAAGTTTGAGCAGCGGCTGCAGCAGGGCTCCAAGCCGATATTCCACCTGGAGGTCGGTTTCAGTGCTCCTTTTCTGTGGTTTCGGTCCAGGCTGTGTGCAAGTTCCCGACAGGGCTGCCAGTTCGCAAAAGGTTGTGGCGCACACCATTGCGTGATGGCGCCTATGCCTGACGAGCACGGCCATTGATGCTGCTGTGGGCATGTACCGCAGGCGTTCCTGGCCAAGTTCATGTCCGACTACAAGAGCTGGACGGCAAGTTGCTCTATTCCAATCGTTGTGCTATTCACAATGCTGCAGGCTCATGGTGCAGTTCGATGCAGGCTTGTTGAATTCTCGACACAACATTCCCGCATGAAGCTGCAAACGTGCAGTTTCTGTTCACTGAAAGACGACTTTTCAACGTGCACAGATGGCAATGCTGGGATGATGAACACGAATGCGCGAACGACCTATACTGATTGCCAGTGGTGTGGGCAGTGACAGCTGAATTTGCCAGAGCGTATATGCGCGGTGCTGGTTCATGACGTGAAGCGAAGTAAGCAAGCGGTATTTATTGCTGTGAATACCGCAGTTATTGCTATAAGTTCTTAGATGTGAGCTGTACCTACGACCTCTACAAGCGAGTCTACACGCAACATACATGCGAAGCGCCGTCAGCAGTATGCTGGCAAGCGTACGTGCAGCTCTGAACTTTATCTTGAACGCAACGCGTAGAATGAAACGTGAAACGTAAAATATCTTACCTGAGATGTCTTTTCTCTGGGCAGTCCTGAGATTATAGCAAGGAACGACTTCATAAAAGGTTTTCAGTGCTCAGTGCTCATTCACCAAGTGTCGCACTGCCGTTGCGTGATGGTCTGGCATGATGCTTCCGTGTCGTTACCCCCCCACGCGGCGTGCGGCATCTCAGAGCAGCACGTACTGCAGCACCCGATAGAGCACGCTGTGCTGCCTCAGGTTCTCTGCGAATTCCCGGTTCTTCTTGGCCTTCAGGTCGATGTGCGGCCTGCGTTGTTCAAAGCAGAGTTCGAGTCGGCCAATGGTCAGCCACTGCACGACATGCACATTCTCCATCCCGCAAGCGGGTTTCAGGTGGCAGGACGCACGAGCGCAAGCGCACCCCAGAGCTGGGACGATCTTCAGGAACAGCCGCGGTGACGTCATGGACCTGCACAGAGAAACAGCCGAAAGTCGCCTGTCTGGCAACGGAACAGGGAACGTGGAACATAGGTCCAGGTGATACAAACACAGCACACTGGACTATCGTATGGGATGGGCACAGACACAATCGTTGATGTTGCAGGAGCGCACTTGGAGACTGCGGTGAAGCGCTTCCAACTCTCCGAGGTGCTGAGCGGCAGCACCGGCGCCCAGGCGGCGACTGTCGCAGAGATGCAGGTGTGCACGAACATCTCCCAGATGATGAGGCACCACGCCAACAGCGACACCACCGACTGGAAGCCCGTCACCGCCTCTACGCACCAGCACATGCTTCGCGGTTAATGACACACAAACAGCTGGCTGTGTGACGGGCTTGTGGCCCCGCCCAGAGACGCATCTCAGGGGTCGTTGGCGTGCACTGTTTGGTGTGCAGCGACACCCGATGTGCTGTGCAACATTCCCTTGAGGATCTTGGATAGCAAGCTGTTTTGCGCAGTGCATGAAACCTGCGGCATGCGAATCCGAATGCTTGCCCAGAGGAAGGCGCACCTGTGACCAGCTCCTCCGCAGCGGCGTCGCAGCCGACGGCGGCCTGCGCGCCATCCCGCAGCACAGACGCGCCCTCCGACATCTGCAGCGCAGGAAAGGTGGGTTTCAGGCTCACTCACGCCTTTGCGCATCTTGCCTGGGTGATTTCTAATCATGTGCAAGCGGAGAGGCAGGCAAGACAACGAAAGGTCATAGACAAGCTGCGCAAGCAGCTGGCAATGCGCCCTGCTCGCAAGGAACCCAACCTTCCGGCCATGACGCTTTGACCGACACACACCCTGTTTACGTATGCCACAAATGCGCCTACACTCTCCATTGCGTCAGCAGCTGCCTCGCACCTGCACCCGGATGCTGGCCAGCGTGTTATTGAGGCGCTGCCGCCAGGCGGGCTGCTGCTCCCCAGCGGCGCTGTCCGCGGTGTCTGTAGTGTCCGCGTCCGACACGCCGTAGGGCACCTTGCCGTTCTTCAGCAGCCACGCGAGCGCGTCCCGGTAGCCCTGCAGCCAGCATGCCCACAATAACGCCAGCTCATCACTCGAGGGTTCTTGGTGGGTTCTGGCTTGGCTGGCACCTAGAATGCCGCAAGAGAAGCAGGAATGAAGTAGCATGTTCGCACACACAAGCTGTGGTCAATGCTACTGCGCGGCGGAGAAATTCGTAGGCAGAGCAACCCACTGCGCCAATGACTACACACCTCCAAACTCAAAACAATTGATTCGTCCAACCCATAGACCAAAGGCGCACCAGTTCGTACAACTCGCCCAGCTTCTCCGGCTCAGGCGGGTACGCGGCCCAGGTGGGCGGCACGTAACGCGACGGCACGATGTCCGCCCGCGAGCTGTAGAAGGGGCACACACTGCACAGCAGGACAGCATTCAGCAGGTCAGGGCGGGCTGCAGGTCACGCTGAATGCGGGTTTGTTTAAAGAGTTTGTTGAAGGAGGTTTGTTGAACAGCCACACATAGGAAAGAGCTCATGGCAAAGCTTCTCCCATGCAGCGCAGAGGCTGAGGATGTTTGCGCCCTCCAATCGTTGTCGTGTGTCTTTCTGTGTGCCTATCAAAGCCGCCGCACCTGATGGCGTCCTCCAGGTGCAGCGTGAAGAAGCTGCGCCCCAACAGGATGCTGCTCACCAGCTGGCTGTCCGTGTACACACCATCGATGCTGCGGAAGAAAAGACCGTTCTCGTGAGAGGCAGTGGATGGACCGTTTAATGCAATGCATGGAACACTGTCAAACCGATGCTGCATGTGGTCCCCGACTGGGCTGTGAGTATTATCAAACTCAGGTGGGCGATGTGACTTACCAGGGGCCTACATCGGAGACAGTGACCGGCGGCACTGGCACAATGCGTGCGGAGGCGACGATAGCCTCCCCCATCTGCGCGTCGCTGCTGAAACGCCGCAACCGCACGTTGCGCAGCGGCAGCGGCGGCCTGTTCGACCGGGAAACAACGGTTAATATCGTAGGGTCTTTTCGTGACCCTACAAACAGCTGTCAGGCGAAGAGGTAGCGGCTTGCTCTGGCGCATGAAGGACCCACATGGAGACAGGACCCACATGGAGACCACCCTTCAGGCGGAGGGCCAGCACAGCAGGTATGGCTGGCACAGGAACGCAGGTGCTCGCCGGGAAAAAGCATGTGTAAACTTCGGGGCTCACCAGTGCGCCCACGGCAGTTGCAGCTTGCTGACGCTAATCTCCATGTTGCCCTTCAGTCGCTTGGCTGCGCCCAGCGGCTGGAACTTGTCGATTGCGCCTGTGCCGCAGGCAGTGACGAGTCAGCATCACAAGGCGCGGTCGGCAGGCAGCTTTGTGGGATAGCGTTCCGTACCCAGGCACCTCTGCCATCGACACCTCTGCCGTCGAGACCTTTGCGGACGAGGCCTCGTAAAGGAAACTCTGCAATCGATACTTAATTCAAGCATGTGCACCACGCTGGCAGGGCGTACCTTGCACATATTCCGATATCCGCAACGCGTCCCGCCATGAGGAACGCGCCCGCACGGCGCACTCCTTCACATACTCTACGCACGCGTCAATGTCCACCTGAGATAAAAACAGCGATCTGTGAAGATTGACACAATCTGATAGATTCCTGACCCGATCTGATGGCGCGGCGGCAACCCCCGGGCTCAAATCAGAATGGCTGCCGCTGGCACCACAACAGCCAGGTCACGCACCTCCTCCAGGAAGAGGAAGGAGCCTGCGCACGCGCCGCCGCTGGAGCCTATCACGTGGATGTTCCTGTGCACCGGCGCATTGTCTCGTCGTCGCCACAGGCAATGTCGCTGTATCGGCATCGCTGCTTACGTGAGCGATGCCTATATAGCGGCGGACAGTCTTAGGACCATGCACAGCATGGCATGGCATGGCATGCAGGAGCAGGGACGCACTCGTTGAGCTTCAGGTCCCTCAGGCACTTGATGACGCCAAAAAAATAGACAAAAAGCCAGCCAGACGAGGAGAACGTCCACATCTGCACATGTAAGGACAGTGCAATGAGGGCGGTTTGCGGCGGTGACATCTGGCACCGCTGGCATATGCAAATGCACCGGTGCAGCATGCTACACGTGCGTGCAGCTCTTTCGGTCGATTTCCAGGCTCGCAAGCGCGAAACACCTGTCGCGAGCGCTTACCTGCTTGTTGTCGCCAAGAGTGCTCTTGACGTCGCTCGCGATTTGACGCAGCTGTCTAGGCTCTGCTGAAGGACCGGTGCTCGGACGCCTGACGAGGGAATCTGCATGCTGCCGCTGACCGTTCTGAGCACTGCGGGCGCGCTCACCGTTCATGCTGTTCTGTTCCGTGCGCTACTGTTTTCGGGTGAGTGCAAGGCAAAAGTCTGACTCTATACCACCTCCCGCAACGCTATCACGGGCATTCTTAAGCATCCGAAATTTGCGATACACAAACTGCAGCTGCCGGCGGAAGCTCGCACTCACACGTACACCGGCCAAGAAGCTGGGCAGTCTTCACTTGCAAGCAAGTCTTCACTTCCTCAACAGCTGGCCTCGGCGAAATCGCAGTCTCAGACAGTCTCAGATAAGTCAAGTTCCTGCCGCAAGACAAGTGATTGGGCTATCGTCAAGTCCACTGTCAGGCGCAGTGCATGAGCGACGCGGACAGGCCCAGAACTGATCCGCCAACAGATTCCGGCAAAGTCTGCTGGGCGTCGGGCCTTGACAATCGCGTGGTGCTGCAGTTGTGAGTTGCTGCCTTTGTCTTTGGCTGCGTCTAGCCGCCTCATTGGCCTGCTGGTGTTCAAGTTGCACAACCACCTGGCGTGCAGATTCGAAGCCACCCCTCGACAGACAGCCACCAGGAGGCTCGGATCGCTGTCTCCTTCGCAAGGGCTGTCGCCATCGTATGAAAGCTTTCATGCGCTGGCGTGTATGCCTCGCAGTCTGGCATTTTGGCAGTAATTGCTGGCCGCGGCGGTGGCCGCCTGCGGCCGGCACCCGGAGGCCCAACTACTAATGCCACAGCATCAAAGCAGCAAGCTGCCTTTTCACTCACGCGAGTGTTGAGAAGTCATCGTCTACCTCCGCAGGTGGATCGAGCGGCCTAAACTTGCTTATTCGGAAGCGCTGGTTGCTGAGGCCATTACCAGCGCGCTTCAGCAGCTGTTTGGCTGCGTCGGGGGCGCGGTGCTGTTCGAGGTGCTGGACTGCGACGGCAAGACGGGACGGTCGCAGATCGCCATCGGCAGAAGGCGAGTCCGCTGGTCTTGATCAACTCCTGGAGCGTGCGTACTTTTGCCATGAACGCCAATGTCTGGACCAAACGTGACGATTCGAGTCAGTGCAGCTGACCAAAGCGGCCGCCTGCAGGGACGTATCCAGACTGCAGGCCGCAGCTTCGTGCTTGACGTCCCATAGTGGACTTGCGGCCAGCCTCCGGGTGAGTCAGTGCTCCCTGTGCTGTTGAGGCCTGTGCTTGCGCACACGTCGCTCCATTGCGGTGTCTGATAAAATTGTGCCCTTGATGTCGCCGCGCAGGTGCTGTCGATAGGGGAGCACCCTACCGCCATGCCGCCGTGTAGCGCCTGACCAGCGAAGCCTGTCACAGAGGCGTTTCGGTCGCGGCAAGCAACTCCTGCGCCGCGCGGACGTGTTGCCGCATAGTCCTCAGCAGCCGCAGAGCCGCGGGCCGCACGGTGTGACCGACAGCGCGCCACCGCAGCGACAGCGGGCGGCGCAGCCGCACACAGTAGCGGCGACAGCAGAAGAAGCGGCGCTAGGCCGGCCCCAGCCATGTCGAACGGCGGGACGCCACCCTTTGGCGGCCGGCTGCCGACGTCCCCGGAGTCGCCGCTGAGCAGCGTGCACACAGACCAGGATGTGGAGCGGCAGCCGATTCTGGAGCCACCGCGGCTGGAGCCGCGGCCGGGCGGCATGCTCAAGTCCAACAGCGCGATCTTTGGCGGCGGGCCCATCAGCTTCACCTGTCCCTCCTGGATCAGCACGCTGACGGTCATCCTGAGCTGGTAGCGCCCTGGCTCTGCCACTGAACTGAACTTACCGGGGGTTTCCACGAAAGGCTCGCTTGCGCTTCCAATGGGCATGGGCATCAGGCAACCACGACTCTTGAAACCGCTTGATATTATGCACTTTATCACTGCTTCCGCCTGCTTTACGGCTTTGTCACTGCACACACGACACCAGTTTACTGTTGTCCGTGGCCGCAGGTACGGCTCCAACACGGGGCTGCTGATCCTGAATAAGTGGCTGCTTAGCACCTACGGCTTCAAGCGGCCAGTGTTTCTCACGCTGTGCCACATGCTGGCGTGCTCCGCTATGGGCGCCGCCGCGAGCGCGGCACGAATCGTGCCACCGCAGCCCGTCAAGTCGCCGGAGCAGTTCCGCAAGATTGCGGGCCTCGCGGTCGTGTTCTGCCTCAGCGTGGTGCTGGGCAACGTGGCGCTGCGCTTCATCCCCGTCTCCTTCAGCCAGGTGTGGTGTTGTATGTTTCAGGACCTGCAGGTCGCCGACATCATGTCGTCAGCAGTTCACGAGCAATTCCAGGACGTGTCTGAGGACGGCAGCCAGCAACAGGGCAGGCTTGCCGCTGTGTTTCATCGTCAGCAGTACACCAGCGATCCCGCCATGTCCCAGGGCCGCGCATGCTCTGCCAGCGGCCCTGTGTGTTTGGGGCATGTCCACAAAAGGCGACAAAACTCAACCTATGACCTTTATCTTGACGCACTGCAGGCGATCGGCGCCACCACCCCGGTTTTCACGGCGGTGTTGGCCGTCGTGATGATGGGCAAGCGCGAGTCGGGCCTCGTGTACACGGCGTTGCTGCCCGTGGTCATCGGCATCGTCATCGCAACAGGTACCCAGATGCAGTGCCAGGACATGTCAGCCTGCATGCGCCATGGCCATGGCGGCCCAGCTGGCCTTGGGTGTTCATGGCCGTCCTCGCATGACAGATGTGTTCCTGCAGGCTCGAACCAGCTCGTCATGCACAGCTGACGCGTCTGCACGTCCGATGACACAATACATTGACCTCAATATGGGCGCTGAGTTGCAGCCTGGTGTGCCCGGCAGGACATGAGTGGTGGTGTTGTCTGCACAGGCGCGGAGCCGCTGTTCGACATGACGGGCTTCACAGCCGCAGTGGTTGCGACAGCCATGCGTGCACTCAAATCCGTGCTGCAGGTTGGGCAAATCTTTTGTTGAGCACCGATGCTTGCACCTGTTGTGTTTGAAGCCGCAACCCGCTGCAAGGAGCTCTTGGCGGCGGTCATTGCCGTCCCACCATGTTGTGGCCATCGTCGATGTATTTTGCCCCGACCTTCAGCTTCCTCGCCATCTTTGTGTGCAGGGCATCCTGCTGATGGATGCGAGCGAGAAGATGGACTCCCTCAACCTGCTCAGGTCGGTCTTGGGGGCCTCGCCACTTGCCTGTGTCGCTGTGAGAGATCCTGGAGCTTGGAAACGACAAACAATTCAGCAGGAGTCCAGCTGCTGCGACATGCCGTTCGTCTCAGTGTGCGCGCTTGTGCACATGCAAGGATGTGTGGACGTCTCCAAAGCTTCGCGCTCTCTTATACCTCGTCGTAGGTGGATGGCGCCCATTGCGTCGCTGTGCCTCATCCCAGCAGTCCTGGTGCTGGAGCCCACAGTCGTGCGGTGAGGCGTGCACTGCTGTGGCACATTCACTCCACAACATCATGCTCTTGCCAAACACAGCAGCCGCTGCGGCGCCATTCCTCAGAGATGTGTCATGTCTACAATGCACTCTGCTGTACCGTGCTGGATCATCCCAGCCTGTGGCACCAAAACTTCAAACCCTGACGCGCAGGGAGGCGGTGGACATGGGGCTGACGCACCCCAACTTCTTCTGGCTGCTGGCCTTCAACGCCTTTTTGGCCTACTTCACCAACCTCACCAACTTTCTGGTGACACGGTACACCAGCGCCCTCACGCTGCAGGTGCGGCCGATGCTCCAGAAATGCAGCTTTCCAACAGCAACTGCTTGTGCACTGCAGAGGGAATTGGCTGCTTACAGAGCGGGGTTCCATCCAATCAGCACGCCTCAGGTTTCGCTGGCTGCCTTTACCTGCATGCCGGTATGCAGGAGTGCGGCAGCATGCTGCGCGCAAGCGACACAAGGCGCACTCATAATTGTCTATCATCGCTTTGTTTGCAACTGGAGTCGCTTGTGTGCGTGTAGGTGCTGGGCAACGCGAAGGGCGTGTTCACCACGGCGCTGTCCATCTTCATCTTCCAGAACCCGTACACCGTCACCAGTGTGACCGGCTACCTCGTCACTGTCACGGTGCGCACACAAAACCCTGAACACTGCACATCTCTATGTTGCGTTGCATGCACGGAGGACCCCATGTATAAAGTGTCTGCCAGGATCTGGCGACGTGCAGCGATGGCCGAATTCCAAGGGCTGTGGTACCACAGCACTGTCCTCTCATGCTAGGCACGTGCAAAGCGACTGCAGCTGGCTGGCAAACACCGCTGACAAAAGCAAGATTGTGTGGTCTGCAGGGTGTGGGGTGCTACGCGGGGGCCAAGCGCTACCAGTCGCAGAAGGCCGTCAGCGGAGGCAGCGCCCGCGACTGATGTGAGGATGAAACGGAACATGGTCGGTTCATGCGTCACAAAGCTTTGGGGCCCGGGAAGTGTAACATGCTAAGCCACTGGCGAACAGTCCCCATGCACGGCGATGCAGGCGACAGCTGCAATCGCCGCGGCTCACAGGGAGCGCTTTATTGGCGGCATTGTTTGTTTTCTAGACTGAAGGTTCTAACGATAAATGACAGAAGGTGAATATACCCGGAATGCAGCGTGAGCGCCATTTCTGTTGGCTGATGCAAGCAGACACTGTGGCGCTGGATGCACTGCATTCTTGATGTTGTTTCGCTGCAGAAGTGCGCCATGTCACAAAGTGACCTGGTTTCAGAAGTGCCATGTCCCACAAAGTGACCTGATTTAAGAACGGTTCAGAAGTGGGATACTGCCGGCAGAGGGAAACAGCGTGTTGTCTCTGAGGCTTGCCATATACCGGTATGGCAGATACCGGTATGGCAGTATTACACCAGATGCTGCACACCCACACAGGCAGGACATTGGAGTAACCTTGCATTAGCTGAGCTAGTGTCATCCACCACTGTCCAGCACTGGTCCGGTCCACCACTTGTAGAACGCCTCCTCAGACGGCAGTGTCTGCAAGCAAGCACAGGCGCAGGCCCAGCCAACGCCGATGCAACGTGCTTCGCCTCGCCCAATCTGCGCCGATGCAGCCGGCAGAGGCCCCTGCGCTCAGTCGTTGATGCGCTCCAGGGCGGAGTAGTTGACGCCGCTGGAAAAACCCAGACTGCTGCCCGCCAACGGCTTGCCCTTCTGCTTCTTCTGCTTTGTCTTCGGCACCTGGGGACACCACAGGGGGGACGGCGTCAAATCAACAGCAACCCACCGCAAGGCTCGTCAGCAAAGCTGCCAAAACCTGTGTTGCATGCCATCACTCATGCACATTGCAGACGATACGGCGATGCTGCATGTGCTCCACGAGCGGAAGTGATCCAAGTTTGGCGGCACCCTCTGCATGTGTTCGGGCCCGCCCATGCGCTCGAAAAGAAACAGAAGGCGACAGAGGAGGGCACTTGCAACAGCCAAGCTCGTGTTGCGCACCTTTTCCCAGTTGGCTGGCAGCGACGCAACGACGGTGGCCTGGCTGGAGGGCTGCGGCGCCGCTAACGCGCTGCTGCCCTTGCCCTTGCGCTTCTTCGGCGCCTGCTCCTCGATCTTGCGCCTGTTGGGGCGCGCAGACAGATGCTGTCAGGTCATGCACGAAGAGGACGACGACGGCGCATGCGCACGAAGAGGGAAATCCACGATGTCAGAGAGGCGGGCAGCGGCTGTCAACTGGATGCGGCAGATGCAATTGCACAAGGTAGACACCAAGGGTGACGCAGTACATATCAATGGCGTATGCTGCTCTGGTGGCGGGAGCAGCCCCACTTTCAAAGTCAAGTCAAGACTTGCAGCGCATTCAGAAAGAGGACTCTGGCAAAAGAGAGGGAGGGGGGTCGCACTTGAGGAACTCCGTGGTGAAGGCGGCGACGCCGGGCTTCTTGCGGTCCAGGTACAGGTCGATGTATTCCATGGTCTCGCCGGCGGAGGAGACGCTCATCAGGAAGTCCACCAGCGTCAGGTCCGGGCTGCCGCCATTCAGCGCCACCATCTGCGCCCGGCACCAGTCCCTGCACAGATTTGGAAGACTTTGTTCAGCAGAGAGGAAGGAAACGTGAGATGGGAAGATTGCATAGGAGTTGCCACATCGCATTGGACTTGCCGAAGTTCAGCGCAACCAGACGCTGTCAGCACCGCGAGGATTGCAGGCCCAGTACGCTAAGAAGCGGTTTGGATAAAAGCGCATGAGCGGCAGCAGCTTGTGTGAAATTATGACTGGCAGCACCATGGACAGCTTGCCGAGGCATCAATGCCGAGGCATCAAGGCGGGCACATTGGGCGCAAAGCGAGGCTGCCGATTGTCGTCCGTGTGTGGCTCTGCCTGCCATTGTGCCAGCCGTTTCCAAAGCAACACATCCAGGTCGGAAGCTCGTGCGTGGCGCTGCTCATGACAGGCATACAGAAACTGACCTGAAGGCCGAGCTGAGGGTGGCGCCAGGCTCGTCCTTGGCCGGCGCAGTGGCGGCAGCGGCGGCAGCGGCGCGGCCGTTGCTGGCGGGCTGCTGCGCGGGCTGCTGCACGCGCGGCGGGGCGCTGCGCCCGGGCGCGGCGGCGTCCGCACCTCCCCATGGACTGGTCGCTTGCTTCGCCTGCAATGTCCAGTAGCGCCGTCAGTTCACATGGTTGCACACCACTAGCAGAAAAGTCCACAATACAATCGCTAGGCCTAAATGCACCAAGCGACATAGACAGGAGCCAAGAACTGCAACCATGGAGCCCGCTTCCAGGTTATAACGATGTGCACGGCATTCCTGCATGCAGGCTGCACAGCCGCACCTGGGGGCGCTGCTGGGGCGGCGGCGACGGCAGCGGCTGCTGCTGCTGCGACTGCTGCTGTAGCGCGGCCTGCGACTGGCCGTATTCCCAGAACATCTCCTCCTCGGTGGCGGCGCCTCCGCCAGACGCGACGGCGGCGTAGCCCGAGGGCGCGGCCTGCTTGCGGGCGGCCTCGGCGGCCTTCTTGGCGGCGAACTCCGCCTTGAGCGCCGCGGCCATGCGCTTCTGCTCCGCGATCTCGTCCTGCTGGATCTTCTGTGGGGAGCACACACGCACACGATGGTCAGGCAAGGGCGCAGGAGGCTCAAGCAGTCGGAAAGCAGTTTACGTGATTTCGCAGAGGTGCGGGCCGGCCTGTGGTGAGTGAGGACGCTGCTCGTGTATGTTCTGGAGCCATGAGCCGGAGCCTGATGGTTGGCAACGGCAACGATAACAGCGTCCTCACTCCCACAGCGCCCAAACAGGGCAGCAGGCTTGCTGATCATTGCACAGCAAAGTCGCGAACATTCGATGCTTGCTTGATTCACATTAAAAAAACCACTGTACCGAGAGGGATCGCTGGCCGGGCACAGGCGGCGACGCAGCGGGCTTGGCGTCCCAACCAGACGCCGAGCGCTGCGCCTCGATGGCGGCGCCTCCCGCGTGCTCAGCCGGCGGCATCGAGCGGTGCCGCTCCTCCTGGAGCAGCACCTCCCGCATGTCCACGCCTGCAACGCCTCGATAACCATCAGTTCAATCACGTTTCCTGCTGAACTGAGCTGCTGTTTTGTGCAGCCTGTACCATGAGAATTCAGCGCTGACATCCCCTCGCACGATGCTTCGCTCCGCCTCTGTGCAGGCATGTGACTTGCCATTGGTAAACCGGATGTCTGCATGTGCTGCCTGCAGGGAGGCAGACAAAGGCAACACCTGAGGTGGCGCTGCTGCCGGCGGCGACCTTGGCCCAGGCGGAGCCGGCAGGCTGCGCGGCCTGGCCGGCAGCCTCCGCGGCAGCGCGGCGCTGCGCCGCCCGAGTCGCCTCCTCCTGCTGGATCTCCCGCAGCGACTTGCCGGCGGCCGGGCCGCCGTCGGCGGCGCGGGCGGCCCACGGCGCCGACGGCGCCTGGCGCGCCGACTGCTGCTGCTCCTGCTCCAGCTGCTCGCGCAGCTGCTGCGGCGACGGCGGCTGCACCGGCCACTGCACCGGCTCGAGCTCATGCTGCTGCTGTGGACGCTCCTCACGGGGCAGCTGCTGCTGCTGCGGCAAAGGCGGCTGCCACTGCGGCTGTTGGGGAGACGGCGGCGGCGGCTGCGAGTGCTGCGGCGGGGCGGGCGCGGGCGACCACTGCGGCTGCGGCGGCTGCTGCTGCTGCGGCGAGCTGGCAGAGGCCTGCAGCCAGGGGGCAGCCGGCTGTTGCTGCTGCGGCGGCTGCGGCGGCTGCTGCGGCGTCCCAGACTGCTGCCGCTGCATATCAGCGTGCTGCTGATGCAACTGCTGCTCGCGCTGCTGCTGCTCGTGCTGCTGCTGCAGGTGCTGCGGCGGCAGGAACTCGGGGATGACGGGGCCAGACGCCTGGCGGCCCTCGCTCCACAGCTCCTCAGGCAGGTGCGGGAACTGCTGCTGCGCTGGCGCCTGCGGACGTCATCGGCAGACGGGGTCAACTCACAGTGTCAAGCACGTGCTTTGCAGGCACAGCACAGGCAGTCGAGCTATGCCGAATAACATCCATCAACCTGCCCATGTCGATGCGAGGCCTGCGGCATGTACGTTTGTTGTGTCTGTAGCTTGCCCATCACCAACAATGCCAGTTGGAGCAAGCCGAACAACGCCAAGTCAAATATGATGCACGAAGCTGAGGGAACCGAGCAAGGTGAACTTCCCCCATGCCAAAAAGTCCACGAAGCAGGTTGTCACCTGCTGCTGCTGGTGCTGCTGGTGGAGCGCCTCGGCGCGCTGCTGCTGCTCCTGCTGTGGCAGCAGCAGCTGCAGCACGTCGTTGATGTCCCCGTCAGCGCCGGGCGCCTCGGCCGGCGCAGAGCTGTCGCCCTGCCGCATGCGCTCGAACGCCGACAGCCGCGGCTTGGCCAGCTGCTGCTGCGGCGTGCCGCCGCCGTTGCCGCCAAAGATGTCCTGGCTGGAGGCGCCGGAGTGGAACTGCGAGCCCTGCCCGTGCAGCTGCTGCTGCAACGACGGCGCCAGCTGGTCGAACAGCGTGTGGCCGCCCTGCTGCGGCGGGCCGCCGTGCAGCATCGGCGCGCCTCCCGGAAAGTCCAGCGGCTGCTGCTGGTGCTGCTGGTGCGGGTGGTGGTGCTCCATGCCCGGGAAGAGCTGGTGCTGGTGCTGCGGCGGCAGCTGCATGCCGGGGAACACCGGCAGGCTGCCGGAGCGCTGCCCGTTCAGCAGCTGCTGCTGCTGGTGCTGCTGCTGCAGCAACGCCTGGTGAGGCGGCGGCAGGTCCGATGGGCGCGACCCTAGCAGCTGCCCAATGTCAAACCCTTCCAGCGGCCCACCGGGCTGCTGCTGCTGCTGCTGCGGCTGGCCGAACGGCGGCATCTGCTGCTGCTGGAACGGCTGCTGCTGCATCTGCTGGTGCATCTGCTGGTATGGCTGCTGCTCGGGCGCCTGCTGCTGCAGCTGCTGCGAGTGCTGCTGCTGCAGCGGCGCCTGCTGCTGCGTGTCCGGCTTGGCCAGCAGGCTGTCTGCACGGTCCACGGCGTGCTGCGCCGACGCCATGTCAACCTGGGTCTGCTGCGCCTGCGGCGCCGCGGGCTGCTGCGGCGGCGGCGGCGCATCCGCCGCCTGCGGCTGCGAGGCCGCAGAGGGCTGCGGCTGCTCCGGTTTGTCGAAGCCGGGCGGGGGGCCGCCAGCGGCGCCGCCGGCCCAGATGCGCATCATGGCGGTCAGCGGGCGGAAGGGCGCGGAGTCGGGGTCGCCCGCAGCGCGGATGGGCAGGTTTGCCGGGAAGAAGCCGTCGTCGAACCACGCCAGGATGTCGCTACGCGTGAAGGGCCCCTGCAGCGAAAGACACCAGATGCAGGGTCAGTGCTGCTTTTGAGTGATCACAACAGAACAGGGTGCTTCCCTTGCAAACCTGCAAGAAGCTTGCTGAGGAAGTGCAAGGTGAAAGCATCGTCGCAGCCTGCTATTGTGACTCGGATGGCAAAGAATGCCCCTTGCCCATTCGAATGGCAAAAACTTGCCCTAGCCCAATTTGGAAGCAATGCTTTGCCACAACACAACACCAGAATCCAGCAGGCACACACCTGCATCTGGCCCTTTGGATCCTGGTAGAACCACTCGTCGTCCGTGGGCGCGGGTGCGGCGCCAGCAGCCGCCGAGGCTGCGACGCCCTCGGCCGCGCGCGTCGCGTTGTCGCCGCCGGCCGCCTGGCCGCCAGCCGCGCCGCCGCCATCGTCGTTGCGGCTGCTGTCGCGGCCACCGTCGAGACTGAGGCCGCCCAGGGCGGACGCCGCACCTGCGGCGCCGGCGCCGTCGCCGCCCTTGGGCGTCCAGGCCTCGGCCCGCGCCGCGAGCTGCTTCTCGATGTCCACCTCGCCCCTGGCCGCGAGCAGCGCCGGGTCGTCGGTGTTGACGTCGCGCGGCAGCGGCAGGTCCCCCCGCGAGCGCAGGTCATTCAGCACACGCAGCGCCTCGGAGCGCCCGTAGCGGTGCACGGGGCGGCCGCCTGGCGACGTGTCGGCGTCGCCGCCGGCAAGAGCGGACGGCCCGCCCGGCGTGCGCGGCGGCATGGCGCCCCAGCGGTCCTGCTGCGGCGGCGCGCCGATGGGTCCCGGCGGCCCTGCGTGCGGCACCAGGAGGTCAGGAGGAAGTTGCTTTTGCGCTCAGTCTATGACATGTTTGCGCATGATGTCAACCATCAGCAATGAAGTATTGCCATAGCAGTGCTCCAACCGTGTCAAGCGAATGACGCGGAAAGGCCAGGCACACGGTGAGTGGCCTGCAGAGCTGCAGTTCTCGTTGCGCCTCATCGTTGCCTGGCCTTGCTACAAGGCGCGAGCGTCCGTGTCCACCTCTGGTGTTGCGGCCGCGCCCAATGGCAAAGCCACGGCCGCGGCCGGCCTCCACAGGAGCTTCGCCCGGCCCGCCAGGAGGCCCACGCGCATCTGGCCCATAACCGCCATGGAACGCTGGCGGCCCGCCAAAGCCAGGCGCCGATGGCCCGAGGTGGCGGTTGTCGGCGCCGCCTGGGCCGTGCCAGCCGCCGCCACCGCCACGCTGGTCCTGGTCTTGCCCTGAACAAGCAACAGGACATGTCAAGCGTCGCAATCTTGCAGGCAGAAACTGTGTGCCTACAGAAAGGTACGCCGCATTACCCGTATCGACCATGATAGGATTTGTTGAGTGCTCACAGAGGCGCTTTCAGGTGCGGTCTACAACCGGCTTCCGGCGCAATCGATGCTCAACTGATTTCGCAACGAAGGCACATGAGTGAATTGCATGGTTGCGCTGCATGCATGATCACCTTGCGGCCCCCAGCGCGGCTGCCGGTCGGCCTGTCCGCCGCCCGCGCCGGACGTCCAGCGTTCGCTGCCGCCGCCCTGCTGTGCGGTCCAGCGATCTGCCGCAGCGTGCTGGGGCGGGCCGCCTCCGGGGCCGCCAGAGGACTGGGGCGGGCCGTGGCCGCGGGGGCCGCCCGGGCCAGGCTTCTGCGACAGGTCGCCCCACCGCTCACCCTGGCCTGCAGGCGAACCGACATGGTGCTCCAGACCAAGTTTCAAGCGGCATTTTGATGGAATGGTATGATTGTTGTAGACCTTGCTGCTATCACATGCAGCGGACGTGATTGTGTCGGCACAATGGCAGCCAAAGGCAAGAGTTGGCAGCCAGGCTCATGACTGCTCAGCAGAAGGCAACTTCAGCAGACGCGCAAAGCTGCGCCCGGATTCAGTAAACATTTCATTGCCCAAAATTTCATGCTCACCGGGGTGCTTGTTGTTGCCGAACTCCTGGTGGTGGCGGCCCATAGCGTGGCCCTGCTCCTCAGGCCATTTGTTGGGGCCTCCGCCCTCCTCCTTGCCGTGCGCGTTGTTGCTCCACCTGCATGCATGCATGGCGAGCCTGCTCGGCATTGTCCGACTGGTGACATAGCGCTGTGCACGAGCGAATAATACACAGTTTGAGAGCATTACATGCCATAATACATCAATAAGTTGCGGGTGCTGACCTGGGGTTGACAGGGCCATCTCGACGATTGGGCACAGCACGCTCCTCATCGCGCCAGCCACGGCGAGGACCCATGCCCCCGCCCTCGATGGAGCCACCCCGAGGCCCAGGACCGTTCGGGCCGCCGCCGCCCGCGGCCCAGCGGTCGCCGGACTGCTGCTGCTGGCTGCCAAAGTGGCCAGAGGCAAAGCTGGAGCCCGGGCCGGTGCCCGCCCGAGCGCTGCCAGGCTGCTTCGTGGCACTTTCAGGCTCCCAGCGATTGCCCGGAGCTGCCGTGCGCGGACCGTCCTGCGCAGCGAGTCTCCAGAATTTCGTGCTCAGGTGCATCGAGCCGACAGAAAGGCCAGGCCTTTGTGGGGCGTCACATCGGGCTGCGGCGCATGCGTGAGTGTCGCATTATATCACTGTGCGATGAACGGAGAGCAAAGCATGATGGCGAGGAGGCAGCGCACCACCAGAGCGGAAGTCTTGCTGGCATCCAGCAGCCACTGGGGAGTGAGCTTTCCTGGCGTCGAGGCATCGCCGCTCAGCAGCCCTGACGAGCTGCGCATGTTGCTCATGTCTGGAAGCATGCACATCACAACCTCAGGTCGCGACTTTCGACTCATCAATGGAGTTGCACACCAAGAACTGCATGGAGTTGCAGAACAAGAACATCTCTATCTGTATCACGAGCCAGCATCAGATTGCATGCAGGAGCTGCAGCGTTCTTGTACGAAAGTTTGCCAGGCAGAGGCAGAATCGCACCGCTGCCTCCGGTATTTCCTATGGACATTGTCTCCAAAAACTCCAAATCAAACGCCGTCTGTTTGCTGTGGTGGGATGGGTGTGCGATGAGTATGTGCAGGTCGCAGCTGCGTGCTAGATGGTGAGTATTGGCTGCCGATGTTCTGCCGCTGTGTGTGAGTGCCATGCATGGCGCCCGGCATGATCAGAAGCTCTTCGATTAGGGGTTTAAGTGGCACGTGCCTTCTGGTGAGAGCGCCCAATGCATAATGGAGCACATTCGCGCCCATTCTCTGCTGCAATCACTCAGACCTCGAGACACATTGCCATCAGCCTGCTGGCAAATTGCTGAGCTGCTGAGCCGCGGTTTCAAACGTGCACATTCGAACTCTTCTGCTTCCAATAGAGATTTTTGCCATTTTGCTCGGTTGTTCAAAGATAATACTGCTCTACCTGCACATCAGAACACCCAGCCATCATGATGACGGGTGCCGACATAGCGGCGCTCAAGGCCTATGTGCAGGCTGATGACGGCGGCATGCAGAACAGAGACGCCGCTACGGTGCTGCTGCATGTATCGCACAGCAACCTCGCCGCGCGCTTCATGGAGATTCGCCTTGATCTTCACGTGAGATTCTTTGGAAACAAATCGCCGAAAGTAGGCCACCAAGCGGATGCTCCCACTCAGGTGGCCGTGACACAGCATGTATGCCGCGGCATGCTATGCTTACCAACTCTCACACGCCTCGCCAGTTCATCGAATAATTTCAATCTGCAAGCCGTGCACATGTCCGTGCAAAGCCTGTTCTGGGCGGGGCTGCGGCTGACGTGACGCACCGCCGCGCATGCACAGATGACAGTAGACGCGGTGAAGACCAAGCTGATGACGCACAGCGGCACGTCGCCCAGCGCCATGCTGCTGCAACTGAAGGACGACCGGGGGCGGCTGCTGGCGGAGCTGGACCCGGCCCGTTTGTTAGGCTACTACTCGCCGCGAGACGGGTGCGTCCGACTCAGGTTGCCATAATGCCGCCATGATGCGATTCAATGCACATTGCGCATGCAGCTGCGCCGCCTGTTCAGCGGCTGCACAGTACCATGCGCCGGCGTTGGAGTCGATCAGTCCGTGCACAGCACAGGCCTGCAGTGTCGCCGTGGCAAGCTTTTCGCGGTATGCAGCACTGCACGGCGGCTGCTACAACCCCGGGCACTGCGGCCCGCCGAGGGACAGTCTCGAAGG
>JAABUW010003917.1_pt1 | contig 20680 bp, 19 predicted proteins | sample 5560081 | NCBI WGS metagenome assembly JAABUW01 (sample SAMN10711882, study PRJNA513363) | rock metagenome | isolation source: Antarctica rocks | place: Antarctica: Victoria Land, Knobhead sud
CGGTCTCTCGCCGAACAAGTCAAGACGCTCATTGGAGAGTGTGGCCAGAAGCTGGTATTCCTTCATAGTAGCACCTGGGTTTGCTCAGCGAACCTACAAAGCCCCAGCACCGAGGACTTCGCTCGCCATTTCTTCCTTCCGACCGATTGGCTGAGCACGAATGTCGACCTGATGTTTAGGGTGACTAACAACGGGGACATCTTATTCGTCAAGAGGGACGAAATTGCTGTGATCAAGCGCGGATTGGAGAACGTGGAGCTGGGATCAGATGTACCTGGGAAAAGACCGTCTTTGCTAGGAGGGAATAGGCCCTCCCTACAAGTTCCGGAGGCTTTTTAACCATGCAAACCCTCGTCCAGTATAATCCCTCCAAAACCGAGGCTACATCCCCCTTGCTGTAGCTCACTGAACAGGCTTGGGCAGATCCTTTTACTGCAAACTCCAGCTACACTGCTTTTGCATTGCAACAGCAACCTGGAATCAAACTTCGATCACGCAGCAGCAAGCTGGAAAATAGAGTACACAGACGTAGATACTCTCTCCAAAGGAACCTCAAGACGAGACTCTCTTTGAGCCCCCAGCCACCGAGCAAGCAACAAGCGTCTGCGCATCGCACAGATCCCTCGCCACGGAAGTGCTCCCACCATTCCAACGACATCGCATTTACATTACCACTCCACATAAAGACATGAACACTCGTCAGCTCTCTCAGCAGAAAATCTTTATTGCTCAATCCGCCGACTTTCACTTGATCCATAGTCCCACAATTCAAATCACCGTCGCTACAGAGGCCGTGGACCGCAATGATGCTCCCTCTAGTATCAACTAAATCCTCAGATTCAGGATCTCTAGTAAGCGATCAGGCATACTAGAAGAAGGACAAAGGATGGAAGCTTGAAACAATATGGAGGATCTACATACTCGATCACAGATATATATTCCAGACAGAATAATTGTTCGATACACAAGACCTAGTCTACTACTTATCTAAACCCTCCATCGCAATAGTCATATAACGGAATGTATACGTTCTAGTAAGCGTCATCTGGGCGAGAAATAGTAGCTAACTTCATCTCACCCCTAAATCAAGACCTAGGCCTAAATGCCGACAACGGGGCTGCGAAATAGTGATTCTCGTGAACAGCTGTTGCGGCACGTTCGTAATGCTCCATTATTTCTGTCTGTAGGGAACGGCGACCACGGGGTTTTCGCAGAAGCCAAAACATCCCACAATTCTTCGGGGGTGGATACGTTGCCGGGCAGTCGACAAGACAGGTGGCAATTGGAACAGTCTGCGGTCCTGTTGAACCCATATCTGACGACTGACTAGGATAGGTGGTAGAGGACACTCTAGTAAGGAAGCGACGTTATAGCAATTGTGAAGCGGTTGCGGCGATGCAGTGTCAGACCGGGTCTACAAAGATCTTTGATCAGCGAATCCACAAACCGGATTAGCCAATAGCCTAAATAGGCAGGCGATTTAGTAACCTTCGGTCTTTGCCGCTCTAATACTTTATGAGCAGTCGAGCAGCTGTTGACGGACAGTGAGGATACCGTTACTACCTGACTCGGCATTATTCGGAATTTGTAGGTAAAGCATCGTAGATCGGAGTACATTGGCAATGCATACTCATGTGGTGGAAGTGCTTTGGAATATGAATGGCTTACGCTCATGTTTAGGAATGGATTAACCAAACATTGTGCCACCTACTAACATCCACTAACAGCGATGATCCTTCGGTAGTGTGGGAGACTGAAATGTCGAGAACGAGACGCCCCAGGCGCTACGGAGCTCCAACTGGCTGGATCGGTGTAATTCAGTCCCGGTTAATCGGAACAGAGAATCCTCAATACATCAGTATAGCGGCCTTTGTGATAAGTGCATAGGAGTGACGTGGGAAGCCTACTTCGGAAGATGTCCACCGGACTTGGACTGCGTTGGTAACAGTAATCGACCTCCAGTGATACAGTTCTTGCTTCACAACCCGGGCAGTAGTGAATGTCATGAACGTCACAGCTTTGTCAAATTTTAGAGGACCCCCGTCTGGAGCATAATCCCTCTGGAGGACCTTCAGTACGTGAGAAGCGGCAAGGTCTTGAAGAATGAAGACAGATAATCGACCAAATTGCGGGAACCAGGAAATTGTCATCGTCCATATGTCGAATGAATGGATGAATGCTCCGATGCCTCTGTGAGCAGATCTGGTCCGTCCTTTCACTCAACAAGGTAGCTCTCAAGGTCACATTGGATTCCCCTTGCTACATTATTCACAAAGTCCCAACCCACAATACATCTCCATTTCCCGCACCCATCTAACACATCTCCCCCAGCTCCTGCTCCTACGACCAGCCTTAACCCCACCAAGGTAGCGACCATACACATTATGTCTGCTCCACCTCCTTTCATGTCATGCGGCAAGACTGAACGGAAGATGGCGAGGAGTCGTTCAAGAGGGAAAGCTTGGGGACCGAGAAGTTTGCGAGATATCTTCCGATGTTTGGAGGCGCGATGAGACGTAAGTGCTGTACCGCCGCCCCTCTTACGCCGCTTAGTAAGGGAGGTCTTAGAGAAGGCCATTATGTCATGGCGTGGCGGGTTGTGGGAGGCGAGGTAGGCGGATATGAGAAGGTAGCTCGGATAGTATGGCAGAGCATTTGGAGTCGCTACGTCAAGATCAATAATTGCATTTGGGGCGCGACTGACAGAAAAGCTTACATTTCGTGGGTTTGACATCTGGCGCTGTAGGCGTAAGAGGCACAATGCTGTCAACAAGAGCTGCCTCACTTTGAAACAATGTCTTGTTCCTGACCATCAATTTTGAAAACTCCCTCACTCCATAATGGCCATCAATGATTGGTTGTGTAAATGGTTGCCATAGCCTTGAGCAGACTTCACGGAAGCTCACAATATCCCGTGCCGCACTTTGGCCGAAGGAGTCCCACACTGCGGCGGTAAAGCGAGTCCAGAGCCAGACCGAGTCCTCATAGTTGATGGCCTTATGGGTCTCCGCATCAACGACCTGGCCTGATAAAGGGAGGTCTGCGATAGAGCCAGGCTGCTTAGACAGGATGGAGAGGGTCTCGGCGCGAGTGTAGGGAGGGAAATGGATATGAGGAAGGGAGGAGTGGTGTAAGAGGTGTGGGTTGACTACTGTGGTCACGAGGACGATGGTGAGGTTTGGGATCTGGGATCTGTTAACTTGGGCACTTCAGGAAATCTGGGACGGCGGCAAACCATCTCTCCGAGGCGTGTCATGGCAGGGAGCAGTGTGGGTGCTGCATCTCTCTGACGGTCTATACCGTCGAACACGAGTATGAATCTCCCTCTCCCCTCGAATAACAGCTGTAGCTCCACCACGAAGGCGCTGATGCTTTCGCACCTTCTGTTAGCAACGCTCTCATCAACAACCGTGCCATACTCGGGGAAAGCATCCTGGATGGAAATGATCGATCGCTCCAACAAATGCCGGGTCGTTATGCATTCTTGTGACGGTACCACGGCAGATGGAGTTCCAATTGCGTTCAGTATAGCGCTGATAGTCAGGCACTTTCCCGTTGCTTTCGCGCCATGAAGTATGAGAGTGGAGGGAAAAGGTACAGCAAGAAGAGCTGAAAGCTGCCTGATTTGAAGGTCTCTGCAGAGTATCGTGTCGGTCAAAGAGAGTAGGACCTCGTCTGGGAACATTGACATTGCGTGGTCTTGCTGGTATAGGACCGAGTAGACCCGGAGGCCACCCACGCCTAATTCGGACACTTGGTGGGTGCTCGATTAGTCCTAGTGTCCTAATTACTTGGCTACCCGCGTGCCACGCCACCTCACCCCGCCGAGGTGCGGCTCCGCTAAAATAGTCCTCCCGAAGTCCTGGGCCATCACGAACTTAGGGCGATTGTCTGGGTCTTCCTGATCAGTCTAGGTAGGGACTTGGATGCGGACAGTCCCCTTCCCACAGTCCTCCTACGCGCCCTGGCCACACTGCGAGGCGGGTAATAGTCTTCCTACATGACTCTCGCGCGCAAGGTCCGAATACTCTCGTTGCAAGGCTGAGCGGATCATACAAACTGCTTTCAAGTCAGTACTACTACGATCACTATTATAGTGCGTTGTTGATGTAGGTGCAGTCAGTGGTAGAGGGTGGGACGTTGGCCCGCCTCGCAGCGTGGCCAGGGCAAAATTAGGCGTATGGGGACTGTGAGAAGGGACTGTCCGCATCCAAGTTGTCAGTCTAATGACATTCTACGACGATACGACTTCGAATAGCAACCTCTAAGCCCATTCTTGGACCCATCATTGGATGCATCGTTTTCTACTTCTGCTTGGATGTTATTTGAAGCCATTTTTGAGCTATATCGATGTCGGGACATGGCGGACATTAATCCTTCGCGCTGCTCTCGCGGCAACCCTGCTGATGCCCATGGGGTTTAGATATGGTATTATCATGTCACTCAAGATTGCTCAAGGTCATTCTAACATGAAGTTCTACCGTCTTTCATCTCTTTCCACCAAATCCTTCCTTTCACTGCTTCGTGAACCCGTCGGCACGTAACGTTATCAGCCTTTGTCATGATCTCGGTAGCTTAGCAAGGCAACTTGGCTACGTGGCGGAGACGGTGAGCCTCCCTAGTCGATTGATAGGTGGATTGGATAAAGGCAATGCCTCCGGTGAGGCACTGTATATCTCCGAGTACGGCAAAAACAGGCGTCAGCGGGATGGGGTTGCATTAGCCCTGTAACCTGTATGTCCCGATTGGGACGTTATCCTGGCGACGATCACAACCCAGCTTGTTCGTCCTTGCAGATCTTATCAATACTAGAGTTTGCCACAGCATCTAGAACTGCCACACCTGTCCTCTTGGGCGTCACGGTAAGGCTGGTAGACTCTCCTTTATTGCAGTGTCTGTGAGTTGTACCTACTAGCGCTACTGCTCGAAGCGTTTCGATCTTCAATGATCGACTTTAGTGAGGCGTGCTCACAAAATGCTTGCTTTACCGCACTGGTTCTGGGTCAGGCTGAGGGACAACCTGGTTAGCTTGACGCAGAGCACCAGCCAAATTCAAATCCGTGGATGCCCCTGGTAGGATGGCCTAGTTACGGCCGCGTACTTTCAGCTTTGGATTGATCGGAAGCTGAGAAGAAGGCAGTGCATTTTCACAAACGTATAAAGTCAGGCTCGTTCCTTCTACTGTCTACAACTCTTTTCGAACACGAAGCCAGTCTTTACCACCTAAAAGCTAACAGGATTGCGATTTTGGCGGACACGGAGCCTACCTGTATGCCCCACGAAGACCCCACTCCACATGAGGTACTAGGAGAGTTTTGGTGGCAAGGACTCGAGCCCTGCAGTCATCATAACGCGTTTGATGTAGCCGGATACGAGCAAAAACACATCACGAAGGGCCGCCATAGGTTCGCTTTCCCGCCTTTCCTGCTGCAGCCTTTCAAGGATGCGTAGATCGTCTCGAATGCACCACTAATAGAATGCCAAGGAGTAATGCCTTTATATCGCCAAGATACGTACAGGTGCCAAAAGCCCACCGCAGTCGTCACTGTCGCATCACATGCCTGGTTTTAAGATTGCTCCTGGTGGCGCCCTCTATGGTATCGCCATTAGCTACCTCGAACCGAATGCCGAAATCTTCACACCAAACCCCAGCATCGGCAGCCCCGTCTAGCCCGTTTGCCTACATTTCAGTCCTTTCGTTCCTGTCGAACTTCGCATGGTTCCATTTGTGCCAGGGTGGAAAGGAACTGCTACATCCCTGCGCCCTCGAGATTGAAGGCTTCCATCAACGACCGGATGCGTACGTGTGCTGGCTCTGCGTGATCAGTCCTCCTACCTTGATTATGGTCCATTCGAGCCGGTATAGCTTATCAATGGTAGAATGTGTTTGCAGTAATCTTGGGCAACCTGCTCGCGGCACGGAAATTGTCCAAGCAGCTATTCCTTAGCTCTAAGGACGGCAATTCCTGATGGCCCGATTCAACGGTTGCGCGGTCACTTGTACTGCGTTCCTTTGGGGATCCTCGTGTGGACTCCTCATAATGGTTTCGCCAGCACTCTTGACGCTGGAGACTTACTCCTCTGCTCTGACTAGTCTACCAAATTACATTCGTTCCCAAGCCGCTCGAGTTCTCTTGCAATGAACGAATTTCACCAGCGAGCATGTGCCCAAGGAGTGCCCTGCGCGTAGATTACACATCACCTGATCAGCAAGAACTCATGTACTGACACGGAACTACAGACTGCATCACCACGTATTCAACTCGTACGGAAAAGGTGCCATCGCTGGCCTGCCAAAAGATGAATGCATCCAAGCGTTTCAATACTGGGTCGATAATCTCCGTCCCTATGACTCTGCTTCTCACAAGAAGGAGCACTTGATGTGCCCAATGCTATGGTGCCGGGACACTTTTGAAGACCAGCTGGAGACGTTGAATCATGTTCCGTCATGCGATTGGCTTTCGAATACTTGGTACTGGTGCTCAATTTGTAGCCGCCCAGAAACGTTCATGGATTGCGGAGGCACCGGCGGGCAGGTCCCGCTACAGAGGAAAGACTCCAAATTGAAGAGAGCAATGACCTTTTTCAAGCACTTTGGTCGTACGACATCGATCAAGGGAAAGATTACATGGCCAAATTCTCCAACAAAAGCCCATGAGCTGGCAGATACCTCACGTTACGCAATTAAGGATGTAGAAGCAACGGACCAAAAGGACCCGACAGAGATGGATTGCGTTGCCAAAGTGTATGAGATGGCACGCAGCGCTCCTAAGCATCCGTTGTCATGGCCTGAATTATCCTCGCGTCTCAGCCATGCAGTCCAGCATGAGTTGTCTCAACCAGACGAGAAGCCTACATTTGGATCTTCACGAACGTGGGCTGAACTCACAGGCTCACAGGAGTTCATAGCTGTGCAGCCATTGCACGAAATGTATGATCCTTCAACACCTATGGCGGAGTTGCCCTCACGTCTCAGCCATCATGTGCAACACGAGCTCGCCGAGCCCGACCACAACCGAGCCTTCGAAATATCATCACCTTGTGCTGAGCTGTCCGCACGCCACAGCCATACTAGCCGAGGCGAAACACCTTGGCCTGGGCATGGATCAGCCAGAGACTCGCTAGAAAATGTCAGTAATCTGCTCCCAGATATAGACTCATCGGGATTAGAGGGCCGAAGACACACCAATTTACCAGATCATGACCGCCCCTTCTCTCGGTTTGTCACACCAAACGCCAGAATTGTGCCATCGTTGTCCGAGGTTCAAAACTTGCCGTCCTTGAAGCTTCCTCCACAACGCTTAAGATCCATCAATTCAGCTCTCCGCCGGCCGGAGCCAATATGCTATCTCCCGCAAGATCGACATCGACTTTGGACAGGGATGGTCGCATCAACTCCCCACACGAGTAAAGAACATTATCCGAATAATGCTGAAGACCAACCATCTGTACATGGTCCATTCTCTTATGCTAGCCGTGAGGAGGCATTCTCTTCGGACGGGGAGTCCACGAGGATGCAACCTCTCATTGAAGAGCTTCGGGAGCTTTTCTTCATCGTGCACAGGGAGTGGCAACAGAGGCTGGCTCCGTATGAGGATCTTTCCATTTTGTGTGCCTCGTCCTCTGTTCGGAACTTGTTTGAGCTTGGCATAAAGGCTCTGAAACAGTGCTTTGAAGGAAAGATAGTCACCAGTTTCGTTGACGTCTTCGCTCTCATGCATGTTGCTTGTGCATCTGCCTACATGCTGCATAAGGATGACAAGCTCTACTATTGGGACCAGTTCTTGCACGACATGCTCGCATGGCAGTACGCGATAGTTGAGGAGAGCGAAATGCTTTCCTTTGTGAAGGTCATGAATAAGTTGTCGATTCCGCTGGGCAGCTCGACTCTTCCGACTAAAGCATCTCGTTTGTACACCGGGTATTCTAGTGGAGCACTGTTGGACGAGCTCAGGAACGGACGAGTGGTGCAAGACTGCTCGACCATGCTGGATGGTAAGTTGTTTCTCGAACCAACGTCTGCTCTAATTCATAGCAAACTGCGCGGGAAGTTTAAAAACATCCTGTCAATCTTGCAGAGAAGCATGGGACAAACAGCTGCTTTTGCCGGTTGTTATCTTGGAAAGATGTTGAACTTTCAGCTGCTATTGAGGTTGTGAATGTTCATTCGTCCAGCTCGAAGCGTACACTTTCGTGCAGATTTCTTTGGTTATAGCATAGAATTGTCCTTGTGGCATTCAGCTCCGAATTGCGACATGCTGCCATGTCGAAGAATATTGGCTAATTGAAAGTGGCTAATAGAACTTGACTATGGAAGGATACTTGAACGGAATGAGCAATTGTTGCCCGAACATTTCGCTTCGTACACTCAGATCAAGAAGACAAACATTGAGGAGATGATAGAAAGGGTCACTCAGCCGCTGCAGCAAAAAGATGGCATCGAAGTGTTTCGGGACATCGTTATAGACATCGAGTCTCGTCTGCGTAAAGGGCTCTTACGAAATCCTTGGGAAGTTGAGGTGGCGCTTTTGTGCAATGGCAGAGTAAGTGCAGAAAGCTCATTTACAATGCCTTCATTCACAGACATCAGGTGTACTCTCGTTCGGCTCGAATGTACCTGAGGTTCCAAGAGGCCGTCGTCGCCTTGAGCGACGACGCAATGAGACCATCAGATCCAACATGGCGGAACAGCTACTACGCTACCGCTTTGGATCAAGGCTTGGCCATATCTTTGGAGATAAACAAGCGCCAGAAGTCCGGAACCCCACTCCTTACGAATTGGCCAAGTGTCAGTGTACTGGATGTCGTCCGGCCAATTCAGGCAACCAGCGTCACCCCAACGTCGGTCACCTCTACCACAAATGAAAGCAGCGCAAGCATTTCTCCAAATTCTACTTGGTCTAATTCTTCTATGCGGTCTTCTCAGACGAGCACTCGTGAAAGTACCCTCACCTCGCCTATCACTGTCGATACGGACTTGAACTCTTCCATATCGTCACCGTCGTCTCCAATCTCCCCTGCTAATATGTCACGCTGTGACAAATGTAACAAGACTTTCACGGGAACTTCGTGTGTTACGAATTTGCAGCGCCACTTGAAATATGGCAAGCCGCACAACAATGTCGCAAAGTTCGAGTGCTTCCTCCCAAGTTGCAAGAAGAAGTATGGTCGGTCCGACAATCGTAATCAGCACTTTCAAGGCGCGCACTCATCATCTGCTGCCGCGCAACTGGGAGGCCGTGGAGCTACGAAGCGGACAAGAGAGGTCAAGGATGACACTGGGCGCTTGGCTATTGCCACAGAATTCGTGTGAAGAAACCGGCATGCCGGGCTGGAGGCGTTTGACGACGGGTCGTCGCGCACACTATCATGCATTTTCGTTCCTTTGGCTGTGCTTGAGTAGATTCATCGCTGGACGATTTCCTTGCGCTGGTGCGTGTCACACTTTGCCATTTATCTGGGTTCATCGAAATACAGTGACACTATGATTTCTCTTAGTGCAGCATTCCAGCTTCAACCAATTTCAAGCGCATCATGCATCAACTGTGCACCCTGAGTGACTCCAGTATCTGATGACTGGACCCAGATAGCAGGCACCGTTCTCATGACTAAGACTGAGTCTGGTGTCCGTACGAATCAGCGATTCCCCAAATTCCAAAACCTCAAAAGCCCAGCCTCAGCCGGGACCGCCATAGCCCCAAGCCCGCGAGGCCCCCGAGGCGCCAGTGCCCCACGAGCCAGATGGTTACCTTAGGGCACTTTAGCTCAGGGGCTTTCTAATACTAGGCGTTAGATAATATTAGGGGTCGTTCCGGATTCTGCCTCTACAGATTGAGGTCTCGGTCGGGGTTTCGGGTACAGGGGTCCCTAGGGCCTCGGGGCGACGGGGCCTAGCTAACTTAGGTAGGTAGTGGCAAAGATAGCACGCTAGAGTCAATTGGGCTAGTGCGCGGGTATCTCTTTCAACTCTTGGGCGAAGCTAGGCCTTATCTGGGGTTAGTATGCTTGTAAAACGTCCCATGTATACTATAGTATTGAATAGAGTTGTATGAATTAATTGCCGGTTAGTCAACTAACGCAGGAACACCCGCCTGCATAGGGCAGCTTGATTCTGTGTCTCAATTGCCATGTGCCTGACTGATTGAGCATCCTTGTTGGCCAAATTCCTGCTGACCATGGAATCGAGTCTATGAAGGACTAGATCGAAGGTTCGTATCAGGAATAGGCTTTGGACGACTGCCTCTACCAATATGTCACCGATAATCCTTGCGACCTAATGTCTGACCTGCCGGTTGGAGTTGCCTATCGGAGTGTGGACTGGGAGGACCAGTGTCAGGAATAGGACCTCAGACGACGGATGGAGGAACCATGCTTACGTTGTACACTGACAGGAACGGGAACATGGGTCTCGACAGGGGTGAAGGTCATGTGCATCACCAGTGTCTACCAAAATAAACTCACGCTCTAGGAATTCGTCGTCGCTTGCTTAATCAGAAGGTTAGGACCACGGCCAGTATCAGGAATGAGGTTTCTAGGTTTAAATGAGGTTCATGCCTTTTTCTAAAGAAAGATATTAGGAACTTGGTGCATCTGAATGCCTTCTGGGACGGTCCATAAATGGGCCGTTTCCCACCATGAGGGCTGTGTTTTCTAGCCATGCAGAAACAGCCATCAAAGGACGCAACATAGCCCGATCTGATACGCAGTCAATCATATCAGTCGTGATCTTCGATCCAAGCTACCAAGACACAGCCGCAGCCTTTCGTCTATAGCCAATCCACATTTACACCCACCACTCAGCGCTTGCATAACGCTCGAGCTATCATGCCGTTAGTGCTCTGCTATGTCCTTGTGGGGATCCGAGATACTAAAATCAATGCAGTTCTCACGTGACGAAACAATCTCTCCAACCTCTTTCGAATCCTACCAAGTCGCAGTTGGAGGAGTGGCGTAAGAAGAAAGAGGGACATGAGCAGGTTGCTGTGGGCGAGAAGGTGGGACGGCCGTCGAAGGAGTTGAGGGAGCAGTTGGAGAAGGATCAGGGGAAAGGTGAAGGGAAGAAGATGTGAGGGAGTGACTTGGTGAGTATCTGAAAGGGTTTGCTGGCGTTTGATTGAGATCTTTCGAGATCTGGCAAGGACGGGGGTGATAGAGGCGGAATAATGTTTTCGGACGACATAGTAGTGATCCAATGAGCAATTGATAAACGCAAAGACTCCCCTTTCGAGTTTTCGTGTGTAAGTCCGGTACCGAACTTCAAAGGTCGACGCGGTGGCCTATGCCAGGCAGTTTTGCACATTGTCCTAAATGTAGATGTTCTATCTTCGTCCTTCGGCGATATTCTTTGGACTACTTATGTCTGATCAAGCGAGCCTAGCAGACCAGATACGCGCCGACCCGCCACGATACGCGCCAAGCCGCCAAGAGCAGCTAGTCCCAAACCGTCAAACTCTACAAATTTTCGCCGCTTTGTGCTGGCTACAAACCAACGACATGCCTTGCTCACCTGAGCTCGACATGTGATGATAAGCAATCGCAGCACCAGAGCGTACCTCTCCGATCTCAGACCAAGTCTCTCTGCACCTTCGTTGGACCCTATGGCGAAGTCGTAGTGAGCATGATTTGAATGTGATGAATCTCTGTGGTGGTCGCCAACGCTTGAAAACAAGATCTGAAGATTTCTCTACCCCGGCAATCGGCTAGAATCGGCGACATGCGTGCCTTGGCATTCGGAATGCAAGGGTGGGTGCCACCGAGCTGTTCTGTGGTCGACGTAACAAAAGTGCCAGATGAGGGACTCAATCTGCAGGTGAGCACTGCCGAGGATCCAAGTACAAAAATTGAGGAACTATTATGTCGGGAGAAGGGCCTTTTGAAGCAGTAATGCCGAGAACGTCTCCCGTACTCGCCACTTTGCCACCGCTAACCCCAGGGGCCTCGGGCTATCTTAAGCTTCCACATATCTAGCCAGAACGCCATCAGCGATGGCAATAGGCCACAAAGATCATCCTAGTGCTCCTTTCTAGCCTTCCTTTAGCCGCTGGCACTCGTGCCGAGCGTCAACCTTATCTTGACGGATTTTCTGACTTCCAGACGGCCACTACTTACGCCCTGGCGAGTCTGTGGTCTCCGGGCCGGGTCGTTTCCAGATGGCCTCAGTGGGTAGTTCGAGATATCTCCAGCTAGGAGTCGATCCTTGAGCCTTCGAGGACCCTGATGTGCATGCTCTCACCGCCATGTAAGCCACGCTGACAATAGGGCATCCTTCGAATGCCTTCGGTGCCTTTCTTATCAATCACGTGGCACTTTCGCGATCGATACAAGACGTCTTGATCCTCAACGTCTCACTGGGGCGTCTGACCATGTTTGAGCACCTTCGATGCTGTGTCTTTGCTCCCTCTATCATGGACTTGCAACCCTTGTCCTCCGCCTCTTCGGGTATAAGGCTGCCTCCTCGCTCGAAATCTTCTTAATCATTCCTTCATCCGAGTACGCCAAGTATGTGTGTCCGCCCAAAGCTTCCTACATCTTACAGCCTGCCATTGCGGGTCATGGAGTCCGCACCGGCAGAGGGACCCTCTACCGGCCGTGGTTTTAATGCTGGTGCTGATAGCGTATTGTATTTGCTCAGCATTGAGGAGGTGGTCGCTCAGGGGCTCTATCAAAGCTAATCAGCAACATAAGCATCCGAACAAGGTGTCAAGGATAACAAACACTTGTTCCTTCCGTGGAAGGATTGGGACAATCCCACGCGTCAGCACGCGCGAGCTTTCGGACATAGCATACTTCCCCCTAGAGAATTAGGGAAAAGGGTAAGTGTCATGTTATGTGCTCAAAATGTTTTGAGGTCATCTGGGTCTGGCACGACCAGAACTCGAAGAGGGCCTATCTGTGAGATTGGCAAGCATTGAATTTCAATTCTATCAGCCTTGCCATCGTTATTGACGCGCCTGATCTATTTCATATCTCCCTTTGTCCAGAAGGATGGCATTTTTGTCACGATCCAATATTGCTCAGCATCTGCAAACTCGAGTCTAGGGCATCAATCAAACAAAAAGATAGTTTTCTTCGTTATCAGCGGAGCGGGGGGCAATGGCGGCCCCCTCGTTCGATCTCCTGCAACGCTAATGCGACATGCCTGCACACCTTCCAGAAACAGCTGTATTTTGGTGACGCCTCCCAGTCGCCTTACCACTTCGATCGGAAGGGCGGGTTATCGGTGCAGCTGCTGCGTCCGAGGTAAGACAACTGATGGAGGGGTGCGCAGTTCGCACCATTTGCAAATAATACTAAGAGACGGGCTCCTCCCATAATTCGGCAAGGTGATGACTTCCCTTAACGCGCCATCCATTTGTTTCTTCATTGACTCATGCTATCGACTAAACGTCCACGACGTGCAAGGGTGTTTGACCGCTAGATGCTTGAATCTGGAAATCGGCTAGCCATCGACCGTCCGAGAATTCATCCTCGGATTTTGCGCCTACGACAGGAATCCCTGCGTCTTCTCTCACCATGAACCTGGTGTCTGTATGTGCGACCTACCGTCTTGTAGGTCCAATGTAGATCGTTGGACGTTTACGATTGAATCGTCACTCCTTCAAAAGACGTTTGCGCAAACTGTCTTAGATCATGATTGGGTACCAGTGCTTATTACGGACCTGAGGCCAGCTCCTGGTCCCCCAAACCAGTCTGTCGTCTCTGCCACCAAGTCCAAGGTTGGTGCATCGCCACGGAATGGAACCACTGCAGGCTACTTACTCTCGAAATATCCTTCTATGAGCATGATCTGGCTTGGGAGACTCTACAAGATGCTTGTCGCTGAAGAAAGACTTTGGCATTCTGTTAGCTCATTTACCCCATTGCCCCTGGTCTACCCGCATTTGCTCGCATGGCCCACGCCTACATGAGAGTAAAGTCAGATGGCCGGATCACTGATCGAGGGAGATCCCGTAGGAGCAGCAGACTCGGTCGTGGTCAAAGGTTATCAAGCTGGTCGGCTCATTCGAAGTCGGTCAGCACTGTCTCGTCGCTAAATTTTGGCCAATTGCTGACATGCGCATAGTACTGCCTCGGGCCTTCCGAATTCCCCTATTGGCTGCAAAGCCTCTGGGAACACGCTAAATCCCTGGGTGCTTTCGTTTCTACTTTTCACATGCATGATACGCAACCCACAATCCTTCCGACCCAGTCATGTCAGAGCCGCATCGGCCTGTGAACCATTAGTTATCATCAGCGATGCAGAGCTAGATCACAACAATTGACTAGATTCTCTTGCAACTACAAACGGAGATTCTGGCTGATGTTGACTTGGTGTGTGGCAGACACCCTTGTGGATATCATCGTCCAGGTTGTTTAAGCGTCAGATCTTGGCATCGGAGCCAGTCCTTCCTACCAAAGCAACTCGACATTCTCCCCACCCTGGCTTAGTCCTACATCCTTTACTCTTTAGATATCCAGCATCTATCGCCGTTTTCTGAATGTTCCTGTTTCTACACTCTGTGTAATCAAAGCTCGGGGTCAAATGGAATTCCATCATATGTTTCTGACACTTTGGTTCCAATGATGTACACCAGTCCAGCTCTTCCTCCGAAGCTTGTCGACAGCTACTTATCTTCCGCACAATCAATCCATCCGAACTTGACTCAAAGCCCGGCAGATAATCCCATCGACCTTTGGCACGTTTGAAAGTGGCAACATGGATGATTCGTCTTCCCTGTCGGACTCGTAAGTTTTCTTTACTAGACATGATCTGTCTGCTGACTCACGGCAAGGCCACTACACCATGACCACCATCAGCTAGACCACGGAAACACAATCGTTCCCGGTTCCCTTTTACACACGTCTCAAATATCTCAGGAATATGAATGTCTCGGGCCGCTTGGTCCCCTGATCACCACCGCTGTTCAGAGTCAGAGAACGTACCCAAGTGGGAGTGCCAGTGTGTCCGAAGTGGTTGACTTGCCCGGAGTATCTGAGACCAACGATACGATGTGCAATACAGATCACATCCAAGATGAAGGCTTCGAGCTTCCGTCTCGGACCCCTCGAAATGATGAGATGACAAGGTTCCCTCATACCGATGGAGCCTCTGGGCAAGATTTCGAAGACAACGAGTTGCAACAAGAGGCATATACATCGTGGAATGAATCCACTTACAACTTACTTTCATGCTTTGGCTCTCAATTCGATACCGAGACCCCACCAAACCATGAAGACGCAGATGAGCAAGACTTTTTCGCCCCCGCATCTCTCGCCAACGATCCTATCACTAAGAACGACTCCTATCTCGTTGATGGCGATCTCTCGACAGTTCCAGGGGCCGCTGCTTTTGCAGTCGATACTTTGCACCTTGACAGAACGCAGAGGCCACTGCGCCGTGGCCAGACTACAAACGGCGCAGCCTCCGAGCCAGGTTGGCCCTCGAACAGCAGATCGGCATTCTCTGCAACGACCATACCATCCATACTTCAATACACAGTGCCAGGCATAGTCGTCAGTGACTACACCAGACCAGTGGGATCAGATCTCTTTGCCTCATTAGAAGACGGTCCGGTAACGCCAGCGACCCTCGTGCAGCAAGCCTACAGTATTTCGAACACCCTCAACTCGCGTTGGAGGTCAAGACTGGCGGCGATGCTGGACCTCCATGAGTCTTGCTTGACGTCCTCACCCCAATGGCTCTTCGGTGTAGGTGTTCGGACCCTACGAGATTGCTATAACGGTGTCTTTCCATGCACGTTTATCGAGATCTTCGGCCTGATGCACGCCGTCTTCGCGTTCGCACGTGTTGCGGCAATTGTCGATGGCTCGTGCAACTGGGAAGCGCTTTCACAGGATATCTACAATTGGCGATACATTGTCCGGGATGCTGCCGAGGCGAGTGTCTTTGTTGCAATCTGGCAGAGAATATGGTCCTGGCAAGCGTCTGCGGAGATGTTGGTACTGGAGAATGGCTTCGTCAACGCCGTTATATATACCAGCTCTCCGTCTCCCCTGAGCGACACAGCTACAAAGCAGCACTCTATGGTGCCCCAAGCCTCCGATGACCCAAAACACCACCTCTTCATGGGCCAATGCCGTGAAGACATCCAAAAGCTACTCTTGAGAGGGACAGTCTTCAAGGAATGTTCTAGATTCCTTGATGGTGAGAGCCCAAGATATTCCCCAGAAACGCTGGAGCTTGTATGATCTAACAATGTCATAGCTTTCAAGTACGGTACCATCACTGAGAGGAACGCAAGCTGGCCCGTCAAATCACCCTGCCGTGATCAAGCTCACCTCATCGATTCAGTCATCGAGCCATTGAAGAAATGTCACGCTGCGAAAATGCTTCCGCAACATATCTCAAGCACTCTCAAGCAGCTTGACGACGGTGTGCTGCATAACCTGCGAGAGCTCGAGGTTACGTTGACCGCGTCGAGGGAGGTGCGTATCGTCTTATGAGTTGACCTATGACCACGCTGATGGTGACAGTGGTCCCGAATACCTCACCATATCCAGATGCATTACCTGGACCATGTTGCTACCCAATGCAACTTGGCTGCCAAAAAGCTAGAATTTGCCTCGCGCAACGAGTGCTATGTCGATGAACTCAATCAGATCTTCGTATTGTTCGCCCGTCATACTCAGCAGCGAGATGATGCTCCTGATTCCCTCGTATTAGCGGAAGCGATCAATGAACCGTCAATGCATAATCTCCAGGGGCTTATGGATGCCCAAGTCGACTTTATAATCCCAGACACAGCTAGCGGTCGTGCCACGTCTGGCGTACCTCCCATACCTCCGGTAGGATTTGGAGCCTCGCCAAATGATAATCACCCTGGTGTAGGCCTGCCGAGCGTGTCACTCGCCCATCATCAAGATTGGAGGACCGTTGATCCAACCTCCTGCTCGGTCACCTCGTCAGATTTTCAATCGGATGGGTCCCGCTCATCCAGCCAAGCGATTTCGGAGCCATCCTCACCAACAGCCTCTAGTGTCACAAGATGCCCTCGCTGTTCCAAATCATATCAAGGCACTCCATCGATCCAGAGAAGGAACTTGCGGAGGCACTTGTTCGAAAAGCACAGCCTTGATCCAAGGCTACCATGTCTGGTGCCTGGATGTCGCATCAATTTTCCTACGGGGCGTCACGACAACCGCAATAGACATCTGGAACAACAGCATGGATGGGAATTCCCACCGACAACGCGAATGGTTCAGAAGAGGAGACGCGCGACATAATCCACCTTGAGAGTGATGCTCTACACGATCGAGTCTGACTTTCACAGCTTCTGGCACTCCTTGCAACTCCCGTAGATCATCATCTTCCAAGCAAAAGCCTATCGTCCATACCAGTATCCTTTGCACTAGCACTCGGCGTGATGCATCAATATGAAGTTATGACGCATCAGGGATGCGCCCAGTTTACTCTGGATTTGGCACCGTTATGAGGAGAAACACCAGAAATATGAATCGATTGGATTAGTGCGGCGCAGATTGGCTATCTATACGGAGTAGTGCTGAAAGATTGGGCGAGTCATGGGTCAAGGATAGTTCCCTTGGGGAAGTCTGGAGTCAGATACATGTCACCGTTCTTGTACAGAGGAGATTTCCGGAAATGGATGAAAGGTCTCTTTCAAGAACGACCCAGACATCATCAAGGCCCAATCGTACGAAGTGGTTCTTCAACCCATTGTCGCCGACCTAAAGGTCCTAAAAGTTTCTCAATATTGACCACCTACAGATATAGTTCGCAACGCTCACCCTTTTTAACATATTTCATTTTCGAGGATGTTACTTATGGACCACCACTCATGAAGCAACTTATCGTGGGACAAAAGGCATAACTTGAAGTTTGCGATTATACAAATATCAGCGAAGGCGGAGGGAAACACCGTGACCCTATGGAGCTACAGTGTGTACAGAATTACTTACATAGTATGCATTTCCATTTGCTGCGCCCGCCAGAATAGGGAAGATCTGCACGCCACTAGTGCCTGTTGATGCCGGGCTAAGCCGAAAGCTATATCCCTGCAAACAGTGATCGACACCTCTAGAATACGCTAGCCACTCCCCAAATACGTCGCATCAATGGTCTATCTCCACTGATTCCTTACACTCATTGCTGTGTACTTCGTGCTTTACATACCGTGAAGAGAATTAGGAAAGTGTCCGCTGTACCTACTGTTGCCGTTGCGTCAAGTACATCCCCAGCCGTCACATCCGACTATGCCTAATAGAGGAACTTGTTTACCTAGGCTGATGTTTTTCCTGCAGCTCGCATCTTGCATGCGCTATCGCGAGCGATACTTGGATCTACCAGAATCATTCTCTAGGATGTGGTAATGTGCATGCTAATTTCCGTGGTGGTTGCATTGCGGGTAACGCTTGTGCACGTCAAACCATATCCGGAAGCATGAATTTCACCAATCAGATAGATGTGTAGCGAGAGCTGAAGGATCCTTCTGGAATGAATCAGCTTCTCTAGCCTACTGCAGCTAGCCTGATGCTACCATAGCAGCAGGTGGATGGGCCAAGGAGCAGGTAGAAGGCCTTCAACAGAGTGATATGAAAGGAGGTCAAGCCTGCGTGCTTTTAAGACGGCTTCTGCTCTTGCGACCTGATTTTTTCGAGACTCGCCATCTCAGTCCGCGAGTCAGGCTGTTTACGAGATGCTGATTCTTTGCATTACGGAACCTTGGCTCTTGAGCCAGCTTTACTCCTCCACCTCTCATCTCCAAATCCCAACAAGGCTGAAACACGCAGCTCTATGGCTTCGATGCGATCTCAGCGTGTCGTACCGGCGCTGAAACTCCTCCATGCGCCCTCTTTCCATCCAAGACCCTCATCCCTCATCAACAACTCCTAATCGATTTAATGAATAGAGTCTAGCCACCCTCCAAGTCGAACAAAAACCCTTGCTGCGACCGATTTATTCAATTGGTCGCCTTGAAATCCGGCCCCGCGGTTTCAAATTGCTCGTCCAGCAAGCCAATTCCTTAGCTCGGGACATGCTAACCCGGTCCTAGAGATCGCCACAAGGGCTGCTGCAGGCCATCACGGCCACCTTATGATAGTATCGCGTTATGTTCTGGTCGGAGGCTTAGCTGGGGCGTGATGGGGGCTTGGCCGGCTTTATGATACCCAAGCCAGGCCAACAACCAATGAGAAATGGTCTATTCACCGAAGGACCTACGGAACCAGCGTTCGAATTAGCGAACATCACTTTCGGGGCCCATTCTGTTCCTACACAGCGGACTTGGCTCTCGCTGACAACAAAGAATATTCAGAAGAACACCAGAAATGGAAGGGTGCATGTCAGGCAGCAGTCTGTTCTGTACTGGGTAACACGCTGGAGTGGGTCGATAAAGATGTCGACGACATTCGATTCGCCCTGGCAAAGCCGCTGGGCTGCTTTCTTTGTTCATAAAAAGTCCTGACAGAAAGCTTTTCAACCAATCAATCCTAACGAAGGTCGACCCAACCGCTTCATACACTGCGTCCCCTTCCCATGTACGGATTTCTTGCCACCAAATGCACTCCACCTGACAAGTTATCACTCAGGAAGTCACACTTCGGATTCCCCAACATCGAAATTCGTGTCATCCTCTTCAGAGTGCTCAGATTGAAGGTTACACAGATGGGTCCGCCAATGATTGAAATAGTCCCTCGGCACCGGCTCCTTGACTCTCATTCATCTCATATCTCATGGACCTTAGGTACTAAAACATCCCGCCTCAATCCACTTACAAGGCCCATCACTATTTCAGTATCGTCGTCGCTCTGCAGCCTGCTTGTTCAATCAACCATAATCATACTTATCCTAGCATTACCCGCCATGAATACTTATCGCCTCGGGGTTGATGCGGAGGTACCGGCAACTAGGTATCCTCTGATGAGCTTGCTTCCAACGCATGATCTGATGCAAGCGACAGACAGCAAAGAGACCATCAAACTAGGAGCTATGGCAGCAATCTTTTCGACCCAAGTAACGAACTTGAGGCAGCACCTTCAACGCCAGTCACACTCCGTCCTGCATTCCCTCAACCTTTCACCTCCAGTGGTTCTCAAGCCTTCCCCAACGACACGCATGGCGTTTACAGGTCTTCTGGACCATCACCTGAAGCCTCACAAGCAGCCCAGACCAACATACATAGCACTTCACCCATTGATGATGAGAGTACTTGGGCTGTCCAAGACTCTAGGCTATCTCGATACCGGAGTCAACCCCACCCTGTAGCTGCAAGTCAACCTCACCTTTGGGCAACGGACGACAGCGGCGAACACTCGAGAGCCTGCCCCACGCCAACAAGCCGTCGGCCTCGAGGACCGATGGTTAGCAATCTGACACATGGTTCTGTCAATGATGAATTCGCTGCCTTTGGGCATCATTCTCTCAATCAACCCTCTGGAACCATGTTAGACATGCCTAGCCTGCGCACGGGCATCAATCCATTCAATCCTTTGTCTGGACAGACCTCAAATCCCTACGGAGCTCCGAATCCTTACATCATTGGGCAAAGGCGAGCAGACCTCTCCCGCTCGCGAGGCAGCACGCGCCCTTCTAATAACAGTGCTGACACGCTGGGTAATAGGACACTACCTCCGTATGGGGAGAGTGTGCACGGCGCATCTGATGGATGGGCGTATGCAAATGGCATTCCTTCGCTGACAGCACCCTTCGTGGACCATACATCCA